>ENA-OQJX01000011-OQJX01000011.1-human-gut-metagenome-genome-assembly--contig:-NODE-11-length-106093-cov-5.111224_pt1 | contig 106093 bp, 95 predicted proteins | sample MGYA00242615_ERZ504782 | MGnify/ENA primary metagenome ERZ504782 (study PRJEB26092, sample SAMD00036354) | human gut metagenome | host: Homo sapiens | study: EMG produced TPA metagenomics assembly of... | reverse complement strand
CGGAAACGGCTCAGTTCCCCTTGCAGGAAACGGTCAGTCCCCTTGCAGGAAACGGTCAGTTCCCCTTGCAGGAAACGTCAGTTCCCCTTGCAGGAAACGGTTTATGGATGGTAATCTGTTGTATTGGGATTGATAAATAACGATTAGTCCGGTAAGCGGATGTTAGTACGGAGGAGCCGGCTGTTAAGCTGGCTCTCTTCGTATAACATGATTTATAGTAATAGGGTATGTGTACTCTTCTTGTATGATTTTACTCCCAACGTTTCTCTTCTTACACTTGAATATATACACAAAGAAACGAATGTTGCGGTCAGAATGCAATTGTTTCATACACGAATATGTCTCATTTTGTCATCAAGATGTGACAAAAAGTCCCGGAAATAGATAGTTTTCTCATTTTAAAGTAGAAGCAATCAGGTGTAATGTATATAAAAAGGAGAGCAAAAGAAGGTTTCTTTGCAAAAAAGTTATTACTTTGCAACTGATTTAGACTACTAACATTAAAAAGATAACGAACTGATACCATGATTTGGAACGAAACTATCGAATGTATGAACCGCGAGGAAATGCGGAAATTACAGAGTATCCGCTTAAGGCGGGTTGTTGAACATGCTTATCATAATTCTCCTTTCTATCGTAAAAAAATGCAGGAAATGGGGATTACCCCGGAAGACATCCATTCTATTGATGATATAGTGAAGCTCCCGTTTACCGTCAAACAGGACTTGCGGGATAATTATCCTTTCGGACTGATGGCTGTGCCGATGTCTGAAATTGTTCGGTTGCACGCCTCTTCCGGAACGACGGGAAAGCCTATTGTTGTCGGCTATACCCGGAAAGACTTGTCTATCTGGGCTGAAGTTGTGGCGCGATGTCTGACTGCTTATGGTTTGACAAAGAATGATTCCGTACAGGTTTCATATGGTTACGGTCTGTTTACAGGAGGCTTGGGAGCACATGCCGGAGTTGAGAATATCGGTGGAACGGTAATCCCGATGAGTAGTGGTAATACGCAGAAGCAGATTCAGTTGATGCATGATTTCGGAGCTAAGGGATTGGCTTGTACTCCTTCGTATGCGTTATATCTGGCAGAAACGATTCATTCGTCCGGCATTCCGTTGGAAGAATTCAAATTGCGTGTCGGTGCTTTCGGTGCTGAACCTTGGACGGAAAATATGCGTAAAGAGTTGGAAAGCAAGTTGAATATCAAAGCATACGATATCTATGGGCTGACAGAAATTTGCGGTCCGGGGGTCGGAGGAGAGTGCGAATGCCAGAACGGTACGCATCTGTGGGAAGATCATTTTTTTCCTGAAATTGTCGATCCGGTTACTTTGGAACCGGTGGAACCCGGACAGCATGGAGAGCTGGTTTTTACGACATTGACAAAAGAGGGGATGCCTATGATCCGCTACCGTACGCGTGACCTGACGCATTTGATCTATGATAAATGCGAATGTGGACGTACGGCTGTTCGTATGGGACGTATTCTCGGGCGTAGTGACGATATGTTGATTATCCGGGGTGTGAACGTATTCCCGTCGCAGGTGGAATCGGTTATTCTTGAGATGCCGGAATTCGAACCGCATTATCTGATTGTGGTTGACCGTGTGAACAATACGGACACATTCCAGATTCAAGTGGAAGTGCGTCAGGAGTTTTATTCGGACGAAATGAACAAGATGATCGCTTTGAAGAAGAAAATCGCAAACCGTATGCAAAGCGTAATCGGTTTGCAACCCGATATAAAGATTGTCGAGCCACGCAGCATCGAGCGGAGTATGGGTAAAGCCAAACATGTGATCGATAATCGCAGACTGGAATAGGAGAGGATTTTGATTTATTGATTTATGATTTATGATTTATCAGTAGTTCATAAATCATAAATCATAAATCATAAATCATAATTTATAAATTATAAATCACAAATCAAATTTCATCCCCATGTTAATTAAACAGTTATCTATCTTTCTGGAGAATAAGAAAGGCCGTTTTACGGAAGTTGCAAAAATATTAGGTGAAGCCGGCGTAAATATGTCCGCTTTCACGGTAGCTGAAAATTCAGACTTCGGTATCTTGCGTTTGATTGTGTCGGATACGGATACTGCTATCAAGGTCTTGCGCGATCGTCTGTATGCTGTGAGTGTGGCCGATGTTGTTTGTCTGCATTGTCCCAATCAGCCGGGAGCATTGGCTAAAGCTATGGATATCATTACTTCAGCTGGGATATTTATTGAATATATGTATGCTTTTTCTCAGGGTGAGGCGGCCAATGTGATCATTCGTCCCGATAATGTGGAGAAGTGTGCGGAGGTTCTGAAAGCCAATAAACTGGAGCTTATTGCGGCCAGTGACTTATATAAGTTGTAAATATTAACGTTAAGCGCTTCGTTTATTTGTCGGAAAACTTTAACTTTGCGCGCTAAAAGTATGTGAATGAAAAAGGTTGTATTTTTATTGATGATGATTACAGTTCTGTTGTCTTCCTGCGGGGAGTATAACAAGATACTGAAAAGTACAGACTACGAGCTGAAATATTCGTATGCAAAGAAATATTTCAATGCAAAGCAATATTCGAAGTCTGCCACTTTGCTGGATGAACTGGTGCCTGTACTCAAAGGTTCCGCTCAAGCTGAAGAATCTTTGTATCTGTTGGCGCAAAGCTATTACGGCCAAAAAGACTATCAGACTGCTTCGCAATACTTTAATACCTATTATACGACTTATCCGAAAGGCGAGTATACCGAGTTGGCCCGTTATTATTCGGGTTATGGATTGTATTTGGATTCACCGGATCCCCGCTTGGATCAGGCACAAACGTATGAAGCTATTAACCAGTTGCAATTGTACTTGGAGTATTATCCGCAAAGCAACGGGCTAAAGAAGCTCAGAACATTATGTTCGAATTGCAGGAAAAGCTCGCTTATAAAGAACTGTTAGCAGTCCGGTTGTATTTCAACCTGGGTACCTATATGGGAAACAACTATCTTTCATGTGTGATTACCGCGCAAAATGCACTTAAGAACTATCCGTATTCAAAATACAGAGAAGAGTTCATGTTCTATACCATTCGTGCCAAATATGAATTGGCTGTAGTGAGTGTGGAAGAAAAGTTGCAGGGACGTTACCGCGAAGTCGTGGATGAATACTACAACTACATGAATGAGTATCCCGAAGGCAAGTATGTAAAACAAGTTCAGAAGTTCTACGACTATGCCAGCAAGCGAATAACAGATACGTATTAACGAAACAACTAATCAATAAAGTAAGTATGGATTACAGAAAGACTAACGCTCCGTCGAATACAGTTACCCGCGACATGATGAAGCTGTCGGCAGACACGGATAATGTGTATGAAACTGTTGCAATCATTGGTAAACGTGCTAATCAGATTTCTGTTGAGATGAAACAGGATCTGGAAAAAAAACTCCAGGAATTTGCTTCCTATAATGATAATTTGGAAGAAGTTTTTGAAAACAGAGAACAGATTGAGATTTCACGTTACTATGAAAAACTCCCGAAACCGACCTTGATCGCAGCTAAGGAGTATGAAGATGGTAAGGTATATTATAAGAACCCTGCAAAAGAAAAGAATAACCTTTAATGAATTGACAATTGATAATTGATAATTGACGGTTGGTGAGCATCATCTAATAATTGTCAATTGTCAATTGTTAATTGTCAATTGTTTTATTATGTTACAGAGAATACAAACGGTTTATTTGCTTATTATAGTGGCATTGACGATTGCCATTCTGTTTTTACCGCTTGCTGTGTTGCAGTCGGGTGACCAGTTGTTTACTTTTGATGCAACCGGTATCAGTACGATGCTGCTCAGCCGGAACTTATTTATCCCACATGGGGACTGTTTGCTTTGGCAATCGTGATCTCTTTGCTGGCTCTTTTGACTATCTTCCTGTTTAAGAAAAGAATCCTTCAAATACGCCTCTGCATATTTAATGCGATTTTAATGTTAGGCTTTTACGGCCTTTTTGCATTTTTTTACTGGAATCTGGGTAATCAAAAGGAGATATTCTCATTAAGCCTGAAGATCGCCTTTTCTTTTCCGCTGGTCAGTCTGATTCTGGATTATCTGGCTATACGCAATATCGGGGCGGATGAAGCGCTGGTGCGTTCTTTGGATCGTCTGAGATAATTATTTCGGAGTATATAAAAAGAAGAGGATGTCTCATCACTGGGACATCCTCCTTTTTTTGGCCTAAATCTGATAGCCTAAAGACTATATTACTCTATTAGCATTGATAAATCCTTACTACTTCTGATGCAAAACTAATCATTTAGTTGAGCTTCACTTTATGGGAAGAAAGGCGGCGTTTTTGTTTTGGGAGGAGCTGCTACCCATTCTTAGCTTGTCTTTGTTGCAAAGTTATATGTAAGCCTTGATTTTTATGTTTGATATTGTCTAAGATTGTTCAAGAATCATCTTTTTTATTATATTTGCTACATGAAAAAGCTGCTTGCCATATTATTTAGCCTATTCTTATGTATATTTTCTACACAAGCAGAATCTCCTAATTATTATTTTAAACAAATATCCTTGAAAGACGGTCTTTCGCAGTCGACGGTCAATTGTGTGTTGAGCGACCATCAGGGAGTCATTTGGATAGGGACGAGTTTCGGGTTAAACCGTTTCGACCGAGAGAGGATCATGTCTTATAATAACGATAAGGATAATCTTTTTTCTATTCCTGGAAACGATATTATTTTCTTAACGGAAGACATTCAACATAATATCTGGATCGGAACCGATAGAGGACTGGCCCGGTATGACCGCAGTAAAGACAGGTTTATGCGTATCACATTTGCCGGTTTGCCTTTGCATGTGCACAGTTCGGTTGTGACGGATAATGGAGTCCTGTTCTTTGGGACGGGAACAGCTTTCAGGTATTCTTATGTTGATAATAGGATTACGTTTTTACCTGTGAATGGACCGGAAAGAGTTACCTCTGCCTTCACGCATGCCTACATATATGATAAGCAAAAGCAGATCGTACTGCTTGTCTGCCGGCGTAACGGACTGTGGTGGTACCATCTTGCAACGGGCAAGTTGGAGCGGATTTCTTTTATTCCTGCAAAAGAAATTACGAGCGTATGCCTGGATTCTTCAGGAAATATTTGGCTTTCGGTATATGCGGACGGTGTGTATGGGTATACCAGTGCGGGAGATGAGTTCTGCCATTTGAATACGGGGAACCTGCTGAGTAATGATGTCGTCCTGGATATTAAGGAGATAGATGGTAAATTGTGGCTGGCGACAGATGGAGGAGGACTGAATGTATATGATCCCGATACACAGGGAATGCGTGTGATCTCGCATATTCCCGGAAATAATAACTCGCTGCCGGTCAATTCGTTCGGTTGCCTTTACAATGATCAGGAAAAGAATATATGGGCCGGTAGTATCCGGGGAGGACTGATCGGTTTGAAAAGAACTTATTTTTATACCTATGGTGATGCGCAATTGAATTCAACCAGTGGTTTGAGTTATAAGACTGTGACGAGCTTGTATGAGGATCGGGATCATATTTTGTGGTTGGGGACCGACGGTGACGGTATCAACCGGTTTGATCCGCGGACCAGTCAGTTCCGGCATTATCCTGCGACATTCGATAAAAAGGTGGTTTCGATCGTTGAATATGATGAAGACGAGCTATTGCTTTCGATATTTAGCCAGGGATTATATCGGTTTCATAAGAAGACCGGAGAACTTCAGGAATATATAGTTGCCGATGCCGAAAAATCCCGTCGCCTGTTCCGTCTTGGATTGGCTGTACATTTGGGCCGCCTGGATGATGCAAGTTTTTATATTTATTCCGATAGTGTTTATTTGTATAACCAACAGACAGGGCATTTGGATGCAATAAGGTGTAAGGAGGAAGGAGTGGTACTATCTGCTCTTATGGAGGTGTCCGGAGGCGAGCCGGATACATATTTGCGCAGTTTGTCCAATCTGTTGGTGCTGGACCACAAAGACCGCTCCATAGGTGTCTTTTATACTCCACCCGATTCTATCGGGACGATTGGCGCAGCGTGTCGGGATAAGGCCGGTTGTTTCTGGTTGGGGACATCCTCCGGCCTATACCGGTATGATCCGGTAACAAAACGGACTTCGACTATCGAAGAGAACCGCTTTGCAGGTACGAGTTCGTTAGGTTTTGACAGGCAGGGAAGGCTTTGGATCGGAACTCATAACGGGCTATATGCTTATATTCCGGAAGAAGGAAAAACCGTTGTTTTTGGAGAGTCGGACGGCGTTTATGCCAACGAATATTTGTTCAAACCTCCTTTGCTGACTGCTTCTGGTGATCTGTATATGGCCGGAGTGAACGGGTTGGTCTATATACGTAATAGTGTGCCTTTTCCGGAGGAAGCAGATCCTTCGATCAACTTACTGGATGTGGAACTCGATGGTATTTCTGTCGGTTCCGATGTGATAAGAGATAACAACCAGTTGTCGATCCCCTGGGATTATACATCCTTGAATGCCCGAATTATTGTGAAGGAAAAAGATTTGATGCGGAAGAAACTGTTTCGTTATTATATAAAAGGTAGCCTGAATGAAATGATCGAACGGTCCAGCCACACGATTTCTTTCCATGCCCTTTCTGTCGGTGAATACCATATTTGGGTGTCCTGCAATAAAAGGAATGGCGACTGGAGTACTCCGGTTCAGCTTCTGGCGATTACGGTTACGCCTCCTTGGTGGAAAACGACCGGATTCCTGATCTTGTTGATCCTGCTGATCCTGTTCGGCTCTGTACTGACAGCCTGGCTGGTGGTATTGAAAAAGGAACGTAAAATGGTCTGGGCGATCAAGGAACATGAACGGAAGACGTATGAAGACCGGGTGCGCTTCCTGATCAATATCAGCCATGAACTTCGTACGCCTCTCACCCTGATATACGCCCCATTGAAACGGTTGCTTGCGTCGGGAGAGGTGAAAGACGACAAATTGTTGCATTTATTGACCGGTATTTTCAGACAGACACGTCGGATCAAAGATAATATTAATATGGTGTTGGATGTCCGTAAGATGGAGGTTGGAGGCGAATCGTTGAGCCTGACCAGGCAGCCAGTCAACGACTGGTTGCAGGAAATCTCCAGTGACTTTGACCTTGAGTTCCAGGTCCGGAATATCCAGTTGGTATATGATTTCGACGAATCGCTTGGAGAAGTGCCTTTTGACGCCTCCAAGTGTGAGATCGTATTGTCCAACCTGTTGATGAATGCTCTGAAGTTCAGCAAACCGAATACAGTCGTTGTCCTGTCTACGCGCCGTAAACCTGATTATGTCCGCATATCTCTTTCGGATGAAGGTATCGGGTTGGACCATGTGGAGATCGATCGTCTGTTCACCCGTTTCTATCAAGGTGACCATGACCGGAAAGGGAGCGGTATCGGATTGTCGTATGCTCGTATGCTGGTTGAAATGCACGGAGGAAATATCGGTGCGCAGGCAAATGAAGGACGTGGGGCGACCTTCTTTTTTGAACTGCCCCTGGAGAATACATCCGTGCCTATAGAGCAAGGCCCTATATGTCCCAATTGCTACAGACATCCGATGTCGAGATACCCGGTGCCGATGACTATCCGGTTGCCGGATATACAGTTATGATCGTAGAAGATGAACCGGAACTGCGTAACTACCTGAAAGATGAATTGAGTGGGTCTTTCAAGGAAGTTTACGTTGCGGAAGATGGTCGGCAGGCGCTTGAAATGATTCAGGCGAAACTTCCCGACTTGGTAGTCAGTGACGTGATGATGCCTTATATGAATGGTTTCGAATTGTGCCGCCGTATAAAGAGCGATGTGGGGATCAGCCATATTCCGGTTATCCTGTTGACGGCGCGTACCGATAATGAAAGTACCGTACAGGGATATAAGTTAGGAGCCGATATGTATGTCCCGAAACCGTTCGACCTTGGTTTCCTGCTTGCAGTCCTGCGCAACCAGCTTAAGAGCCGTGAGATCATCCGGAATCGTTATAAAGAAGCAGAACAGATCGTTTCGCCTAAAACCGATACGATCAGCAATGCCGATGAACAGTTCATGCGCAGACTGAATGAACTGATCAGCAGCAATCTGACCAATCCTGACCTGGATGTGCAGTTTGTCGCTGCACAGATGGCCATGAGTCGCGCTTCGCTTTACAATAAATTGAAATTGCTTGCCGGCATTAGCATAGGCGATTATATCAACAAGTTCAGAATGGCCGAGGCCGTTCGCCTTCTTGCCGACAAGGATCTAAGTATACAGGAAGTATCGGAGAAGACAGGTTTCTCCCATCAACGCTATTTCAGTACAGTCTTTAAACAAATATATGGAGTGACACCCTCACAATACAGACAGGACTTATGATTTAAAATCCCGGAATCATATACGTGATTTTGGCCGAGATCACCTGTGAAGACGATTTGGAAAAATAATCTTCTTTACGGCTGTTGAAGATGTCGCTAAGGGCATAGTAGTAACGGCCTTCCAACAGGAAAGAGCCGATTCCCGTACGAAGTTCGATACCTGGACCCCCGCATAATCCCCAGTCGAATTTCTTTTCGACCGGCATATTGTGCTGTTCGTTTTCGGTGTTCGGCTTGGCTCCGTTCAGATTTTCGTCTGTCTTCTCGCCAAAAGCATATCCTATTTTGGGACCCAGGTTGACGAATACCCTGAAACGTTTACTGCCGAAATAGATATGCGTCAGAATCGGAAGTTCAAAGTAGTTGATCGTCCGGCTGTATTTATACTGTGGCTGGTCTTCGAACTTTTCATCCCATCCATGTTGGATGAAATTCAGTTCGGCCTGCAATCCGAGATTCTTTTCTGTGATCCACCGGAGTGTAAGGCCTCCCGTATAGCCCAATTTCATTTTCTGCTGCACTTTTGTCTGGGCAAAACTGACTTTGGAAAAGGTTGTACCGAAAGAAGCTCCCAAAGATAATTCCCGTTTGAACTTATTCTGAGCCTGGATTCCGTTCAAGCGACAAGGCCTATAATAGCTGTTGCAATAACTTTCTTGATCATCTTACTTCATTTCGTGTTACATTGAAATCACTCTGATAATGAACAATAAAGATGTTCGTGTTGATGAAGCCTCCCCAGTTATTCACACGATGGAAATCGAATCCGGTCTGTACACCCTGGTAATGAATCTTATCCAGATTATTTTCGAAGTTGGAACCGTATTTGTTGATTGCTCCGATGAAAAACATACCGGTGTCGAATCCTAAAATACCATATTTAGGGAATATATTGATCAGGTTCTTACTATACCAGTTTTTATATTTGGTATAGAAATCAGCCACCTCTTTCGACAGGTTGTCTGCGTAGAAGTTACTGTATATATACGTGTTCAGGGCATAGAAATCTTCCAAACAGTCACGTGTGTACGTCTGCCATTCGGGATAGCCGAACAAGGTCAGTCCGCATTCGGGCTTTGTTTCCGCCAGCATGCGTAACGGAGACTTGATCTTGTTTAGAGCCTCCAGTGTACCCGAAGTCGGTACGACTACATTCCGCTTGTCCGTTCTGAGGAGCGTGTCGACATCGGCAGTCAGGGTTTCGGCATTATAATTGATTTCGGTAAATGGGATCTGTCGTTGTTTCATCTCGGCTTTGAATGCTTTGATAAATTCGGTTTTATCCTTGCCGTCTCTGATGTTCAGCAGGATTATATTGTCTTCGGCAAATAGGTCGCATCCGCCTTGAGCCGCTTTGGCATACAGATAGGAGTGGGGCGTATTTACCTGGTAAACATACGCGTTCGACAACACATCGTCGTTCTTCGATGTAAAAGGAATCACATATTTGATGTTGTTCTTCTGGGCAAATTCCGCAACCGGACCGATCTGGTCGTTTTGTACGGCTCCGATGATGAGGTTTGCATTCTTCAAGGCGTCCTCTTTCAGGATCTCTTTCAGTTTCTTCGTTCCGTTTCCCGTATCATAAACCGACAGATCGACAGAACAGCCTGTGTTTTTAAGACTGTCCACCGCCAGCAAGAAACCTTCGTAATATTCGATGAAGCGTTGTGTTTCCGTAGACGGGATAGCTTCATTCGTCATAAACGGCAATAACAAGGCTACTTTGACGCTGTTGACGCGCTCGATGCTTTTGGGTTCCGAGAGCAAAGCATTGACATCTCTTTCCGAAAGCATAGCGGTTGCTGGTTCGGTCGTCACATTCTCTTCGGCTTGTACGGGTATCTTAATGACCATACCGGCTTTCACCCTTCTTTCAATTTCGGGTTAAGCTTGATCAGCTCGTAGCTGGAAATATTGAATTTCCGGCAGATCCGGTACATGGTTTCCTTTTTCTGGACGGTATATTCAATTTCTTTGGTAATGGTCTTGAGCTCCGTTGTCGGCAAATCTTCTACTTGCGTCGCCGGAATACGGATTGTCTTGCCGATCGTAAAAGTGGAAGTAGACAATCCGGGGTTCGCTTTTACGATAGCGGTAGCGGGAACTGTGTACCGGATGGATAATGAATACAGGGTTTCTTTGGGCTGTATGGTATGGAAAATATAATTTCCATCCTGCTTCTTAGCAGTACCTCCAACCATGTCGCGTTGCGGGATTTTAAGGGTGGCGCCTGCTTTGATCCCCTCTTTGCTATCTGGATTCAGCCGGTAAATATCATCAGGCGTAACCCCGTACATGGTAGCGATTGCGTAAACTGTTTGTCCTCTTTCTATCGTATGAAAAAACACATTATTGTCTTGTCCGCTTGTAATAACCACTTGTGATCGGTTGTTTTGTGCATGGATAGATACACCAGCCAGACTCAGAAAGAGCATCAGTACATATATGTTAATCTTATTCATTTGCTGATTTGGATTATTTAGGGGCAAAGATAACAACAAAAAACGAGAGTAATAATAGATAAGAGCAAATTCAATTCTCACTTATCGTCATAATGACCATAAGCAGATAGCACGAGAACAAGTATCTCGTCATCGTTGATTTGATAAACTAATCGATGTTTTTTGCTGATAGAACGAGACCATTGTCCTGCGCGGTCGTTTGACAATTGGTGAGGATGTCCTGTACCTGTGGTTGGATGCTCCATGAGTTCATTCAAGAGATGGACGGCCTTCTTGAATGCAGAAGGTTCGCTTTTTTTGAGTTTACGCAAATCGGTTTCGGCGTCAGGTGTGTATTTGAGCTTATACATATCTAAATCAGAGATTATTTAACCAAGCATTCATATCTTCCTTGTTGTCGAAGCAGATACCTTCACCCTGTTTTGCTTGTTGTAAAGCGTGGTCTATTTTGGCAAAAAAAGCATCTTTGCTCATAGATGCCTTATCTTCCTGCCGTTTTTGGTCGGCAAGTTTTTTAAGATATTTGGCCGCACGTTTCATTAGCCTTCTTCTTCGGCAATGGTGCTCAGGCTGCGATAAATTTCCGCATTAAGTTGTGTAATAGTCATAATATCCTCTTTTTAATACTGTGTCATGTTTTACAAAAATAGAATATTTATTCTGATTTATATGATTCTCTAAGAAAATAATGAAATTTCGGTTCTTTTTTAACAGGAAATCCCGACCTTTCCCTCCTTCAAATAAAACCGTTTGTCATGCTCGGCCAAAAAGCGGATGGTGGTGACGATTTTCTCCTCCGGAAAAGGCAATAAAGGGAGCAAAGCGGTGACAGGAAGCGGTTGCCGGGTAGAAAGCAGTTCGAGCAACAGGTCGCGTATGGCATTGAAATCCCGATTGTTCAAGCCGGAATCATTCTTGGAAAGGCAGACGTCGCAACACCCGCAATCTTCCGTATTCTTTTCTCCGAAATAGGAGAGTAGCAGACGGCTCCGGCAGATATGTTCCCCGTCCATGTATTCCACCACTTTCGAAATGCGCTTTTTCATTCTTTCCCGACGTTCCTCATAAGCGGAGGATGGGATAATAAGGGCATTTTTTCGCACGCGTGGATGCGTATAAGTGATTTGGGGAGCGGTCTGGAAGGAAGATTCGTCCATTCCTTCGCAATATTCGATGTAGCCGGATAGTTCCAGCAACTTCAATGCATGATGCACCTGTAACGGAGGAAATTGGCAGGTGGAATAGAAATCCGTCAGTTCGAAGTTATAAACGATATCTTTTCCCTGTCCTTCCTGAATCCGGAAATAATCGCCCAACGCTTCATACACTTTCCCGATCAGCTTCTTTTCGGGAAACTCATCGTCTATCCGCTTTCTCAGATGAAAACTATCCGTATCTGTGCAGAGAGCCACCGCAAAGGCCTTCCGGCTGTCCCGTCCGGCACGGCCTGCCTCCTGGAAATATTCCTCCAATGACTCCGGCATATCCAGATGGATGACCAGTCGTACATCCGGTTTGTCGATCCCCATCCCGAAAGCGTTCGTGGCCACTATTACGCGGCATTCATTGTTTTTCCAGCGGCTTTGTCGGATCACCTTTTCCTCCCGGCTTAATCCGGCATGGAAAAGTCGGCCGATATTCCCGATTGTTGCAGGAAGATTGCCACTTCCTTGGTCAGCTTGCGGTTTCGCGCGTAGACGATAGCCGTACCGGGCACTTTTCCGAGTATGTAGGCCAGTGTGCCTAACTTGTCTTCCGTACGGCGCACGATATAGGCGAGATTCGGGCGGACAAAACTTTTCCGGAAGACATTTTTTTCCTGGAAAAGCAGTCGTCCCTGTATGTCGTCCACGACTTCGGGTGTGGCGGTTGCCGTCAGTGCCAGTACCGGCACGCCGGGCAGTTGCTCCCGTATATCGGCGATGTGGAGGTAGGAAGGACGGAAGTCATAGCCCCATTGCGAGATACAATGACTCTCTCTACCACTAACAGGCAGACGTTCATGGCCTGCAACTTTTCCCTGAATAATCCGGTGGCAAGTCGTTCGGGTGAAACATACAGGAACTTATTTTGTCCGGAAACGCAATTTTCCAGCTCCCCGGCGATTTCCTGGCGGCTCATGCCCGAATACACTGCTGTGGCTTTGATTCCGACCCGGCGCAGATTGTCGACTTGGTCGCGCATCAAAGCGATAAGCGGGGTAATGACAAGGCAAATTCCATCCATCGCCAGCGCCGGAACCTGAAAGGTGATCGATTTGCCACCTCCCGTAGGCATAAGCCCGAGTGTATCTTTTCCGGCACAGACAGAACGAATGATCTCTTCCTGTAAAGGACGGAAAGCAGGGTATCCCCAATACTTCCCTAAAATCTTATGGTAGACATCCACCGCATCCCTTCATATATCGTTCTCCTTGATGTCCTTCACCATGAGTTGCAACGACGTGTTGCCGTTGTAGGTGTTCTCCTCGATGGTGTAGCAGATATTGAAAGGTTTCATGTTCTTGATATGCGTATTGTGTTGGCGCATACCGAAAGCAATGCCATGTATCGGTGTGTTCGACTTGTCGTCGATCAGTTCCAATTTGATGTGTTCAAGGTCTTTCCCTACCAGTTTGCTGGTCCCGTAGTCTTTGACTCCGAGAGAGCAGAATACGGGCTTCTGGTTGTCCGGGCCGAACGGGTTCATTTTTTTCAGTTCGCTCATGAACTTTGAATTGATATCTTGCAGGTCCAGTACGGCATCTATATCGATCTGCGGCGTCATCTGTTCGGGAATGATCTCGTCGGCAGCCAGTTTGAGGAACCGCTGGGTGAAAGCATCTAAGTTTTCCTCTTTCAGGGAGAGGCCGGCGGCATAGGTATGACCCCCGAAGTTTTCCAGCAGGTCGCGGCAGCTTTCGATCGCTTTGTATATGTCGAATCCCGTAACCGAACGGGCGGAGCCGGTAATCAGTTCGGACGATTTCGTCAGGACGACTGCCGGGCGGTAGTATTTTTCTGTCAGGCGGGAAGCGACGATCCCGATCACCCCTTTATGCCATCCCGGATTGTAGACGATGATCGCCTTACGGTCTTCCATATTCTGGAATTCGTCGATGATGGCGTTCGCCTCGTCTGTGATCTTTTTGTCCAGTTCGCGGCGTTCTTCGTTATACTGGTTGATGCTTTCGCTCTTTTCGCGGGCCACGTCCACATCCTTTGCCAAGAGCAGTTCGACTGCTTCCTTTCCGTTCATCATACGTCCGGAAGCGTTGATGCGTGGTCCGATCTTAAAGACGATGTCGCTGATCGTGATCTCTTTGCCCGACAGACCGCAGATATCGATAATCCCTTTCAGGCCGAGGCTCGGATTGCTGTTAAGCTGCTTTAGACCGTAATAAGCCAATATGCGGTTTTCGCCAGTGATAGGGACGATGTCTGAGGCGATGCTGACAGCCGTCAGTTCCAGCAGTTTTTCCAGGTCGGCGAACGGGAAGTTGTTGCTTTTGGCGAATGCCTGCATGAACTTGAAGCCGACGCCACACCCCGACAGATGTTCGTACGGATAGACCGAGTCCACCCGTTTGGCATCCAGCACGGCGACCGCATCCGGCAATGTGTCGTCCGGCATATGATGGTCGCAGATGATAAAATCGATTCCCAATTGCTTGGCATATTCGATCTTTTCGATGGCTTTGATACCGCAGTCGAGCGAGATCACCAGCGTGATTCCGTTTTCCCGGGCGTAGTCGATCCCTTTATACGAAATCCCGTATCCTTCGTCATACCGGTCCGGAATATAGAAATCCAGCGTTGATGAATAAGGACGCAAATACTTGTAGACCAGTGAAACGGCAGTTGTGCCGTCTACATCGTAGTCTCCGTAAATCAAAATCTTTTCTTTGTTTCCCAATGCTTTATTCAAGCGCTTGACAGCTTTTTCCATATCCGGCATGAGGAATGGATCATGCAAGTCGTTCAAGCTGGGTTTAAAGAATTTCTTCACCTCTTCAACAGTGGAGAGTCCTCGTTGAACGAGCAAAAGACATACGAACGGACTGAGTCCCATTTCGCTTGCCAGCTTGTCTCTCTTATGTAACTCTTCTTCTGTTGGGGTTTGAAAGTTCCATTTTGTAATCATTATATATTGTTTTTTCTTTTTTTCGTCTCTGAGATGAGGAGGGTGTTTCAAATTGACATTGCCGGACGCGGATGACGCAGACAATGCAGACGGACGCAGATTTATTTTGTTGATAATTAATATATCAGCGTTAATCTGCGCTCGTCTGCGTCATCTGCGTCCCATGAATACCGATATTTGACATACTCTCTTCATTTGAATCCGTAAAGTTAGATAATATAAATGGATATTTCTGTTTGGCGGCTTGCTTTTTAATTAAATTATAATTTCGGAAAAATTTTCACCTTTGCTTTTTATGGTGAAAATTTATTTTCACTTTGTTTCGTGTGGCTGAAAATTTATTTTCACTTGCGGGAAAATTTATTTTCTCCGGGGTGAAAATAAATTCTTATGGCTTTTCTTGTTTGTCGGCTGTGGCGGCAAAACATTTTATCTCTTTTGTTTCCAAGTCCGCGAATGATTTGTACATTTGTGACATTATTTAAAAAACAATGACAGAAGATATTCAAAAAGCTTGCGAGATCATGCAGGCGGGAGGCATAATACTCTATCCTACAGATACGATCTGGGGAATTGGTTGCGATGCGACCAATGAGAAAGCCGTACAAAAAGTGTACGAGTTGAAGAAGAGAATGGACAATAAGGCTATGCTGGTATTGACCGACAGTTCGGCAAAGCTGAGCATGTACGTGTCGGATATGCCCGATATAGCCTGGGACCTGATCGAGGTGGCCGATAAACCGCTTACGATTATCTATCCTCATGCGAAGAATCTGGCGAATAATCTCTTGGGGGAAGACGGAAGTGTCGGTATCCGGGTGACGAACGAAGAGTTTTCCCGTAAACTGTGCGAGCGTTTCCGCAGACCGTTGGTATCTACCTCTGCGAATGTGAGCGGCGAACCTTCTCCGGGTAATTTCAGCGAGGTGTCGGACAGTATTAAGAACGGAGTCGATTATATTGTGAAATATCGCCAGGATGATATGAGCAAGGCGGGGCCTTCCAATATCATTAAGTTAGGAGACGGTGGCGTTGTCCAGGTAATCAGGTAAGAATGAAGAGGAGCAAGCAGGCAGGAAAATACATATTATCGGATTTCGTATCGGCTTCGGTTGCGTGGTTGCTATTCAATATCCTTCGTTATGAAATCTTGTTCATTATTAATGAGGGAACTGATAGTCTGCTTGATTATTTGCAATATCCGGGTGTACTCACCGGCCAGATCGTCATTCCTTTCTTCTGGTTGGTACTTTATTATTTTTCGGGATATTACAACAAGCCGTTTGGAAAGTCTCGCCTCACCGAACTTTTTTCGACATTCATTACTGTGCTGATCGGGACGATTTTCGTCTTCTTTGCTTTGCTGCTCGACGATATTCCCCGTTCGATCAATATCTATTATAGATTATTCTTCGGAATGTTCGGATTGCAGTTTTTCATTACCTACATTCCACGTTTGCTGATTACGCAGAGCGGGGTAAGAAAAATAAAGAACCGGGAATGGGCGATGAACGTGCTGATTGTCGGTGCGGGAGAGAAGGCGGTCCGTATCGCTCACGATTTGTATCGCTTGGGCTATGATATTTGCGGGTTTGTCTCGGAAGACGAGAGGATTCCGGTCAAGGCTGACCGGAATCAGGTGCTGGGGACGGTGGAAGATATTCCGGTTTTGATGGAAAAGAAGAATGTGGATGAAATCGTTTTGGCTGTCGAGTCGAAGAACAATAAGATGCTCTTGGGAATCCTTTATTCGCTCTACCGCTATAAACGTCCGATAAAAGTGCTGGCGGACCGGTTCAATATGCTTTCGAAAATCCAGCTTCGAACGATACGGGGAATCCCGTTGGTCGATGTGACGGATAACAACTTTTCACCGGCCGGGCAGAACATAAAGTTTTTTCTGGATAAGGTTTGTTCTGCTGTTGCACTGTTACTGCTTTCTCCTTTATTCGTCTATATTGCATGGCGGGTGAAGAGGGATTCTCCGGGACCCGTGTTTTTCCGTCAGGAGCGGATTGGTTATCTCGGACAGCCATTTTGGATGTATAAGTTCCGTACCATGTATGTCAATGCTGAAGAGAACGGGCCGTCGCTTTCGTCGGAAGACGACCCGCGTGTAACGCCGTTCGGACGTGTCATGCGAAAATACCGGCTGGACGAATTGCCACAGTTCTGGAACGTACTGAAAGGGGATATGTCACTGGTCGGACCGCGCCCCGAACGGAAATATTTTATCGACGAAATTGTGAAAACGGCTCCTTATTATTATCTGTTGCACAATGTTCGTCCGGGCATTACCTCGTTGGGGATGGTGAAGTACGGCTATGCGGCAAGCGTGGACAAAATGGTGGAGCGTATGGAATATGATATATTGTATTACGAAAATATGTCGTTGACGTTGGATCTGACGATTCTGATCTATACGGTTAAGACTGTCGTTACCGGAAAAGGGATTTGAGGAATTAAAGAATTAAAGAATGAAGGAATTAAAGAATTAAGGAATGAAGAAGGATAACTTTCAACTTTCAACTTTCAACTTTCAACTTTTCTATCGCTTCCTGCTATGGCGGGACAAGCATATACAAGAGAAGCATTTCATACTGATCGTCAGTTTCCTGGTCGGTATCTGTACGGCGGCGGCAGCTATTATCCTGAAGTCGATCATCCATTTTATACAACATCTTCTGACCGGCAATTTCAATCAGGACGGGGCGAATTACTTGTATCTGCTCTATCCGGTGATCGGTATCCTGCTGGCTGGTTTGTTTGTAAAATATATCGTACGGGATGATATCAGCCATGGGGTGACGAAGATACTCTATGCCATTTCCCAACGAAAGAGCCGTATCAAGCCTCATAATACTTGGACTTCCATTGTTGCCAGTTCCGTTACCATCGGCTTTGGTGGATCGGTCGGGGCGGAGGCGCCTATCGTGTTGACGGGGGCTGCGATCGGTTCCAACTTGGGCCGCTTGTTCCGCATGGAGCAAAAGACGCTGATGTTGCTGGTCGGTTGTGGGGCTGCCGGTGCGATTGCCGGTATTTTCAAAGCTCCGATTGCAGGGGTGGTGTTTGTGGTGGAAGTGCTGTTGCTGGACTTGACGATGACGTCGGTACTGCCTTTGCTTATCACTTCGGTGACGGCTGCGACCGTTTCCTATATCTTTACGGGTACGGAAGCGATGTTTCCGTTTTCGCAGACTGAAGCGTTTGTGATCGAGCGTATCCCTTATGTGCTGCTGCTCGGGGTTTTCTGCGGTCTGGTGTCTCTCTATTTTACCAAGGTCATGAACCGGTTGAGGGAATGTATCGCAACTTGAATAATTACTGGAAGAAATTCGTCGTCGGGGGGATCATGTTGAGTGTGTTGATCTTCATATTTCCTCCGCTCTACGGTGAAGGTTACGATACGATTTCGTCTTTGTTGAACGGGCAGTTTTCCCATATAATGGATAAGAGTATGTTCTATAGCTTGAACGATACCTATTGGGGATTGCAGATATTCCTTACGCTGATCCTGTTGTTTAAGGTCTTTGCTTCGAGTGCGACGAATGCAGGAGGCGGTTGCGGTGGTATATTTGCTCCCAGCTTGTATTTGGGATGTATTGCCGGATTCGTGTTTGCTCATGCGTCCAACTATTTCCCTTTTACGATGTATCTGTCGGAGAAGAATTTCGCCTTATTGGGAATGGCGGGAATCATGTCCGGTGTCATGCACGCGCCGCTGACCGGTGTCTTCCTGATTGCGGAGCTGACCGGAGGATACGCTCTTTTCCTTCCGCTGATGATCGTATCCGTGAGTTCTTATATCACGATCAAGATGTTTCTTCCGCACAGTATCTATTCAATGCGTCTGGCTCAGAAAGGAGAGTTGCTTACCCATCATAAAGACCGTGCCGTGTTGACGTTGCTGAATACCGACAGTGTGATCGAACGCGACTTCCTGACCGTCTCTCCCGAAATGTCTTTGGGAGATATGGTGAAGGTGATTGCCAAGAGCGGACGAAACACGTTCCCGGTTATCGACGAGCGGGGAATCCTGTTAGGACTCGTTCTGTTGGATAATATCCGGAACATTATGTTCCGCCCTGAGTTATATAACCGGTTTCACGTCTCCAAGTTCATGGTTTCGGCACCTGCCAAGATCCAGGTAGGGACGCCGATGGAGCAGATCATGCGTATCTTTGACGATACGAAGGCCTGGAACCTGCCGGTTGTAGATGAGGAAGGACGGTATATCGGTTTTATGTCCAAATCGAAGATATTTAATTCATACCGCGAAGTGCTGGTTGAAAACTTTTCAGGAGATTAAAAAATGAAGAAAGAAGATTTACGAATCGTTTATATGGCACTCCCGATTTTGCGGTGGAGAGCCTGCGTGCCTTGGTTGAGGGCGGATATAATATAGTAGGGGTGATTACGATGCCGGACAAGCCGGTCGGCCGTCATGGGAGTGTCTTGCAGGCAAGTCCTGTGAAGCAATATGCCGTATCGAAGGAATTGCCGGTACTCCAGCCGGAAAAACTGAAAGATGAGGCTTTTCTTTCCGAGCTGCGGGCTTTGAAAGCGGACTTGCAGATCGTCGTCGCTTTCCGTATGTTGCCGGAAGTTGTCTGGAATATGCCTCGCTTGGGAACGTTTAACCTCCATGCCTCTTTGCTTCCTCAATACAGGGGAGCTGCGCCTATCAACTGGGCGGTGATCAACGGAGATACAGAAACCGGTGCGACTACCTTTTTCCTGACTCACGAGATCGACACGGGGAAGATTATCCGCCAGAAGCATTTGCCTATTGCCGATACGGATGATGTGGGCATTGTCCATGATTCTCTGATGACAATGGGGGCCGGGTTGGTATTGGAAACCGTCGATTTGCTGCTGGAAGGAAAAGCAGATGCCGTTCCTCAGGAAGAATTTTATAAAGATCCTTCCGAACTCCGGCCTGCTCCGAAGATTTTCAAAGAGACTTGCCGTATTGATTGGCATCAGCCGGTGAAAAGGATTTATGACTTTATCCGTGGTCTGTCTCCCTATCCGGCGGCCTGGACTGAAATCGTTTCTCCGGAAGGTGTGCGTACCACACTGAAAATCTATCAGGCAGAGAAGCATTTTGTCGCACATGAACTTCCCGTCGGAACCGTCCGGACCGATCGTAAAAGTTATATCGATGTAGCAGTGGAAGATGGATACCTGCGTTTGTTATCCATTCAATTGGCCGGTAAGAAACGTTTGCCGGTGGCGGACTTCCTGAACGGGTTCAAACAGATAGGAGAATATAAAGTTGATTAATAAAAAAGGAGGTGTGTCAAACTATCCTTGTCCCCGCGCCCCTCGCGGGGCCGCAAAAGGACAGACCTTATCAATCCGATTTTTATAGGGTCGGTTTTTAATGCGATCCCGCGTCAAGCGCGGGAACAGGATAGTTTTGACCTCCTTTTACTTGATAGATATTTTTATTTATCTGGTTTCTTGTAATGCATCTTCCAAACTGATTCCTAATGCATCGGCTACACCTTTGCCATAAGCGGGATCTGCCTTATAACAATTGCGCACGTGACGTTGCTGGATGAACAGTTCGGCTCCTCCGATCTGACGGGCAGTGTTCTCGAACAGGAGTTGTTGTTCGTCGGCCGGCATCAGACGGAATAGTGCACCGGGCTGGCTGTAGTAATCGTCGTCGTATTCACGCTCGTTATAGTTGTAGATAGGACCGTTGGCAGGATAGGGCGGTTCCTTGTTTTCGGGTGTGTCCTTCCATTCACCGTAACTGTTAGGCTCGTATCCTTTGGCTGCACCGTAGTTTCCGTCTACACGCATGGCTCCGTCGCGATGGTAAGCATGGAACGGACAACGCGGTTTGTTTACCGGAATCTGCTCCAAGTTGACTCCTAAACGGTAACGTTGTGCATCTCCGTATGAGAAGAGGCGGCCTTGCAGCATCTTGTCAGGAGAAAATCCGATACCATCCACGATATTCATCGGATTGAAGGCGGCTTGTTCGACCTCGGCGAAATAGTTTTCCGGGTTGCGGTTCAGTTCCAGGATACCTACATCCATCAACGGGAAGTCTCCGTGCGGCCATACCTTCGTCAAATCGAAGGGGTTGATGTGATAGTTGTTTGCTTCTTCGACTGTCATCAACTGGATTTGGAACTTCCATTTCGGGAAATCGCCTTTCTCGATGCTTTCGAAAAGGTCACGCTGGTGTGATTCGCGGTCTTTCGCAATGATCGCTTCGGCTTCCTGGTCGGTCAGGTTCTTAATGCCCTGTAATGTCTTAAGATGGAATTTCACCCAGATGCGTTCGTTATCGGCATTGATGAAGCTGTACGTGTGGCTTCCGAATCCATGCATGTGGCGGTAGGAATAGGGAATGCCGCGAGGCTCATCGTGATCGTTACTTGGTGTAAGGCTTCGGGAAGCAAGGTCCAGAAGTCCCAGTTGTTGTTGGCACTGCGCATGTTTGTTTTCGGATCCCGTTTGACGGCGTGGTTAAGGTCTGGAAACTTCAACGGGTCGCGCAGGAAGAATACGGGTGTGTTGTTTCCCACCAGGTCCCAGTTACCTTCTTCGGTATAGAACTTAATAGCGAAACCGCGTATGTCACGTTCCGCATCGGCAGCACCACGTTCGCCGGCAACGGTCGAGAAGCGGACAAAACAGTCTGTTTTTTTACCTACTTCGCTGAATATCGCGGCTTTTGTGTATTTTGTGATGTCATTTGTAACGGTAAAAGTACCATAGGCACCTGAACCTTTAGCATGCATACGTCTTTCGGGGATCACTTCCCTGTCGAAATGGGCGAGCTTTTCAATTAACCACGGGTCTTGTAATAAGACCTGCCCACGCGGACCCACTGTCTGCGTGTTCTGATTGTCTGCAACGGGACGACCGTTGGCTGTCGTTAGTTTTCTGTCATTCATACGGATGTTTTTTTAGCCTGTAATTCGTCAGATATATCTTGCCTTTATTATATAAAACTGCTTTCATACAGATTTTGTTTTTAAATGTGCTGTAAAAGTAAGCTGTTATTAAATGCCTGTCAAATAGGTAATATCAATGCTTGTATAAACCTATTCTATATTGGCCGGCTTATTTCTGTTTCCGATTGAATTTGTCCAATACTTTTTCCTGGAATAATTGCAGCAACTCGTAAAAACTGGGGATAAACATCGTTGCAAAAATGGTGTTTATCGCCATGCCGAATACGACTGCCGCTCCTAAGGATAGACGGCTTCCGGCTCCGGCTCCTGTTGCAAACAGTAAAGGCATAACCCCTAATACGAATGCGAATGAAGTCATCAAGATCGGACGCAGACGGACATGACCGGCTTCGAGTGCGGATTCGCGTATCGGATTACCGGCCTTATGGTAGTCACGGGCAAATTCTACAATCAGGATACCGTTCTTGGCAGAAAGGGCGATCAACAGGATGATACCGATTTGTGTATAAATACTGACCGGCACGCCCATGACGAAACATCCCAAAATGGCTCCTAACAAAGCGATCGGAAGTCCCATAATGGCAGCGATCGGGCTTGTCCAGCTTTCATACTGTGCGGAAAGAACCAGGAAAGCGACCAAAAGAGCCATTGCAAAAACGAGCATGGTGGTGGAGCCTGCTTTCGTTTCCTGATAGGCGACGGATGTCCATTCATATCCGAAATTATTGCCTAACTGCTCTTGTACGAGCTCTTCCATAGCCTGGATCGCTTCACCGGAGCTATATTTCGGATTGGCTATGCAGGTGATGGATGCCGACTTATACATATTATACAGGTTGATCTGATCCAGTCCCAACTGCTCCTTCACCTCTGCAAAAGCGGAGAAAGGAACCATTTTGCCGGAATTGTTTTCGAGACTCAGGTGCAACACATCGTCTATAACTTTTTGAGCTTGGTCGTTGGCCTCGATCTTTACCTGGTAGATACGCCCGAATTCGACGAAGTCGTTTACATAAGCAGCCCCCATATAGTAGCTTAAAGTCGAGAAAACCTGGTTAAGCTGCAGGCCGAGCAATTGTACTTTGTCACGGTCTATTTCCAGATTGTATTGCGGTACGTTGGCTTGGTACATACTGGAAAGGCTGAGCAATTGCGGTTTGCTTCGATACGTGGCTTGCAGTGTTTCGATGGCATGTTGCATTTCTGTAGGTCCCAGGTTTTTACGGTCCTCCAACTGGAGTTGCAGGCCTCCTGAAGCTCCCAATCCGGGAATTGCAGGGGGAACCATTGCGAATATCTGTGCTTCCTGGATACCGTAGGCTTCTCGGTTGAAACGGTTTACGACGGCCGAAGCGGTATGCTTTTTACCTTTTCGTTCGTTCCAGTTTTTCAGGATCACGAAATAGGTTCCTGCGTTCGAGAGTTCGCCGCCGCCCATGATAGAAAAACCGTTTACTCCGATATAGGTCTTGACTTCAGGATAGCTGTCGAGGATCTTGTCGATCTGCTTTCCGACTGCTTCCGTACGGTTCAGGCTGGCTGCCGGCGGGAGCTGGGTAGATACCAGGAAATAACCGTCATCCTCTTCCGGAATGAAAGTGGTAGGCCAGCGCATGAACATGACAATGGCAATGATCGTTATGATCCCGAATATCACCATTGTGACAAGCGGGCTTTTCAGCATGCGGCCGACAATGTCGTCATATATTTTCTGGGTTTTGCCGAACACCTTGTTGAAGGCCTTGAACACAAAAAATTTCGGTTCTTTGTTTGCTTGCAGGAACAGGGCACACAAGGCCGGCGTGAGCGTCAGTGAGTTGAAACCGCTTAAAACGGTGGCAGCAGCGATTGTCAGGGCAAATTGTTTGTATAATTGTCCGGAGATACCGCTGATGAAGGTGGTCGGGATAAAGACAGCCAGTAACACCAACACGACACCTACGATCGGACCGACAATTTCACCCATAGCTTCTGTTACGGCTTCACGGGCAGTATATTTCCCCGTATCCATGAGCCGCGACGAGTTTTCTACCACCACGATCGCATCATCCACCACGATCGCGATAGCCAGGATCAACCCGAACAAAGTCAACGTATTGATCGAAAACCCCAAGGCCGACATGACCGCCAGTGTCCCGATCAGAGAGACGGGGATGGTGATACAGGGGATGATGACGGCACGGAAATTCTGGAGGAACAGGAAGATTACCAGTATGACGAGAGCTGTTGTTTCCAGGAAGGTGACGAGCACTTCGTCGATGGAGGCATTGATTACTTGTGTCGTGTCCAGTGTCACATCATAAACGACTCCTTCCGGTAGGTTTGCTGCCAGCTGCTCCATTTTCTCCCGTACCCCTTTGGCCACTTCCAGTGAGTTGGAACCGGGGAGTTGGTAAATGGCTATGGCGGCACTCGGCTGGCCTTTCAACTTGGAGGTGACATTATAAGAAGAACTGCCTAATTCGATACGGGCGACATCTTTCAACCGGAGAATTTTTCCGCCCTCTTCCGTACGGAGGATGATATCTCCGAATTCTTCCGGAGTCGTCAAACGGCCTTTTACCGTCAGTGTGTACTGGAACGGATTGTCCGCTTTGGCTATTGGCTGCCCGACGTAACCGGCTGAAACCTGTGTGTTCTGTGTCGAGATCGCCTGGAAGATCATATCCGGAGTGAGGTTACGGATACGCATGGCGTTCGGATCGAGCCATATACGCATACTATAGCTTCCGGCTCCCATGACACTGACGGAGCCAACACCCGGCAAACGCGTCAGTTCGTCCGTCATGTTGAGGCTGGCGTAGTTGCTCAGGTATAGACCGCTGTATGTGGAGTCACGGGAGCTTAGCGTCAGCATCATAACAATGTTGGATGATTGCTTCTTGGTGGTGATGCCTTGTACGATCACGCTTCCGGCAGACTACTTTGTGCAATGCTGACACGGTTCTGCACCATGACGGTCGCCATGTCGATATCGGTTCCGACTGCGAATGTGATGGTGAGTGAATAGGCTCCGGAGCTGGATGAATTGGAACTCATGTAAAGCATTCCGTCCACACCGTTTACCTGTTGTTCAATGGGCAATCCTACGGTCTGTGCCACTGTTTCCGCATCTGCACCCGGGTAGAAAGCTGAAACCTGTACGGTCGGCGGTGTGATTTCCGGATATTGCGCAATGGGAAGTATGTGTAGCGTGACTAATCCGGCTACCACCAGGATCAGTGCGAGGACGGTAGCGAATATCGGTCTGTTTATGAAGAATTTTACCATAGCTTTTTATTTTATAGGCTTAATACTCATACCGTCTCTAACTTTCAACAGGGCGGTTGTCACGTACCGTTCGTTAGGGCGGATACCGCTGATGACTTGACGAAGTGTATCGTTTACCAACTGTCCGGGTTCGATATGACGGTATCGTACGATATTCGAGTCGTTTACTATGTACAGGAATTTTCCTAACTGGTCGGTTCCAATGGAGGCATCGCGTACGAGGACAGCGTTTTTCTGTTCGCTGTAGGGCAATGTGATCGTTACGTACAACCCACTTTTCAGTTCGCCGTCTTTATTTTCGAGATTGGCACGGACGTTTAGCGTACCGGTTGACAGATCGACGTTAGGGGAGAGGTAGTCCAATGTCCCGGTATACCTTTGCCGTCCGTCCTGTCCGAGACGTACGGAAACGTGGGTGGGCATCTTGACGTCCGGATCGTTCTGGGCGGCAATCATTTTCATCCGCATGAACTGGTTATCTTCGATATTGAAGTTGGCGTACATGATGTCATCTTTGTATAAGGTAGCCAAAGTGACGGGTTGGACGGCACCGTTGATATAATTGCCCACGTCATAGCTTGCACGGGTGACACGTCCATCATAAGGAGCCCGGATATAGCAATAGCTCAGGTTGGTCCGGGCTGTTTTCAAAGCTGCTTCGGCATTGTTTACAGATGCCTCCATTTCCGCTGCGGTCGATTCGGCTTGCAAGACTTGTATTTGGCTGACGGCCCCGCTTTTAGCCGCTTCTTTCATGCGTTCGTAGTTGCTGCGGGCATATTCGGTCTGAGCTTTTGCCGTGTTCAGCGCGGCTTCCGCTTGGGTGACATTGTTCTGGTAGACTTCCGGTTCGATTACAAATATCAGGTCGCCCTTTTTTACTTTTGCACCCGGCACAAGTTGTGAGGATTGCAGGTATCCGTTCACGCGTGCTACCAGGTTGACCATACGGTCGGAGCTCAAATAGCCCGGATAGTCCTTTGTCAGCGTGATATCTTGTACGACAGGCGTTGCAACACTGATGGAAGGGGCTGGCATTTCCGTCTGGAGACTTTTCTCTTTACATCCTGTCAACAGGACAATGGACAGTCCTACAATCCCTATTTTAATAGTAGTCTTCATCTCTTTTATTTTTTAATTCTTAATTATCAATTTTCATTTTCCCAACCGCCGCCTAACGCCTGATAAAGTTGGATCAGGCTTAGCAGGGAGGAGCCTCTGGCTTGTGTCAGCTCGTTTTCATAGGAAAGGAGGGAGCGTTGTGCGTCCAGGACATTCTGGAAAGGAGTAAGTCCCTGTTTATAGAGGTCGAGCGAAAGCTCCAATGTCTGCTTCCCCTGATTGACGACTTCCCGGAGCGCGACAATTTGTTTGATTGAGTTCTTGTAGGAATTCATGGCATTGTCCACTTCCTGGACAGCTGTCAGTACATCCTGGTTGAATTGTCGGATCGACTCGTCGAGCTGGGCTTTTGCCAGCCGTGTCGCCTGCGCCAACTTTGTTCCTTGAAAGAAATTCCAGGAGATGGTGGGAGCGATCTCGTAGGTGAAGCTGTTATGATTTACCAGTTTGTCCAAATCATGCGAAGCGAATCCCACCGACCCTTTGACGAAAACTTTCGGCCACCAGTCTGATTTGGAGGCCCCGAGCGATGCCGCTCGTGCGTTACCAGGCGTTCAGCGCCCGGATGTCCGGCCGGCGTAGTAGCAGGTTTGCGGGAATGCCGATGCCGATTGTCTCGATGTATTCCGGCAATGGCTTCCGTGTTTCCATGATTTCCCGGACGTCCCAGGGATAAAGTCCCATCAGTACGCCCAAAGCGTTTGTGTACTGGATGATTCCGGCTTCCAGCATGGGGAGAGAGGCTTTTGTGTCGTAGTAGACGGATAAGGCCTGTGCGACATCTAATTTTGAGACAAGCCTGTTTCGTACCTTTTTTCAGTGATCTTGACGACCGCCTGTTGCGACAGACAGTTCTTTTTGACCACTTCCACTTCCTGTTGCAGTTCTCGCAAGTTGATGTAGGCGGATGCCACTTGGGCGCAAAGGGAGACCATCACGGCGTTGTAGTCCTCTTTGGAGGCTGCAAAGTTCTCCTTTTGGGCCTTTACGCGGTTGCGGATGCTTCCGAATACATCGATTTCCCAGTTCATAGACAGGGTGGCATCGCTGTATTGGGTTATTGTCTGCGGCAGGTTGCTTGTATGCCCGCTGCTTTGTTGCCGGGTCCAGCCGGCAGCGAGTCCCAGGGTTGGCGAATAGCTACCTTGTTGTATACGCAGATTGGCTTTTGCCATAGCGATACGGTCTGCCGCCATCAGTACGGAGTAGTTCTGCTTTACGGCTACTTCAATCAGCGAGTCCAGTGTGGGATCATTGAAGTTTTTCCACCACTGGTCGTCTACCGGTAATGTCTGTTGAAAATCACTGTCGTTTTCCTGCCACGCTTCCGGTAATGCGTGATCCAGGTATTTGTGTTCTTTCTGCGCCGGCAGCGTTATCGGCAGGAACAGGCAGAGCACAGCATAACACCATGTACGTATGTGCATAATTTTTTTGTTTAGATTTAGCCATTAAAGAACAGACTTGCCGTATAATTGTTTGCCTCTTTTTATTTCTTTCTGTTTATTTTATACGTGGGATGCTTTGTATCTTTGCCACGAAATGAAATGAGAATAACAATGGGAAAGAAAGAAGAATATAAAGAAAAGAATCTACGGTTTTTAGAAGAAGTGGCTACCGGTGAGGGAGTCGTCAAGCTCCCTTGTGGTGTGTTGTATAAGGAGATAGAGAAAGGGACCGGTGTGGTTTCACCGGAACTGACGGATGTTGTCTCTGTCCATTACCGTGGAACGCTGGCCAACGGACGCGAGTTTGATAATTCCTGGAAACGGGGATGTCCGGAGGCATTCCGCCTCAATCAGGTGATCGAAGGATGGCAGGAAGCGCTCCGGCGGATGCATGTGGGAGACCGTTGGATGATTTATATCCCGTATACATTAGGTTACGGGACACGTACATCCGGTCCGATCCCCGGTTATTCCACACTGCTGTTCGAAGTCGAACTGTTGGGGATTGCATAATTTTCCTTAAGGCTCTTTTTCAGTTTCCGATAGACATATATGAATGCCGGGACGAGGAAGAGGTCTGCGGCTATCCAGGCGGTCGGATCGCCAAAGCAAACAGCTAAGAATCTGAATATCGGTACGGCATAGATACTGACCAGCGTGCGTGCGATCATTTCGGAAACTCCGGAAAGCATCGCCAGATTGGTGTATCCTGCGCCTTGTATGGTGTAGCGCAGGATACAGAGCAGCCCTAAGATCGGAAAGAAATAGCAAGAAACGTGTAGGAAGAGTACCGTGTTTTTAAGTATTTCCGTTTCCGAAGCGTCTACGAACAGCAATGATATCTTGTCGGAGGCCGACATCAGTATTGTAAAAGTGAAGACGGCATAGATCATCATCAGCAGCGAGCTGGCTTTGATCCCCTGCCAGATGCGTTCGGGTTTTCCGGCTCCGTAGTTTTGCCCCGTATAGGTAGCCATCGCTATACCTAAGCTTTCAAAGGCACAGATAAAGAACATCTTGATTCTCATTGCTGCTGTGAATGCGGCTACACAAGCTGTTCCCAAAGCGTTATTGGCACTTTGGAGCAAGATGCTGCCGATTGCCGTAATAGAGAATTGAAGTCCCATAGGTACTCCGATATATAAAAGATTTTTAGCCAGTGGAAAGCGGAATTTACGGTCGTCAGCCGTCCCTTTCAGGACCGGAAAATGCTTGTACATATAAAAATAACAGAGAAGTGCCGACACACCTTGTGACACGACGGTGGCGATACCAGCTCCTAGCACGCCCCATCCCAACACGAGGATACAGAACAGGTCGAGCACGATGTTCAATACGGTAGAGAACAGCAGGAACCAAAATGGTGTTTTACTATCGCCGAGTGCACGTATGATGCTGGACAGCAAGTTGTAGAAGAACGTACAAGGTACTCCGATAAACGTTACGAGCAGATAATAGTAAGCTCCGTGAAAAATATTTTCCGGAGTCTGCATACTTCTCAGGATATCTGCACAGTATACGCTTGTCAGAACCGCAATGACGATCGACATCAGGGCTGCCAGTTGTAAACTGACCGTCACGTACCGTCGCATTGTCTTGTAGTCTCTCGCCCCGAATTTCTGTGCTACCGGAATCCCGAACCCGCAACAACACCCGTTGCAAAATCCTAAAATCAGGAATACGACCGAAGTGCTTGCCCCGATTGCTGCCAGATCATTGATCCCTAAGAATTTTCCAACGATAGCGGCATCCACAAGCGAGTAGGTTTGTTGCAATATATTTCCAAGCAACAGGGGGAAGGTGAAATTGAGAATAAGCGGCAGGGGAGCACCCTCCGTCATTTCTTTAGTAGTAGTTGCCATAAATGTGATACCTAAACAATTTTGGGGGACAAAGATAGAGAAAAGGATGGGAAGTTGTTCCGATAAGCGTATACAGATAGCAAAAAATAGCGATGAAACTTCAATGCCTCATCGCTATTTTTTATTAAGCTTAATCGAGTTATTCTCCTTTTTCGATCTGTTCCTGTACGATCGCATCTACGACAGCGACAGTCGTCAGGTTCAGGATGTCACGCGTAGAGCTTTCTACGTCGGTGAAGTGGATCGGTTTGTTCAAACCCATCTGGATCGGGCCGATCGTTTCGCTGATGCCGAGTGTGTCGAGCAACTTGTAAGCACTGTTGGCAGAACTCAGGTTCGGGAAGATCAGCGTGTTGACATCTTTGCCTTTCAACTTGTTGAACGGATACATGTCGTCACGCAGTTTCTTGTCCAGAGCGAAGTTGACCTGCATTTCTCCATCTACCATCATGTCCGGATAGTTCTTGTGCAGATAGTCGATCGCGTCGTGGACCTTCAGCGGGCTGCCCTGCTTGTCGGAACCGAAGTTGGAGTAGGATAACATCGCCATAACCGGTTCGTGCGCGAAGAATTTCACAGCATCTTGAGTCAGGCGGGCGATATCGATCAATACTTCTGTCGACGGATGGCGGTTGATCAGCGTGTCGGCAATAAAGAACGTACCTTTCTTGCAAGTCAGGATATTCAAAGCACCGAAATGTGTGTAAGACGGACGGATACCGATGATCTGCTCTGCCATTTTGGTCACTTCGGAATAGCGGCTGTAAACGCCTGTCACGAAAGCATCGGCATCGCCTGTCGCAACCATCATCATACCGAATGCGTTGCGGTCGACCATCTTTTCGCAGGCTTCCGCATACGTGACACCTTCGCGGGCTTTCTTCTCAGACAGGATCTTGGCATAACGATGGCGGCGTTCCGTCTCGCGGTCGTGACGAAGGTTGACGATTTCGATCCCTTCGAGGCTGATATTTTCTTCGGCTGCGATCTTTTGCAGGCGTTCTTCGTTGCCTAAAAGGATAGGGATGCAGATACCTTCGGCTTTCGCTTCGGCAGCGGCTTTCAGCATATTGCCGTGGTTGGCTTCTGCAAATACCACCCGTTTCGGATTGGCTTTAGCCATATCGGTGAACGAACGGAGCAGCTTGTTGTCATATCCCATCATTTCGCGCAAGTGGTTGGCATATCCTTCCCAGTCGGTGATCGTCCGGCGGGATACGCCCGAGTCGATGGCTGCTTTGGCAACGGCACAGGAAACACGAGTCAGGAGTCGCGGGTCGAGCGCTTTCGGCAGGATGTAATCGCGTCCGAAAGTCGTCCGTTTCAGTTTGTAGGCAGCATTCACGACGTCGGGAACCGGTTCTTTGGCAAGTCCGGCGATTGCGTAAACGGCTGCTAATTTCATCTCTTCGTTGATTGCTTTGGCGTGTGTGTCCAATGCGCCGCGGAAGATATAAGGGAATCCTAATACATTATTGATCTGGTTCGGATAGTCGGAACGGCCTGTGGCAAAAATAATATCGTCGCGTGAGGCCATTGCATCGGCATACGAGATTTCCGGATTCGGGTTGGCCAAAGCGAACACGATCGGGTTCGTATTCATGGAGCGGACCATGTCTTGAGTCAACACATTGGCGACCGATAATCCTAAGAACACGTCAGCTCCGACGACGGCTTCCGTCAATGTCTTGATGTCGCGGTCGGTAGCGAAGAATTTCTTGGATTCGTTCAAGTCCGTGCGATGTGTGGAGATAACCCCTTTGCTGTCGCACATGATGATGTTTTCCTTCCTTGCCCCCAACATTATATATAGTTTCGTGCAAGAGATGGAAGCGGCTCCGGCGCCGTTCACCACGATCTTCACGTCCTCGATCTTCTTCCCTGCGATCTCCAGCGCGTTGATCAAGCCTGCGCCGGAGATGATAGCTGTCCCGTGCTGGTCGTCGTGCATGACCGGAATATCCAGTTCTTCTTTCAGGCGTGTTTCGATCTTGAAACATTCGGGAGCTTTGATATCTTCAAGGTTGATGCCTCCGAAAGTGGGGGCGATGGCCTTTACCGTTTCGATAAATTTGTCAGGGTCTTTCTCGTTCACTTCGATATCGAATACGTCGATACCTGCAAAAATCTTGAACAACAGTCCTTTTCCTTCCATCACCGGCTTGCCGGCCAACGGACCGATATCTCCTAATCCCAATACGGCGGTACCATTCGAAATAACGGCAACCAGGTTTCCTTTAGAAGTATATTTGTAAGCATCCAACGGATTCTTTTCGATTTCCAGACAGGGTTCGGCAACGCCGGGCGAATAAGCCAGCGACAAATCCATCTGGGTACTATAGGGCTTGGTGGGAACGACTTCTATCTTTCCCGGCTTGCCTTCCGCATGGTAGCGGAGTGCTTCTTCTTTAGTGATCTTAGCCATAGACTTTATAGTTTTTAATTTATTGTTTGTCTTTCGAAAATTGCGCACAAAAGTAACAAATTATTATGAATATGGTGCCGGTTGCTTACATTTAGTTGCTCGAATTTTGTGTATTTGTAGTTTTCGACCATTTGTCTTATCTTTGCACCCTTAATTTAACAGGGGCGGAATGTGAAACAGACAATAGTAAAATATATGAAATGGCTACTGCCGGCACTTTTTATAGTGTACTACAGCAGCATTTCTTTGTTCATGCACGTCCATGTCGAGGACGGCACGACGATTGTCCATTCGCACCCGTTCAAGAAGACGGCAGACGGCACCTGCCACCATCACTCGTCTCTTTCGGAAATCCAGTTGTTCCATTTGCTGACGACTGTCCACGTGCAGGACGGAGCGATCTGTTCGTTGCTTCTACAATTTTATGCTACACCGAGTTATAAAATAATTGAAAATCCGGCCTGCCTGGATCATCTGCTCCCTGTTTTGGGGAAACTGTCTCTCCGCGCTCCTCCTCCTTTTGTCTGATCAAGATGGCATCTGTCCGTCGGTAGGAGGATGAATGAAAAAAGTTTCATCTTCCGGAAAATATTGAAAATAAATTTTCAGTTGCTTTCATTGTGTGAAAATAAATTTTCACTTGCGGGAAAATAAATTTTCTCCCGGTTGAAAATAAATTTTCAGGCAAAGGAAACAATTGTTGCATATAAGGCTTTCCGATGACGGAGGTCTGGTGATATGCGTTTATGTTTAAGTTTTTATTTTATCAGAACAAACGAGAATGAATAAGATTATTACATTTATAGTATGCTTGTGCTGTGCCTTTACGGTTGCGCGGGCGGAGGGAGATCCGGCCTTGAATCCATCGGACGCGAATATTGTCGGCCATGTGGTGGATCGGAAAACCGGAGAGCATTTGTCTTTTATTACGATCTTTTTGAAAGGGACGACGATTGGGACTGCGACCGACGCCACAGGGCATTATTATCTGAAGAACCTGCCGGAAGGAGCGTTCACGGTCGTGATGAAGACGATGGGTTATAAAACGGTCGAAACACCCGTGACATTGAAAAAGGGAAAAACGCTGGAAATCAATTTCGAGGCGGAAGAAGAAGCTTTGTCTTTGGATGGAGTCGTGGTTTCGGCTAACAGGAACGAGACGACCCGCCGTATGGCTCCGTCGCTTGTAAACGTATTGGATTCGAAAATGTTCGAGACGACGCATGCCACTTCGCTTGCCGACGGACTGAACTTCCAGCCGGGCGTACGGGTGGAAAACAATTGTCAGAACTGCGGTTTCCAGCAGGTGCGTATCAATGGGCTGGAAGGTCCTTACACGCAGATATTGGTGGATAGCCGTCCCATATTCAGTGCGTTGACGGGTGTGTATGGTCTCGAACAGATTCCGGCTAATATGATCGAGCGTGTCGAGATCATGCGTGGCGGCGGTTCCGCTCTTTTCGGTTCTTCGGCAATTGCGGGCACGATCAATATCATTACGAAAGAGCCTTTGCGCAACTCGGCCAGATCGCTCACTCGTTGACGATGATCGGGGGAAGCCGTCCGGACAACAATACGACTTTGAATGCTTCCTTGGTGACGGACGACCACAAAGCCGGCATCTATCTCTTCGGGCAGAGCGCCATCGTTCGGCTTATGATCATGACGGAGACGGTTTCTCCGAACTTGGCCAGTTAGAAGCCCGGACGGTCGGTTTTCGTTCCTATCTGAAGACAAGCACCTATTCCAAATTAGGTTTTGAGTATCATAATATAAGCGAGTATCGTCGTGGTGGTGACCAGATTAACCGGCCGCCTCATGAAGCGTGGGTGGCGGAACAGACGGATCACAGTATCAATGGTGGTGGCCTGAAGTTTGATTTGTTCTCTAAAGATTATAAACATCGCTTGAACGTATATACTTCCGCGCAGCATACGAACCGGAAGAGTTATTACGGAACCAACCGTAATCTTGATGCTTACGGGCATACGACGGACATGACGGTTGTCGCCGGTTCGCAGTATTCCTATTCGGCTGATAAATGCTTGTTTATGCCGGCGGAATTTACCGGTGGCCTGGAATATAACTTCGACGAGTTGAAGGATGAGATGTTGGGGTATAATCGTATCGTGGACCAGACGGTTCATATCGGTAGCCTGTTTTTGCAGAACGAGTGGAAGAATGAGAAATGGAGCTTTCTGATCGGCGGCCGTTTCGACAAACATAATCTGATCGATCATCTGATCTTCAGTCCGCGTGCGAATGTCCGTTTCAATCCGACCGAAGACATTAATCTTCGTTTGTCTTATTCGAGCGGTTTCCGTGCCCCGCAGGCGTTTGACGAGGATTTGCATGTGGCGGCTGTCGGTGGCGAAGTGGCGATTATCCAGCTTGCCGAGGACCTGAAAGAGGAGAAGTCCAAGAGTGTCAGTGCCTCGGCAGACTTCTATCATCGTTTCGGGCCGGTTCAGTTGAACCTGTTGGTGGAAGGTTTTTATACGGATCTGAGTGATGTGTTCTTCTTGCAAGAGAAAGGACATGACGATCAGGGCAATCTGATTATGGAACGTCGCAATAAGGACGGTGCCCGCGTGATGGGAGTCAATTTGGAAGGAAAGATGGCGTATGCCTGGCTGCAACTTCAGGCGGGTGCCACTATCCAGCGCAGCCGTTACAAAGAGGCTGTGACTTGGAGTGAGACGAATCCGGACCTGCCGGCGCAGAAAAAAATGTTCCGTACGCCGGATGTGTACGGTTATTTCACTTCCACCTTTACACCGGTCAAACGTCTGGCTGTTTCTTTGACCGGTACTTATACGGGAACCATGCTGGTACAACATTTGGCCGGTTACATTCCGGAGGATAGGGAAGAGAAAACACCTGATTTCTTTGATTTGAATATGAAAGTCGCTTACGATTTCCCTCTGTATAAGTCGGTGACTTTGCAGTTGAATGCCGGAGTGCAAAACATATTCGAGGCCTATCAGAGTGATTTCGATCAAGACAAGGACCGTGACTCCAAATATATCTACGGTCCGGAATGCCGCGCAGTTACTTTGTGGGGTGTAAAATCAGCTATTAAGCAGTGAAAAACGAAAGGAGGTGTGTCAAAATCTCCTTGTCCCCGCACTTGATGCGGGGCCGCAAAAGGACAGACCTTATCAATCAGATTTTTATAGGGCCGGTTCTAATGCGATCCCGCGAGGGGCGCGGGAATAGGATAGTTTCGACACACCTCCTTTTTATTTCAATCGTTTGTCAATGTCTTTGGGGTTTTGGCTGTTTGGCCAGATATCGGCAATGTTGATGGTGTCTTTTTCTATATAATAGATGATCTTATGATTGCGGTGTTCGACAAAGGAACGATAGTTTCTTTTGTATGCCTTAAGTTCTGGCTCTTCTTTTCCCAAATGGGGATTTTGCTCCAATAAAACAACTACATCATTGATACCTTGCACAAATTTATTTGCGGCGGATAAGCCATTTTCTTTTTGTACCAAAGTGTGATGCTTTTATATTTTGCTAAGGCTTTGCGTTTCCAATATGTTTTCATTTGAGCCATTCTAATGACATTTTTTTGACATCTTCATGCATATAAACAACAGGGTCGGCTTCGGATACTTTCAATCTTTCCAATTTCTCCTCATATGAATAAGGGCGCATTGCATCTTCGATTTCTTCATCACTGATGGTATCGATCTTTTTTTCTGCTTTTCCTCGCTGGTGGTCGTGGATAACCCTTTTGACATACCTTTTTACCTTGGCAAAACTTTCGTTGTCAAGACTGGCTATCTGGTTGAACAGTTCGAGCTGTTCTCCTTGTAAATTCAATGTATTCATACCTTTACTTATTTTGGTTTTGTAATATTCACAAATGTAGCTCTTTTTCAGCAAGAAAGAAATTATTGCATGGATTCTATAGACTTTTATTGATCTCGTCGATGTAATCAAGGATCTCATCCCTTCCTTCTTTCTTCTCGGAGGAGGAGAGGAGGATGGGAGGAAGTTCTTCCCATGATTCTAATAACTTTGTCTGGTAGGCTTTCAGGTTTTCCTGCAAACGGCCTTTGCTGATTTTGTCGATCTTTGTGAAGATGAGGGAAAAGGGTATTCCGTTTTCTCCAAGCCATTCCATAAATTCCAAGTCGATCTTTTGAGGCTCGTGACGGCAGTCGATCAGGACAAACAGATTCGTGAGCTGTTCACGTTCCAGAATATAATCTTCGATGATACGCTGGATATTTTCGCGTCCTTCTTTTCCCCGCTGGGCAAAACCATAGCCGGGGAGATCGACCAGATACCATTGTCCGTTGATTAGGAAATGATTGATAAGCATCGTCTTTCCCGGTTTCTGAGAGGTCATGGCAAGCCCCTTTTTACCAGTCAGCATATTGATAAGGGAGGATTTGCCAACATTGCTTCGTCCGATAAAAGCGTATTCCGGCAGATTACCTGCGGGACATTTCTTTACGTTTGTGTTACTGATAACAAATTCTGCACTTTTGATTTCCATTGAAACGGTGTTTTAAATTGACGAGTGACACACCCTTATCGTCGCTCGTCACGTGTTAATACTCTTTTCTCAAAATTCTCCATTGCCAATTGTCCATTGTCAATTGAACAAAGCCATAGTCCCCAGAAAGTGATAGCCCCGTTCAGCATCAACATCTCGTAGCCGAAGACATATCCCGTATGTCGTTTCACTAAATAATCCGTCAGGAAACAGATCAGAGGAGAGGCGATGCAAATATAAGGAACAAATTTGTCACGAGGATGTTTTTTCGTAAATAACCCGAACATAAAAAGGCCGAGTAGCGGACCGTATGTATAGGATGCGATCATGTAGATGGCATCAATCACGCTCCGGCTATTGATCGCCTTAAACGCGAGTATGATGATGGCAAATAGGACAGAGATCATTAAATGGACTGCCAGGCGAGTACGTTTGGCGGTTTGTGCCTTTTCCTTTTCAACCCCTAAAATGTCGATGCAGAAAGAAGTTGTAAGAGCAGTCAAGGCGGAGTCGGCACTGCTGAATGCCGCTGCGATGATACCGATCGTAAAGAAGATCAGAATCGAATGTCCCAATATGCCGGAGGTACAGAACATCGGGAGAATATCGTCGCTCAATGCGGGCAGTTCGATCTGTTGCTGCGATGCGAGCGTCAGCAGAAGGACACCAAGCGAAAGGAACAGGAAATTAACCGGTGTGAAGGCAAAGCATAGGTGTACATATTCTTCTGTGCGTCTTTCAAGCTCTTGCAGGAAAGGTTTTTCTGCATCATGTCCTGATCGAGACCTGTCATTACGATGGTGATAAAAATTCCGCTAAAAAACTGTTTCACGAAATGTTGTGTGCTGTGCCAATCGCCGAACTCGAAGATGCGGAAATGCGGGCTGGCCTGCAAAGTCTGTACCATGCCTGCAAAATCCAGCTGCATCTTGTCTTTCACCTGCCAGATAATCACGATCAGCATGGCGATCAGGCATAATGCTTGCAGTGTGTCTGTCCAGATGATTGTTTTGATACCGCTCCGATAGGTGTAGAGCCAGACCAGGAAAATACTGATAACGACTGTTACGGCGAACGGTATGTTCCAAGTGCTGAATACATAATGTTGTAGGATCAGCACAACTAAATAGAGCCGTGCTGCCGCCCCTACGATCTTGGACAGAAGGAAAAAGGAAGCCCCTGTTTTATAGCTATGCCGCCCGATCCGGTCATCTAAATACGAATAGATGGAAGTTAACTGCAACTTGTAATAAAGCGGTAACAGCACTTTGGCAATCAGGATATATCCGAAAAAGAACCCTAAGACCGTCTGCATATAAGTCATATCTATGCTGCGTACCATCCCCGGAACAGAGACGAATGTGACACCTGAAAGCGATGTCCCGATCATTCCTATCGATACGATGTACCAGGGAGATTTACGGTTGCCGAGGAAAAACGCTTCATTGCTTGAGCTTTTTCGCCCTGTGATCCAGGCAATCAGCAGAAGGATTCCGAAGTAGGCGGCTATAATAAAGAGGATGATATAGCTATTCATGACTTGTTCTTAATTTTTGGCAAAGATGCGGATAAAAAATGAAAACTATCCGTAATATCTCTCGATTCATCGGTGAAATTTTCGTTTTCGCAGGAAAATTTGGGCTTTTTGTCTATTTTGTTTTGCGTATGTTATTAATTTCTTGTTCCTTTGTATCAGCTGGAGCTCGGGAGAGTCAAGGCGACCGGTTTACAAGACCGGAGACAAATAGGTAAACACAATAAAGAAAAGGCTGCGATCTTCGGATACGCAGCCTTTTTGATTTATGATTTCAGATTTATGATTTATCATCGACACATAAATCATAAATCTGAAATCATAAATCCCTCAATACCGTTTCTCAACAAAAGCTCCGGGGAAGTAGTGGGAGAGAATCTGCCGATAATCGTATCCCTCGCCTGCCATCATGGCGGCCCCGATCTGGCACAACCCTACGCCGTGTCCCCAACCGGCGCCGGTCAGGACGAACCGTCCGGGGATATCGAATTGCATATCTTCTTTGTCCACGACAAAAGCTGAGCTGTACAAATGTGTTTCGGACAAGGTCCGGCGTATCTCCAACTCCTTGCCGATGGTAAAGGTCCGGTGCGTTCCGACAATCTTCAGCATTTCGATACGGCCGGAAGTTCCGCGACTGACCGGAACCAAGTCGAGGATCTGGCCGAAATCGATACCGCTTTTGCGATGGACCAACTCGGCTAATTCTTCTTGCTTGTAAGATACTTTCCAGCGATAAAAGTCAGTTGTCTCCTGATCGTAGTTGTTCAGCACCTGGCGAAGGATTGCTTTGTCGGATGTATTGCAAAAAGCATCGGGAGCGGAGCGAATCCATTTCTGGGCCTCTTCTTCCTGAGTGAGGTCCGGAAAAGTTGTTTCCCGGCTGTCTCTCAATGCTGTCAGGTAGGAATGGGGGACCGGTTCCCAACAATGTTCGAACTGTTCCGTAACGCCTCCGCAGCATTTGGAAAAGCGGGTATCGCAGATCGTTTCACCATCCGTCAATATTTCTCCCCTTGTTTCGTGGACCACCTTTTGGACGACCGGGTTGGAGGCACGGGTAATTCCCTGATAACGCTGACAATGGTCGTCGGCACAGACATCGAAAATATCATGGTCTTCGCGGTCGTACCAACGTATGAGTTGTTCGTTGTCCCGGTAATAGCTCTGCTGTTTCTCCTCTTTCCCGACCAGGCGGAAATTCTTTTCGATTTGCGCGAGCAGCCAACTGCGGGAGATGACGGCATGTGCCTTTAACAGTTCCTTCGATGCCTCCGCACTCATTTCCGAAGAGATGACGCTGGTCAGGTATTCTTCCACATCTACCTGGTTGATGACCACAATTCCGTTTTCGCCGGCCACCAGGTTGAAAGCCCCTTTGAAGCATTGGTCTTCTTGCCGTTGCCAGTGGAAGTTACGGCCTATGGTGACTGCCTTCAATTCGAAAGACGAGGTAGGGGAGGCCGGTTCAAAGAATATCTCTTTAAACAACTTCCCGTTGAATACGATGTTGCCGTTTACAAATAATGCGCGCTGTTCCCCCGTTAGGAACTTTCCGGTTTCCGTATGTACATACTCCCCATGGAATACAAACGAAACGGCCTTTTCCGTCATAATGCCGACATTCACTACAGGTGCTTCCATTTGGCTTATTATTTCTTTGTTTTCAATGAACTGATTGTTAAATATGTAATCAAAATGACATACATCACAACGGCCAGTCCTCCGGCTGCATTGCTTTCCATCCATTCTGTATTAAGCAAGTTGATGCCGGCAAAACGCATGGCCGCACTGACAACTCCCATCAAGGCTCCGCCCGCGATGAAACCGGATGCCAACAAAGTCCCTCTCTCCAGACGTGCACTATTCAACGCCTGATCTGTACTGCGACTGCAACATACCAGCTGATAGCGCCACCGATGAGCAACGGCGTGTTCAGCTCCAGCGGGATAAACATACCCAGCGCAAACGCCAGCGCCGGAATTTTGCAGAAGTTCAGGATGATAGCCAGTACCGCCCCGATGGCATACAATGCCCAGGGAGCGCTCGAACCACTCATCAACGGCTCGATAACCGCCGCCATCGCATTGGCTTGCGGAGCGGCGAGTTGCCCGCTTGTGAAACCGAATGTCTGATGCAAGATCAAGATCACGCCGCCTACGGTAGCAGCCGAAACCAGTGTGCCGAGGAATTTCCATCCTTCTTGCTTGATAGGTGTACTACCTATCCAGTATCCGATTTTCAAGTCGGTGATGAAACCGCCTGCCATTGAAAGCGCTGTACAAACCACGCCTCCGATAATCAGTGCCGACACCATGCCGGCCGTTCCTTTCAGTCCGACAGCTACCAGGATGATGGATGCCAGGATCAAGGTCATCAGCGTCATGCCGGATACGGGATTGGTCCCGACGATGGCAATCGCATTGGCGGCAACGGTTGTGAACAGGAACGCAATGATACCGACGAGCAGTAACCCGATCAGCGCATAATACCAATTGTCTAACACGCCGAAATGGAAAAACAGGTAGGTCACGATCAGCGTGACGAAGATACCGATGGCAATCACCTTCATTGAAATGTCTTTCTGAGTGCGCAACTCTTTCGCCTGTCCGGCGTCTGTTTTCCCTTTCAGTTCTTTGGCAGCCAACCCTACGGCCCCTTTGATGATGCCCCATGAATTAAAGATACCGATCACTCCGGCAGTTGCAATACCTCCAATACCGATGTGGCGGGCGTAGGTGGTGAAGATCTCTTCCGCACTCATGCTGCCTACCGTCTGCGTAATGGCATCATTGCCGAATGTCAGCACTTCGGCTCCGAAAATGGCAGACATCAACGGTATGATTACCAACCATACCAAGAATGACCCGGCACAGATGATGGCCGAATATTTCAATCCGATAATATATCCCAAACCCAACACTGCGGCACCAGTATTTACTTTGAATACGACTTTCACCTTGTCGGCCAGCATTTCGCCGACACCGATGATGCGTGTGCTGACTGTCTCGCTCCACCAACCGAAGGTCGCAATGATGAAGTCGTACAGACCTCCGACCAGGCCTGCATAGATAAGCGGTTTCGCCTGGTTACCTCCCTTTTCTCCGGACACCAATACCTGTGTGGTGGCAGTCGCTTCCGGGAACGGATATTTACCATGCATGGTCGATACGAAATATTTCCGGAACGGGATCAGGAGCAGGATGCCGAGGATACCACCCAAAAGCGAACTCATGAATACTTCGAAGAAATTGATCGTGATCTCCGGATACTTGTCCTGCAAGATGTAAAGGGCGGGCAGCGTAAATATGGCTCCTGCCACGATAACACCGCTGTTTGCTCCGATGGACTGGATAATGACGTTTTCGCCCAGTGCGTTTTTACGTTTGAACCCGCTGGATAGTCCGACTGCTATGATCGCAATCGGGATGGCGGCCTCGAATACTTGTCCGACTTTCAGCCCGAGGAAAGCTGCCGCCGCACTAAATATGACGGCCATGACAAGTCCCCAGAATACGGACCAGGGGGTTACTTCCCGATATTGTTTGTCGGGCGACAGGATAGGTTTATATACCTCACCTTCTTTCAGTTCTCTGTAGGCGTTTTCCGGTAGCCGCTCACCTTTTCTTCGTCTTCCATGATGTATGAGATTTGTAATTTAATATCTTGTGATTCTGCAAAACTACGTCTTTTCTTGCTAAGAAGCAAACTCAGGTGAGAACCTGCCTGTTGTTTGCCATTTTTTGTCTCCCGCATGATAATAAATTTTCCTGCAAGTGAAAATAAATTTTCACGCAAAACGAATAGGTGAAAATTTATTTTCAGACAAAAGGTGAAATGTGAAAATTTTTTCTGCAATAAAAATATTATCTTTGCCTCTTTGGAAGATCAGGTTACAAAATGAATCAAAAATATCCATCAGTCTTATTGGAAAATGCGGTGAACGAATTGTCGTCGTTGCCGGGAGTGGGACGGAAGACGGCGCTCAGGCTGGCGCTTCATATGCTTCGTCGGGATGTCGGCTATACGGAAGGGTTTGCGTCCGCGCTGTTGGCACTTCGCCGGGATGTCAAATATTGTAAGGTCTGCCATAATATATGCGACGATAACATGTGCTCTATCTGTGCCGACCACCAGCGTGACCATTCGACGGTCTGTGTGGTCGAGAATATCAAGGAAGTGATGGCGATCGAAAACACAGGGCAGTTCCGTGGCGTTTATCATGTCTTGGGCGGTATTATTTCGCCGATGGACGGAATAGGCCCGGGGGATTTGCAGATCGACAGCCTGGTACAGCGGGTAGCCGAAGGAGAAGTGAAGGAAGTTGTCTTGGCACTCAGTACGACAATGGAGGGCGACACGACGAATTTTTTCATCTACCGCAAGCTTTCTTCCTATGATGTGAAGATTTCGGTCATCGCGCGTGGCGTCTCCATTGGCGACGAAATCGAATATGCCGATGAAATAACGTTGGGGCGTTCCATCGTGAACCGTACCAGCTTTAATGACTCCATCAAGGTGTAAACGATTTATGATTTATGATTTATGCGTCATTGATAAATCATAAATCATAAATCATAAATCATAAATCTTATGAAACTGTCCATCATAATAGTCAACTACAATGTAAAGTATTTTCTCGAACAGTGCCTCTGTTCCGTCCGGGCTGCTACCCGAGGGATGGAGGCGGAAGTGCTGGTTGTCGATAATCATTCGGCCGACGGTTCGGTCGAATACCTTCGCCCGCGTTTCCCGGAAGTCACTTTTATCGAGAATAAAGATAATCCCGGATTTGCAAAAGCGAATAATCAGGCAATCCGGATCAGTAGCGGAGAATATGTCCTCTTATTGAATCCCGACACCGTGATAGGCGAGGAAAGCATGCGTTCCCTTTGTTTCTTTATGGACGAACACCCGGAGGCGGGAGGAATCGGTGTGAAGATGTTGGACGGGCATGGTGCTTTCTTGGCGGAGAGCAAGCGGAGTTTTCCTTCCCCTTGGGTGTCTTTCTGCAAGATATTCGGGTTGTCTAAGTTGTTTCCTTCTTCACCTCTGTTTGCCCGTTACAGCCTGCCGTATTTGAATAAGGAGAAGCAGCATAGGGTAGAGGTTTTGGCGGGTGCTTTCATGTTCCTTCGTCGTGAAGCGCTGGATAAAGTGGGGCTGCTGGACGAGTCTTTCTTTATGTATGGCGAAGACATCGATTTGTCTTACCGGATTGTGCAGGGAGGGTATGTGAATTATTATATTCCCGAACGTATCCTTCATTATAAAGGAGAAAGTACGAAGCATGGTGATATCAAATATGTAAAAGCCTTTTATGGGGCCATGTTGATATTCTACCGGAAATATTATCCGCATTCCGGTTGGCTGATGAGCCTGCTTATCCGTTTGGCTGTTCTGCTGAAAGCATCCCTTTCCGCTGTCGCCGGTATGTTGGGGCTGAAACGGAAACCCCGGACGAAACATCGCCGCCTGCTGGTACTTTGCCGGGAAGAAGAGTTTGAAAAGGTGAAAGCGGCCTGTGTGAGACGGATGCCGGATCTGGAATATGTCAATCTTTGGAATCTGGATGAAGAACGCGTGATGGATGCTATCTGCCGTCGCAACCAGATGAAACGTTTTACCGATTTGGCATTCTGCTACCCGGATGTCCGTTTCGAGCAGATGCTCTTATTGATGGACAAAATGGTCGATAAAAAGATCAACTATCATATAGTCATTAATGGAGAATTGATAATTGACAATTGAAAATTGCATCAAGCGATTTCTCATTGTCAATTGTCAATTGTCAATTGTCAATTAAAAAATGAACCTACTTCAAAACAATGTCGTCCGCCTTCGCGCTCCGGAACCGGAAGATTTGGAACTGCTCTATTCTTGGGAAAACAATCCCGAATGGTGGGAGCTTGGGAATACGTTGGCACCTTATTCCCGCTATCTGTTGAAAGAATATATAGCAGAATCTCACCGGGATATATTCGATTTGAAGCAATTGCGCCTGATGATCGATCTTTGTTCTACGGGACAGACGGTCGGCATGTTGGATTTGTATGATTTCGATCCGCATCATCGCAGGGCAGGTGTCGGCATATTGGTCGATCCGCTTTACCAGAAGAACGGACTGGCGACAGAAGCGTTGAACCTGTTGGTAGGATATGCTTTTTCTTATTTAAAGTTACATCAACTCTTTGTTCATATCCCGGTAGGGAACGAACCGAGCAAAAGTCTCTTTACCCGTTGCGGCTTTACCGTGACAGGCATATTGACAGACTGGATAACGACTAAGGATGGTTATTCGGATGTCTTGATTATGCAGAGAATCAATTGAGCGAGGGTTCTTTCGGATATTTGGTCCATGTTTCATATTGGCTGCCGAGCGATTCGAGCGATTTTTTCCAGAAGTCTTCACCTTCGGCAAGCAGCATATTTCGGTTGGAAGTATGACTTACGACCCATGAGTTTTTAGCTATTTCATTGTGCAGTTGTCCTTTCTGCCAGCCGGAATAACCTAAGAAAAATTTTACTTTCCCGTCGATAGGTGCCCGTTTTGGATATAGCGTATCAGTGCGCTGAAATCGCCGTCGAAATAGAGGTGATCGTTTATCTTAACAGAGTTAGGGATGATCAGGTCTCCTAAGGAATGAATGAAGAACAGGCGGTTGGCACTGACCGGACCGCCTAAATAGATCGGCATTTCCGGAAATTCTTGTAGATCCGTAAAAAAAGTATTGACCGATAACTCTGTTTTCTTGTTTAATACGAACCCCATCGAACCTTCTTGCGTATGTTCTACCAATAGTACGACGGAACGTTGGAAGTAGGCGTCTTGTAAAAAAGGTTCTGATATCAGGATGCTTCCCTGGGCCGGAAGCACGTCGTTATGAGTTATTTTGAATATGTTGTTATACATTGCCATGATGGAGTGGTACTTGCTGGTTAATAAAACAGCGACAATATATAACTTTTGGTTTAAAGAAACAAACGAAAAGCCGGACTTTCATGTTAATGAACCATAAATAAAAGTCCGGCTTATGTTAATTATGCAGTGTGATTCTCTTTGAACAGTTTCAGGCGTTCTTCGAGAAGGGCATATTGATGTGGTTTGATAAAAGAAGTACAAGCGCGTAAGCCTTCTTGGTTACTGCCTGTCGTGCTTAATGAAATGGCACTTACGCCGTAATAAATCAGCTCTTCCATCAGTTCTCCTCCTGTCATTCCCGGATAAGCGATCGTGAAATAAAATCCGTCTGCGATCGGTTCGTCCAGGTCATGGTCGTAGACGATCCGGAAACCATAATCGGTAAAGATCTTTTTTAATCTTTCTGCCCGGCGTCCGTATTCTTTTACTTCCGAAATAAAATCGAACGTTCCGTCTGCCGCTGTTTTGAACATGGCTGCTAATGCGAACTGTGCCGAGTGGCTTGTGCCCGACGACAGGGCATACAATACGCGGTGAATGTATACAGTTCCGAACGTCCCTCCTCCGTAGCGCTGTGTCAGTCCGGGATAGGCTCGGTGATACAGTTTGTCGGAGATTGCCGTGACGCCGATGCGCTGGCCGGCATAGCTGAATGCTTTTGAACCTGAAATTTGTAAAATGTAATTATCTGTATAGCGGGCAACGGTTGCCTGGAAAGGCGCTTCAAACGGCTTGCCCAACGGTTTCCGGAAATCCATAGCGAAATATGCCAGGTCTTCAATCACGATCGTGTCATATTTGTTTGCCATGTCTCCGATGATCCTCAGCTCTTCTTCCGTCAGGCAGAACCAGGCCGGATTGTTGGGGTTGGAGTAGATCATGGCTGCGATGTTGCCTTTCGAGAGATATTGTTCCAGTATGTCCCGGAGTTTTTCGCCTCGGTATTCGTACACGTCGAACGATTCGTATCTATAGCCCATGACTGTGATCTGCTGTTTCTGGACAGGGAATCCCGGATCGATAAAGAGAATCGTGTCCTTTCCCGGCGTACATTGTCCGCAGACGAGGAATGAAGCGTATGTTCCCTGCATGGAGCCAGTTACGGGAACGCAGCCTTCCGGCGCTACATCGATATTGATAAATGCTTTGATAAAACGGGATGCTTCCGCTTTTACATCGGGTGTACCATTGATATTCGGATAGATGGAGCAACGCCATCTTGAAGGGCTTTGATCTCGGCATCGACACCGACTTGGGCCGCTTTCAGTCCGGGAACCCCCATTTCCATATGGATAAATTCTGTTTTAGTCTCTTGTTCGAGTTGTGTGGATATAGCAACGACTTCGCGGATCGTCGCTTTCCCGAAATCGGGAAGTCCGTAGCCATCTATAATCTTTCTGGCTGTCTGATAATCTACCGGAGTATTCTTCATGATTGTTATTGTTTATATGAAGGGCAAAAGTAGAAAAATAATCTATCCGACGTAAATTTTTGCCGCGAAACTATTGCAAGATTCAAAATAATATCTACCTTTGCACCGCAATCGAGAGAGATTGCAAGACAAGAATTCTGGTTCGGTAGTTCAGTTGGTTAGAATACATGCCTGTCACGCATGGGGTCGCGGGTTCGAGTCCCGTCCGGACCGCATTTTTCAGAATGCAAAATTAGAAAAAGCTCTGATTCCTTTAAGGATCAGGGCTTTTTTTGTGTGTAGAAGCCAAATATAGCCAATATCTATTTTTTCATCCTTTAGTCAAAAAGTATTTGTTTTTTCACCTCTTTCCTAAAAACACTCATTCCATCCATAGACATATTATAGGGTAATTTTTTCATGGTTAAATAATATTAAACAATATAACCAATAAAAATACTTGTATTCCATATTTAAGTTAAAACATAAGTGGTGATCATTGCCTGCTTTTTAAAACTGGTATAATGAAAAGTGTCTTTGAAAATCAAAGATTTTCGTTTTTAAAATGACTAAAAAAACGTACCTTTTTTTTAGTCATTACAAAGATACAATAAAAGTTATGATAAATCAAATCACATTTTCTGTATAGCATATATATCAAGCTGTTATACGAAGCCCATTTTTTGTGCTTCAGGGAGAAAAAATGACTAAAAAAAGTACGTTTTTTAGTCATTTATAAGAATGGATTTTTTGTAAGAGAATAGACATTATAGAAATTCATCAAACTCTATTTTTCAATAGCTATAAATTTTTCATACAGATAGCTATTTACAGTAAGTCGGTCTGGGACTGACGAACATTGCTGTGTTCAATAGTAAAGTTTCTTGATTTTTATATATCTGAATATTAATCCTTTAACTTGCACCTGAAAATGACTTCTATGACCTTTATTTCACTATTCCGTTACTTTACCAAAGTGAAATATTTTAATCAATGGTTAATATACCTGATTGATTTAATGTTTTCTTGCAGTTCGACGCTGCTTTCATTGGGACTTGTTTCTTTTGTATTGGCTCAGAACTATACATTATATATATATGGTACAGCTTTGTTTGCGTCCATATTATGTAGTGCGGTCAGTTTTGTTTGCTTTAAAAGCTATAAAGGAGTAATTCGCCATTCTACGTTTACTGAGGTTGGGCGTATTCTATTGGTTACTCTTTTAAAAATAGCATTGTTGATACCGGTTATCGTTTATCTGCCTACCATTTTGACTTTTCGAGAGATTTTGTTGGTCAACTTAATCGATTTATTCCTGACTTTCTTCCTCTTGACTTTTTTCAGACTGACGTTGATCACTTTATATCATTTGGTCTTGAATGTATCCAATCGTGACAGATTGTTGATCTTCGGTAGTGAAAACCGAACGACAGCTCTGTTTGGAGCCTCCTTGAATGATAAGTTGATGTATCAGGTAGAAGGTTATTTGCGTTTTGGAAAGAAAGGGTCGTTGCGTATAGGCGGATATAAAGTATATTCTGTCAAAGATCAGCTTGAATTCAACCGGTTAATCAATTCGAGGAATATAAAAGCTATTCTTTTTACAGACTATCAGGCAATCAGAGAAGAAAGCGAACGCCTGATCCGTTATTGTGAAAAGAAGAAAGTCCGTATGTTGATGCTTCCGACTATCGATGAACTTAGAGAAGGAACTAAAACACTACGTAATCTTCCGGACATACGTATCGAAGATCTGTTGGGGCGTGATGAAATCCATATTAATACGGGAGAGATTGCTAACTTTCTCAAAGGAAAAGTCGTTATGGTTACCGGAGCTGCCGGGTCGATCGGCAGCGAGCTTTGCCGTCAGCTTTGTCATTTTGGTCTGAAGCAATTGGTTTTGTTTGACAGTGCAGAGACGCCTATGCACAATATACGTCTAGAGCTGGAAGAGAAATTCCCTCAGGTAGAGTTTACGCCCGTAATGGGGGATGTCCGTATGGTTGATCGTGTAGAAAGCGTATTCCGTCGTTTTCATCCTCAGATAGTCTTCCATGCGGCTGCTTACAAACATGTTCCTCTGATGGAAGAAAATCCTTGTGAAGCGGTTCATACGAATGTCTACGGCACTCACAATGTCGCTGATATGGCAGTGAAATACGATGTGGATAAATTCATAATGATATCTACAGATAAGGCTGTTAATCCAACGAATGTAATGGGAGCGTCCAAACGTCTGGCTGAGATCTACGTTCAGAGTCTGAGCGTCGCGATCAGTAAAGGACTACATCCCGGAAAGACTCGTTTTATTACGACTCGTTTCGGTAATGTTTTGGGTAGTAACGGTTCTGTTATTCCGCGTTTCCGTGAACAACTGGCTAAAGGTGGCCCGTTGACAGTCACCCATCCTGATATTATCCGTTATTTTATGACTATTCCCGAAGCCTGCCGTTTGGTGTTGGAGGCAGCTTTTATGGGCAAAGGAAATGAAATCTTTGTCTTCGATATGGGGACTCCGGTGAAAATTGCCGACCTGGCACGTCGTATGATTGAGCTGGCCGGTCTTGTTCCTGATAAGGATATAGAAATTCAATACACGGGGCTTCGTCCGGGTGAAAAACTTTACGAAGAGCTTCTGGCAATAAAAGAGAACACGCTTCCCACATTAAATGAGAAAATCTATCGTGCCCAGGTTCGTGAATATGATTTCAAAGAAATTAATGAACTGATGGATCCTTTAGTGCACTTGGCTGTTTGTGTGGATAAGGTTCGGACGGTGAAGCTGATGAAAGAGATTGTGCCGGAGTTCAAGAGTAAGAATTCGGAATACGAGGCGCTGGACAAATAATAAAATTCCGAAGAACCTGCCGTATAAGGCGCAAGGCCTACTGCCGGCACATTCTTCGGAACCATCTGCTGTTTAATGGAGCAAGTTGCGATATGCGTGTCAGCCTTGAACTCAGTTGCACTCTCTGCTCCAGTGTTCCGGATAGCCGCAATGTCCGCACGGCTGTAGACGCTCCATGAGTAGCGATGTGTTCTGTAAACTGATTGATGTTCATAGTCTTGCTGCTTTGTGCGCAGGCATACGCCTTTTTAGGCTCTTCTTTCTTTAGAGGATTTATCCTCATGACGATACTATAGTTTATCATTCGCCTCTGTCGTGTCTTTATCGTTTACGGTTCGCCAAAGATCTCTACCAATATGCGTACCTGCCGTGGCGTGAATATTTTACTATGCGTACGGTAGTCTGTCTCGCGGAGTTTCTCCGATACTTCCCCGTTTCGTTTTATCCACAAGCGGAGGTTAGAGACGGCAGAATCGATGGTCGGCGTTTCAGGAAAATAGAGGCTTGCCAACTCGCGTTTAGAGTAAGGGCGGATGCGGAATGTTGCTTCTTGCAGAACTTGAAATTTTAAGTGTGAATAATCGGTTTTTGGGATACAAGTATCCGTCGTAAAACTTTAGCAGACAAAAGTAGGGTCGTCCCGTTAACCGGCCAATAGTGATAAACCGGTGATGAATCAGTGATAAACATCCGGTAAAAAACGATTGCCAAAACGCAGGATTTTGTTAATGGAAGTACAAATCTGAACATCCATGCCATACATGAATTGTTTTGTGACTTATTACCCGAACGTTATCATCCTGCCATAAAAAAGATCAAACCGGGTCAAAGCGTCAAGACCATCATCAATATAGCCGGAGGAAACAACCAGGTATTACCCAATGCGGAGAATGGCATATTTAATCGAGATTGAATTTGTATGGATGTGAATCATGATTTCGGAAAGTAAAGTGTTCCCAATAATGAACATACGATTTGCTAACGTTGAATAATACCCTACTCCTGTTTTTTGCGGTATTATCTGTCCTCTGTTTGGCCGGAGGCTATTACGCCGATGGAATTTGCATCTGGCTATCCTTCCTGACATTACTGGTTTGGCCGATATTGGCAGGGAATCTGTTGTTAGTGGCAATACAATTATTCACGAAGACGAAATGGAAAACTATAATTCCCTTGTTAGCGATCCTGCTTCATACGGATTATCTGTTAGCCGTTTATTAACCCCTATATTGGAATGAACCGATTGCATCCGAACAAGAAGGAACCCCGCTGACTGTAGTCACCTACAACGCCAGCCATTTCTATTGGGACAGAAAGTACACCATGAACGAAGCCGCCGCTTATATCAAGAAGCTACAACCCGATATCGTCTGCTTCCAGGAAGTTCCCGGTGACGGGTATTATCATCGGGACAGTATCCGGTACGCTTTCGATTATGTACTGTATAAATATATCAGCCGGCGTACGGACCATTTACCGACTACGATCTACAGTCGTTATCCGATCCATTCGGTAAAAGCTCTGTATTATAAGAATTCCAGTAATATGTCGTTAATCGCCGATGTAAGAATAAACAACCAATACATCCGCGTGATCAACAACCACTTCGAGACAACAAGTGTCAATGCTTATCGCGGTATCATAACTGCTCCCGGCAAGAGTTTAAAAGTCCGTGCAAAAGCAGTCAAGGATTTGGTATTGAAAATGAAAAGTAACTATCAGAAGCGAGCAGAACAAGCTTATACGATCCATGCTGAGATAGAACGCTCACCTTATCCGGTGCTGGTTTGTGGGGATTTTAATGATACACCGGCTTCTTATACATATCATCGAACGCGAGAAGGTTTGGTTGACGGTTTTCGTGATTGTGGAAGTGGTTATCAATATACGTTCCGGCAGTTATACAAGCTCTGGCGGATTGATTATGTTTTTTATTCGGGGGCGTTAAAGGGTTATGAATGCTATTCTCCGGAGACATCTTATAGCGATCATAATATGGTGGTTTGGAGAGGGATAATAAATTAAATCTATTTTATAATGAAAATTGCAGTAGCAGGAACAGGTTATGTCGGTCTTAGTATAGCCACACTTTTGGCACAACATCATCAAGTGGTGGCTGTCGATGTCATTCCTGAGAAAGTGGATATGCTGAATCGTAAACAATCTCCTATTCAAGATGAATACATCGAGAAATATTTGGCAGAAAAGCCGTTGAATTTAACAGCTACACTCAATGGAGCTAAAGCCTATCGTGATGCAGACTTTGTCGTAATCGCAGCTCCAACCAACTACGATCCGATAAAAAACTATTTTGATACGCATCATATAGAGGATGTAATTGATCTTGTTTTGAGCGTTAATCCGAATGCGGTAATGATTATAAAGTCTACTATTCCGGTTGGTTATTGCCGTAGTTTGTATGTTAAGTATGCATGTAAAGGCATAAAGAAGTTCAATCTGCTGTTCTCTCCGGAGTTTCTTCGTGAAAGTAAAGCACTCTATGATAATCTTTATCCAAGTCGTATCATTGTAGGCTATCCAAAAATAATTAGCAATGAACAATTTGGAGAAGAAAATGAAGCGATCAAAGCTATTGCCGATATCCTTGCTCTGAAAAAGGCAGCTCATACATTCGCCTCTCTTTTACAGGAAGGCGCTATCAAAGAAGATATCCCTACGCTTTTTATGGGAATGAAAGAAGCCGAAGCTGTAAAACTCTTTGCCAACACTTACCTCGCCCTGCGTGTTAGTTATTTCAATGAATTGGATACATATGCTGAAGTGAAAGGTTTGGATTCTCAAGCGATTATTCAGGGTGTAGGTTTAGATCCTCGTATTGGTACTCATTACAACAATCCTAGTTTTGGGTATGGTGGATATTGTCTACCGAAAGATACGAAGCAGTTGTTAGCCAACTACCAAGACATTCCTCAGAATATGATGTCGGCTATTGTTGAAAGTAACCGCACAAGGAAGGATTTTATAGCGGATCAGGTATTGCATAAGGCGGGGTATTATGGATATAGCGACCGCAATGGTTTCAATCAAGCAAATGAGAAAGAATGTATCATTGGTATTTATCGTCTGACGATGAAATCGAATTCAGATAACTTCCGTCAGAGTGCCATCCAAGGCATCATGAAACGCATTAAGGCGAAAGGTGCAACGGTTATTATTTATGAACCAACTTTAGAAGATGGAACAACATTCTTTGGCAGTGAAGTGATAAATGATTTGAGCTCCTTCAAACAACAAAGCCATACGATTATTGCAAATCGGTATGATGTATACTTGGAAGATGTTCTGGAGAAGGTTTATACGAGAGATATTTTTGGAAGGGATTGATTTAAAGGAGGAAACTTTAGAGGGCAACACTGACAATACTAATTTGATGGTTGTAGATGGTTGAATTTCAAGTTGCTTATATAGTGTAAGTTTGAATTTATTAACAAAAATGAAATATCAATTCTATGCAAGTATATTAGAAAACCGAATATCCCCACTTCTATTTAGTCTATCAAGTGAATATAAGTTCGATAAAGTAAGATTAATAAATGTCAGATAATTCAACAAATAATAAACGAATTGCAAAAAACACATTCTTCCTAACTATTAGGATGATATTTATCACTTTGGTTTACATCTACACATCAAGAGTCATATTAAACGCTTTAGGTGTTGTAGATTATGGAATTTATAATGTTATAGGTGGTTTTGTTTCTATGTTTGGATTTTTAAATCTATCATTGGCTAATGGGATACAAAGATTTTATAATTACGAATTAGGAGCAAAAGGTACAGGGGCTATAACTCCTGTTTATAATGCTGCATTAATTATCCAAGGTGTTTTAGCTTTAGTTATTCTTTTGTTGTTAGAATCTGTAGGTCTATGGTATCTTTATTCCAAAATGGTTATACCTGTAGAAAGATTCCATATTGCTTTTTGGTTGTTTCAATTCTCTGTATTTACATCATTACTAACTATTATTCAGATACCGTTTCAAGCTGCAATAATGTCATACGAGAAAATGGATTTTTATGCAATTGTTGGTATTTTTGACGTATTGTTGAATTTGTTTATTGCATTAGCTATTCCGTTTGTGTCTTTGGATAAACTATTGATATTTGGGCTATTAACTTTGATTCGGGCTGTTGTGATTTTTTGTATGTATTTCTTGTTTTGCAAAAGAAATTTTACTGCACTCAAAATACAAGATAAACTGGATAAAGTATTACTGAGGGAAATGCTTTCTTTCTCTGGATGGAATATGTTTGGTTCATTTGGAGGAATGGTTAAAGATCAAGGTTTGAACATGATTTTAAACTTGTTTTTTGGTCCAGTAGTTAATGCTGCCAAAGGTATTGCAACACAAGTGACTGGTGCTGTTCAAGGATTTGTTTCCAATATAAGTATTGCTGTTAGGCCACAGCTTACGGGTTCCTATGCTTCAGGAGATAAAGAAAGAGCATTTCGTATGATGTATACTTTATCAAAGCTATCTTTTATCATTCTTTATATATTGTCATTACCCTTGATAATCGAAGTTGATTATGTATTGCATTTATGGTTGGGAGAAAATGTTCCTGATAATGCGAGTGCTTTTATTATAATATCTATCTTATTGAATTATTTAGGAGGTTTTAGCAGTTCTTTTTCTGCTATCATTCATTCTTCAGGTAGAATGAAATGGTATCAACTCACAGGTGCTACATGTAATATTGGGGTTCTACCAGTTTGTTATATTTTTTTACTTAATGGCTGCTCACCTGTTTTTGTTTACTCAATAACCATATGTTTTGTAATACTTAATTTGTTAATCACTTTATTCCTTCTTAATCGAATTGAAGGGTTAGCTGTGTTTGATTATTTAAAAAGAGTTATATTACCGTTGATTTTTATTGTTGTTTCAACAATCATTATACCTATAATTCCTAATTATTATATGAATGAAGGATTTCTTAGATTAGTTGTAGTAACTATAGTTATAGTTTTAATAATACCCATCTTCTTTTATTTATTTGGAGCTGATAAATCAGAAAAGAAAATGATTATTGGAATACTTTCTAATATTAGAAAAAAATATATTTGAATTTATAGGAATTACAAAGAGTTTAATACTTAAAAATGTGAAAAGGAATATCAAGATTATACTACATTTGTTTAAGCAGTTTCCGGATTTATGTAAAATAATCCTTGGATACTGTTTTAGAAACTTGTTCATAAAAAAACATTATTGGCTTATTCTTGAACGGGGAGTGGATGCGCAGGATAATGCTTGGCATTTTTTTAAATATGTTAAGAATAATCATCCTGATGTATTAGTGAAGTATGCAATCAAGAAAAGTAGTCCCGATTATTTTACAAATCTTGAGGGCTATCAAGATTGTGTCATAGAGTATGGTAGTGTTAAATATTATTTTCATTTATTTAAAACATCTTTTATAATTAGTACTCATGTTAATACCGATATGCCAAGTTGGCTGAAAGGTAAACTTAAGAATACTTGTTTGATTCCCAAAGGTAAAGTTGTATTTTTACAGCATGGTATCATACATAATGATCATAAAGTTTTGCATTATCCTTTAATCAATATTGATTTGTTCATAACAGGAGCAAAAAGAGAATATGATCTTATTTCGAAGATATATGAATATCCGAAAGGATCGGGGATTATTCAATATACAGGTTTAGCTCGGTTTGATAATCTTTCAGACAATCATCCAAAGAAGAGAATTCTGATTATGCCAACGTGGAGGATGTCTTATAAAAACTTAAATAATTCACAGTTTATTAAGACTTCATTTTATTTAAATTATTCTTCTATTTTATCTGATCAAGAAATACAATTAAAACTGAAAGAAAAAGGATATGAGTTGGATTTTTATAATCATTTTGAATTTCAAAAATTTAATCATCTTTTTGAGTGTTTCGAGTCTAAGTATATACATATATTAAAATTTGGAACTAAGCGTGTACAAGATTTATTAAAAGATGCAAATTTGCTTATCACGGACTATTCTTCCATTTATTATGATTTTTTCTATATGAAAAAGCCTATCATTTTTTTTTCTGCCGGATCAGGAGGAGTTTAGGGAGCAACAATATGGGAAGGATTTTGATGATCCAGCTAACTTTGGAATTGTTGCTTTGAATGATATAGAAGCAAAAAAATTAATATTAGATGCATTGGATTATAATTGTCCAATGGATATGAAGTATAAAAAATACTCAAATGAGGTTTTTCCTTTAGCTGATTCTTATAATTGTGAAAGAATTTTTAATGCAATAAATCAGTTAAAATAATGCAGAATTCTGATGACACTAAACTATAAGATGTCCTTTAAGTCTTACATAGATTTTCAATCTTTTATGTAAAGAAATATTATTGATTTACGATTATTTAGTGAAGAAAAATATGAATCATGTAGTGATAATGGCTGGTGGAATAGGTTGTAGATTTTGGCCGTTAAGTACCCAGAGTTGCCAAAGCAGTTTATTGATATTCTCGGTTGTGGGAGGACAATGATTCAGATGACTATCGATCGGTTTGAAGGAATATGTCCTTCTAATAATATTTGGGTTGTTACGAATCAAGATTATGTGGAAATTGTTAAACGACAATTACCGCAGGTTAATCCTAAACATATTCTTGCTGAACCAATAGCAAGAAATACAACTCCAAGTATTGCTTGGGCTTGTTGGCGAATTAAACAAGAGGATGTAGCAGCAAACGTCGTAATAACAGCTTCAGATGCTATTATTTATAATCAAGTCGAATTTAGGCGAGTTGTTAATAATTGCCTGTTGTTTACAAAAAACAATGATGTTGTTGTAACTCTTGGTATTAAACCTACACGTCCGGAAACAGGATATGGTTATATTGAAACTAAGAAGTTGATAGATGGAGAAATATATTCAGTTAATGCGTTTAAAGAAAAACCGGATTCTGTAATAGCACAAATGTACTTTTCAAAAAAGAATTTTTTGTGGAATGCAGGCATTTTTGTATGGAATATTAATACAATATCAAAAATGATTTCCGAGTATGTACCCTCAATTGCTAGGATTATGGATGAAATTCTCTCTACTGGAAATTTAACCAATCTTTTCCCTCTATGTGAAAAGATTTCGATAGATTTTGCAGTTATGGAACCTGCTGCAAAAGAAGGAAAGGTGTATTGTCATCCTGCGGACTTGGGATGGAGTGATTTAGGTAGCTGGACGTCTCTTTTTGGACAATTACCTAAGGATAAGGAAAATAATGCTATAGTTGGTAATATATTACTTCATAATTGTAAGAATTGCATAGTACATGGAAATTCTCAAAAAAGAATTCTGATTCAAGGACTTGACGGCTATATTGTATCAGAGAAAGATGGAAACATATTGATATGCAAATTGTCTGAGGAACAAAGAATAAAAAACTTTTTGTCATAGTTATGATGTTGAAATCTATTAAATTTACTAGTTTGATTTATTATATAATTCTACTAGTTGTTTTGGTCTCTTGGACAAATGTGGAAAGTCTTCCACCTTTACCTTTAAGGATGGTTTATATGTTGGCTGTTATATTTCCTCTATGGATAAAAAAAAGTTTACTATTTCCTCAGGTCTTTTTCACGTTTGTTATTATATCAGCTTCATTGCCTGCTGTTTCATATATGCCAGTTGACTCTTTGTATATATTAATAGTAAGTATAATATCGTATCTCCTTATTAATCCAAAATTTTCAAATATTAAGTTGCCATCTTCCTTTATTGTGTTAACTGTTCTTTCTCTTGTAATTGATGGTATATTTTCTGCTAATTGTATGTTATCTTATGCTCTTATGTGTGTGATGCTGATAGCTCGTTTTATTCCAAAGGATAATGAAACTATTTTGAAGAGTTTTATTGCGGTTTTTGTATTGGTATCTTTAGTCCTTTCTTTTGAATTTGTTCTTTTGGGTAAAAGATTTGTACAGAGTGTTGCTACACAAGTAGGACAATTAGATAGAAGTGGTTGGACGGATCCCAATTATTTCGGTTCTATAATTGGTTATGGAGTTGTAACTTCTAGCATAGCACTATTCAAATGGCAAAAAATGAAGAAAAAATATAGATGGTTTTTGTTAGGTACAATTATTGTATCTTTATATACAATATTGATAACAGCATCAAGAGGTGTTTTCGTTGCTTTAGCTATTTCGATGTTCTTTTTAATACTGTTTTCTAATATATCGAAAAAAAGGAAATTAGTATATTTAGGTAGTGGAGTTTTCATTGTTTTTCTTTTTTATGCTTTGGGAGTATTAGACTTGTTGTTGTTAAGGTTTCAAAGTGATGCAGGAGATGCTGGAGGAAGAATGCAAATATGGATGCCAAGACTTAATAGTTTTTTTAGTGATTCTAATATCTTCGAATTGTTTTTTGGAGTGGGAACAAAACAATCTTTATTTGTTGGAACTTATAAGCTGCTAGGTTCTCATAATGATTATATAGCAATCGTGGTTCGTTATGGAATTGTGGGATTATTATCTTTGTTAACACTTATTCTGTCACCTATAATTAAAGCAAAGCGAAATAAAGGATGTGTTATTGCTGCTGTAGTATATATTTCTGTTTGTATGTTCTCTATCGAACCCTTTTCTGCGGGGCAGTGGAGCTTGTTATGCTTTTATTTATTTATAGTAATACTTAGTCAATTAAATCATGAAGAGGTATGATATAAAAGAAATTTGTACAATTCCACCTCCTTACGGAGGAGTGACTGTTTATGTTAAACGATTGATAGAACAGTTACAAAAAGATGGATTTAGTGTGGGAGGATATTATTCAGAATCGTGTGTTGATGGAGAGATTATATCATCGTCTATGTATGATAAATGGACTTGGATGCAGACAAGTTTATTCCCAATTAAAGTATGGAAATATCTGTCAGAAGTTCGTAATTATAAGATTGTTCATTCTCATTTCAGTCTTGAAGGTATGGTCTATCTTTGGGCGATGAAGTGTTTGGGTCGTAAAAAGATTATTGTCACAATTCATAATTCAATGAATAAGTCTTACTATTTGAATACTAATAGAATCAATAAATTCTTTTTAAATAGAATGCTTAAATCTGACAAGGTGACTTGGATTACTGTTAGTGAACAAGGGAAACAGCAGTTAATGTCTTTTCCGATAGTACCTGTTAATCCTGTTTTTGTCATTCCGCCTTATATTCCTTATTCGGAAAAGACATATCTCCCTCTTGCTGATGAAATGCAATCTTATCTTTCGTTGCACGAAAAGAACATAGCTTTTTATGGGCATAGTTTTATGTTAAATGAAGGAGTAGATATATATGGTTTTCAAACTGTCTTGAAAATGTATGCATCTGTCCTGAAGAGCACATCTCGTAACATAGGATTTGTTTTATGTCTGGCTGATTCTTCTAATTCAGATAGGATAAAAGAACTTCATGATTATGCTGGGAAGCTTGGGATAGACGATAAAATATTTTGGCAAATAGGAGCAATAGATAATATCAGAACCTTATGGCGTAATGTGGATATTTATGTGCGACCGACTTCTACAGACGGAGATAGTGTTGCAGTAAGAGAAGTAATAGACGAGGGTACAATTGTTATTGCAAGTGATGTATGTATTCGCCCAGAAGGAGTTATTATTTACAAATATGGAGATGATGAAAGTTTTAATTCAGCAGTAATTGCAAATCTTAATAGGAATAAAGATATGGTGAGTCCCAATTATCAGTTTTATTATAAAATGAAAGAAATCTACCAATCATTATTAAGTTATTAATTTATGAAAATAGCATATTTGACTGCTTATTTAGGCAAAGAGTTTATGGAACGTTATGGTAAAGGAAAGAAATTTGCCCTTTCAGGTCCATTAAAATCTTTGGGTATAGCTCGAGGAATGATGTCCGCTGGCCATGAGGTAGTAATTTATAGTCCTGGTGTGACTACTTGTAATATGAAAATACCTGCTTTTGTTGAATATGAAAATTATCCGGAAGGAAAATTGACAATAAAATATTGTGATATTCTTTCAAAGAGAAGATGTGATCCAATAAATCAGCTACGTATTGCAAAATGTCTTAAATTGGAACATCGTAAAGAGCAATTTGATGTTGTTGTATATTACAATATCACATTAGCTGCGGCGATTCTTGTCAAGAGCCTTGATAATTGCTTAAAGGTGTTGGAATATGAAGATAATATTTTTAATAAAGCACTTGTTGGTGATAGAAATAATTTCGTATGGATAAAAAGAAAATTGTATAATCGGATTATTAGCCGTACAGATGGAATAATGGCCGTTTGTGATGGTTTAATGCTGCCAGAAATTCAGCATCGTGTTTTAACTCCTGGAATTATTAATGAAGAGGTTGTAAATAATGTTAGTACACGTGTTAATAAGTTAAAAGAGGGAAAGTTGGTTACGATTATATTAACAGGAGGAATTCATTATAGCAAGGGGGGAGATCTTTTAGTAAAAGCAATGAAGTATATTAAAACTCCTTGTGTTGTTAAAGTATATGGTAATTGTAATTTGGATGATAATTTTAAACAATTGATTAAGGAAGTCCCTTCCATTCATAAATTTGAATTTAATGGCTATATGCAACATGCTGAACTGATTAGTACTTTGGACAGAGATGCGGATATTCTGATTAACACAACTCGTAGTATGGGGGTAGGAGCACAAGCAGCTGGTTTCCCATTTAAAATGATGGAATATGCAAGTACTGGCCGTCCAATTGTTAGTAGCGAAATTGGTAAATTGGATGATAATTATAATAGCTATATCTCATATTACGAGGGTGAAGCTCCAGAAGCTATTGCGGTTGTGATAGAAAATGTTATAGTAAACTATGATGAAAAAGTCAATCTAGCTCTTAAGTTACAAAAGAGGGTTCTTCAAGAATATACTATTGATGGCATCGGAAAGAATTTGAATGCTTTTTTTAAATCTATGCAGAAATGAATAGAGATAAGTGGAGAAGTAATCGTATAATTCGTACTATAATATTCCGTTGTCGTAGTTTCATGGAGAAAAGAAGTTTCTCCAGGGGACGAAATAATAAAATTTTGAATAAAGGAGTTAGGGTTACTTCTCGTATTCAGATTGATGGTGAAGACAATGTCGTTTTTTGTGAAAACAGATCGGTCTTGTACAATTGTTTGGTGAAAATTAAAGGTAGAGGTAATAGGATAATTCTTCGTGAAGGAGCTTACCTTTCTGGAGTGGAGCTCTTTGTTCAAGATAATGAGTGTACAATAGAAATTGGTAAAAATACTTTTGTAGGACATCATACCCACTTGGCTTGCACAGAAGACGGTAGTATTTTACAAATTGGTGATAATTGTATGTTATCGTCCTATGTACAGCTTAGAACAGGAGATAGTCATTCCATATTGAATGCAGATGGGAATAGAATTAATCAAGCATCCAATGTAATAATTGGAAATCATTGTTGGCTTGGAGAAGGTTGCAAAGTGCTTAAAGGGGTATCTTTGGGAGAGGATGTTATAGTGAGTACTGGAGCTATCGTGACTAAATCTTATGATTCTAATGTGCTTCTTGGTGGAGTTCCTGCCAAAATATTAAAACAAGGTGTAAATTGGGATGCTAACAGATTATAATTGTGGATTACAATGTATAATAATGTACAGATTAAACGACTAACAAATGGGCCAAAACATCATTTATTTGGTTTTCATGATTTATTGATATCAAATGGAAATAATGATAAGTTTTTATCATTAGAGGTTGATACGATCAATCGTCCGCCACTTCCGTGTGAGTTATTTGGAGTAGGTTATGTAAAAGAGGGACGATATTTACGAATCGGAGAAACTACAGCTCTTAATTATCCGCAAGGTGCAAGACAACAGTGGGTAGGTGAAACAGACTGTTTTACTGTTAATAATCGTGTTGGTGATATTTGGGGCACAGACCTGTATGATACTGACTCAAATCAATTAATTGATCGTTTTGCTGCTACTACTCATATGTTGAGTAAAGATGGAAAATATGCTTATGGTCTTGATTATGCACGTCTTTTCCGTTTGGGAGGCTATGGTTATAGTGGGATTGATGATAAAGGAGCTAATGATGCTGTCCCCATGGATTCTGGAATAACCAAGATGAATTTACAAACTAAGGAAATTTCTCTACTTGTAAGTGTTAAACAGGTAGCAGAATGTGGGGTTAAATCGATAGCGGGCATTTCACATCATTATCTTACCCATCTATGCTTAAATCCATCAAATACTCGTGTGGCATTTCTTCATAGGTATTTTATGTCTGATGGAGGTATGATGACTCGCCTAATGACGGTTGGAGTAGATGGTACCGAACTCAGATGTTTAGCTCAAGGTTTTCTCAGTCATTTTGATTGGCAGAGTGATGACACTATTTATATCTTCGGAAGAGCAAATAGTTCAATAGATGCCATTAGAAATAATCCTATTTTAAGCCATCCATTGATGCAAAAGCCTATGCGATTAGCCAAAAAGGTAGTTAAGTCTATACTTAATTATGGTAGCGCAGGAGGAGTTGTCAACTCAGGAAAAAGTTTTCTTCTGATAAAAGATTCTGAACAACCTGCTATTACTCCTTTTGCCCAAGGCTTAATTGTTGAAGATGGACACCCGATGACTAATCCATTGAATAGTGATTGGTGTGTAAATGATACTTATCCGAACTCTGAAGGCATTAGAACTTTAATGTTATACCAATTTAGTGAGAACCATAGAATGGACTTGGGGCTATTTAAAATGATATTTGACAGACCGGATATGTCTTTGAAAGATAATTTTTTTGAAAGAGTGGATCCTAAGATTTTGAGTAGCATTACTCCTGAAGATTTGGCTTTTACAAGAAGTGGGTTGCATTGCGATTTGCATCCACGTTGGTCAAGAGACGGACGGTGGGTGTTATTTGATTCTATTCATGAAGGTACTCGTCAATTATATGCTGTTGATGTTAATGATTTGATCAAATAATAATATGAAGCTTTGTTGCATTTTTAATATACCTTCACTTTACAGAGAGAAAATCTATAAAGAAATAGATAAAGAATATGTTTGTGAATGGTATTTCGAAAAAGAAGATAATGATATTAATGTATTCGATATAAAAGAGCTCCATCAAGCTTCTGTGCTTGAACATCGTAAGTTTCTCAGTCGTTTTTATCAAATGAAGGGGTTAATTGGCAGATTATGGAAACGTAATGATTTTGATGCTTATCTAATGATTGGTGCACCCATGTGCATCAGTATTTGGATTCTTTGTCTATTATTGCGAATATTCTATCCATCAAAAAAATATATTTTTGGACACATGGTTGGTATGGAAAAGAGTCAAAATCTGAAGCAATTGTTAAGAAGGTTTTCTTGAAATTAGCTCATGGTTTATTTTTATATGGCAACTATGCCAAGAAACAATTGGTCTCTAAAGGTTTTAAGTCAGAAAATCTGCATGTGCTTCATAATTCATTATCATACGATGTTCAATTGACTTTGAGGAATAGTATTAACGAGTCTTCCGTATATAAGGAGCATTTTAATAATGACAATCCTGTTATCGTTTTTATAGGCAGACTTACTCCCATTAAGCAGTTAGATATGCTATTAAAAGCTATAAGTAAATTGACAAAGGCAGGGAAAAAGTTTAATCTTGTTTTGATAGGTAATGGTTCGGTGCGTCAGTCGTTGGAGCAATTTGTAAAAGAGCTGGAAATGATTGATAAGGTGTGGTTCTATGGAGCTTGTTATGATGAAAAAGTAAATGCTGAATTGGTTTATCATGCAGATTTGTGTGTGTCTCCTGGTAATGTAGGTTTGACGGCAATTCATTCAATGATGTTTGGAACTCCTGTTATTACCCATAATAATTTTGCTTATCAAATGCCGGAATTTGAGGCTATACGAAGAAGTGAAACAGGAGATTTTTTTGAACAAGGCTCAATAGATTCCTTGGCTTTATCTATTGAAAATTGGTTTGTCAATAAATCCGGTAAGAGATTGGAAGTAAGAAATGCTTGTTTCAAAGAAATTGATGAGCAATGGAATCCATATTTTCAAATGAAAGTCTTTAATTCTGTTCTTAAAAAATGATAGATATAGTACTACTCTTTAAAAGGTTATATAATAAGATATACATGTCCTATTATAAAAAGAAATTTGGTAGTTGTGGCAAAAATGTATTCTTTTCCCCTTTGGATAGCGTCTTCTTTTATAAGAATATGTATTTAGGCAATGATGTTCATATTGCATATCATGCGGATTTTATAGCCTCACGAAGTAAAATAGTAATTGGTAATCATGTTGTATTCGGGCCTCATGTGAGCATTCGAGGAGGAGATCATAGAACTGATGTGGTAGGAAGGTTTGTTGATACGATAGGTGACGATGAGAAGCTTTTTGAAAATGATCAAGATGTTATTATCGAGGGGGATAACTGGATTGGAATGAATACTACTATCTTAAAAGGAGTTACGATAGGAAGAGGTTGCATAGTCGCTGCCGGAGCTGTTGTCAATAAATCAACTCAACCTTATAGTATAGTAGGTGGGGTACCGGCTAAAATATTACGAATGCGTTTTACAGAAGAGCAAATAAAGGAACACGAAAGAATATTATACGGTAAAGAATAGGACTATGCCCAAATTACTTCAAATAAATAGTGTGGTTAACACAGGTTCTACAGGTCGTATTGTTGAACAATTAGGTTTATTTGCAATATCCCAAGGTTGGGAGAGTTATATAGCATTTGGTAGAGAAGCACGAGATAGTAAATCTCATTTAATAAAAATAGGATCGTCATTAGAAGTTTATACGCATGCAATTGCAACACGTTTTTTCGATCTGCATGGTTTAATGTCTAAGTGGGCAACTAAAAGATTTTTAAAGAAATTAGACGTGCTTAAACCGGATGTGGTTCACATACATAATCTTCATGGATATTATGTGAATTTCCCAATGTTGTTTAAATATCTCAAGGCGCATGATATCCCGACAGTAATCACAATGCATGATTTTTGGCTCATGACGGGGCATTGTTCATATATAAAGAACATTTGTGACAAGTGGAAAACAGGTTGTAATCATTGCCCGATGTTGAGCCAATATCCGTCATCCATGTTAGATCGGTCAAGATCTAATTGGAGATTGAAAGCGAGTTTGTATGCAGATCTACCTAATGTAACATTACTTCCGGTATCAGACTGGCTTAGTAGGTATGTTGCTTTGTCTATGATGAAGTCACTGAATAGACAAGTTATTAGCAATGGTATTGATACGAGTTTGTTTAAGCCATACGTTGCTGAACATTCGGTGGTGTCAGGAGTTAATTGGAGCAAGTTTTCAATAATGGTTATTGCAACACGCTGGACGCAAGCGAATGGTTATAAAGATATTATTGAATTAAGTAAACGATTGCCAGTGGACTGTCAAATAGTAATGGTTGGACTTAATGATGAACAATTGAGGGAAATTCCAGCAAATATTGTAGGTTTTAAGAAGATAGAGAATTTGAGCCAGTTACAGGAATTATATACTAAATCGGATGTGCTGTTCAATCAAAATAAAGATGTGACATTTGGATTGGTTACAGCAGAAGCAATGGCTTGTGGTACTCCGGCAATAGTTCTAAAGGGTACAGCAGGAGAGGAGATAGTTGATGAGCGTACAGGATTTGTCGTACAAGATTATTATCAAGTGATAGATATTATCCCGAATTTAAGGAAGTTGAATAAGGAAAATATGGCTAAATTATGTAGAGAGCGAGTGTTGCAAATGTTTGACTCTCGTAAACAATTTCAGAAGTTTTTGGATTTGTATAACCAATTGTTACAAATAGAAAAATTAGTGATAATGAGATCACTTATTATTTCATTGAATTTTAATCCGGGACATGTTAGTCATATGCTTGCAAGTTATAAGCAATGTGAAGATCTGGGTTATGAATCAGTTTATTACGTTAATAAAAAGTTCGTGCCTTTTTTACCACAAAAAAGTAACTTGAGCCTATTTGGCGGAGATAATTGTCCGAAGGCAGATTTGGCGATATTCTTATTTCCAAGTGAAAAAAATTTACCTTTGATTTGGAAATTAAAAAGAAAGGGAACAAAAATAGTATATATTTTTCATGAGCATTAGCTCCTTTGTCAGTTTACAAGAATGCTGGATTCTCAACTAAATATCTTGCAAGACTTTGGGTAATTGATCATATAAGTGCTTTGACTGTTAAATGGAGTGATATGGTGTTGATACCTTCTCATAAGGCTGTGAAATATTATGAAGAGAATTCTCTTTACAAGAATAAGAATTATTACTATTTGCCATTGATGTATTCTGATGAAAGAGAACAAAGACATAAGCAATTATTGAAAAAGAATTTCAGCTATATAGGTACAGTTGCAGCCGATCACTCTTTTCAGGAATTCTTGGAATTCGTAGAGTGGGCTGTTGAAAATAATAGATTGAAAGCATATAACTTTCTTATAGCAACGAAGAGTGAATTTGTAGTTCCTGATTCATTAAGGAATCATCATAGAGTTTTTATTCATAAGGGACAACCAATGACAGATGAAGAGATTAATAGATATTACGCTAGTTCATTTGCGATTTGGAATGCTTATGCTCGTACCACTCAAAGTGGTGTTTTAGCTAAAAGTTTTATGTTTGGAACTCCTGCAATAGTCCTAAGAAAAAACATGAATGAGTTTACTCACGATGGAGCTAATGTTGTTGTAATAGACAATAATCAGGATAAAGAACAGATTGTGAATGCATTGAAGCGTATAGCTGATAATATTGATAGTTTTTCGTCAGAGTGTCGCAAAGAGTTTGAAAAATCATTTTATTATAAAGTATATAATAATCTATTTAGAACGATTTTAAAATTGTAGATCTTAATGCATTGATTTTTTGTATGTTAATTATATTAGGAAACGAATTTATAAGGGATGGCCAATCTCTTTGTATAAGTCGTTATTAGTGCAATGAGACGAAATCTTAAAAATCTTTGGATCGTAACTGAGTTATTCCCTCCCGATGAGACCTCTACGGCCTATATTTTAGGAGAAATTGCTAACGCTTTTGTAAACAAGTATCAGGTGAAGGTGATTTGTGGTCCGGAGATTTATGACAAACGTAAGCCTTTGGATAAGGATAATAAGTTTAGGATTGATCCAAATATAGAGGTGTTGCGTGTCAGTGGTGTTGATGGGGATAAGAATACAACGAAAGGCAAGAGTTTGAGCTTTTTGATGATGAGCTATAGACTGTTGAAGCAGGCGAAGGAGCGGATTCGGAAGGATGACAAGGTGCTGATGGTTACTAATCCAGCCCCCTTGGTGTTGTTGATGAGTAGACTGAAGAGAAAGGTTGGGTTTGAGCTGAATATTTTGGTTCATGATGTCTTTCCAGAGAATACGATCCCCGCAGGAATTAAGTTGCCTGCCTATGGATGTTTTAAACGGTTGTTTGATAAAGCCTATAGCCAGGCAGATCGGTTGATTGTTCTTGGTCGTGACATGAAGGCTGTGATGCAGGACAAGATATCTTCTTTTTCTGGAAACTCTGAGATCGCTATTATTGAGAACTGGGCAGATATTGATGGTATTCAACCTAGGCCTTTTCCTGGTGGGAAAATCGTGTTGGAGTATGCTGGGAATATTGGTCGAGTACAGGGTTTGAATCGTGTCATTGAACAATTGCCGGACGGAGTGGAGTTTCATTTATATGGAACGGGGGCAATGGAGCAGAAGTTGCGAGAAATGAAACAACCAAATGTATTTTTTCATGGCCCTTATTTTCGTTCGCAGCAAAATGAAGTACTCGCTGCTTGTGATATCGCAGTTGTTACGCTACAAGAGGGTATGTATGGATTGGGGGTCCCCAGTAAGACCTACAATATTTTAGCCTCTGGAAGACCTGTGATGTTCTTGGGACCGAAAGAGAGTGAGATAGATTTACTGGTTCGTGAAAAGGGAATCGGCTATTGTGGATGGCCGGAAACTTGGAATAAAGAGGAGTTGGCTCAGATGGGGAAGAGAGCTCGTGAATTAGCGGTTCGTGACTATTCTAAAGAGATAATCTTGAATAAATTTTTAAACTTGATATAAATGGAAAATCTGTTATTTACAGGTGGAACAGGTTTTTTAGGGAGGACTATCAAACCGATTTTAGAAGTCGATTATGTTGTGACAACCTGTGGAATTACTCCGGAGGATGAGATTAAGATCAATCTAGCGAAAGAGATTCCTGTATTGAGTAAACATTTTGATGTGGTGCTTCATGCGGCTGGAAAAGCGCATGTGATTCCTAAAACGGAGGCTGAGAAACAGCTGTTCTTTGATGTGAATTATCAAGGCACTGTCAATCTTTGTACTGCTTTAGAGAAAGTAGGCGTGCCTAAGAGTTTAGTGTTTATTAGTACGGTGGCTGTCTATGGATGCGAGTCGGGTGATTTGATCACGGAGGAGCATCCGTTAGATGGTGACTCTCCGTATGCCAAGAGTAAGATTATGGCTGAAGAGTTTTTAACGGATTGGTGTAAGAAGCATGATGTCGTATTAGGAATACTTCGCCCTTCGCTATTAGCCGGGAAAAATGCACCGGGTAATTTGGGTACGATGGTTAATGGAGTGAGGAGAGGTTTTTATATGAATATCGCTGGAGGAAAAGTGGTGAAAAGTATTCTCATGGCTGAAGATATTGCCATATTCTTCCGTTAATAGCAGTTAAGGGGGGAATTTATAATATATGTGATACTTTTCAACCTTCTTTCGGACAGATTGCGGAATCTGTCGCTGGTCAGCTAGGAAAGAGTAAGCCATTGAACATACCTTATTGGATGGCATGGTGTATGGCTAAAGTGGGTGATTTGTTAGGAAACAAAGCACCTATCAATAGCTACAAATTGGAAAAGATGATGAAAAGTCTAACTTTTAGTAATGAAAAAGCTCGTAAAGAATTAGGTTGGGAGCCAATGGATGTATTGACTAATTACAAAATTTAATATGTTGATTACTATTGTTTTTATTTTACTAATTACTGAACTCCTTTATTTCCGCATCGCCGACCACTTCAACATCATTGACAAACCCAACGAACGTAGTTCGCATAAGCAAGTGGTTTTGCGTGGTGGTGGCATCATCTTCTTGATCGGAGCTTGGATTTGGAGTGCTTTCTTTGGGTTTCAATATCCGTGGTTCCTGATTGGGGTGACGTTGGTTGCTACTGTTAGTTTTATAGATGATATTCGTTCCTTACCGGATAGTGTACGTTTGGTCGTGCAGTTTGTGGCGATGTTCTTGATGTTCTATCAGTCGGCATTCTTAATTGGCAGAGTTGGTGGATGATCCTTTTGGCTCTTATCGTTTGTGTGGGGATTTCGAATGCTTATAATTTTATGGATGGGATTAATGGTATTACAGGGGGATATTCCATAGCGGTTTTATTGCCTCTAATATATCTTAACTATAAAATATCGTTTATTGATACGAATTTTCTGTGGGTAACGCTACTGAGTTTGTTGGTCTTTTGTTTGTTCAACTTCCGTAAACGGGCGAAGTGTTTTGCAGGAGATGTGGGTTCGTTGAGCATCGCCTTTATTATCGTATTTGCACTTGGAAAATTAATCTTGCAGACCGGGGATTTTACTTATATCGCGTTCCTTGCTTTGTATGGAGTGGATTCGGTATTAACGATCTGCCACCGCATCTTGTTGCATGAAAACCTGGGGAAAGCACATCGTAAACATGCCTATCAGTTGATGGCGAACGAATTAAGAATACCACATGTCGTCGTCTCTTCATTTTATATGATGTTACAATTGCTCGTCTCTTTCGGTTTGATTCTGTTACCGATGAATCATTGGCTGTATTTGGTAACGATATTGGTTGTGTTGTGTGGGAGCTATTTGTTTTTTATGAAACGATACTATCATTTGCATGAATCCTATTTGAGATCATTAGATAATTAACAAATAACTATAATATGAGCATTTTCAAAGACAAAGTCCTCCTAATCACCGGAGGCACCGGTTCCTTCGGTAACGCCGTTCTTCGGCGTTTTCTGGATTCGGATATTAAGGAGATCCGTATCTTTAGCCGTGATGAGAAAAAGCAGGACGATATGCGTCATCAGTTGCAGAATCCTAAAGTGAAGTTTTATATAGGGAATGTGCGTAATAAGACATCTGTGGATGTGGCGATGCGGGGTGTGGACTATGTTTTTAGTGCAGCAGCCTTGAAACAGGTTCCCAGTTGTGAGTTCTTTCCGATGGAAGCGACCCGTACGAATGTGGAAGGGACGGAGAACGTGCTGCTTTCGGCTATCGAGCATGGCGTGAAGAATGTGGTGGTCCTTTCTACGGATAAAGCCGCTTACCCGATCAATGCGATGGGGATTTCCAAAGCGTTGATGGAAAAGGTGGCGATTGCCAAAGGACGTGAGCTGGGCGAGGGGGCGCAGACGACGATCTGCTGCACGCGCTACGGGAATGTGATGGCGAGCCGGGGTTCTGTGATCCCTCTGTGGGTGGAACAGATGGAACAGGGTAAACCGATCACGATTACCGACCCGGAGATGACGCGTTTCATGATGACGCTGGATGATGCGGTCGACCTGGTGGTCTATGCGTTTACGCATGGGCATAACGGTGACCTGTTCGTACAGAAAGCGCCGGCAGCCACTCTGTCTGTCCTGGCAGAGGCGTTGAAAGAGACCTACGCTCAGATCGATCCAAAGTACCTGGAAACGGAGGTGAAGGTGATCGGTACGCGTCATGGTGAGAAACTGTTTGAAACCCTTGTGACACGTGAGGAGATGGCGAAAGCGATCGATATGGGCGACTATTACCGTATCCCTTGCGATACACGCGATCTGAACTACGACAAGTTCTTTACCGAAGGAAGCGAATGCCTGTCCAAGATTGAGGACTATCACAGCCATAACACGACTCGTCTGGATGTCGAAGGAATGAAAAAACTATTACTCCGCCTACGTTTTATTCAGGAAGATCTCGGTTTGATCGAACGGGCAAAACCGAGAGAAATCAGAAGCGAATAAACCTGCTTCGTGCCAATCCTCGAAACTTCACACTTAAAATTTAAAAGACATGAACATATTAGTTACTGGCGCCAAAGGATTCGTCGGTCGAAACCTTGTTTCCCAACTTCATAATATCCAATCGGGGAAAGCACGGAATTATCCTGTTTCGGGAACTGATCTAAAGGTCTTCGAATATGATATAGACAGCGATCCGGCTGAGTTGGATGTCTATTGTAAGAAAGCAGATTTCGTCTTTAACCTGGCGGGTGTGAACCGTCCGAAAGATCAGGTGGAATTTATGAAGGGTAACTTCGGTTTTGCATCTACTTTACTGGATACATTGAAAAAGTATAACAATACTTGCCCGGTGATGATCTCGTCATCTACGCAGGCGGCATTGGATAATCCGTATGGCGAATCGAAAAGGGCAGGAGAGAACCTGTTGTTCGAGTATGCGAAAGAAACCGAGGCGAAAGTATTGGTTTATCGTTTCCCGAATGTGTTCGGAAAATGGTGCAGACCGAACTATAACAGTGCGGTGGCTACTTTCTGTAACAATATAGCCAATGATCTGCCTATCCGGGTGAATGATCCGAGTGTGGTGATGAATCTGGTTTATGTGGATGATGTAGTAGACGAATTGATTGCCGCTTTATCTGGTAATGAACATCATGAAGGAGATTATTGTGCAGTACCAGTCGTTCATACGATTACGTTAGGAGGTATTGTTGATCTGCTTTATTCATTCAAAGAGATGCCGGGTAACTTAGGTGTACCCGATCTGGGTGATCCTTTCACGAAGAAGCTCTATTCGACCTATCTGTCTTATTTACCGAAAGAGAAGTTCATCTATCCGGTACAGATGAAGACGGATGACCGGGGTAGCTTCACTGAGATCATCCGTACGCCGGACAGGGGCCAGTTCTCGGTGAACATCTCCAAGCCCGGTGTCACCAAGGGACAGCATTGGCACCACACCAAGAATGAAAAGTTTGTGGTGGTGAGCGGTCACGGTCTGATCCGGCTGCGTAAGATCGGGACGGACGAAGTGATCGACTTTGAGGTCAGTGGCGAGAAGATCGAAGTGGTGGAAATGATCCCCGGATACACCCACAACATCATCAACCTTTCGGACACCGAAGAGCTGGTGACCTTCATGTGGGCCAACGAACCGTTCGATCCGAACCGCCCGGATACTTATTTTGAAGAAGTGTAAAAACAGGAAATCATGAGCAAACTAAAATTAATGACTATAATCGGTACCCGTCCGGAAATCATCCGGTTGGCTGCCGTGATAAAGCGTTGCGATCGATATTTCGATCAGGTCCTGGTGCATACCGGGCAGAATTATGATTATACATTGAATCAGGTTTTCTTTGATGATTTGGGCCTTCGTGCTCCGAATTATTATCTGGATGCCGTAGGGAAAGACCTGGGAGAGACAATCGGCAACATTATTACCAAGTCGTATCAGTTGATGGTCGAGGTGAAACCTGATGCGGTCCTGGTGCTTGGCGATACGAACTCCTGCCTTTCGGTGATCGGAGCGAAGCGCTTGCATATCCCTATTTTCCACATGGAAGCCGGTAACCGCTGCTTCGACGAATGTCTTCCGGAAGAGACAAACCGGCGTATTGTCGATGTGACGGCCGATGTCAACATGTGTTATTCCGAACATGCACGCCGGTATCTGAATGCCGCCGGAACGCCGAGAGAGCGTACCTATGTCGTCGGCTCGCCGATGGCGGAGGTGTTGCACGATAACCTGGAACAGATCAAGGCGAGCGACGTCCTCGAACGTTTAGGATTGGAGAAAGGCAAGTATATCCTGCTTTCCGCCCATCGTGAAGAGAATATCGATACGGAAGCCAATTTCTTCCACCTGATGAACGCGGTGAACGCTATGGCTGATAAGTACAACATGCCGATCCTTTATTCCTGTCATCCCCGCTCCAAGAAATTCATCGAACAGCGTGGTTTCCGGTTCGATCCTCGTGTGATCCAGCATCAGCCTTTAGGTTTCCATGATTACAACCATCTTCAGATGAATGCATTCGCGGTCGTTTCCGATTCGGGCACGCTCCCGGAAGAAAGCAGTTTCTTCTTGTCGGTCGGCAATCCTATTCCGGCTGTATGTATCCGTACCAGTACGGAACGTCCGGAAGCATTGGACAAAGGTAACTTCATTCTGGCCGGTATCACGACCGAACAGGTGTTGCAGGCAGTGGATGTGGCGGTCGAGATGAATCGGGACGGCGCTTTGGGACTCCCCGTGCCCAACTACGTGGACGAGAATGTCTCGGTGAAGGTTGTCAAGCTGATCCAGAGCTATACGGGTGTTGTGAACAAGATGGTTTGGAGAAAATATTAAAACGAAGGACAAGATGCAACGAATCGACACAAATCTATTGAACGGAGTCACAGCGCAAGCGAAGGAATCGCCTCGCTTGCGTATGAATCATAATTTCCACGGCTCCTTAGAAGCGAAAGCGCAGCGCTTGCTGAACGCATTGGAGCCGGGAACGGTATTACCAGTACACCGGCATCCGCATACGTCGGAAACCTACCTGCTGTTGCGAGGGAAGATACGGGTGATGTTCTACAACGATGCCAAGGAAGAAACCGAATCGACTGTATTGGACCCTCTGACGGGTGACTACGGTGTGCATATCCCTGCGGGCCAATGGCATACGCTGGAAGTGCTGGAAAGCGGTTCCGTACTGTTCGAAGTGAAAGACGGCCCTTATACGCCGCTGGGAGAGGACGATTTATTAATTTGAATTTGATTAAGTTGCCGGAATAGCCTGGTAAAAGGCTGTTCCGGCCTAAAAAATTATCTAACATAAAACTAATAGTATGGTAAAAAAAGTAGTTTGTATTGGAGCACTCTTGCTCGCATTGCCGTATGCAATGAGGGCACAGGAGGTCAAAACAGACACCGTTCGGGTGGCCCAACTAGACAAGATTATCAGTGAACTGGGCGATTCGACAGACATTGTTGTGGCCGGTCGAAGTCGTTCTTCCAATTGGTTTATCAGTGGAGCGATTGGAATGAATGGCTTGGCAGCAGAGGCGAATCGAGGGTATGAAAGCTTTATTAAGCGTATGCAGCCGATGGGGCAGATTTCAGTAGGTAAATGGTTTTCTCCGTTGTGGGCATTCCGTTTTCAGGTGGGGGCAGGAAAGTTGTGCGGACATTCTCATCCGTTTAATTTTTATAATATGTTCGATAAAGTTCCTGACCATACGGTTATTCCTGAAGAGGCTAAGCCTTATTTTTCAGAAAAGGACGGACGTACTTGGTTTCACCGCCAGTTCGCCTACATGGACTTCCAGTTTAATTTGATGAGCAATGTAGTCCGTTGGTTCACCAGAGACGAGAAACCTGTCAACTTCTATCTCTTCGTGGGGCCCGGTTTTTCACACACATTTGAGAAACAGGGAATCACTCCGGATAACTCATTCTCATTGAATGCCGGTGCACAGTTGGATGTGAAGCTGAGCGACAAACTTTCATTGATCGCCGAATTGCAAGGAACTGTCGTTGATGAATCTTTTGACGGGCAGATTGGTGGTTTTTCTTCTAAAAAGAACCGTACCGTAGAAGGCTACGGCGGTCTGAGCATCGGTATCACTTATAAGTTCGGAGGACAGAAATTCAACCGTTATACAAAGGTGAATCCGGTTGTGCTGGAAAGCGTTTATTACACGCCAGCCCCTGTTGTGGTTGAAGTACCGGCAGCCGAGCCGGAATTACTGGTAACTGAATTTCCTGTTCGTTTCCTGATTGACCAGTCTACGATTGAAGAAGATCAGATGACGAACATCCATCTGGTTGTCGATTATTTGAGAGAACATCCGAAGGCTAGATTGAAACTGAGCGGTTATGCCGATAAAGAAACTGCCTATCCGGCTTACAACATGAAGTTGAGTGAACGCCGTGTAAAAGCCGTGAAGGATTGTCTGGTGAAAGAGTTCAATATCGACCTGACCGTTTGCAGACTTCTGCGAAAGGGGATATCGAACGAGCTTACGAAGAAGACTACCGCTGGAACCGTGCCGTAGTGATGGAAATAATCGAAGACGAAACAGAAAATAAGTAAAAGGATGAAAAAGATAATATTGATACTTCTCCTGGCAGCCGTGTCGGCAGGGGGATATGCACAAAAAAAACGCGTAGAGTCTACTATTATGATGGATACGCTTGAAGTGGACTATAAGACGAGATATGTTTCCCCTTTCTGGAGCAATTTCTATATACAGGGTTCGTTTGCCGGTCGTGTGATGTGTGGCGAAGAGGATAACCATCTGTCTGTTGGCAAGCGTCTGTCTCCGGGATTCTTGCTCGGTATCGGAAAGGATTTGAATCCGAATCTGAGTCTCCGTTTGAGTTTCGGTGGTATGCGTCTGACGGGTTGGAATACGGGTATTCCGGGTATTTACAAGCAGTATGCTAACTGGAGCGATGGAAAAGATCCGGTACGTGAATATCTGGAATCGCAGGGAGTCGATACGAAGGATGGCTACAAGCAAAAGATGAAATATCTGGAAGTGAATCTGGATTTGATGCTCGACTTGTATAACTTGTTCCATGAGCAGAAGCGTTTCGACCGTCGTTGGGACTTCGAGGCTTATTCTGGTTTGGGTTACCTTTATAATATGCGTTGGCATGGTATGGGTAAGGAGAACAAGATTGCTTTGCGTCTGGGTGCTATTGCAGGATATAATATAACAGACCGTCTGGCTATCAATGCGGAAATCGGTACTTCTATTACCAGTGCGACATTCGATGGCGAGATTGGTAAAGGTAACCAGTTCGATACCTTCTTCTCCGGTTTGGTTGGCTTGAAGTGGCGCATTGGCAAGCAGGGATTCCGTGTGGTACGCCTTATTCCATCAGATCAGTATGCAGCATTGAACAATAGCGTGACGAAGATACGCCGTGAGTTTACTGAACATTCGAAGACTGTCCATCGTACTGTTGCACATGCCGCTACAGGCAGTGAGTTGTTGATTCCGGCTGTCGTCTTCTTCCCGGATAAAGATACTTATAATGAAGAGTTGCAGCAGGTGAATATTTTTGAGGTGGCCCACTTTATGGAAGAACATGCAGGTTATAAGATCGCGGTGATCGGTAACAGCTACCAGACTGATATCAAGACGGCCCGCAAGCGTGCCGAACGGGTGAGAAATATCTTGATTAACCGTTATTCGATAGAACCGTCGCGTCTGGTGGTACGTGTGAAGGATATGGGGGCTGTATCTGACAATATGGAAGAAAATCAGACAGTTAATTTCGCTATTGAAAAATAATCCGATAAAAATATGAGTACGGAATACAATCCCGAAAACAATATCAGAACAGAAGAAGAAAGTACCTTGAATTTATGGGACCTGTTCCAGATATTCAAGGCGAACTGGTACTGGTTTGTCCTCTCCGTCATCCTTTGTGTGGGAGCGGGTTATTTATACCTGCTTCAAGCTCCCCGGGTGTATACACGTACCGCTTCGGTCCTGGTAAAAGAGGAGCAGCGCAAGAGCCGTGCTGCCACGACTTATGGTTTTACCGATTTGGATATGTTCGGTTTGCAGCGAAATGTGGATAATGAGGTTATCGTCTTCAAGGCCTACCGGCTGATGGAGATGGTAGCCCGCCGCCTGCATCTGGATGTGAGCTACCAGGTAAAACGCGGCTTACGCACGGTGGAGCTGTACACTCATTCTCCGGTGGTCTTGTCTTTTCCGGAAACGGAGGAGTCGCAGTCGTTCGCTCTAAAGGTGACACCGCTCTCCAAGGAGAAGGTACGGCTTTCGGATTTCATTACGGTTGACAGTAATGGTCAGCGGGTTGAAATCAAGAAAGCTCAGGACGTAGCTTTGAATGATACCGTACAGACTCCGGTGGGGCGTGTTGTAGTGGTACCAACCTCTATTACGCGGACAATTACTATAATGTACCGATTCAGGTAACGAAATCGAGATTGAAATCGGTCGCTAAACGGTATCAGTCGGCTTTGCAAAGTACACTGGCGGATAAGATGTCTACCATCATTAATCTGAGCTTGTCGGATGTTTCGATTGCACGTGCGGAGGATGTCCTGAATACATTGATTGCCGTTTACAACGAGGATGCGATTGAAGATAAGAACCGAGTAACGGTTAGTACGTCGGAATTTATCGCCGACCGGTTGGTTATTATCGAACAGGAACTGGGAAGTGTCGATGCCAATATCGAAACGTTCAAACGGGAAAACCAGTTGACCGACATCAAATCGGAAACCGGCATGTACTTGCAGAATACCAGCCAGTACAAACAAGAAGGTTTGAGTTTGGAAAACCAGGTAGCTGTTGCTAAATACATTCGCGATTACTTGTCAGATCCGCAGAAGGCGCTTGAACTGATACCGGCCAATACGATTACCGATATGAAGGTGGAGCAGCAGATCTCGACTTATAATGAGATGTTGTTGAAGCGTGACAATTTTATCGCAAACAGCAGCGATAAAAACCCGGTGGTAATGGATTTGAACAATTCGCTCAGTGCAATGAAGCAATCCATTATCCGTTCGGTAGATAATTTGATTAAAGGGCTGGAGATTAACATCAAGAACATACAAATGCAGGAGCACAGACCGCCAGACGTATTGCGGCCGTTCCTTCACAGCAGAAGTATGTGTTGACTGTTGAACGCCAGCAGAAAATCAAAGAAGAGTTGTATCTCTATCTGTTGAACAAGCGGGAGGAGAATGCCTTGTCGCAGGCTATCACGGAAAGCAACACCCGTATCCTGGATTCGGCAATGGGGAGCAGTAGCCTGTATCGCCTAAATCGCAAATGATATTGATGGCTTCTTTGGTGATAGGTTGTTGTATACCGGCAGGAATCCTATGGCTGTTGATGGCAATGGATACGAAGGTACATACCCGAAAGGAGATACAGGACGCCACTACGATACCGTTCTTGGGGGAAGTCCCGATGCAGAGCAAGAAGGACAAAGAGAAACTGGTGGTTCGGAGCGGTAGCCGCGATGCCGTGTCGGAGGCTTTCCGCATTATTCGTACGAATATGGACTTCATGCAGGTAAAAGAGAAAAAAACACAGGTGATTGTCTTTACTTCTTTGAATGCGGGGGCCGGAAAGACCTATGTGTCGTCTAACTTGGCTGCCAGTCTTGTACTGATGCACAAGAAGGTGGTACTAGTCGACTTGGATATCCGTAAGGGAACGCTGAGCGGACGTACAGCCCATACGGGCAAAGGGGTGACTCACTTCCTGTCCGGGAAGGTTGACTCTATATCCGAAATTGTTCAGAAAGACGGCCTGATCGAAGGTCTGGATATGGTGAATGCCGGCCCTGTCCCGCCCAACCCGGCCGAGTTGTTGTTGAGTGATCGTCTGGATCTGCTGATTGACGAATTGCGTGCGCAATATGATTATGTAATCATCGACAATGTGCCGGCCGGCGTAGTGGCTGATGCTTCTATTGTGAACCGTGTGGCTGACCTGACCATTTGTGTAGTGCGTGCCGGCGTAATGGATCGTCGTCAGTTGCCGGAACTGGAACGTCTTTATCGAACCAAACAGTTCCATAATATGTCGATTGTCCTGAACTGTATAGGGACAAACGTTTGGGTGGTTATGGCTACGGTTACGGCTATGGATATGGTTACGGCTATGGCTACGGTTATGGAGCCGACGATAAAAAGAAGAAGCGGTAATCATCTACCTCTCTAAACTTAAACAAACTAAGAAACAACAACTGAAATAAGAACTGGCCCTTTTTCTGAAGAGCCGGGTTTGATTTATTAATCTATTAAATTTTTAAAGTTTTATGAACAAGGACAATGAAAAACAGTTGCTCACAACTGGGGTGTATGAAGCACCCAAATGTGAGGTGGTTGAGATGATGGGGGAAGGAGCTCTTCTAGATGGAAATAGTGGTGGAGAAGGAGGACCGGATTATCCATGGGGACGTAGAGGGTCTAATGATGATGAGGAAGAAGAATTTTAAACGGAATTAATATGAAAAATCTTAATTTATTAAGCGCAGCACTGTTAATCAGTGCTGTTGCTTGTACGGAAGAGAATATCGTTGAAGATGTGTCTGTCAATGATGGAAAAATGTGTCAGGTTGCTTTTGATGCTACGACTGTCGATATGGAAGATGCTGGAGAAATTGGTGAAATTCAGACACGAACAATGTTGCGTGAAGGAGGTGAAATATATTGGACGGCAAATGACATGTTGGGAGTTTTTACCAACGAAGGAAAACCTGAAAGTTTTATAACAAAGAATGGAGGGAAGGTTACTCGTTTTGAAGGATATAATAACGTGCAAGGGGACTATTATGTCTTTTACCCATACAATGAAAATGCGACAATAAGCAATGGGGTAATTACGACAGAATTACCTGCACAGCAATATCCGGAACCAGGAAGTTTTTATACTGGTGGAAATTTATCAACGGCAAGAGGTAATAAGGATGAAATAATAATTTTACATAATGCTTGCGGTTGGCTTAGAATAAGTGTATCTGAAGCATGTGAAGAAAAAGAAATTACAGAAATAATTATAGAAGGAAAAAATGGAGAGCTTTTAGCTGGGGATGTTGAGATTGACGTGGATAATGGTGGTGCAGCTAAAGTTTTGGAGTCTTCAGAAAATAAATCGACACGTGTTTCAATGAAAACGGAGGATCATATTTATCCAGGAAAATATTATTATTTCGTATTACCTCCTATGACATTTGAGGATGGAATCATTGTTACATTTGTTAATAAAGATGGACTCATCAGCAAGCAAGACTTAAATTTCCCAATGGTCATAGAGCAAGGGAAATGGAGTTCGCTTAGCAATGGCAATCCCACAGATTTTAAATATGCAGAGAACGATTCAACGGAAAGTTGTTATTATGCCTATAATTTAGATGGATTATATGAGTGGGCCTCAAGGGTGAACGGAGGTGATTATGACTTGGACTGCCAGTTGATGGCCAGTTTTGATTTCGGAGAACGTACATGGATTCCTGTAGGAACGAAAGAGCATCCGTATGTCGGCACTTTTGAGGGTAACGGAAGAGAATTACGAAATTTGAAGGTAGACAGTGATTTGGATTGTGTCGGGTTCTTTGGAGCGATAGGACCTGTCAATCGAAATGAAGGAAAAGATGAGGTAGATGAAGTCAAGATCTCCAATATTAAATTCATTAACCCAGTAATTATGAGTAGTTATAGAGGCGATGTCAATAAAACAGATGATGATGGATATGCAGGAGTTGTAGCCGGTATGATGAATCAGGAACTTATTGACAACTATTCAGGTGCAGTCATTGATAAATGCGAAGTAATAGGAGCTTCAGTGTCTGGTTGTGAGAATGTTGGAGGTATTGTCGGTCGGTCGTATGGTGGTACAGACATAATCTCTAGAAGTAGTTTTCAAGGTTCTGTAGATGGAGCCATGTTTATAGGTGGTATCGTCGGTAATGTAGAAGGTGATGTGGTTGATTGTCATAGCTATTCTGCATCTATTACACACTCTAATAATTTTAGAGACTATGAAGCTCGTTCAGGAGGTATTGCAGGAACAAACAATGGAGATATTCTGGTTTGTTCTGCAAATAAGGTAAATGTGATGACCGATGGACGTTATGCTGGTGGCATTGTTGGTGCTAATAATGGTGTGATTGTTGGCTGTGTTTCTTGTGGTGAAGTTAAAGCTGATTTTAGCGGAGGTATTGCCGGTGAATCATTTGGACCAATTAAAGCTTCTTATTCAAATTGTAATGCAAAAGCAGGTGTTGTTTATCGTATAAAAACACAACTTATTGGAGATTTCGAAGCTTGTTATACCACTGTTGAAAAACTACAACCGGTAGCATCTCCTGAAGGAAAGTATAATCTTTGGTATGCACCTTATATTCAGTTGAAGAAAAAAGATTTGAATAAAGTTTTGAATGCTTACAAGTGTGATTCTCATGGCTTAGAAAATTCTTTTAATGGTGCTCATTGGAAATTTGAACAGAGTATTGATGAATATGCAGACAAATTGCCGGTTCGTCCGTTTAAGTATCCGTCGGAAAGTGTTGATTCTAACTAATATTTAGTTTTGCATAATCTTGATTGTCGTTTGTAATGGACGGCAATCAAGGTTTTTATTTGTTTATGATAAACTTATTTATTGTTTGTTAGAAGTTCTATAGAGATGAATTACTTATATACCGTAGCTGGACATACATTTAAACTTTTGTTACCGGATGATTTATCAGAAGTGGAGTGGCTTGTTCCTTATATTCCTTTTGAGGAAAAGCGAGAAGTGGCTTTTCTGTTTACATTGGAGATAAAAAAATGTACCATTGCTTCGTTGCAGGATGTTCGGCGGGATATGTGTCGCTTCAATGACGAGCCTCCTTATTTATGGTTGGACAATGAAGGTTTTATGTTTGCATCTTCAATGGATGAAGATTCTTTGGGTTGTCTGATTTGTACGGAGAAATATTATACGATAGGAACTCTCTATTTACCGGAGACGAGTAATGCAAAATTCTACTTTGATAATGCTTTGAAGCTGCTATATATATTGAATACGACAACATTGAATACCTTAATGCTTCATGCCTCAGTGGTGATCCAAGCAGGAAACGGCTATGCCTTTTTAGGTAAGAGCGGAACAGGTAAGAGCACCCATAGCCAACTCTGGTTGCGTTACCTGGAAGGATATGAATTGCTGAACGACGACCATCCGATTATTCGCCTCGTGAATGATGAGGTAATCATCTACGGTTCACCCTGGAGTGGTAAAACACCCTGTTATAAAAACAAACAAGCCCGCTTGAAAGCAGTCGTACGGTTAGAACAGGCATCGGAGAATAAAATCATAAGGTTGAGAGGTATTCAGGCATACGCAGCTTTTTCTCCTTCCTGTTCAGGGATGCGCTGGCAGCGGGAGATGGCAGATGCGATTCATCAGACAATTGTGGCGGTAACGGAACATTGCCGATTGCTGCATTTGAAATGTTTGCCCGATGAGGAGGCAGCCCGTTTGTGTTGTCAAACCATACATGAGAGATAAGCGTGCTCAGAGAGAAACCGAACGAGTTGTTTGTTGAAGGCATTCGGGAGTTGCTGGCCGAAGGAGTGCCAGTCGTGTTTAAGGCAAAGGGAAACAGCATGCTGCCTTTCATACGTGGGGGACAGGATGAGGTTTATCTGGTCAGGCCGACGGCAGTTTCTGAAGGAGACATTTTGTTGTGTGAGGTCTCAAAAAGACAGTACGTGTTGCATCGTCTGATCCGTCAGAAGGGTGATTGTCTGATATTGATGGGCGACGGTAATCTGTATGGTACGGAATCCTGTAATCGGGAAGATGTTATAGGCAAGGTCGTAAAAATTATCCGTAGTGGCAAAGTGATCGATTGTCGAAATCGTTCTTATCGGTGGGCTTCTGCTTTTTGGGTGAGACTATTGCCGTTGAGAAGAGTGTTGTTGAAGATATATAGAATAGTATCATGAAAATAAAAGAAGGATTTATGCTCCGCGAAATGTGTGGGGATTATATCGTATTGGCTGAAAGTTTGGAATTAATTGATTTCAATAAGCTGATTCATCTGAACGAGTCGGCCGTTTATTTGTGGCAGGGAGTGGAAGGCCGTGAGTTTGATGCGGACGTATTGGCCGGTCTGTTGGTTGATAAATACGGAATCGGGCAAGAGCAGGCCTTTTCAGATGCCACTTCTCTTTGTAAAACCTGGCTGGATGCCGGTCTTGTAGAAGTATGAAATCGGTAGAAAAACAATTTTTTTCCTTATTGCGTGCCGGTTTGTGGGACTTGGATGTGGATACCTCCTTGTTTGAAGAGCCGATAGACTGGCAGACCATTTTGGAAATGGGACGTAAGCAGACCGTATTAGGCGTTTTGGCAGACGGCATCGCCAAGTTGCCGTCGGAAAGCCGTCCATCCAAAAAAGATACGCAATGGTTGCAAAGTCAGATATTCAAAATAAGGAAAAGCCATCTGTTGCTGAACCAAACGTTGAAGGAGGTGACGGAACTGTTACTGGACCGGGGAATCCGTCCGGTTCTGCTGAAAGGGCAAGGTGTTGCCCGGTTGTACCGTTATCCGGAGCAACGGCAGTGTGGGGATATTGATCTCTATATAGGAGAGACGTTATACACTAAAGCATGTGAGGTTGTATCTGCTTATGGAGAAAAGAGTGGGAAAGAGAGTGAGAGCCAGCAGCATTATCATTTCAATCGGAACGGTGTGAGTGTGGAACTTCACAGGCTGGCGGCTTATTCACTTGATCCTTTTGTTGATAAGCGTTTACAATGCTTTGTAAAGTTGTATCTGGATAATGGATATGCCGGATATGAAAAGTATAACTGGAGCAATCTGTTGTTGCCACCTGTTCAGTTTGATGCTTGTTATCTGTTTTACCATTTGGCAAAACATTTTCTTATGGAAGGAATTGGCTTACGTCAAATATGTGACTGGACGCTTTACCTATACACATACGCGGATAAGCTGGACAAAGAACAACTTTTAAAAGATATTCGTTCATTAGGAATGTTGCGCCTGTGGGAGATTTTCGGGTGTATAGCTGTTGATTATTTGGGGCTGCCTCAGAGTAATTTTCCTGGTTATAATCCTCTTCGTCGGACACAAGCCGCAGATTTGATGAATAGTGTTTTATCTGTAGGTAATTTTGGGCATTATGCTCCATCGAGAGGGTTTCGCCTAATGATTATTATGCAGGTAAATGGTATGCCTTTCGAAAATGGATTTGGTGGAAAGTGAAAATTTTGCGTTTGAATCCATATTGGATTGGTCGTGTGAGTCTCTTCTCTTTTGGACATAGTATAAAAGTAGCTCTGCTGCATAGATAAATAACTATGTATAGGCACAGCCTTCGTTGGCTATGGAACATATCTGACGGTATACGTCGGTCTGTCGCGATCAGTGCAGGAATAAGGCTGCTGTTAGTGGGTGAATCGCTGTTTTTTGTGTATGTCTGCAAAATACTGGTAGATATTGCCACAGGCGTTTCTTCTTTGGCTGGCAGCTCTATACAATATTATTGATTGCTTGTGTAGGACTTCGTCTTCTGCTTGCCGGATTGAATGTTCGTTTGTTAAGCCAGAGTGAGGTCCGTTTGAAAAACGGTCTGCGCAGGCGGTTGTTAGTCCGGTTGATGGGGGTGACTCCTGACGGCCGATTCCGAAGGCATAGCGGAGATGTGTTGAACCGCTTGGGAGAGGATGTCCGAGTGGTTGCCAATCTTTTAGGGCGGGTAGTTCCTTCGTTGGTTTCCATCGTGGTGCAGTTTATTGCCGCTTTTCTTTTCTTATCACATTTGGAACCTCTTTTGGCGGTTTCAGTAGTTGTCATTATGCCGGTATGTTTATTGATAGCCAGGTTGTTTGCTGTCCGGATCCGGCGTTTGACGTCGGAGATTCGCCAGAGAGACGGAGAGGTTCAGTCCCATATTCAAGAAAGTCTGCAGCATCTGGTTCTGGTGCAAACCCTGGAACGTGAAAGCTGGGTCGAACAACGGCTATATGGAATACAGCAGGGACTTTATCGGTTGGTGATGGAACGGAGCCGCTTGTCTGTGTATTCCCGTGCGATGGTTAATTCCGCTTTTTCAGTTGCTATGCCGTTGCTTTTCTTTGGGGAGTTGAGGGTATTCAGAAAGGGACGATCACATTCGGTATGATGACTGCCTTTCTGCAATTGGTCGGACAGATTCAGCGACCATTGGTAGAGATGGGACAACAGTTGCCGGGTATTTTACATGCAATGACATCGGTCGACCGCTTGATAGAATTGGAAGACGATTCGGAAGAAACGGACATTGAACCAGTGACCTTGCCGGGCGGCCTCGGTATTCGGTTGGAGCAAGTGACGTATGCTTATCCGGATGGCCGGCGTGTCATATTGGATCACTTCAGCCATGATTTTTCACCAGGTTCCCGTACGGCGATAGTGGGAGAGACGGGGGCGGGAAAGACTACCCTTTTTCGTCTGATGCTGGCTTTATTACAACCTGAAAATGGACGGATCTGTCTGTACAATAATAAGGAAGAGGTAGAAGTTTCCCCTGCTGTCCGAAATAATTTAGTGTATGTACCGCAGGGGAATAGTCTTTGGAGTGGGACGATCCGTGAAAACCTGTTATTAGGCAATCCGGAAGCTACCGAAGAGGAGATGGCCCGGATGCTGGAAATGGCAGCAGCCGATTTTGTCTTTGACTTCCCGGAAGGGCTTGATACACCTGCTCAGAGCTGGGAGGCGGACTTAGTGAAGGGCAGGCACAGCGGATAGCCATAGCGCGTGCTCTTTTAAGGCCTGGGGCTGTTCTGCTATTTGACGAGTTCACTTCATCGCTTGATGACGAAACAGAACGATTGTTGATGCAAAATCTGACCCGCGGTTTGCCGGAACGGACGATGCTTTTTATCACTCACCGCCAGTGTATCCTTGATTATTGTGATACTGTAGTCCGGATTGATCGCATAACGAAACTGATATAAACCGAAATAAAGTATTAATTAAATAATTCACGTTTTAGGAAATGAGAAAATTAAGTCTGAAATTAATTTTTTGTTTGGCCGTATTATTGTTGGCTTCTTGTACTTCGTATAAGAAAGTGGTTTATCTGCAGGATGTTGTTCCTATAAAACAGCAGGATATCGAGCAGAAGTACGAAGTGATCATTCATAATGATGATTTGTTGGCTATCATGGTAAACAGTAAGAATCCGGAATTGGCACTGCCGTTTAATATGCCGTTGGTCACGTATCAAGTTGGTAGTGAAAGTGCCGGTCAACAACGGGTCCTGGGGTATTTGGTGGATTCTCAGGGGAATATCGATTTTCCGATTTTAGGAAAGCTACATGTGGAAGGGTTGACCCGTCTGCAACTGACTGAATTGATAAAGACGCGTCTGATGGAGGAGGATCTGATTAAAGATCCGATTGTGACAGTACAATTTCTGAATTATAAGATATCGGTGATGGGAGAGGTTGCCCGTCCGGGTAGTTTTTCCATATCGGGAGACCGTATTACATTGTTAGAGGCATTGAGCATGGCAGGTGATTTGACGATTTATGGCCGGCGCGATCGGGTAGCCGTAATTCGTGAGACAGACGGTAAACGTACAATCCTGTTTCATGACCTGCGTTCGGCTGATATATTCCAGTCTCCTTGCTACTATCTGCAACAGAATGATATTGTTTATGTAGAGCCGAATAAGACGAAAGGAAACCAAAGCGCTATCAACCAAAACAACTCAATGAGTGTATGGCTGACCGGAGTCTCTATTTTAGCTTCTATTGCCTCGTTGATCACAACTATTATATTGAATAATAAGTAAGGGTTAAGGTCACTTAAGCAAGAAACTATTGGGAAAAAATAGATATTAATAAATCAAATCTGAGATGTTAACCCTTTTTAGCTCGAGAAAAACAATAAGACAGTCCAATCTGCTTTGGGGCATGACAGATGTGCATTCGCATCTGTTGCCCGGAGTAGATGATGGCGTACCCAATGAAGTCGAAGCGTTACGTATTTTGAAGTATTTACAGGAAATCGGTGTATCAAGACTTTATTTGACACCTCATATAATGGGAGATCTGGAGAAAAACACATCGGAAAATCTGAAAGAACGCTTCGATGCTTTCGCTCGTATTTGTCCGGACTGGATTGAACTTCGGCTGGCGGGTGAATACATGCTGGACTCCTGTTTTGAGAAACAGCGGAAAACCGGCTTGCTGGTGATGAACGGCCGACATGTATTGGTTGAGACTTCATATATGTCGGCTCCTCCGGATTTTCTGAATATGCTGTATGATTTGTCTTTGGACGGATATACGCCGATATTGGCTCATCCGGAGCGATATCTGTATATGGCGGATGAGGATTATCGAGTATTGAAGGACAGAGGATATAAGTTTCAGTTGAATTTGATGTCACTTCATGGCATTTACGGCCGTAGGGCAGCTCAGGTCTCCCATTGTTTATTGAAGAATGGATATTATGACTATGTCGGTTCTGACCTGCACTGGCTAGGTGTGTATGAAGATACTGTGGAGCATCTTCTTTTAACACGGACAGAACAACAACAGTTAAAGGCATTACTTGAGAATAATCATTCACTGTGGTGAATGCGTGGATAAAGAAATAATATGGACTTGAGCCTGTCGGTTTGTTTTAGTACCGCCGGTTATTCCGTTGTGGAATCTGCAGATTACCTGCTGGTCGGTTTCAGGGTAGGTGCTGTTGATATGTTGGTCAAGGAGGTATGGAATACTTCACCGCTTACCCGTCAGGATATGGCGGGCTATTATGCGGAACTATCTGAAGTAGGTAAGAGATATGGATGCCGTTATTTTAGGATTGTATCTCATGGTGGTTTTCTTAAGGAGGCATTGGAGTATGAATTGTATGGTCTGACAGTTTCTGATGAAACCTATCTGGAAAGTCTTGTATCGGGTCGGCACGTAGAGTTGTTTCCACATAATGAAGCCGCTTACAGGGCAATCGAACAGGGATTTGCTTCGCATCGTATCGGAACAGTGGTACAGGCTACCGGTACGGGAAAGTCTTATTTGATAGCCCGGTATATTTCCAGGCATCCGAGAGAGAGAATATTGGTCATAGCTCCGGGTATTACAATATTGGATGAAATACGAAGAGCGGTCGGTTTTCCGGCAGAAGGAGTGGAATACATGACTTTTCAGGCATTGACACGAAGACGGGGATTAAACGAAATACATAAGGTAGATCATATACTGATTGATGAATTCCATCATTTTGGCGCGGAAGTTTGGGGAGATGCCCTGCAGGAACTGATAGAAGAGAATCCGGAAGCTTATGTTTGGGGACTTCTGCAACGCCGGTTCGACCGGAAGGGATGATTGATACCGTCGATCTGTATTTTGAAGGAAATTATTTTATGAGTTGACATTGCCTCAAGCCTGGTATTATGGTATATTGCCGGTACCGGTACTTGTCCAAAGCGCTTACGGTTTGGATGGCGAATTAAACCGTTTGCAGCGAAAGCTGGATCGTAGCGGCTGCTCTGACAGACATCGGAGAAAAATACAAAAGAAATTGGATGCGGCTCGGATTGATTTTAATGGAGCCTTGGGTGTCTCTGAAGTAATCCGGAAATTTTTGCCTGAATCGGTGCATAAACTATTGGTGTTTTGCCGAGATTTCTCTCATCTGAAAGAGATGAAACCGAAGGTAAACAATTGGTTGACCGAGGCTGGATATAGAACGTGTGTATTTGAAATACATCATGGAAAAAGCGAAAAGGAGAACCGGAAAACATTGGAGGATTTTCGGGAAACAACAGATAAGCTACACCTTCTTTTTTCCATCAATATGCTAATAGAAGGATTGCATGTTGAGGGGGTGGATGCAGTTCTGTTTCTGAGACGTACGGAATCCTATATTGTCACCTTGCAGCAGCTGGGGCGCTGTTTGAATGCAGGAGCGGGACGGAATCCTGTAGTTCTGGATTTTGTGAATAACCTGTCTGGCAAGTCAGTCTATGACGTGATGACTACGGATTTGGAGAAACTGTCACGAGTGTCGTCTCCGGAAGGCTTTGAGAAAATTGTGGATTTTAAAACGATGGGTTTTTTGTCGGATATAAGGTTGCGTGTAGAAGAGATTCTTGCCGAGTTGGAACCTTGGCAGGTGATGTATGAACGGTTGGTCGATTTTCATGATAAAGAGCAAGATTGGCCATCTGTGACAGAAGGAAAGTTAGGACTATGGTGTAACACGCAACGGGTTGCATATAAGCAAGGAAAGCTGCCGGAAGAACGAATTTTGCTGTTAGATACGATCGGTTTTGAATGGAGTCAACAGGATTCCCGTTGGATGCAAGGATACCAGGCATTGAAAACATTCTTGGATACAAACGGTTGCTGGCCTAAACGTAAAGATGGAACGGTTGCTTGTTGGTGTTTCACACAACGCGAGATGCGTAAAAGCGGGAAGCTGACCAAAGAACGTATTCGTAAACTGGATGAAATAGGTTTTATCTGGAGCCAAGATCCGGAAACAGAATGGACAAAGACTTATGAGAAGTTGAAACGGTTCTTAGCACAACATAACCGCTTCCCAAAATCGTCCGAGGGACAATTGGGTGAATGGTGTTCCACACAAAGAAAGATGCGTCGGCAGAACCGTATTTCGGAAGAAAGAGTCGAGTTGTTGGATGAAATAGGTTTTATCTGGTCTCCGGATCAGCTATGGCAAGAGAATCTACAATCAGTTTGTAATTTTTATCGTGAATATGGTCGTTGGCCTATAGCGGGAAGGATCGTTGGGTTGTTGGTGTGCTGTTCAACGGCGTGATTATAAAAATGGAAAATTGACGGAAGAGAGAAAGACTCGTTTGAAGGAGGCTGGTTTTTGTTGAAAATCTGATCCAAAATATATCTCAAATCATGATCCGGAAAAATTAAAAGAGTTTCTAGAAAGGATACGAAAGAATCTAAAACAAAAAGGAGGTGTGTCAAAACTATCCTGTTCCCGCGCTTGACGCGGGATCGCATTAAAACCAGCCATATAAACATCTGATTGATAAGGCTTGCTTTTTTGCGGCCCCGCGTCAAGCGCGGGGACAAGTGGATTTTGACACACCCCCTTTTTTGTGGGCAGTGATGGATTCGAACCACCGAAGCGAAAGCCAGCTGAGTTACAGTCAGCCCCATTTGGCCACTCTGGTAACTGCCCAATAAGTTGACAGATAAAACAGGAAAGTGACATAAACTGTCAACTGCCAACTTTCCACTATCAACTATTTTGAGCCTCTTGTCGGATTCGAACCAACGACCCCGAGATTACAAATCACGTGCTCTGGCCAACTGAGCTAAAGAGGCATTCATTTTTTATCAGTATCAATCTCTCTCGATTGCGGGTGCAAAGGTACGCATTATTTTTTAATATGCAATAGTTGGGTGGCATAATGTGTAATATTTTTTGAAAAAAAAACTCTCCGAGCTCTGTTCGGAACTCGGAGAGGGCTTCCTGTTTATGTTGGGATATTGTTATTCTTTCTTCAAAAGTACCTCATTTATAGCTTTTTTGAAATCAGCCTTTCCCATTGCACCTTTTGCCATCTGCGGTTGCCCGTCCATCGGGCAGAAAAGGAGGGAGGGAATGCTTCTGATACCGAAAGAGGCGGCCAATCCCTCTTCTTTTTCCGTATCTACCTTATAGATGTCGATTTTTCCGGCATATTCTTCAGCTAATTCTTCTAAGATAGGAGCGACCATCTTACAAGGTCCGCACCAAGTGGCATAGAAATCCACGATACAAGGTTTGTCTCCTTCGTACACCCACTTGTTGGGGCTGGCTTCGTAGTTTGCTACTTTTTTCAAAAATTCCGCTTTTGTCAATTCTTGTACTTTCATGTTTATTCTCCTTATTAATTGAGGTTTATATTCTTGTTTATTGATTATATAACAAAGGTACGCTATTTATTCCATTCCGTTATTGGACATTTTTCCCTTATAATTGTCAATATTACTATATTGCTTGAGTTCCAGTCATATTACAAATAAAAAAAGCCGTCCGGTATGTTGCCGGGCGGCTTTTATCTGTAGTTTAAAGAGCTTTAATATCTTTTGCCAACGGTATCCCAATCGATGATCTTCCATAAGGCGTTCAAATGATCGGGACGGCGGTTCCGGTAATCCAAATAGTAGGCATGTTCCCACACGTCGAATCCCAGGATCGGTTTCAATCCGTGAGCAACCGGGTTGCTACCGTTAGCTTCTTTGGTAATTGAGAGTTTTCCGTCTTTATCTTTAGCCAGCCATACCCATCCTGAGCCGAATAGACCGGTTCCGGCAGCTACGAATTCCTTCTGGAAGTTCTCGAACGATCCCCAAGTCGCGTCGATCGCTTTGGCGAGGGCGCCGGTCGGTCTGCCACCGCCATAGGGGGAGAACTGGGTGAAGTACAAATTATGATTAAGCGTCTGTCCGGCATTGTTAAAGATAGCACCGTCGGATTCTGCCATGATCTGTTCTAAAGTAGCGTTTTCGAACTTGGTTCCCTGAATGAGGTTGTTCAGGTTATTTACATAAGTCTGTAAATGTTTGCCATGATGGAACTCAATCGTTTCTTTACTTATAACCGGTTCCAGCGCGTTGGCTGCATAGGGTAACTGGATTAATTCAAATTTCATAACTTTTTCTTTTTTATCTGTTATTTGACTATTATTACTATTATTTGTTATCAACAATAATAAACTGAGACATAATGTAAGCATGATCAATCTGTTTTATGTTGTTTCTACTATTCTAACATTCCCTGCTCGAAATTTGTTCATAGAATGAAATACATATTATTTATCGCGGGATAGACTTTATCTATGAACGGAATGTACTATCTTCGCCAACCAATTAAAATAAACACAATAATGACAAAAATTCAGGAAACACTGGCTGCGTTGCCAGAGGAAAAGAAAGCTCTGTTTATCCCGGCTTTCGGAGATGTGGACAAGTTTTATACGACCGTTTATCTGATTGCCCGAAACGAGCATGTGACGGAGCTGGAAAAACCGGACCGTTATGAAGACCGCTTGCAGGTGATCCGCCAGATTCGTGGCAAGGTGGAGAAGTTGGTGGGTTCTTTCGGGTTGGACGGCTCTGATATCGTGGCAGATATCGCCAGCGATTATTTTGAAGATTACGTGAATTATAAGGAACCGGATATCCGGATGACGAATGAAGAGTTTCTCGGTATCATACAGAAGGTGGCGAGGGGGAGTTTGTGATTTATGATTTATGATTTGTGATTTATGATTTATGTGTACGATACTATACAAGGCATAAATCATAAATCATAAATCATAAATCTTTTACTTTCTTTTCAGCCGTTTTTCCAGCAATCGCATATAGTAGCCGCCGACGACTGAACGGGCCTGGAATCCACGTTGTGTTCCGTCGGAAGTGTAATGCCAGTCGCTCAACGGGACGCGTGAAGTCGTTTCGTTGGCGTATTTCCAGACCGGAAGCATGAACGTTTCAAAATCGGCCGTATTGCCGGTCAGGCAGGCACTCCACAGAATCCAGTCGGATTTGGTATAATCTTCGCGATTGTCCAGCGGCAGACCATATTTGTTTTGTCTGGTCTTGTAGTAAGCTGTTTCCGTTTCAGCTATTTCCGAAGGGAATATATTCAGATCTAACAAGCGGTCCCAAACCAAATTATATTTCTGGCTCCATGTACCGGACTTATCGAAGGTCAGCTTATAATGATCCCCGTCTTTTGCCATCGCAATCCATTTGCCAGCCATTTCACGAGCTGTCGCCAGATAAGAATCCGCTATTTCCTTCTTTCCCAACATTCCGGCCATCTTGCCGTAGCCTGCCACACCCATGATGGCCTTGATGGACAGGTTGGTGTTGTGAGCGAAATGACCGGCGAAATCGTCTGTACATAACTGGTTGTCCGGGTCAAGCCCCTCTTTTTTCAGGTAATCGGCCCAGGTTGTCAAAACATCCCAATGTTTGGCCGCATAATCCGCATTTCCTTCGATTGTCGCAATGGCTGTCGCGAGGATCAGCATATTGCCGGATTCTTCGACCGGCATATCGCCGCCGTAGGTCTGTCCGTTAGCCTGCGGATATGTGCCGACATCGTGTGAGGGGAAAGGCTTGTTCCATCTGCCGCTTTCGCTGTAGTAGAAGATCGGGTTCATCATTCCCTTCAGGAGTTCGGGGTTATAGCATAAGAACATCGGGGCCGAAGGATAGGTGATATCGACCGTTCCGATCGAGCCGTTGCTGAAATTCTCTTTCGACAGGAATAGCAAGTTGCCTTCCTTATCTGTCACCAACTTGTGGGCGGAGATAGCCTGACGATAGGCCAGGGCACACAGCTCGGCATATTTTTGTCCGCCGGCAGCCGCTGTTTCCTGCATTAGTTGCCTGTCGAAATCCGCACACCGTTTCATCATTCCGGCATACTCTTTCTGACCTTTGGCGAAGGCATCGAAAATGTCCGTCTGTCCGTCGTGCTTCCAGTAGGCCATCCGGTTGTCATTGAAATACTGGATCGCATACAGATCGTCATATCCGATCAACAGATGTCCTGATACGGTCTTTCCGTTTACTTTGCCTAAATTGTCGGAGTAGGCGAGGACCGTCATCTGTTTTTCCATATCCGGAGATACGTTGTCCGCTTTGCCGGACAGCCTGCCGTCGGACATAAATGCTTTCTTGGCTGCATAATATTCGTCGATAGCGACTGTCACATCCGGAGATTGTGCAGCCGAGAGATAGAAATAACCCCAGTCGATGCGGACATCGTCACCTTTCTTGCCCAAAACTTCTTGGTCGACAGAGCCGGTCTTCAGATAGACATACCCGTCTTTTTCGATCTTTTCGAAGGTGACAGGTTGATCTGTCGTGTTTACAGCCCATTGAGGGGTCGCTTCGAGGTATAACTGGACTTCGTGTGTCCGGCCATCTAACGAACGGGCCTGATACGTGATATAATTGTACGGGGCGGTCATGGCCTCCAGGTCGTCCATTAGCATCGGAGCAGTGAAGATCAAATCCAGTTCGACAGGGCCGCATTCGAACGTATAGTACGTCTGTGTCGGCATGACGGTGGTCGCCGTCTGGACCGCTTTATTGTCAAATGTGTCTCCCCGTTTTACCTTCTTCATGATTCCCATGTCCACGTAGGCTCCTCCTCCGTTGTTGCGGCAGTGGGCAGCCAGGATGTTGCCCGTCGGTTTGAGCGTGTTGGCCACTTCCTGCGGGATTTCCTTCAGCAGGTCGTAATCCAACCCGTTGCCGGTTACGGCCACCTGCTTGCCGTTGATGTACAACTCGATGTTGTCGTCGTGCGAATATTGCAGGAACAGATCTTCCTTATCCGTCCCCTCAGGCCAGTCGAACGAGCGGCGTACCCAGATGTCGCCGTCTTGCCAGGGAGTGGAGCGATACGGATTATCGTCTGTCCCGAATGCCGCCTTACCTGTTTTCCAGCCTTTTGCCTCGTAATCGACGGCGGTCCATTCTCCCTCCGGCTGCCCGAATGTGTAGGTCGCCTCCCATAAGCCGGAAGCCGCCGTACCGATAACCGGCGTCACCTCTACTTTGTCCGCTCCCATGAACCGGTATGAAACGCCGTCTACACGCAGGCTTCCCAACAGCGGGAAGTTACGGCCGGTCCAGTGGCGCACGCTTTCTTCGTTCAGGCGGTCGGCAAACGACCAGGCGCTGGTGTACGGGTCGATCGTTACCAGCGGTGTTGCCGGCGCCCGTAATTCGTTTTTGGCAGCAGGGGCATATACTTCGTTTGCGATGCGTGTGTTCGACGAACAAGCACTCAGCAAAGCGACCGTACAAGCCGATAGCAGCATGATTTGTCTTTTCATTTGTCTTTACCTTAATTATTATTGATGATTTAATAATCTTCCCTTTCGGTTGCCCGAATTAAAATAAAACGACAGTCGGAAGCAACAAAGTTCTGCTACCGGCATATTGCAAGATTATTGAAAGCATTTGCATGATTTTTAAAATATCAAAATGTCATTACGACCCCATGTAAATCGGATTAGTACCCCATATATTTGGAATTACTATAGCGGGTAATATTTTTTAACGTTTCTATTTGGACTGGGGAGTGGCTGTTTTGCTGACGAAATGATATCGGGCAAGGCAGACCTTGAAATAACTTTTTTTGTGCTTCTTCTGTATGTGTATGTGATGGATAACGCTTATTTTTGCCGATTGCAGCAGTACTGTTGTGGAATAGTGATAAGAATAGTTGATAAAATTAGGCTTTTTAGGCAAAAATCGATGAGGTACTTTACTAATATTTTGCGTTGGATATCTTCACAGGAACACTTATATTTCTTGTTCGGCTTGCTTTTCATCATTCCGAACTGTGTTTTTCTGTTCACAGAGCCTTTGCCTGTTCCGGTGGGCCTTGCTTCTATCGTCATGCCGTTGGCGTTTTGGATGGGAGTTTTGCTGCTGGCGCGTAAACCCGGAGTGGTGGTCTGGTGTCTGTTGCCGAAAATCATACTGGACGGAGGGCAATTGGTCCTGTTGTATCTTTTCGGCGAGTCGGTGATAGCGGTGGACATGTTCCTGAACCTGACAAGTTCGAATGCTTCCGAGGCAAGCGAATTATTAGGGAATATTTTTCTTGTCATCGTTTGCGTCTTTTTCTTTTATACGCTTCCTACCTTGTGGCTGGCTACGCGTTCGGTTCTCATGAAAGACAGGTTGACCGCCGTGTTTCGCAAGCGGTGGGCGTTCAGAAGCTTAGGACTTTTCGGGGTAGGGGTGCTGCTTTGCTTTCTGCCTTCTTGGCAAAAGCACAGTTTCTCGATCAAGAACGATGTCTATCCGGTCAATGCGCTTTATAATCTCTATTTTGCGATTACCAAATCGAACAAAAACGCCAACTATTCGATCTCTTCCGCCGATTTCAAGTTCAACTCGGTCCGGACGGGACAGGCGGATGGCAAGCGCGAGATTTACGTGCTTGTGGTGGGAGAGACTTCGCGGGCTATGGAATGGAGCTTGTATGGATATGAACGCAATACGACTCCGCGGATGAAGGGGCTCGATGGCCTGGTGCATTTTACGGATGTCGTGACGCAATCCAACAATACGCACAAAAGCGTACCGATCATCCTGTCTGCCGCCAGCGCGGAAAACTATGGCGTGATATATGACGAGAAAAGCATTGTCACCGCTTTCAAGGAAGCCGGTTTCCGTACGCTTGTCATCGCCAACCAGAAACTGACCACTTCGATGATCGGGCTTTCTACCGGGAGGCCGATACGTTTATTGATATGAGCACGTTCAACACCGGATCGTATCTGACCTCGTTGCACGATGCCGCCCTTTTGCCGTATTTGGAAAAGGAACTGGATAAATCGGACGAGGATATGTTTATCGTCCTCCATACATACGGGTCGCATTTCAATTATCATGAGCGGTATCCGGCCGAGTTCCGGATTTATACGCCGGATAAGGCCGAAGGCATCCGCCAGTCTTATAAGAAGGAACTGCGCAATGCTTATGACAATTCGATCCGTTATACGGATTATGTCTTGGGAGAGATTGTCGACATGTTGAAAAAGAAGGAGGTTTGTGCGTCGATGCTCTATCTGAGCGATCATGGAGAAGATATTTTCGATGATGCGCGTGCCCGTTACCTGCATGCTTCGCCTATACCGACTTATTATCAGCTCCATATCCCGTATATTATTTGGTTTTCGGACGATTATCGGACCGTTTTCCCGGAGAAATACCGGACGGCGATGTCTCACGGGGCGTATCCGGTCAGCACGAACAGCGTGTTCCATACGGTATTGGATATTGCCGGTGTCCGGACTTCGGTATCCGATTCCACATTGGCCCTGACCAACCCTGCTTTTGCCGTTCGTGACCGTATGTTTCTCGGTGATCACGACGAACCGGTCCCGTTCTGGAAGGTTGGATTGAAGAAAGCGGATTTCGTTATGTTGGACAAATGGAAAATGGCCTATAAGAAAGACTGATGAGCGCACAGAACGGGCATATTACAAGTAAAGTCATATTGGGATACTTGTTATTGATCCTGATAGCCGTGTGTTCGGTCGTTTATATCTATAACATCATCGAACAGTTTGCCGGCGAAGACGACCCGAACAACAAATCGAGCGAGAAGGTCTATCTCGTGACCAACACCTTGTCGTTGCTCTACGAAAGCGAAGCACTCGGACAAATGGTCGGGCTTCCGCAGGGGGAAATCAAGCATTTCAACCGCACGCTGAACAAGGCTTTGCAGAATATGGATTCCTTGCGTACGTTAGTGTCGAATCCCGCACTATATCCCAAGATCGACACGATCGATATGCTGATCGAGCAGAAGCGTTGGAACACGCGCCGCCTGTTGGAAACCTGGCGCGAGACGAATGCGGAACATCTGTACACCCAAAACATCGAGAAGGTGATCGCCCGGCAAGATACGATGATCCGGCAGGTCGAAATACAGGAGCGCGTGATCGTGCACCAGGATTCCGTGAAAATTCCCCAGCCCCATAAGCACCGCGGCTTTTTCCGCCGCCTTGCCGATGCATTCTCACCGCCTAAAGAGGATTCGACTGTTATCGTGAATACGACCCGGCAGATCGTGACTGATACGTTGGTGAACTCCTTCAACCCGGCAGACACGATCGTGACAGTCCTGAAAAATTTGCAGGACAGTGTGGCCGACCAGCGTAAACAGCTTGTCGACCAGCTTTTGGAGCGTGCCGCTAATTTACGTTATAATAACAGTATCATCACAAGCCGGATCAACCAGATGTTGCGCGATATAGAAGAAGAGGAGATGAACGCGTCGATGGAGCGTGTCGTGAAGAAACAGGAGGTGCTGCGCGAAACCTCTTATCTCATTGGCGGCATCGCTATCCTGTCGCTGATTATCGTGGTGGTCTTTATCATTCTGATCACGCGTGATATCTCCAGGAGCCAGTATTACCGGCAGCAATTGGAGAAAGCCAAGCAATATGCCGAAGACCTGCTCCATAGCCGGGAGAAGCTGATGCTGACGATCAGCCATGATATCCGTGCGCCGCTCTCGTCCATAATCGGTTATATCGAACTGTTGCTGCGCCGTCGTCCGGACGAAAGGCAACGTTATTATTTGGAAAATATGACCGGATCGGCCGACCATATCCTTTCGCTGGTGAACGGCTTGCTTGATTTTCATCGGTTGGAATCGGGGCAGATGGAGATACAGAACGTGCCCTTCAGCGTGCGTACGCTTTTTAACGAAATATACGGGAGCTTCCGTCCGATAGCCGAGGCGAAAGGACTGGCTTTTGTTCTGAATATGAAAGAGGAAGGGATGGATCGCATCTATTCCGGTGATCCGATACGTCTCCGCCAGGTAGTCAGCAACCTGTTGTCCAACGCTGTCAAGTTTACCCACGAAGGGCGCATCGTCCTAATAGTCAAATTAAATTGTCAATTGTCCATTGTCCATCCTCAATTGTCCATTACCGTCTCCGACTCCGGTGTCGGGATTCCGGAAGAAGAACAGGAAAAGATTTTCGGCGAGTTTGCCCGTCTGTCGGGAACTGAAAAGGAAGAAGGTTTCGGTCTCGGACTTTCCATTACCCGCAAGCTGATCGAACTGATGGGAGGAACCTTGTCGCTAAAGAGTGTTCCGGGAAAAGGAAGTGATTTTACGATTGTCCTGCCTTTGCAGGAGTCGGAAGTGCAGACACTGCCTGCCGCGCCTGCCATAGAGGAGGAAGACGAAACGGAAACCGGGAGTTTCGGAGGACGCGAAATCTTTTGTTTGCTGGTCGATGACGATCCGTTGCAGTTGGCACTGACGGAAGAGTTTTTGAAACGGAACCATGTGGAGGTCGCCAGTTGTTCAAATCCGTTTGCCGTGGTCGATATTTTGCGTAATAGTTCTTTCGACGCGATCATAACCGATATACAGATGCCGGGAATGGATGGTTACGGCCTGCTCAACGTCATTCGTTCGTCGGGTGTCCCCGGTACAGATACCGTGCCTGTCATCGCGCTTTCGGCCAGTGTGGAAAACGAGCATACCCATTATCTGGAAGTCGGCTTTACCGGATTCCTGAACAAGCCTTTCACAGCTAAGCAGTTGATCGCTTTGTTGAATAATCTGTTGCAGGCGGATATACAAGCCGAGGTGTCGCCCGAATTCAATTTTGATTCGCTTACCGCTTTTGCCGGTGAAGACAAAGAAGCCTCCGCGTCCATTATCCGGACTTTTGCCGAGGAGACGAACAAGAGCGTTTCGTTGCTGCAACAAGCTTTGGAGAAGACCGAACGTGTTCCGGCTGCCAAAATCTCCCATAAGCTGATCCCGCTTTTCACCATGTTGGGAGCTTCCGACTTGGTAGCCCAACTGAGAATCCTTGAGAAGAACGACGAAGCACTGACAGACGAAGGTTGGAAGCGGCTTTTATCTGAAGTGATCCGGCAGGCGGGTGTTGTTGTGGGCCAGGCTGTGGAGCGGTATTTGTAGAAAAATTCCCCATGTATGTCCACAATTCCCCATTTGTAACGTTGTAATAATTAGCTCCTGTAAAACATTCCGGGTGACTTATCTGTTAAAATAGAAGAGTTTACAAAAACAGGTCGTGTGCCGGGCCGAGTTTGGCACGGTATTCGCTTCTTTTATAACGAGAAGCGGAAGTGGACGTTTCTACATTAAAAACCGTTTTAAAGTTACTATGTTCGAGTATCTATTTTAAGTCTGCAAACAAAAAGAGCGCCTAAAAGGGTGCTTTTTTTGTTTTATATGACTTCTTTATCTACTTTTGCCTTTCGTAAAATCATAAATCATAAATTAAAAATCATAAATCATAAATCATTATCAATGGAGCACGGACTTTTAGCTAAGTCGCCTCGTATCGAGGTGGTGGATGCACTACGCGGTTTTGCCGTTATGGCTATTATGTTACTACACAACATCGAACATTTTAATTTCTATGACTTCCCGGCAGCTTCTTCGGCTTTTATGGAGGCGATGGATAAAGGGATATGGGAAACATTGTTTTTCCTCTTTTCCGGGAAAGCTTACGCGATTTTCTCTCTGCTGTTCGGATTCAGTTTCTTCATTCAATATAACAACCAGGCGAAGAAAGGCAAAGACTTTCGCTTGCGTTTCCTGTGGCGGCTTTTCCTTTTGTTCATTATCGGCTGTTTCAACGGGGCGTTTTTCCCCGGCGACATATTAGTCCTTTATTCTATAATTGGCGTGGTGCTCGTGTTAGTCTGCAAATGGAGCGACCGGGCGGTCCTCATTGCCGCTATTATCCTGATGCTCCAACCGCTCGAACTCGGCAAGTTTTTCTATGCGATGATGAATCCTGACTATGTGCCGGCAGCCGGCGTTTGGCGTGTGCATAGCCAACGTATGTATCCGTTCCTTTCGCAGCCGGATTTCTGGGCGATGGTCAAGTCCAACCTTTGGGACGGCCAGTTGTTCAGTCTGTTGTGGGCATGGGGGTACGGACGTTTCTTCCAGACTGCCTCTTTGTTCCTGTTGGGTATGCTGATCGGACGCAGACAGTTGTTTGCCAAACTGTCCGAACATCGGATTTTCTGGATGCGGACGTTGGTTATCGGCGCGGTCTGCTTTGTCCCGTTGTATTTCATTACGGCTTCCCTGCCGGATATGATCTCCAACAAGGCAATGCTGACTCCGATGAATACGGTGGTTTCCTCTTTCCGCAATTTCTCTTTCATGTGTGTGTTGGTCGCTTGTTTCGTCTTCCTGTGGCAACAAGTTTCGACCCATAAAGTGCTGCACAGTTTGGTGCCATACGGAAAGATGAGTTTGACTAACTATTTGACACAGTCTATTATAGGATCGTTTGTCTATTTCGGCTATGGTTTGTCACTTTATAATGTTTTAGGTACGACAGCCAGTTTCGGAGTCGGTGTCCTGCTGTTCGTCCTCCAGTTAGGTTTCTGCCATTGGTGGTTGAAGAGATTCAAGCAAGGTCCGTTCGAAGGGGCGTGGAAAAAGGCGACTTGGGCTTTTTGAATTGACAATTATCCGTTATATTTGCGTAGGAAATAAAATAAAAACAATATGCCGTCTATTCTGATTTTAGAAGATGATATAACATTCTCGTTGATGCTGAAAACCTGGCTGGGGAGGAAAGGCTTCGAGGTCAGTTCGGTATCATCGGTTTCGGATGCGCGAAGCCGGATAGAGGATGCCTCTTTCGATTTGATCCTGTCTGATTTGCGTTTGCCGGACGGGGATGGAATCGATCTGTTGAAATGGATAAAAGAAAATAATTTTGTAATTCCCCTGATTATGATGACCAGCTATGCGGAGATACAAACCGCCGTGCAAGCCATCAAGTTAGGGGCGTCCGATTATATCGCCAAACCGTTGAACCCGGAAGAACTTTTAGGCAAAATCAAGGATGTGATAAAGACGGAAACAGGCCCGGTCGCTTCTGCCACCGAGCCGGAACGTCCTGCGCGTTCAGCCAAACGTCCCGAACTGCCGGGAGGAACGCATAGCCAGTATGTGGAGGGACAGAGCCAAGCTGCCCGCCAGCTCTACGAGCATGTACGTCTGGTTGCTCCGACAGATATGTCTGTATTGATTACCGGTTCGAGCGGTACGGGGAAAGAGTATGTTGCCCGCCGTATTCACGAACAGAGCAACCGTAAGAAAGCCCCTTTTATTGCTGTTGACTGCGGAGCGATCCCGAAAGACTTGGCCGCGTCTGAATTTTTCGGGCATGTGAAAGGTTCGTTTACCGGAGCTATCGATAATAAAGAAGGTGCCTTTGTTGCCGCCCAAGGTGGTACGATTTTTCTGGATGAGATCGGCAACTTGTCCTATGAGGTACAGGTGCAGCTTCTTCGTGCCTTGCAGGAGCGGAAAGTAAAACCGATCGGTAGCAATCAGGAGATCGCGATCAATGTCCGTCTTATCTCCGCGACAAACGAGAACCTGCGTTCTGCGATTGATAAGGGGGATTTCCGCGAAGATTTGTATCATCGTATCAACGAGTTTACCGTTCGTATCCCTGATCTGAAGGAACGGAAAGAAGATCTTTTGCTGTTTGCCAACAACTTCCTGGATCAAGCCAATATGGAATTGCAGAAAGATATTATTGGCTTTGATAATGAAGTGATCCGGATTTTCCAGTCTTATTCGTGGCCGGGCAACTTGCGCCAGATGAAGAACGCCATCAAGTATGCTACCCTGTTGGCGACCGGCCGCTATATTACCCGTAACGAACTCCCGGAAGAGCTGACTGCCGGTCCGGTTTCCGCTCCGGTCAATATCCAGTTGAAAAACGAATCGCACGAATGCGAAATGATCAAACGTGCCCTGCAAGAAGCCGGCAATAATAAGACCAGAGCAGCCCAACTGTTGGGTATTGACCGCAAAACGCTTTATAATAAGTTGAAAGCGTATGGGATTGCTTGATTGATCTTTTTACAGGATGGGGTGCACCGGGTTTTATTAAATAAATATGATTTCTTTTGTTTTTATGGAAAAATGTCTATATTTGCTGCAATCATACACTTAATACCGAGTGTTGATTTTAAATTATTACAATATGTTCGTTAAATCTTATAGACGACTATTCAATTGCCTGATTTCTTGACAGGCGTTTTTCCCCCTTTCTCTTTTACCGTTCTCGGGTAAGAGTTCTTTCGGTTTGTATTAGTATCTGAAGTCATTGGCCTCTATGCCGGTGGTTTTATCTCTGTATCTGTCCGGAATTTATCAGATTAAAATAATTGAATAAAAATAGCCTTTTATATAATATGACTACAATCACAGCTCAGCGTGCACCGCACAGTGCATCTAATTTCGCTCCCGCAGTAGAGGCAAATGCCTATGGAATGAATGAACGGATCAAACGTCTTCGACAAGAGACGTTCGAAGCCGAGCCCTCCCTGTCTATTGAACGCGCTTTGATAGAAACCCGTTTCTACAAGGAAAACTACGGAAAATATCCGATTCCGATTCTTCGGGCCATGAATTTTTATGAGATCTGCAAGCAGAAGACGATCTATATCGGCAAGGACGAACTGATCGTGGGCGAACGCGGACCGAAACCGAAATGCGTGCCGACTTTCCCGGAACTGACCTGCCATAGTGTGGAGGATCTGCATGTCTTGAACACACGTGAATTGCAGCGTTATACGATCAGCCAGGAAGACATCGACACGTATGAACGCGAAGTGATCCCTTACTGGAAAGGGCGTACCCAGCGAGAACGTATCTTCAGCCATGTGCCTCAGGAGTGGAAGGATGCCTATGAGGTGGGGATGTTTACCGAATTTATGGAACAACGCGCTCCGGGACATACCGCTTTGGACGGAAAGGTGTATAAGTACGGACTGCTGGATTTGAAAGAACGTATCCGGAAAGAACTGGACGGGCTCGATTTCATGAACGATCCCGAAGCGACCGACAAGCAGGAGGAGCTGACTGCCATGTCCATCTCGTGCGACGCCGCCATCTTGTTTGCCGAACGACATGCGGACCTCGCCGATGAAATGTCGCTGACGGAGAAAGACCCGAAACGGGCGGCCGAGTTACGCCGTATTGCCGAAGTTTGCCGCCAGGTTCCGGCCCATGCTCCCCGCAACTATTGGGAGGCGATCCAGATGTATTGGTTCGTCCACTTAGGGACGATCACCGAACTGAACGGTTGGGACGCGATGAATCCCGGTCATTTCGACCAGCATCTGGCTCCTTTCTACGAAAAGGGGATTGCCGACGGTACGTTGACACGCGACGAGGCAAAAGAATTGATGTCCTGTTTCTTCATTAAGGTGAACAACCACACGGCTCCTCCCAAAGTCGGCATCACGGCTAAGGAAAGCGGTACGTATAATGATTTTACGAACCTGAATATCGGCGGTGTGAAAGCCGATGGTAGCGACGGGGTGAGCGAGGTCTCCTATATCATGCTCGAAACGATCGAAGAACTGCATATCCTGCAACCCGGCAGTGCGATCCATATCAGTGCCCGCACACCGGAACGTTTTCTGCGTGCCGGTTGCAAGGTGATCCGCCAGGGACATGGCTATCCGTCCGTGTTCAATCCGGATGTGTATATCCAGGAGTTGATGCGCCAGGGAAAATCGTTGCAGGATGCACGCGAAGGCGGTTGCAGCGGTTGTATCGAGGTCGGGGCGTTCGGCAAGGAGGCGTATGTGCTGACCGGTTACCTGAATGTGCCAAAGATTTTGGAAGTGACGCTCCACAACGGTGTCGATCCGGTTTCCGGGCGTAAGGTCGGATTGGAGACGGGCGATCCGCGCGGTTTCGGCAGCTATGACGAACTATATGCTGCCTTTATGAAGCAGGTCCGCTACTTTGTGGATATGAAGGTGCGTGTCAGCAACTATATCGACCGTATGTTTGCCAAGTATGCACCGGCCACCTTCCTGTCTCTCTTCATCGACGATTGCATAGCGAAAGGACGGGACTATTACAACTGCGGCCCGCGCTATAATACGACCTATATCCAGTGTACGGGACTCGGTACGATTACCGACAGCCTGGCGACGCTGAAAAAACATATATTCGAAGATAAACGCTGGTCGATGGACGAACTGCTGAAAGCGATGGCCGATAATTTCGAAGGGGCCGAGGCGATGAGACAGACGATCCTGAACCGCACGCCATTCTTCGGAAACGATGACGAATATGCCGACAGTATTGCTGTGAAGGTGTTCGACGATCTCTATGATACGATCGAAGGAAAGCCGAATACGAAAGGCGAATGTTTCCATCTGAATATGCTGTCTACCACCTGTCACGTATATTTCGGCAAGGTGATGGGGGCGACTCCTAACGGACGCTTGGCCGGGCGTGCCATCTCGGACGGCACATCTCCGTCTCATGGCGCCGATACGCACGGGCCGTCTGCCGTCATCAAGTCGCTCGGCAAGCTTGACCAGGTGAAGAGTGGAGGAACGTTGCTGAACCAGCGTTTCCTGCCGAGCCTGCTGAAGCGCGAGGAGGATATCTCCAAGTTGTCTTCGTTGATCCGCAGCTATTTCGCTTTGGGCGGACATCACATCCAGTTCAATATCGTCGATACGGAGACGCTTTATGCTGCCCAGAAATGTCCGGAAGATTATCGCGACCTTCTGGTCCGCGTAGCCGGTTACAGCGATTATTTCAATGACATGAATGCCGATCTGCAGGCGGATGTGATCATGCGGACGGAACAGGAAACGTTTTAGCAATTGAAAAAAGATGTTTGTTTTCGATATAAAACGATATGCCATCAACGACGGGCCGGGTATCCGGATTACGATCTTTATGAAAGGATGCCCCCTGTCGTGCGTATGGTGTCATAATCCGGAAGGAATCTCCAGCCGGAAGCAAAAACTCTATACGAAAAAGAAATGCATCGGTTGTCGGACATGCGTCGAGGCTTGTCCGCAGCAGGCATTGACACTCACGCCGGAGGGGATCGTGACGGACGGGGCGCGTTGTACCCTGTGCGGAATCTGTGCCGAGGTGTGTCCGGCTTTGGCGATGGAGATATCGGGTACGGAGTATTCGGCCAGAGCTTGATGAAGGAGATTGAGAAGGAGACCGTTTTCATGGACCGTTCGGAGGGGGGCGTGACGTTTTGCGGAGGAGAGCCGTTGTTGCATCCCGAACCGTTATTGGACTTGTTGCGCCGTTGCGGTGAACAGGGGATCCATCGGGCTGTCGACACGACGCTGTTCGCCCGGCCGGAGATCGTACGCGACGTGATGGATAATTGCGAGCTTCTCCTTGTCGATTTGAAGCAGATGGATTCGGCCAAGCATGCGAAATATTGCGGTGTCCCGAACGAATTGATCCTGTCCAATCTTCGGATGGTTGCAGAAGCCGGACACGATTTCTATCTTCGTATTCCTTTGATCGAAGGTGTGAATGCCGATGAAGAAAATATAACACGCAGTGCCGCTTTCCTGGCTTCGTTGCCGTGGGAGCACCGGACTGTAAACCTGCTTTTATATCATGACATTGGCAAGGGCAAGCATGAAAAATTGGGTACGGTCTACAATCCGGATCGATATGCTTTCGCTGCCCCTTCGGACGAGACGGTCGGACGTTGCCGGGAGATATTTGCCGACTATGGGATCGAAACGACCATCGGAGGATGATTATTCATATTTTTCCTTACCCTGAGCATATTCTTTTTTCTTTTTGACGATATCAAGATATTTGTGGGTGGCACAGAAACGTGCATGCTGTACGATAATGTCTTGGATGGCGGGGTTTTGTCCGAGCCCTTCCATCAGGACATCAACGCGATATCCTTGTTTCTCCAAATTTTCTTTCCAGTCTCCGGCAATATCGTTTTTCGCGTGCTCGCCGGCAACGAACATGAACGGTATTAATTGGATGGTCTTCTGACTTCCACTTTTGATTTGTGACAAAGCATCGTCGAAGGACGGATACCCTTCTATAGTGCCGACGGACCACCGGCTGAACCCTTTTGCTTTGAGCATATAGTCCAACATGGCGTATTGAGCCGTGTTCGGTGTGTAGGTGCCGTGTCCGACTAATAGGACCGTTCCGTCTTTGATCCCTTTGGTGATGGCTGCTATCACTGCTTCGTAGTCGCCGGGGCTGAACAAAAGGGGAGTGCTGATGCGGATCTCTTTGAAATCTTTTTCCTGTGCGGCGACGTCTTTGCGGAGTGATTCCATTTCAATCCCTTCTATGATGTTGCTGGATTGGATCAGGATATGAGTATAACCATCCGTTTTCAGTTGTCGGAGAGCTTCTTCCGGACTCAGTCTCTTCAGGCCGCGGGTTTTCATGCGGTGCATGATGATGCGGGATGTCCAGGCCTCGCGGACTTCGATGCCGGGAAATGCTTCCGCTATCTTGTTGTTGACGGCGTCTATTGTCTTGGCCCGCGTATCTTCGTGTGTAGTTCCGAAATGGACGACAAGTACGGCAGCCTTTTCGCCTTCTTTCAGAGAACCGAATAGATCGGATTCGACAAAATTCCCTTCCGCTCTCGCAGATTGTGTCAGGATGTAGAACATGCAAAAGAAAATGCAGATAAATTTGCTTGTTGTCATTTTGATAATCTAATAGGGGTATTTGCTATCAAATAGAATGTTAAAAAATATTACCCTTGCGGGTAATTTCCAAAAGATGCCCTACTAATTCAAATTAGATGGGATAGGGGTGTCATTTTGATACTACTCTCTTGCCGGAAATTTATCC
>ENA-OQJX01000010-OQJX01000010.1-human-gut-metagenome-genome-assembly--contig:-NODE-10-length-110368-cov-3.289330_pt1 | contig 110368 bp, 87 predicted proteins | sample MGYA00242615_ERZ504782 | MGnify/ENA primary metagenome ERZ504782 (study PRJEB26092, sample SAMD00036354) | human gut metagenome | host: Homo sapiens | study: EMG produced TPA metagenomics assembly of... | reverse complement strand
GCTTCTGAAAGGCAGTTAGAGGAAGGAGATCATTTTGTCAAAATTTAGAAGTTAACAAAGCCCTAATTACAAAGAATCCGTCGTGTTTTATTTGGTTAATTCCTATTTTGAGTAGTTTATTAGAAAAAATGTATGATTTCGTTTGGTTGTTTTAAAAAATATGCTCATATTTGCACCGATATTCATTCCCGTTACCTACAAAGTAACAGACTTATATTCAGCAAATTGCATTTCGAACTGAATATCGGATAAAATCAATAACCCGCTTGTTTGCTTCATCTATTTTCTTATTCTGAAAAGGTTTCAGATAAGTCTCCGTCACTGTAATGGACGAATGCCCCATCGCTTCGGAAATAATGCCCGGATGAATTTCACAATAATACGCTGTTGTGGCCCATGTATGGCGAGCGGTGTATGAACTCAATTTATCCCCCAGTCCCAACAATTCACCCAACAACATTAATTGCCGATTAAATGTGCGCAATGCTAACTGATACTCTCGATATGCTTCTTTTGTTCCTTCACGACTTTTCAACAATGAGAAAAGGTATGGAGAAGAAGGGTCACAATTCATGTACTTCTTCACCAAAAGCATTGCCTCCGGAGTCAATGTCACCGACAATGTACGCCCCGTCTTACGCCTACGATAAGTAATCACATTATCATGCAAATCACTCTTACGCAAATATGCGAGATCGACAAAAGGTAAACCACGAAGTAAAAACATCAGAGTAAATAGCTCTTGTGTACATCGCAAAGCCGGAGTTGCAACCGATGAATGTAATTTTGCAAATACCTTTTTTATGTCTTCCTCACATAAAGCTCGCTTACGGTCAGCGCGAGTACCGGTATAAACCGAATGGAACAAATTCGGCACATAAGGTGCTTTTCGAAGATCGACCGCACGATTATAGACTGCACGAAATGTGCGCAAATAAGTTGAAACTGTATTCCAACTACAACCACGGCTACGAAGATGTATCTCGAAGCCTTTCAACCATCCCGGAGTTACTTTATCAAAAGTGAAATCTCCTTTCCCACAATAAACAATAATGGCATTGAGACTGCTACGATATACGTGAGCCGTCCCAAAGTTTCCCCCCATTTGTAGCCCATTAGCCACTTGCCTCATAAATGCTACTACTTTTAACATGTTACTATTACTTAATTTAATTACACAATAAACATACAGGTATTTTTAAGAACAAGCAAACCTGTAAGTTACAAATAACAATAATAATAACAATGTTGTTTCTTGGAAGTAAATGAAAGGAGCGATGAGGTAAAACTAAGACAAAAAAGACGGGGATGTCCCAATCTTGGCACATCCCCGTACAATATAAATCAATTCTGTTATTATTTCTTCAGAATATCCATTGTATCGGATGCAATCAACAGTTCTTCATCCGTCGGAATCACTACTACTTTCACTTTAGAAGCAGGAGTAGAAATAATTGCTTCCTCACCACGAACTTTAGCATTCACATCGTTGTCAAGCTCAATACCCATGAATTCCATATCCTTACAAACTTCACAGCGACATTCCATCTGATTCTCACCTACACCACCAGTAAACAGGATGATGTCTACACCGCCCAATGCAGCAGCATAAGCTCCGATATATTTTTTGATACGGTAATAGTACATCTTCTCTGCAAGGATAGCTTTCTCATTGCCAGCTGCACAAGCAGCCAAAAGTTCGCGCATATCGCTTGATACACCTGAAATACCGAGCACACCGCTCTTCTTGTTCAGCAGATTGGAAACACCCGTAGTATTCAAGCCTTCTTTTTCCATGATAAATGTTACTGCACCGGCATCAATATCACCGCTGCGAGTACCCATCATCAAGCCTTCCAATGGAGTCAAGCCCATAGTAGTATCCATACATTTACCATCTTTGATAGCAGCGATAGAACCGCCGTTACCAATGTGGCAAGTGATAATTTTCTGTCCTACCGGATTCACACCCAGGAATTCGCATACACGTTTGGACACGTAACGATGAGAAGTTCCGTGGAAGCCATAACGACGCACACCATACTTTTCATACAGTTCGTGAGGGATAGCATACATGTAAGCATAATCCGGCATAGTCTGATGGAAAGCCGTATCGAATACACCTACCTGCGGAATATTAGGAAGAATAGCAGAAACTGCATTCACACCTTTCAGGTTAGCAGGATTGTGAAGCGGAGCCAGATCATTGCAAGCTGCAAAAGCCTCCAACACTTCTTTGTTCAGCAATACAGATTCGCTGAAACGTTCGCCTCCGTGCACCATACGGTGACCTACCGCATTAATCTCATCCAAAGATTTGATAGCACCATATTCAGGATGAATCAATGTATTCAGGATAAACTCTACTCCTACTGTATGTTCAGGAATATCTTTTTCCAATACTTTCTTTTCGCCGTTCGGCAAAGTCAGTTTCAAGAAAGATCCCTTCAGACCGATTTTTTCGATACCACCTTGTGCAATCACTTCTTTGCTGGTCATATCGAACAATTTATATTTAATAGATGAACTTCCGCAGTTCAATACCAGAATTTTCATGTCGTTGTCGATTTAATACTTACTACTTTATACCTAATACTTATTTATTCGCCTTTGCTGCAATAGCCTGATTAGCCGTGATAGCAATCATGCGATATACATCTTCGATAGAACAACCACGAGACAAGTCGTTTACCGGACAAGCGATACCCTGAAGGATCGGGCCGACAGCGTCAGCATGTCCCAGACGTTGGACTAACTTATAAGAGATATTACCAACTTCCAGACTCGGAACAATCAATACGTTTGCTTCGCCAGCCACAGGAGAACCCGGAGCCTTGCTTGCACCGACTTCCGGAACAAGAGCAGCATCAGCCTGCATTTCACCATCCAGATCAAGCGTAGGAGCCATCTCCTTTGCAATCTTAGTAGCTTCTACCACTTTATCAACTACTTCGTGTTTTGCAGAACCCTTGGTAGAGAAGCTCAACAGAGCCACTTTCGGATTTTCAATACCGGCAACGGCTTTCGCAGTTTGAGCAGTACAAATAGCAATCTGTGCCAGCTGATTAGCATCCGGAACCGGAGTTACGGCAACGTCACCCATGACCAAAATGCCATTCTTTCCGTATTCAGGAGCATGAGTCAGGAGCAACATAGCACCGGATACGCAAGTGATTCCCGGAGCAGTCTTGATAATCTGCAAAGCAGGACGCAATACATTACCAGTAGTGTTGCGGGCACCAGCCAACTGACCGTCAGCATCACCGCTCTTAATCATTAAACAACCATAGAACAAAGGATCGCTCGTCAATTTGCGGGCTTCTTCGATAGTCATCCCCTTCTTTTTACGAAGTTCACACAACAACTGCGCATATTCTTCGTGTTTCGGAGAAGTTTCAGGATCAATGATAGTAGCTTTACCGATGTTTCCCAATCCCCATTTTGTAGCAAGTTCATTAATTTCTGCCGGTTTACCCAGTAAAATTAGATCGGCTACTTCGTCTGTCAAAATCATATTGGCAGCTTTCAATGTGCGTTCTTCAGTTCCTTCCGGAAGAACAATACGTTGGCGATTTGCTTTCGCACGCGCCACGATTTGGTTGATTAAATTGAGCATAGATATATTGAATATTATTATAAAACGTCCTTACAATTTGTAATTTGCGGTGCAAAAGTACTCAATTTTGCAATATCCACATTACAATTTCGGCTATTTTTCTCTCCCAAGTCTAAAATATTATAATATTTAACACTGTACTCCTATTTTTCATACCTTTGCAGTGTTTTCAAACAAAATCAATAGGTTATTAGTATATGATACGTCAGTGCGCCATTTTATTTGGCTGTTTGGCTTTGGGTGAATTAATAGTTTATCTTACGGGTATCAAGCTCCCCTCCAGCATCATCGGTATGCTGCTGCTCACCCTCTTTTTAAAATTAGGTTGGATTAAACTACACTGGGTACAGGGATTGTCCGACTTTCTGGTTGCCAACTTAGGATTCTTTTTCGTTCCGCCCGGTGTGGCTCTTATGCTATACTTTGATGTTATTGCGGCAGAGTTCTGGCCGATAGTAACAGCGACCATTGTCAGCACCGCGCTTGTACTTGTCGTTACGGGATGGGTACATCAAATCGTCCGCAAGTTCAGGCTGGCACGTCAGATTAAGCTGGCGCGCAAACTTCATCTGACGGATTTCCATCTGTCGGAGAAACTGCACCTTAAAGATAAAATCAACTTAACGAATAAAGACAAATGAGCTTCTTAGAGAATAATTTCTTCCTGCTGGCTATCACCTTCGGGATTTTCTTCTTTGCCAAATTGCTTCAGAAGAAAACAGGACTGGTATTATTAAATCCTATATTGCTGACCATCGCCCTATTAATCATCTTCCTTAAAATGACAAATATCTCATACGAGACCTATAATAAAGGAGGACATCTGATCGAGTTCTGGCTCCGCCCGGCTGTTGTTGCTTTAGGCGTACCTTTATATCTTCAATTGGAGATGATAAAAAGCAGTTATTGCCTATCCTTCTGTCTCAACTGGCAGGCTGCATTGTCGGAGTTATTTCAGTAGTGCTGATTGCGAAATTCATGGGAGCTTCCCAAGAAGTAATCCTGTCTTTGGCTCCCAAATCGGTTACGACTCCGATTGCGATGGAAGTAACCAAAGCCATTGGCGGTATTCCGTCACTGACGGCGGCAGTTGTTGTGGCAGTTGGTTTATTAGGAGCAATCTGTGGTTTTAAGACCATGAAAATCATGCATGTAGGCAGTCCGATCGCTCAAGGGCTTTCGATGGGGACAGCCGCTCATGCTGTCGGAACTTCCACCGCAATGGATATCAGCAGTAAATATGGAGCATACGCCAGTCTGGGACTGACACTGAATGGAATCTTCACTGCACTACTCACACCTACGATCCTTCGATTATTAGGTGTCTTGTAAAAACAAAATCTCTTGATTTTCCGTTATATAAAGAGTTAAACGCAAAAAGCAATTTTAATGATTCCATTTAAAGATATCACATTAGCAGACAAAGACACAATCACCTCATTCACGATGAAAAGTGATCGCCGCAATTGCGATCTTTCATTCTCCAATCTTTGCAGCTGGAGGTTCTTATATGACACTCAATTCGCAGTGGTCGACAACTTTCTGGTATTCAAGTTCTGGGCGGGAGAACAACTTGCTTATATGATGCCCGTAGGCACAGGAGATTTGAAAGCAGTATTGTGGGAACTGATAGAAGATGCCCGCAAAGAGAACCAGCATTTCTGTATGCTGGGAGTGTGCAGCAATATGCGCGCTGATCTCGAAGCTATCCTTCCGGAACAGTTCACTTTCACAGAAGACCGCGACTATGCGGATTATATTTATTTGAGAAGTGATCTATCTACGCTGAAAGGGAAGAAATTCCAGGCGAAAAGAAATCATATCAACCGGTTCCGCAACACTTATCCGGATTACGAATACACACCGATTACCCCGGACCGTATTCAGGAATGTCTGGATCTGGAAGCAGAGTGGTGTAAAGTGAATAACTGTGACCAACAGGAGGGGACAGGCAACGAACGTCGCGCCCTGATTTATGCTCTCCACAACTTCGAGGCACTCGGACTGACGGGAGGTATCTTGCATGTGAACGGTAAAATTGTCGCATTCACATTCGGTATGCCTATCAATCATGAAACATTCGGCGTACATGTAGAAAAAGCGGATACCAGTATTGAAGGTGCGTATGCCATGATTAATTATGAATTTGCCAACCGGATTCCCGAACAATATATCTATATCAACCGGGAAGAGGATTTAGGTATTGAGGGTTTGCGCAAAGCCAAACTGTCTTACCAGCCGGCGACGATTCTGGAAAAATATATGGCTTGCCTCAAAGAGCATCCCATGAATATGGTTAAATGGTAAATCCATTATAAATATGATGTTAAAGGAGCAAGTAAAAGCATTGTGGAAAATCTGTTTTGACGATAGTGAAGAATTCGTTGAAATGTACTTCAGACTGCGTTATAAAACAGAGGTGAATGTCGCCATCCAAAGTGGCGATGAGGTAATCTCTGCGCTTCAGCTGCTTCCTTATCCGATGACTTTCGGCGGAGAAACAGTGCAGACTTCCTATATTTCAGGAGCCTGTACGCATCCCGATTTCCGAAGCAAAGGGGTTATGCGAGAGCTCTTATCACAGTCTTTCGCCCGGATGCTGCGGAATGGAGTATATTTCAGTACATTGATACCGGCAGAGCCCTGGTTGTTCGACTATTATGCCCGCATGGGATATGCTTCCGTATTCAAGTATTCAACTAAAGAGATCGTTTTGCCGGAGTTTATTCCTGCTAAAGAGATAGCGGTCAGTGTGGTATCAGAGTTTCAGGAGGAGATCTATTCTTATTTGAATAAGAAGCTTTCCGAACGGGCTTGCTGTATTCAGCACACGCTGGAAGACTTTCAGGTTATTATGACTGATCTTGCCATCAGCGGAGGATACTTATTTGTAGCCAGACAAGAAAACGAAATCAAGGGGGTGACTATTATATATAAAGGAGACAAACATATCATTATCAATGAGCTTTGCGCTGAAGATAAAGATGTGGAATATAGCCTATTGTATGCTATCAGGCAACACACCGGATATAAGTGCATGGTTCAACTCTTACCTCCCGAAGATCAACAGCCTCAACATCCGTTGGGCATGGCACGTATCATCAATGCCAAAGAAGTGCTGCAAATCTATGCCGCGGCTTTCCCCGAAGATGAAATGCAGTTGGAATTATCGGATAAACAACTGTCGGTAAATAACGGTTATTATTATCTGTGTAAAGGGAAATGCATGTATAGTACCGAGCGACTGCCCGGTACACATATACAGATGAATATTAGTGAACTAACCGATAGAATACTCCAGCCGTTAAAGCCATATATGAGCTTGATGATGAATTAAGACACGAATTACACCACTTAGGAAGAGTACGAAAAGATGAGTTGCAGATAGTTTCTTCATATCTTTACTTATTTATATTCATATCTGTTTCTAATACATATACCATTTGAGGATCAATTTCTGCCGTGCGTTCACCATCTCCCTGACGGGTGTGTTGCACAAAGAGATGAAGCTTCCGCTGTTTCTTCCAGAGTTCCGTATCATGAGACGGTTCCCAGGCATCTACGGAAAAGTCGGTCAAATCCGTTATCGTCCATTTGCTAATGCCGACATCGGACGCATGCGCCATTGAGACACGGCTTCCCCGTTCTTCGTCGCGGAAAATATAAAAGACTTCTCCACCCTCTACCACAATACGCGGACGGGCAATAGGTATCATTTTCGTACCGCCACCCTTCAAGGTAAAAGGTGTTTTGCGATCTGTGATCTGCCGTTGATGCCATACTTTCCCATCGTTCCAGACGATACGGTATTGGGGCACGTTACTGTCGGGATCCCGCCAATAAGTGGCTATATATGGATTTCCTTCTGCATCGGCACTCATACTTGTTTGATTAATCAACTCACAGTTTTGAGGCAAACGACAGGCATACTCTGCATTAGACAATTTGATAGGAAGTTCATATTGCTCTCCACTTGATTTATACCAAGTCACTCCATTATCAAACGAACGGGCATAACATATATCATGGTTTGTTTCCACATGCCAGCTTTCGCGCCACACCCACGAAAGATGGATGGTTCCTTTCTCATCGACATACATTTGCCAATAAGCATTCCGTTTATTTTCTCCATCAATCAGTATATCCTGCACACGAGTCCATTTATGTTCTTTCAGCGAATAACGGTTCATCACCAAGTTACCACGACCGGAAGAACCGGAACGATAAACAAACAGTAAATCTCCTCCGGATAAAGAATAAAACTCCGGATAGGTTACATTTCCTTCATCAATTCCGGTCATCGGTATTTTATCTCCCAGTTTCAGAGAACCGGGAGCAATGCTCCGGCAATAATTCAGTTTATGTCCATGATGATCGAAAGACACGTGTATGTAACCTTCTCCATCCACCATCATACTGATTACATTATGAGCATCCTTTACATTTCCCTGATATTGGGTACGGTGTAAAGTCCATTGTTTCGAATCCAGTTTCCGCTTTCCAAGTATCAGATAGCCGTCGTTATCGTAATAACTGATATATTGTTCCTCACCGTGCGTCACCAGCGAGTTATTCCGAAAGACCGTCGTATTGACCGAAGTACAGCTATATCCCTTTCCTACTTCCACCAAACGCTGGGAACAGACAAGAGTAGGAACAAGTATTATTCCGCAAAGTAGTAGTAATATCCGTTTCATGCTTATCTTCTTTTTTATTTGTCAAAGATGGAAAGAGTCCATTTTTCATGCCAGGGAATTGTTATCTTTCCGTCTTTTACAAGTACAGGCAGCCATACATAGCGGGAGTCTTCCAAGTCTTTCTTTTTCCAGCGGTCGAACATAGCGATGTATGCGTCCTTCTTTCCGATAACAGGCTGAACGTAAGTACTCTGCGCGTAAAACGTTTTATCCGCATCCGGTCCCGTACAAGGATTACCGATCGTTTTCCACGTTCCCATAATAGAATCGGCCACTGCTATTTCGGCCACATTCGGATCCCAGCCTGTGCAACCGGAGCTTAACATATAGTATTTACCATTATATTTAAACACAGCCGGAGCTTCACGAGACTCTTTGACGAAATTACGAGTAAACCGTCCGCTGGGTTTCAGATAATCATCAGTCAAAAGACTAATATACATGGTTTCATTATTTTCCGAAGAATAGACTGATAAGCACGTCCGTCATCATCCACAAAGACTGTCTGATCGCGGCTCATCGCATTGTTCGGACGGAAACTTCCCTGATAGACGAACGGCCCGACAGGAGAATCGGCAACCGCCACTCCGGCACAAGCCTTACTGTAATCGGCACTTTCCACATGTGCCCACATTACAAACTTACCGGTCTTCTTATTAAAGATGACTTTCGGACGTTCCAACACTTTGGACGGATGCAGGTCATGATTCGGATCGTCTTTGACTGCCGGAAGCACAATTCCTTCAAATTTCCAATTCAGCAAGTCTTTAGAAGAGTAACAACCTACTCCGGTCACGTCTGTACGATAACACTCCCACGTAGCCCAGTCCGGCAAAATCGTTTTTCCTTTCTTGTATTCACCATACCAATAGTAAGTACCATTGTGATAAAGAAGTCCGCCACCATGGGCATTGATCGGATTTCCATCCATATCATTCCACACTTGTCCGGGGATAAACGCCGTGTTCTTCTGTGCCTGCATTGATACAGGCAATAACAACGCGCAAACGACTCCTGATAATATACACTTGATTATTCTGCAATGTCTATTCATATTCATGATATTAAATAAGATTTCTTGTTTACAAAGATAGATGATACATTAAATATAAAGGTACACTTATGTGTCAAAAAAGGACTAAAAAACAATCATTCTCCGCTAAATGCACGATATTACAGAGCATTTGCACTTCGATTTCAGCTCTCATTTATCATATAATACGATAGGAATAGTGATTCCACCTATCAGTTCACTCTATAAAAAGAACTTACCCGATTTCAACGCAAAACGATTTTCTGGTCGAGCAGGTCATTTATATATACACATAAAATGCTTTTCTGATATTCCATTACTCAAACGCGATATTTTTTATTTCTCCGCTTGCCAGACGAACGGTCACTTGTTTTTTATCCTCCGATACATTGACAGATTTCACCGGATTCAGTTCTTTTGAAGTAAAACGGCTCTTCCCGTCACCCTTTTTCCACAATTGAAGCGTCACATATATCTTCTCACCGGACAATCGATCGGAAACCATGTTTAACGCACATTTCTCACTCACAGGATGCACCCCCTCCGGATATACCGTATGTACTTTCTCCCAACCTGCCAATGGTATCATTGCCAATTCATATTCTCCATTAGAGAGTACCGGAATGCGCTGTTTATTCACCTTGCGACAGGTTTCTTTTATATCCGTATCCAAACGAGGCAGTGAATAATGTCCCAGACAAATCTCTGTCGGTTCCGAAACGGATACTTTATCCACCCGCAGAATTCCATCCGGTAGAGGAATATCCGCCAACTGATATTTCACGCAACTATCCGTTTCGAGCACAGCATCACGACGATAAATACCATTCTCGAAGCTTTTGAAAGTATACAGCCGCAACACTTCCCATTCTCCTTTCTTATTCTTTGTTCCATAATTCATGGAAATTTCTCCGTTCTTTCCGTCTGCCATCCAAGGGAATTCCGTATGATAAGCCAATTTGTTATAGTTCTCCGTACTACGGAACTTCTGCCAGTCTTTTGCCACCGTCTCATGACACCATGAGCGCATTTCAGAGCCACCGCAATTCGGATAATTGGTTATCAACAAGTTTGTTGCCGGTTGGAACTTATTATACACCTTTCCTTTTTCCAGTTCTTTCTCCCAAGGACCGTTGTTTTCTGTAGCCGACCAATATTTGGAACTTTCCGGCAACAACAGACTAAGGAAAGCCTTTCCGCACCAATACACACTTCCCCGACAACTATAAATCTGAACAGCAGGAGCAAAAGGACCGTAAAAGCCCATAGTCGGAATACCCTCTTCCAGAAATTCAGGACTTTCCAAAAACTGCATCAACGTAGCAGAGGCAATTCTTCTCATCCATCCGTAATTTACATCACCGGTCGCGTCATATTCATATAAGGATAAAGGAGCGGTTGCAGCAAAACGATAGCAAATGCTTCTCCCCCACATATTCATTCGCCCGTCACGACTAAACATGAATGGATAATTGCCAACCATATCATGCTGGTTTTTCAAGAACTGCGCTGCGTATTGAGGATATTGTTTCTTTCCGAACATTTCCGCCCAGACAGGTCCGTAAGTCTGATAAGCCCATGCACTATAATAATCGTATGCCGGAGCATCATTGTACCAACCTTCACCCCGGTATCGAGCCAGAAGTTTCTCCAGATTCGACTCCAGATAGCTGTCATTCACAACATATCCCTGGTCTTTCAGAAAACTCAAAATAAATACATTGAAAAACATCCAGTTGGAACCGATAGTAGGTCCTTCTCCATAACTCAACATGGTAGCAGCCAACGCATCTTTCTGTTCTTTTGTCAGAGGATTCCATAACACTTCCTGTGCCGCTTTCATAGAGATTGCCAACGAGCCCAGTTCCAGTAATGTCTGACTGGGTCCCCCCTTACGATGCGGAATAAAGCTCCGGCTTTCCGGATTAGATATATTTATCAGTTGATGGCGATAATAATCCGTCACCTTTATCCCGTTCATTTCCAGTTCGGGATTATCTTTCAAAAGGGGGGCAGCAACGAACAAGGTACGTGCAAGTCCTTCCAGTTTTGCTACCGGAATCTGCTCTTCATTTCGCGGATATGTCTTTTCCAGCTGTTTCGGGAAATACATCTGGTCGTCCAGTGTATGTATATAATCGAATGCGCCTTTTAACAGATATTCGCCCGCTTGAATCCAGTGCCGACGTGTCATACCCGTATAAGGCTTTTTTGATAGTCCGGTTGCCGAACAGTGAATATATTCTCTTGTGCAATAACGACAGAAATTCCTGCTGACAAAATTAAGAACGATAATAGTAACGCGAGTTTTGCTTTCATGGCAGCTATATGTTTATAATGTTAGATTCATCGCAAAAGTAAAGCTTTATAAACAGAACTCCGTCCAATAACCGTTCATTTAAATCCAATTTTAAGTCAAAATATCGTTTCTAGCATCAATTGAACGATAATCAGCCCTCTTTGACGGATATACATCCTTTTTTCCAGAAAAGACCATTTATCTTTGCAATACAATAATTAAACCAATACATTGAACATGAAACATTTGCATTTCAAACTCTTCCTATTCTGCTTATGCCTCATCGGGACAATACAAATGACAGCGCAAAACAGAAAATCGCATAATCCGATATTACCCAGTTTCCATGCTGATCCTGAAATATTATATTCACAGCAGACGAAGCATTACTATATCTATCCCACAAGCGATGGATTTCCCGGTTGGGGCGGGAGTTATTTCAAAGTCTTTTCATCGAAGAATCTGAAATCATGGAAAGAGGAGAAAGTCATTTTAGACATGAACAAAGATGTATCATGGGCGAATGGCAATGCATGGGCACCTTGCATCGAAGAAAAGAAAATAAACGGAAAATATAAATACTTCTTTTATTATAGCGCAAATCCTGTCACCAACAAAGGCAAGCAAATAGGAGTAGCCACGGCAAATTCCCCTTTAGGCCCATTCACCGATTCGGGGAAACCAATTATCACTTCTTCTCCCGTAGGGCGGGGACAGCAAATTGATGTGGACGTATTTACCGACCTATATCAGGTAAAAGTTATCTCTATTGGGGGAACGGCTATATGGCAGGAGCCGAACTCAATGACGACATGATGTCTGTCAAAGAAGAAACCATCACGGTGATGACTCCCAAAGGCGGGACTTTAGAAACGTATGCATTCCGGGAAGCTCCTTATGTATTCTTCAGAAAAGGAGTTTATTATTTCTTATGGTCTGTGGATGACACAGGTTCCCCAAATTATCATGTAGCTTACGGTACAAGCGACTCTCCATTAGGACCTATCCAAGTTGCCAAAGAACCGATTATCCTGATCCAATCTCCTAAAGAAGAAGTTTATGGTCCGGCACATTGCTCGGTTCTTCAAATTCCTAACAAGAAAGACAGGTGGATTATCGTCTATCACCGTATTAATAAGGAGTATCTGAAACATGGACCGGGATGGCACCGAGAAGTGTGCATGGATTGGATGGAATTTAATGAAGACGGAACAATCAGACAGGTAGTTCCTACACCCTAATCCCGTTATTTAGCTTTATGGTAAAAGGAATAGGGGGATTTGGCCCAAAACGCGGGGAAGATTCAGTCAAATTTTAAATGAATAAATCTTCTCCCGTATCTGACAAAAGCACAAGACGGCGTTTCCATAGATATTCCTTTTATTTGCAAAGTTAAAATCATCATACTATATTAATCCTAAAATAATATCAGATGAAAAATGTTCTGACTATCGCATTACTTATTTCTACCAATATGGTAGGGAATGCGCAACTTAATCATGGTTATCCGATAGACCCGGTATCCTTCACTTCCGTGACAGTGACAGACAGTTTTTGGGGACAACGCCTCAAAGCAAGCCGTGAAGTGACCATACCTCTGGCATTCAGCAAATGTGAAGAAACCGGAAGATATGAGAATTTCGTGAAAGCAGCCCATCCAAGCGATACATACAAAGTGGAAGGACTCTCCTTTGACGACACGGATGTCTACAAAACCATCGAGGGAGCCAGTTACTCGTTGCAGACTTACCCGGACAAGAAATTGCAAAAGTACATTGACAGCGTACTTGTGATCGTTGCTGCTGCACAAGAACCGGACGGATATCTATATACTGCCCGTACGATGAATCCCAAACACCCGCATAATTGGGCGGGAAAAGAACGTTGGGTAGCCGTGGAAAACCTTAGTCACGAATTTTACAACTTAGGACACATGATAGAAGGTGCGGTTGCACATTATCAAGCTACGGGAAAACGTAATTTTCTTGATATTGCTATCAAATATGCTGACTGCGTCTGCCGGGAAATCGGAGACGGAGCACAACAGAAAAAGCTGGTTCCCGGACATCAAATAGCAGAAATGGCACTGGTTAAACTGTATCTCGTGACAGGTGACAAGAAATATCTCGACCAAGCCAAGTTCTTTTTGGATGCGCGCGGATATACCAGTCGGAAAGATGCCTATAGCCAAGCGCACAAACCGGTTGTAGAACAAGATGAAGCTGTCGGGCACGCAGTCCGTGCCGCCTATATGTATTCCGGCATGGCAGATGTGGCGGCCATTACAGGTGATAGTAGCTATATCAAAGCCATTGACAAGATTTGGGATAACATCGTCTCCAAGAAGATCTACGTCACAGGCGGCATCGGCGCACGACACGCCGGAGAAGCTTTTGGCAACAATTACGAACTCCCTAATTCTTCTGCCTATTGTGAAACCTGCGCAGCCATCGGTAACGTATATATGAACTATCGCCTTTTCCTGCTGCACGGCGATGCGAAGTATTTCGATGTATTGGAACGTACATTATATAATGGCTTAATTTCCGGAGTATCATTGGACGGTGGTTCCTTCTTCTATCCTAATCCGCTGGCTTCCAATGGTAAATATAGTCGCAAGCCGTGGTTCGGTTGCGCCTGTTGCCCTTCCAATGTCAGCCGTTTCATCCCGTCACTTCCCGGCTATGTGTATGCAGTCAAAGACAATCAGGTATATGTCAATCTATATCTTTCCAACAAAGCCGAATTGATAGTCAATAAGAAGAAAGTCGTGTTGGAGCAGGAAACAGGATATCCCTGGAATGGCGACATCCGTGTAAAAGTGGCACAAGGCAATCAAGAGTTTGCCCTGAAGCTCCGTATCCCGGGATGGGTACGCAACGAAGTTCTTCCAAGCGGCTTGTATAGCTATGCAGACAATCAGAAGCCGACTTATCGAATAATCGTGAACGGACAAGAGACTGCAAACACGCTAAATAACGGTTATTTAAGTATTGAACGCAAATGGAAAAAGGGAGATGTGGTGAAAATTCATTTTGATATGCTTCCCCGTATCGTAAAGGCAAATGAGAAGGTAGTTGATGACAAAGGGAGAGTCTCCGTCGAACGTGGACCGATTGTATATTGTGCAGAATGGCCGGACAACAAATGCAATGTACATACCGTACTTTTAAATCAGCATCCCCAATTTAAGGTCGTTGAGAAACCGGAACTTCTCTATGGTATCAGCCAACTAAAAACTGACGCGCAGGCTTTAAGTTACGACAAGAACGGTAAATTAATCACCAAAGATACAGAACTTACACTTATTCCTTATTATGCCTGGGCTCACCGTGGCGAAGGCGATATGAAAGTATGGCTACCGATTGACGTAAGTGCGCTTCCGCACTCCCGCAGGAAGTTCAGAAATGGGAAGATAACGGATTCTTCAAGAACTAAAGACTACAAACCAGACATGAATATAACTCCATTCTGTCAAGTACCTTTGCTTATGCACGGTACTTGACAGAATCAAACAAAATGTCGAACTATGACTACAACAAGAAGAAACTTTTTGAAAAAGGCCTGTATAAGTGGAATTTGCCTTTGTGGATTCAGTACCATACTTGGAAGTGAAACATTCACACCAAAGACTCCCTCAAGTGAAACACCCAATAAGAACGAAATAATGTTCCTAAAGTGGATCACTGAATTATTGGAGAATCTGGAGAATAGCCATTTGACAGAGGCACAGTTGCGCCAAATTGTCAAATCATCATCCATCGCGCACCATCACAATCTGGAAATGGACACTATGTTAACTCCCTTCAAAGGCCATCTGGATAACTTTATTGAATTTATAGAAGAAAAATGGGGGTGGAAAGTCAGTTATGAAGACAGTAACAAGCAAGTGCTTATTGTTGACGAGGACAAGCCATTTTGTGTATGTCCATTATTACAAAAAGAGAAGGAAAAGAAGTTCCCGGCCTTATGTTATTGTTCGGAAGGATTTGCTGAAAGAATGTTCACTATCGTATGCAACCATCCTGTAAATGCAACTGTCATTTCTTCTATCCAGCGGGGAAATAACAAATGTATCTACAGGATAGTACTCAATCCATAACCTTATACCCTTTCCCCAATAAGATGCTTTATCGGTAAATGTACTTTGTTATTGCGTTTTCATTTTCTTTTGATACTCACTTGGCGTAATGCCAAACACTTCTTTAAATGAAGTCGTAAAATGCTTGTGATCACTATATCCCAGCGCCATGACCACTTCGGCGATAGTAACCGTTTTATTCTCCAACATCCGGCAGGCATGTCTCATCTTGATATCTTTGATAAAATCCAACGGTGTCTGTCCGGTCATCGCTTTTATCTTTCTCGACAAAGTAGAACGTGACACATTCAGTTTATCCGCCAACATCACGACATCGAGTTTAGGGTCGGACATGTGTTCCTCTACGATTCTTAAAGCTTTCTCTATAAGCTGTTCATCCGACGAAACAAAACCAATATCCGATATCGAACCGGCCTTCGCTTGAACTTTACTGATTTCCGGTCGTATCTGCATACGTTCCCTTTCTACCAGCATCCGGTTATTTTCCTGTTTGATCCGCTGAAGATAGAGATGCAGCATGGTCCATAAAATACCAATAGCAATGAGGACATATAATGTATATGCCCACCATGTCTCATAAAAAGCAGGTAAACGATGAATGGTAAATTCCGTCACTTTATCGCTCCATAATCCATTCTTATCAGTAGCTTTTACTTGAAACACATACTCTCCCTTACTCAAATTGGTGTAGAAGGCCGAGTTTCTACCTTCCTCCAAATATACCCAGTCATTATCGACGCTTCCCAATCGATAAGCATAACGCACCTGCTGCAAATGATGGTAATCAAGAGAAGAAAAATTAATTTCCAGGCTTTGGTCATCGGGATTCATACGAACGGACTGCCTCAATGGATTTTCCTTCCTGTCGTTATCCCAAATGCTCTTTCCCTTTATCTTAATATCTGTAATATAAGTAGTCACTTGTTCCGGAATACTTTCGAGCTGTTGAGAGGAAGGAATAGAAATAATACCGGAGATCCCTCCGAAATAGAGTTCCCCTTTCCTGTCATAATAAGAGGCATGTGATAATAAACGATTCAATAAAAAATCAGAAGTACCGGTACGGTAACTTCTATAAGCGCCATTCTTTGGATTATATTCTCTCACAGCCTGATTCGTTACAATCCATACATGATTATAGTTGTCCACAATCACATTATTAATGATATTCCCCTTCATGCCGCAAGCAATGCTATGCTCCGCAGTTTCTTTGCGCCCGGCATCATACATCAATATTTCTCCTTCGCTTGTCCCCAACCATAGTTTGCCGTCGGTCGTTGCATCCATACAAGTGAAGTCCTTTTCCAAAGGAAACAATTCCGTATATTTATCCTGTCCTACTCTATATATTCCTTTTCCCCTGACTGCCGCCCATATCCGTCCGTCACTCGTCTGCGTAATCCCCGACACATTTCCAAGTTCATCGGATATGACTTCAAGCGTTCCGGTCGGTATATGATATACATATAGACCGGTCGTGGTACCCACCCACAAATTCTTTGCCGAATCCTCGAAGAAAGAAGATGTCTCTCCCGGATTTCCGGTTACCTCACCGATTTGTATGCAGAGTTCCTCCTTCATTTCCATATTTTCCTGACTTAGTCCGTAAATGACAGAACCATAAGGCATAGCCCATACCATACCCGGAACATGAGAAGGAATCAGGTTGCGCACTTCCCACAAAGGAAGATTCTTAGTTCCCCCGTTTCTTAAATAATACCCCATCCGGTCAGTTCCCGCATCATAGACATACAAGCCATAACGTTCTTGCGAAAACCAGAACACTCCTTTACTATCCATACACAATGAGATGATAGCCGGATTTGCCTTTATCTGTTCTCTTAAAGCCGGTAAAGTATATTTCTTTATAAAATGCTTACGAATATCAATAATGAAACTCTCCATATCAAAAGCCGACACCCACAATTTTCCGTCCCTGTCTTTATAGATTTCATAAAGCATCTTATTGCCAGGAATAAGGAATGAAGAGGTATCCACCTGTTCGAGCATCTTATCTTCTGTGATGCAAAATGCGAAAAGGTCTTTTTTGGTAGTAACCCATAAATAATGGTAGATGTCGTCCTGTACCATGTGATAGGTGTCTCCCGTGGTTTCGCCTGTCACGTCCACAGGAAGCGGTTGCGGAGTATATGCGCGTTCCGGAGATGGTGCCTCCGGATTAAAACGGACAATACCCTTTCCCCAAGTCCCCAGCCAATAACATTGATGTGTTTCGTCCCAGATGATTTTCTCAATATCCCGATATTCTTCATTATGGAAATAAGGTTCGAAACTATCTGTCGCCTTATTCAGTTTATACATTCCGCCCTGTGTAATGGATATCAGCAGATTATCCTTTTTATCTTCATAAACGGTATAAACAAACTGTGGAGAACGGTTGTACGTCATCGGATACCGTTTGACCATTTCCCCATTAGCCTTATATCTGAATAAAGCCCCAGCCACGCTTACCCAAATCGTGCCATCCTTGGTTACATTAATAGAGAACACATTTTTGTCTGACAGTTCTTCCATATTGACAGGAGTAATCCGGTATGTTGCCTTATCCAGCATGTAAGCCCCTTTGAATGTTCCGAACCAGATATGTTTTTCATGGTCTTCATTAATGTAAGTGATGTAATTATCCTTCAGCAGTCCGTAATGAAACAGGTCGGAGCGAAACACACGGACATCATATCCATCATCCCGACATAGCCCATTAAAAGTGCCATACCATATATAACCATCGCTATCCTGAAATATGCGGTGAATAGCCTTGACCGGCAATTTCTCCAATGAGGGGATATCCTTCACCACGATTTCCTGCGCGCAAGTGGTGCTCATGAACCAAGTCCGAAGTAATAAGAAAAGAAATATATGGTTCAGCCGTGGGAAATAATAGATATGTCTGGTGCTCATAGTCTGATTCTTGAATATTTGATACGGCAAATATATCAAAAAAGCTTCAACCTAGGTGCAAGGTTGAAGCTTTTCTCTATTAATGACTAATACCTATTGAAAGTTACCTATTTCTTATACTGCCAAATACCATAAGTAAACATATCTGCATTTCTCTGTGGTTTCTGTTCGTCCGGACGGAACCACTGTCCAATATTTACAAACGGGGTGAGAACCACTTCCACATCACTCCCCTTATAGAGGGCTTTTGTCCGATAGGCAGGTCCCAGTATCTTGGGGTAAGGTTTGTCCATAATCGTAGGCTTTGCATCTACATCCACCTGAATATCCCTTTCCATATTTACATCATCATTACAAAGCTGTTTATTCCACACCATATCCAGGCAATAAACCACAGGACCACGTAAGAAAGCGTATGGTATTTTATCGGTCGGTTCTTCCCTATACATAATCTCTCCTCTAGGCAGCGTGTAAGTGGTATATTTACTATGATGTTCGCGCATCACCCACTTTTCCACCATAGGAAAAACGATGCTGACTTTGTCTCCCTTCACCCATTTCCGGGATATTTTCAGATAAGTACCGGGCTGTACGCCTGCCATTTTCTCTCCATTCACAGAAACTTGCGGTTTCTCGCACCAACTGGGAATACGCAAATTCAGCACTCTGTCTGCAACCCTTTCCGACGTGACGGTCAATTCCATATTTTCCACTTCCGGATAGTTGCCGGAGATTTCAAATGAGAAAGCCTTTCCCGCATATTGGGAAGGAACATACTGGTTCACATAAAATTCTTTTCCTTTTTCCGCATACATGAAAGTGGGCAACATGGAAATGATGCGATGTCCGCTTGCCGTGCAACAGTCGGGACCATGAAAATAGCCATGAGGTTTTGAACCGTTCGGTGCGGTATGATAACGGCATGAACCGGTTTCACAATCTTGCGCGGCAAAAACGTGATTAATCATCAAACGTTCCATTGCGTCTGCATACTTGGACTCTCCGGTCAGTTCCAGCAGCATTTGTGTCAGTTGCATCCATGACATAGTAGCACACGTTTCAACCACATGACCCGAAATTGGTTTCACATAATCGTGTTCATAATGCTCGGCTACACTGACACCACCGGTGATATACATCTGACGCTTGTGAATGTCATCCCATGCTCCGGCAACTTTGCGGAACAGCGACTTGTCTCCTGTGATACGATATAGACGAAGAAAACCCATAAAATTCATCTGGAAGGTATGCGAATGTACGTATGGTTGGAGTTTGTCTACTCCCAATGTACCATCGGCCACAGAATCCAACCGTGAGAAAGCATCCCAACCGCTCCATTTATCAATGTTGCTGACTACCCATTCACTCCACTCCAGGTATTTTTTCTTTCCTGTAAGTTCATACAGCCGTGCGACAGGGTCGCAGAGCAATGTCCCTTCCCATGAATAGTGTACTCCGTGTCCTGCAAAATCCGACAAGGCATCCACTTGTTTATGTTTGTTCTCCGGATCTCTCAAGTCAGACGGCCAGAATTCCAATTTGCCGGGTCCGAAGTATTTCAGATAATAATCCGCCAGTTTTTCAACAGCTGCTAAAGCATCCTTATCTCCAGTTTGCTCATACACCGTAATAAAAGCATGGAAAACAAAGTAGAGTTCATAAGCGTCCATACCCCTGACTGGTCTCTTGTCCGAACGATAACTTCTGGCAGTAGCACCCAGATAACCATTCTCTTCCTGTGATTCAACAATGCGTTTGAGTACGGTACGGGCTTTCGACATCAATTCACTGTCACCGCTCTGAATGGCAGACAAATAAGCGGATTCGAGCCATTTCCCATGTTGCTCGGCTTTCGTCCAGTCCCATGTTGTATGTTGGCGTTCCACGATAAAATCAACATATTTGTCTATAGGGAAATTCTTCAGGTAAACGTCACGATTCAGTTTCATACGTTCTCCATAGAAGCCGGTTACATTTTTAACCAAAGAAACAGGAACCGGGTTTTCCAGTGCCGCTACTTTATCATGGTTGCGGGCAGCAAGAGAGTGAGTAGCCGTCGAAACAGCTAATAAGATTGTTAGAAAGCTTTTTAATTTCATAAGTGATATTCTAAAATAGTTATATAATTCAGACAAAAGAACATAAGAACAAAAAATAAAATAGCAGTTCAATAAGCAACAGAAATAAGTTTCAAAGCGCAGCCTTTATGTTCTTTTGTTCTTATGTCTAAAAATAAATGATCATTTCACATAGTCCGGATTCTGCGTCAGTTCCGGATTAGCAATCAAGGTAGATTCCGGTATCGGGAATACCTTCCTGTAGTCTCCCATAGGCTTATGTGACAGCCAGCTTTTCTTTGTGAAAAGTCCGAACCGTATCATATCCCTGCGCGTATGCCCTTCCCAAGCAAATTCCCAACAAAGTTCATCAAACATACGTCCGAATTGTACCGGAGTCTGGTCTCCCGGTTCCGCAACATTATAATCTTCGACATACCCCCATTGGTAGGCAGAGTTTTCTTTCAGTTGTTCGTCCGTCACCGTAGCTTTGTCGGGCGTACTCTTAAAGTTTCTCTGACGAACCTGCGTCACGAGTGCTCCGGCTCCGGTTTGCCGGTACGTAGTAAGCACTCCGCTTTCATCAACAGCACTTCGGAATAACGGATGAGAGGAATATCCGTATCGCAACTCCACTCCGACCCGGCAGCTACTTCATACTTATTCATGCGGTAACCAGCCATTTCACTCGTAAAGTTTCCGTCAGGAAGCTCTTTGGTAAAAACAAGAGGCTCGCCCGCCATATCGTAAACGCCATACAAAGGATTCCCTTCCGCGTCAAACTGCTGTCCCATCAGCCACGAATCTTCCAAACGTGTATCACCTGCCTGATAGGTATTGATAAACTGTGTAATCCCCTTCGGGCCACCAGCCATATTGGGGGCGGCATTGAGCAGATATTTCTTCTGTAATTCACTATGCCAGGAATTCATAAACAGGTAATTCCCGGTTATCCCACGGCTATAATCGTAAACAATAGTAAACATGACTTCTTTCGAACCTTCTACTCCGCTTGCACGGAACGAATCTTTGTAGTCAGGAGACAAGTCACACTTATTCTCCGTGATTATGTCATTGCATTGTGTAATACATTCCTCCCAACGGGGAGTGCCTGTATATACCTCCGCATTCAAATATACATTTGCCAATATCGCTTTTCCCGCCCACTTATTGAGTTTTCCGTAAGTACTTGCATCCTGTTCCTCCGCCAAATCGGGAATAGCTTCGCCCAGTTCTTTCACAATAAAGTCATAAACTTGCGCACGCGCAGTCTTTCCCGGCAATTCCTGCGACATGGTAGTAACCAAAGGAATATCACCGAAATTATCCATCAGAATCCAGTAATAATAAGCGCGAAGAGTTCTTAATTCTGATATTCCCTGCTGCTTCTTTTCGGGCGAAGGCGAGGGAATAATATCTTTTTCCAGACGTTCAATAGCCCCGTTACATAAAATCACTCCTTTAAAGTAGTTGTTCCAAAGACTGGAAATCTGTCCCAGTTCGGAATTCCAGTTATGAAAATGCAGGCGTTTATAAATACCACCGTCATCCCAACCGGTAGAATTCGGCGGAGTCACCACACAACAACCCGTCAGCTCTTGGGTTTGCCAATAGCCACCTACAAAATCGCCGTGCAACGGTTCGTATGCACCTGCTATATTAGGAATAAAGTCATTGACCGAGTAACTATAAGTCTGTTCAGTCACACCTGAATATACCACTTCGTCCAAGTCATTGCAACCGGAAACACATACGGTCAGTGCCATCCATAAGATATGTATATTTTTCTTTTTCATATAAGTCATTTTTTATTAGAGTTAGAAATTCAGGTTAACGCCGATTGAAAACGTACGGGCAGAAGGATATCGGTACATATTGTCCACACCGGGAGTCAGTCCGGTCACGTTCACCTCCGGGTCGATGCCGGAATATTTGGTAATGGTAGCCAGATTAGATATACTTCCGTAAACACGCACCCCTTTAATCCATTTGTTTTCTTTGATAACCGGGGTGTACCCGATAGTCAGATTGTCTATTTTCCAGTAATCGCCATCCTGCACATAATAACTTACATACTGTAATTCCTGATCGGCAGCCAACGGACGTTTGCCATAAACATTGTCAAATGCTTTTCCATCACATTTCCCAACCTAATGACACGGGAGCCGCATAATTCATTTCAGGCATATTCAGTATCTGGAAACCAAAAGCTCCACGCATAGTGATTGACAAATCAAACTGTTTATATCTAAAAGTATTATTCCAGTTTAAATACCAGTCAGGAAGTCCGTTGCCAAGCACTTTCTTATCATCCGCCTGTTGCTCCGCAATCGGTTTCGGTTTTCCGTCGGCCCCTTCGATAATCCAGTGACCGTTTTCGTCAATGTCTATGCTCTTATAGCCCCAGAAATTACCGATAGCCATACCTTCCTGCACACGATGAGTCTTCTGCTGAATGGGGGCGTATGTATCTCCCAAGTCAGTATAACCGTTGGAAGAGTACTTGCCGTTGGACAAAGACACCAGTTCATTGGTGTTTGTAGAGAAGTTGATTCCCGTATCCCAAGTGAAAGATTTCGTTTTTACGGGAATGAAATTCAAGGATACTTCCAATCCTCTGTTCCGGATAGAACCGGCATTGGCAGTTATCGTATTTTTCACATAAGGAGGAACCGATACTGTATAATCCCAAATCAAATCGTCCGTATCCCGGTTATACCAGTCGATACTTCCTGAAATCCGGTCATTGAAGAATGCAAAATCAAGGCCGATATTCGTTTCTTTCTTCTTTTCCCAGCGCAGGTCGGGATTCGGATTGGAGGATGCACGGAGCAAAGTAGTCCACTGTCCTCCATAATAACCATATCCGCCCAAGTCAAGCGTATTTAAAGACAGATAAGGATTCCCGGGGATCGTTCCGGTTATTCCGTAACCGGCTCTTAACTTTAAAAAACTCAAGAAGTTTACATTCTTCAAGAATGATTCTTCTTTCAAATTCCAACCAATAGATACGGCAGGGAATGTTCCCCATTTGTGATCTGCCCCAAACTTGGAAGAACCTTCATGACGGATGCTTGCTGACAAATAATATTTACCCTGATAATTATAATTGATTCTTCCGAAGTATCCTACGAGTTTGTATTCTTCCTGATAAGTTTTCTCTGTAGCCTTTCCATCTTTCAAAGCTGTACCGGCTGCCATATTATTATAGGAGTAGTCATCTGTCGGGAAATTATAATTATCCATGAAAGCTTCCTGGTTGTTATTCTTGTTCCAGCTATAACCGGCTAATGCGTTCAGGCTGTGTCCCCCCTTGAAAGCTTTGTTATATTGGATCGTGAATTCTGTCATATCCGCCTGATTCTTATGTGTTTCACGGGACGCGTAACCATTTTTATTCTGAATAGTGGTAGAGCGGTGATTCTTTGTTTCATAATAGCCGGAGAATTTGTTATAGACTTCTCTGGAAAGCAACCATTTGATATCCAGCCCCTCAATCGGAGTAACCGTAACAGTGGCGTGCATCCGTAGATTGGTCGCATCGTTTTTCCCTTGTGTCTCATTCAGCAACGCAAGCGGATTATAGTATAAATCACGTGCAACTTCCGTCCATTTACCGTTTTCATCTTTTATCGGTTCTGTCGGATTGTAAATCAAGGCACTCTGATATACATTGGTATTATAAGGAATACCGTAACTTTGCTGGTACCCGCTCAACCCCGCGTCTATCTTCAACCTGTTATCAAACATCCGGTGCGTTACGTTCAGACGCGGAAATATAGTCTCCACTTTAGAGCGTTTGACAAGTCCTTCGTTAGAGGCATAGTCAAAACTGGCTATGTAATTAGTGTTCTTCGAGCCACCACGCAAATTGATACTATAAGTCTGATTAAAAGGAGTCTGCATTATTTCGTCCAGCCAGTCCGTCTTACTGCCATAATCAGCGGCTCCGGTATATCCTTCCTTCACCTTCTCCAAGTACTGGTCTGCCGACATCATCGGAAGTTTCTTTGCAATCTTCTGAAAGGAGACATAAGAATTCACTTCTATCGTGGGCTTCATCTCTCCCTTACTGGTTTTAGTGGTAATCAGAATAACACCGTTCGTACCTCGTGTACCGTAAATAGCCGCTGCCGACCCGTCTTTCAAGACGTCTATCTGCTCAATGTCATTAGGAGATACTGAATTCAATTCTCCCGGAACTCCGTCAATCAATATCAACGGGCTCGTTCCCGACTTCAGGGTAGTAGAACCGCGCAGAACGATTTCGGAAGTGGAAAGAGGATTCGCATCGGGATTAATAACGGATAAACCGGCTACTTTACCTTTTATCAGTCCGGCAGCATCGGGAGTGGTTACCTGAACGAAGTTTTCCGCTTTCACACTCATAACCGAGCTGGTCAATTCTTCTTTACGTTGAGTGCCATAGCCGATAACCACGACTTCATCCAACGTTTTCGTATCTTCTTTAAGTACGACTTTCAATGATGTTTTTCCGTTCATCGGGATTTCTTGCGTGATATAACCGATGAAAGAGATAACAAGTGTACCTTTCGACGTTCCGTTAAGGATAAAGTTACCGTCCAGATCCGTTATAGTGCCGTTGGATGTACCTTTCAGCATGACACTGGCCCCAATCACCGGCTCTCCGCTTTCTGTTACGACCTGCCTTTCAGCGCAACAGTCTGCATAGTTATCTGTACCTCACTTACATCTGCAAAAGATGATGACGGATAAGCTGTACAAAGAGCTGAAATCATCATCATAGAAAAGATTCTTTTTTTAGACAAGTTCTTTAAATGATAGTTTTTCATGAAATCAAGTTTAAAATCAACAATTTCTTTACTTCTGAAAAGGATGACGGCCGCTCATCTCTTTGCAACAAAGAAAAGCAAATTCTAAATTAATACATTCATAGATATGTTCCAATAAACGGGGAATAATGAAGCAGAGGGATTTTGATTCATTATTCCCCGTTATTTGAATCATTACTCCCCAGAGTATTCGCTATTTCTAGAAATCTCCTCAAACACCTATTTCTCAATTTTACAAGAACAGCCTTCACCTTTCACAATGCCCTGTTCATCGGCATTAGTGGGTGAAGGCTGTACTTTCACCCGTCTTTCACCCATCGGTTTCCTAATCCTACATGGCACTTCTCTATCTATGCTTCTGAAGACATACCTGACCTGCTTCCTTATCCATTACTAACTACCCTCTCTTTCATTAATAACAAACTTTCTTTTGATTATAGGTAAACTTCCTATTACCAGTATGTAAACTTGTTTTTCATTAAATGCAATCTATAATTGCAAGTTGCGTTTATAAAAACAAAAGCTTTGATTATATAAATGCAAGTTTCATTTATATAATCAAAGCTTACATTTATAGTTTTCTTATAATGCAAAGAAAGTTTAGGTCCTATACAAAGGAAGTTTATCCCTTATAGAAAAAAAAGTTTTCCTATAATAGTCCGGAAGCCATCTATTAATACTTCTCCTGCCAACTATAGATAAAAGATTTAGCAGACTAGACAAGCTGTAAAAGCCCGGATAGAAAGGTGAAAGGAAAGTGAAAGCCTACCCTTCACCCGCTAATGCCGATGAATAGGGCATTGTGAAAGGTGAAGGGTATTTTCTTGAATTTCCATAAGATCCCGCAACGATTCAAAACGGAACTTTCCGGGAACTATCGTTTCAAATAAGTCTTCTAAAACGAATGTACTCTTCCTTCAACAATGGCAAATCTATACAGAGAGAAATTATCAATCAGCCATTATCTTCACATCAGGCGACGGAACACGGAACCAATACTCCACCCATCGTTTTTCTTTATCGGGCATTGAGAACGATAACTTAATCAGATTGTCGTGGAGACGTTCAACACTAATTTCATTCTCTGTTCCCGGAACGAAAACAGGATCGGACGATTTTCCCAATATCTCGACATACACGCTGTCTGAAGGCAAACGATACTCTCCCTGGGAAAATATAATGGCATTCGATTTCGCATCCCTGCCACGTGTCATGATGTTTATAAATGTTTTATCGGCAGAAATTACTTTTAAGACCGGTAATAATGCAATCCGAAAATCATGTGCACCGGGCTGCACAAGACAGCTTTGCCATACTCCCTCCAGACTCTTATTAGTGACTTCCTGACCGCTAGGGACAGTAAGTTCAGGAATATTCATATTCGGAGTATTGCCATTTTGCTTTTTCGACAGGCTAAACATTACAGGAATAGTGAAACGCACTTTGACAGCCTTGCCATCCGCCATTCCGGGTGACCATTTAGGCATTGTTTTCACCACGCGCAAAGCCTCTTCATCCAACAGCGGATCAACTCCTCTCACTACCTTTCCCTGTCCCGGTGTTCCATCTTCCATCACTACGAACTGGATAATCACCCGACCGGAAACTCCTTTCTTCTGGGCTTCGACAGGGTATTTTACGTTAGTTGCCAAGTATTTCATCATGGCTTGCATGCCTCCCGGAAACTTCGGCATCTCATCGGGAATTAAATAAACTCCCTCACTATCTATTCTGGGGACTGACTCTTTCTGTGCAAACAATGGCAAACACAGAAACAACGCTATGAAAAGACTTACTAGTTTTGTATGCATGGTTTTCCGTTTTAAGGTTGAACAATAAACGAAGATAACATCTTTACGCTAAAAGAGCAACAAAAAAATCGTTTATTTTCCTCATACACAGCAGTTATTTATTGCACAATAAATACTGTTGCCACCAAGCCACAAGTAAATAACAAATAAAAATGTGAGTTCGGGATAAGGGTATTTATCCCGAACTCACATCCAAAAGAAATATCATCTAGTTGTTCACCAATACAACACCTCCCTGTGGAAGGATTTCCAGTTGCACTTTTCCGCTTTCTTTTACTTTCAACGTCACAAGTTGAGGTTCTCCTTTTTTATCATCCTTATACAGAGAAACGGTTTTTCCGGCAAACATATCTAAATCCAGTTTCAACTTTACGATTTCTTTCCCGGCATTCACAGCAGCCAGATACCAGGTGTCACCGTGGCGACGTGCCAAGACTACATATTTTCCCGGATATCCGTCAATGAAACGTGTTTCATCCCACGTGGTAGGAACCGTTTTCATATAGTCCACACAAACAGGGGAAACATCTTTCAGGTTGTTGGGAGCAAGCGCAAAATTCTGTACCGGATTCTGGAATAATACGGTAGTGGCTAATTGAAATATATCAGTAGTACGGCGGGTAGTTCCTCCGTCATTGTTGCGATTCAGCCGTTTGTTCAGGAAACAACCACCGAATTCCATGCAACCCACCGCGTTGCGGATAAACGGATGCAGACAGGCATTGAAAGCCTCTTCATCACAGAAGTGCTGGCCGAAAACCATATTTTCGGAGGCCAGTACAGCCTCGCTGCCTACATAGTTCGGGTACATACGTTCCCATCCGCGAGGGATGGTGCAACCGTGGAAGATTACCATCAGACCGTGGTCGTCAGCATCACTCAAAATATCTTCATACAGGCGCATCGTTTCCTGCTTGTCGCCACCAAAGAAATCAACTTTGATTCCTTTCACTCCAAGACTTTGCAACCATTTCATTTCACGTTTGCGGATAATAGCATTGTCCATGTGATTCACCGGCCCCTGCTCAATATCATTCCAATAGCCGGAAGAGCTATACCATAAGAAGAGTTCAACTCCTTTGCTTCGTGCGTATTCTATCAAAGATTCATGCGGTCACGGCCGATGTTCGTATCCCACCAGTTATCGATCAAGGCATACTCATACCCCATTGCAGCTGCAAAATCAATATAGCGCACCTGATCGTCATAGTTAATACTACCATCCTGCCAGAGAATCCAGCTCCATGTGCCGCGTCCGAAACGGTAGTCATGCTTCGTTTCATAAAGAGGACGTACGACATCCCAGATAATGGTTGTTTCCACAATAGGTTTCAAGGTTTCGCCAACAGTTATGGTACGCCAGGGAGTAGCACCGGGAAGGGCAAATGCCGGAGCAGAAGTGCCGTTACCGTTATTTTCTTCTGTCATCGGGAAAGCAACCGTATACAGATTACCTTCGCTTACATCGCTCAAACGAGAACCGCAGTAACGACTGTCTACACCCGTTTCGCTGACTAACACCCAACCATCATCACCGATACGGAACAGACAAGGGAACGTGTAACCATGCCCGTACTGTGAACGGTCACTCATGGGAGCATCTGCTTTGTACTCTTCCTCATAACTGGGCTTTGTACGCTTCCAACCTATCATGGCATCGCTTTGCGGACATAAGAAAGTAGTTGTCTGTTGCGGAAAGCGAAAGCCGGTTTCTTCGGCAGTTACCGTTACACTTCCTTTTCCATCCTGACGCGGAAGAGTATAGCGGAAAGCTACATCGTGATTGCTGACACGAAAGACTACATCTATTTTCTGCCCTTTCGGATTCTCAAAATTACAAATCAGTTCGTTTGCCTGATAATGCACTTTGGAGGTTTTAATACGATCCTGATGATAGACAGTATCGATCGGAGTAACAGCGTGTCCTGTCAGTTTCATCCCTTTTGCAAAGTCACCGATATTCGTATTCATACCCAAAGGAGATTTCTCCAACATTGCCTTTCCATTGTAGGTAATCGAATAACTCGGCTTTTCGGCTGGAGAAGCAGATACAATCAATTGCAGTTTTTCATCCGGCCCTTTCACTACCACTTCCTGTGCTATCAGAGAAGTCAGACAGCAACTAGCCAGCAGGTACTTATTATCTTCTTCATATTATTTATATCGTTATTATCTTCACTTTTTTCTGTTATTTCTCATTTGCCTTCTTTATGCGGATCACCGTAAAAGAATAGGCAGGTAATTGGTAGTCAAACTTTTCTGCCACTTCCATCGTGTCTTCAACAGGTAGCGGGGTATCGGTCGGTTTGCCGGTCAGTACGGTTCTTTTGCAGAAGACTGTATAGCCCCGATTCCGGAAAGATCGACATTCGTATTCACCTCTACGGGAAGTAAATTGACTAGCTTCACAATCACGTCGCCACTTGCCGAGTCACGGACAATAGAAGAAGCAATGCGTTTCCGCACTTGATCGTCTCTATTATCAAGAGTGATCTTTGATGGCAAATATTCGTTTCCGGCATTCTGTCCGTAGAGTTTCTGAACATAGTAGCCGGTGGTAGGTTTCACTTCCCGGTTATTGAAGTAAATCAAATCCGGATTCCACTGGGTATGTCCTTCTTTAGCGAGAAGAGGGGCATAGGAAGTCATGTGTACAACATCTCCATTACGTTCCAAGGCAGCAAGATAAAGAGCTTCTGTCAGTGCTGTTTCGATATTCGCCTTTCGTCCCGGTATGTGAGTTGCATATTCGCCCAGGTATACTTTTGTCTTTTTCGAACGATCGTATTTGTCGTAGAAATCCTGGTTGTTCAGGAACCATCCCGGAGTCTGGTAATAATGTTCGTCGACCATCGGAATACCCAATTTATCTGCCAACTTCCATCCTTCCACGTAGTCTGTACCCTCATTGAACGGTCCCACTGTACCGACAACAATCATTTCAGGATATTTTTCTTTGATGGCATTGAAGATCATCGTGAAGCGTTCTTCGAAGATATCAGTGATAAGATCTTCATTTCCGATACCGATGTATTTCAGATTGAATGGTTTCGGATGCCCGGCTTCGGCACGTACCTTTCCCCACTTTGTCTTCTTAGCGTCACCGTTTGCCCATTCTATCAGATCAAGAATATCCTGAATATAAGCTCCCATTTCGCTCATCGGGATACCACCTTGTTGGCCTCCTCTCAAGTCACCGTGACAGGCAGAGTTCTGGCAAGGAACACCGGCCGCCAGCACTGGAAGCGGTTCCGCACCAATATCTTCGCAAAACTGGAAATATTCAAAATAACCCAATCCCATGCTTTGATGGTATCCCCAAAGGTTACGCTGTGCTTTTCTTGTTTCCAACGGACCTACTGTATTTTTCCATTGATAAATGTTTTTCAAGCCATCACCATGAGCACACAGCCACCGGGGAAACGGATGAAACGGGGATGAATATCAGCCAACACTTGAGCCAGATCTTTGCGAAGCCCGTTCTTACGTCCTTTAAATGTATTCTGCGGGAATAGGGAAATCATGTCCAGATTCAATTCACCAACAGATTGAGGGATGATTTCGAGATGAGTGTCCGCAGTAGCTTTAGCAGTTATTACCGCTTTATATGTTTTCCATTGACGGGAAGACACTGTTAGAGAAGTCTCTCCACACACATTTCCTTTTCCATCTACCAGACGAACCTGCAATTTATTTGATTTAGCCTGCGGAACCCGGGCGAAGATGGAAAAATCATATTTCTCTCCGGTGTTCAGTGCGATTCCATCAAAACCTGTATTTTCTAATGCAGCTCCCGGTTGTTCTACATTCAGCACGGCATAATGTGGGTTATTGATATGAATAGGGTCGGTAGTATCAATAGTGAAAGTCGTTTTCTCTCCTTTCAGTGCCCAGGAATGAGTGCTGTTCCAGTTCTTATCTCCTTCCCTGTCCGAAGGGTCGTACTCGAAGTCGCGGTTTTGGATAAGTTCTGCATAGAGTCCTCCGTCTGCCGAATAATTGATGTCTTCAAAAAAAGCGCCCAGCAATACATCACTAATGGCTTTTGCGCCTTCCGGTTGTACAGTGACCGTTGCTTTTACAGGCTTCAAACCGGCAAAACGTTCTCCATCCTGTATCGGACGTTCTCCATGTAATGAGTTCCGATATTGATTCCAGCCATAATTTTTATCCAATCCATCCACCAAGGTCCAAACTACCCGGTTGATATTTCCTTTCTGCTCTTCTCCGGCAACAATAGCTTTCACTCTCACTCCGTCAAAATCCGGCGTAGTACGGGGATATTTCTGACTGGTCCAGTTGATTAAATCCTTGGAAGTAGCTTGGCCGTATCCATCATGGTCATTCAGTTTCCAGGTACAAATCCATTCGCCATCGGACGATTGTTTCAAATAAGGATCGAGCATTTTCTTCTGTGATCCCCAGCGGCTATAATCGCACCGGAGATATCCGTAGTTCCGGCCAATTTCAAACCAATTTTCTTTATCTGTACTCCAGGCAAAACGGAGTCCGCTGCGTCCGTCGTCTCCGGAAGTTGCAAAAGAAAACAGATAAACCGAATCGGGTGTACTCGTCATTTCTTTGATTGCAGCTAAAGTGAGCTGCTGGAACGACAAAAACAAGACAACTAAAAAGAGGAATAATTTTCTCATGGTATATATTGCATTAAGATTATCAATCGCAAAGTTAAGATTTTCATCATTCTAACAAGCGTGTTTCATATAATAATTGGTAATTATACACTTAAAAATATATAAGAAACAAGTAAACAAGGGTAAAATATACACTTTTCCCCATATCGTATACTGTTTTCCTGGATTACAACTAGTTGAATCCATCTTATCAGAATAACTCAAAAGAAAACAAAAGGATGGGAATACTCACTGGGAAGCGAAGATTACCCGCCTGAAAAACAATTGGTTTAACAAATCAGGGACAGGTGTTTTTCTCCTGTCCCACGAGATATTTTAGTTCAGAAACCTTCGGGTTTGCCATAGGCCTTGAAGAGGCGTTTCAACTCTTTTGGGGTAATCGGTATGACAGTGCCATGGCGCGGATGGAAATCCATACTGATAGCATGGTCAATCACTTTGAAATGTTCCAGATCGGAACTTTCGGTAAACTGGTATTTACCTTTCGTATATACATCATACATCAAAATATACTTATCGGAACCAACCAGCGGGAAAATACCCGAACCTTCTACCGGATCCTTCGTCTGCTGTTTATAGTCATCCGATTCTGTCCATTGGCCGGAGGTTAGAGAGGAGGTAGTGGCCTTTTTAATTCCATTTCCATTCCCTTCCGTTTTGTAGAACAAATGATAGAGTCCATCTTTGTAAATAATGTCGCCGTCAATACATGATTTTTTGTTTTCCGGAAGAAACAGTGGCTTCGGTTCTCCTTCTATATCGGTAAAATCTTTGTCGGCATAAGCATAATAAATGATATCGGGACCATTGCCATGTTGCATGGACCAGTAAACCATGTACTTTCCTGCTTCCCTATCATAAATAGTTTGTGGAGCCCACACACGTTTCAGATCCTCCTGATTGGGATATTTTTTCTGGATATTCACGATATTGGAAGTCCAGTGTACAAGGTCTTTTGATTTCAATAATATCATGGCACGGTTAGAACTCCATCCATTGCCGGATACCATATCTGTCACCACCATATAAAATGTCTTCCCATCTTCACAACGCAAGATATGGGGATCACGCACTCCACCTGTTGAACTAATCACACGGGAATCAAGTACCGGCTGATTTCCATTCAAGGCTTTATAATTATATCCATCGAGGCTAACAGCCATCCGGACGGCTTCTTCACTCATGCGATTGCCGGTGAAGTAAACAAACAGGTAAGCAGATTGCTGGCAATACCCAGTCAACACTCCCACAAATAGGAATGCGAAAAGAATTATATTTTTCTTCATATTCATCATCATTTCAATGCTTTTTCATCCATTGTTTTATTCTTGTCCATTCACTGTTTAGTAGTTGAAATCAGCAGGTTTCACATATACACGATATTCCTTAATCATACCCGGATACCTTTTTCGGCGCGGGGCAGATAGCGGAAACCGGTCACATTTTCCACTTTGCTCAAGTCAATTACCAATTGATGAGGATAAGGAACATTGTCCACTGTCATCCAGAAAGTGGATTCCTGCAAGTCGAATATTTTGTCAGCTGTACGGTTGCCACTACGTGTTTCTTCACTATCGGCATAACGAATCTTCCAATGTTCGCGGGATACCGGTTTACTATCAGCTCCCAGGACATCAAACTCTGCTATAGCTGCGATGTTATCATTTGCTTGTGGAGAAAGTGCTTCCAGACAGAAATAACGTCCTTTCACCGGAGTGGCAAATCGCACTTCCTGCCAGCCGTTACCCGGAGTGAAAGCTCCTTCGTGTGTTACTTTCTCACCTGTCAGTTTCAGTTTTTCTCCATCCTTGCGGTGTGTTTCGGGAGCTTTTTCACGAAGCACATCAAGAATAGGTTTCTTCAAGCCTTTGATAGAGGCTTTGGCAGGACCTTTCAAATCCAATACGAGAATTTCATTCTCTCCTTCTTTGAGCCAGCAACCCGGCATAAAGAGGGTCTGTTGCGGACCGATTTCCCAGAAACGCCCCATTGCATGACCATTCACCCAAACCATACCTTTACCCCATGTGCTCATATCCAGAAATGTATCTCCTACTTTATCCAGTTTAAAGGTGCTCTTGTAGTAAGCAGGCATAGCCGGTAGTATTTTTGTATCGTTATATTTCTTGTCTTTAATAAAAGAATAATCTACCGGGAAGTTGTACACAGTCCAGTTTTTCAATTCCTTAGCCTGATTGCCCGAAACAAGTTCCACCTTTTCCGTGATACCTTTGCGGTCGTGGATGGATTTGTCAAAGTTGACACGTCCCATTGCTTCCACTAGAATATCCAGTTGCGTACCTTTTTTCAGTGCGGGCAAAGTCGTAGTAAATTCTCCTTTACGACGGTTCAAACGCGCCAGAAGTTTGCCGTCGGCATAGATTTGCGCCCAGTCGTGCACTTCCGTAATCTTCAAAACGGTTCCTGTGGGGGTTGCTTCAGGCAGTGTGGTCCGATACAGAATAGTTCCCCATCCCTGATTGAATTGTTCCATCGATTGAATATCCACTGTTTGTTTGGCTTCCGGCAAATTCGAGAATAGCGGAGCCACTTTATTAAAATGAATTTCAGGAATCTCAATAACAGGCAAAGCAGCGGGGACTTCAGGTAATGTCTCCCCTGCCGGAAGATAGTTTTTCAATAAATCGCGAAGCAAGAAAAACTTTTCGGTCGTCCATCCGGCTTCACTGATCGGAGCGTCATAATCATACGAACTGCACATAGCGGAATAAGCAGGGTTGTTTGCACCTCCCCAATGACCGAAAGTCGTCCCTCCGTGAGTCATATAGAGACTGAAAGAGATATTCCGGTCGAGCATATCCTTGATGCCCTGTACCATGTCTTTCGCAGGACGTGTTTCATGTTTCCGTCCCCAATGGTCGAACCATCCGCTCCAGAACTCACTACACATCAATGGAGTTTCGGGACGAAGCTCTTTCAGTTTCTTAAACTGCTGGTCGATATTAGCCCCAGTTCCGAAATTTACAGTCCAAATCAAATCGTCGAGTGCGTTATTGGTAAAGTTACTGCTCCAGTCGCATTGAAACAGAGGCACATCGGTAAAACCGGATTCACGTACCAAATCACGCACGGCAGAAACGTATGGTTTATCGATTCCGTAAGAGCCATACTCGTTCTCCACCTGAACCATGATAATGTTTCCTCCTTTATCCACTTGCAACGGAGCCAGTTGCTTACCAACTTCTTTCATAAAAATACCTACCCGTTCCATATAATAAGGATCAACCGTGCGCAAAGCTACGTCTTTTTTCTTTAACAGCCACCAGGGAAGTCCTCCCATCTCCCATTCCGCACACACATACGGACCGGGACGGACAATGACGTACATTCCATGTTGCTGCGCAAGTTTACAGAAAGCGGCAATATCATTCTGCCCGGAGAAGTCGAACTTTCCTTCTTCCTGTTCGTGGATATTCCAGAAAATATAAATGCAAATCGTATTCATTCCCAATGCTTTGCACATCTCTATGCGATGACTCCAGTAAGCCTGTGGGATACGGGTGTAATGCAACTCCGCCGCCTTCACCACAAATGGTTTTCCATCAAGCAGGAATGTGTTCTTGCCCGCCTCAAATTTGTGGGCAGTGGTTTGCGCCTGTGCACTACTAAAGAGAATAACTGTAAAAAGTACCAGTAAAGCAATGATTTTGTTTTTCATGGTTTATTCAAAAATAGAATTTTAATAGTATACGGCAAAGGTAGGCGATTCACCTAAAAGGAGGGGATAATTATCATTCAAAAAGGGTTAGAAATAAAGCAAAATAGCGCCAATTGCGCTATTTTGCTTTATTTCATTTATTCCCGATCGCAGAAATACCTGGCAGAAACATAACCATTAGTCACAAAAGGATTATTCATATCTATTGTTATTGCCTTAAAGATAATAAATAAAACACCAATGGTCAAATAATGATAGTCATAAAACGACCATCATTATTTGACCATTGGCCTATCACTATAAAATCAGTTTTCTTTTGTCAGCAGACTTTCCAATTCTTCCGCGTTCAGACGAAGGTAGAATTGCCCGCGATAGGCTACGGAGATACCGCCTGTTTCTTCCGAAACAATAATAGCATGAGCATCCGACTGTTGAGAGATTCCCATTGCTGCGCGATGTCGCAAGCCAAGTTCTTTCGGTATATTCAAATCATGAGATACAGGAAGAATACATCCTGCCGCCTTGATACGTTTTTTGCTGATTACCATTGCGCCATCGTGCAACGGACTATTCTTGAAGAATATATTTTCGATTAAACGTTGGTTGATCGCCGCATCAATCAGCTCGCCCGTACGGACGACTTCGTCTAAAGGAACGTTATGCTCAATAACAATCAATGCACCGACTTTTTGCTTCCCCATATTCAAACAAGCCATTACCACCGGCATGATATCGTCATGCTTCAACGACTCTTTTTTCGAACCGTTAAAAAGACGGGCCAGCGCACTGACATGTCGGTGAGATCCCAAAGTCAAGAGGAAACGGCGTATCTCATCCTGAAAAAGAACAATCAACGCGATCACACCCACATTCATCAATGTGTCGAAAATAGAGCCCAACAATTTCATTTCCAGCACTTGCGTCACCACCAGCCAGATCAGGATAAAAACCAGAATTCCGGTGAACACCTTGATAGAACCGGAAGCTTTCATCAGTTTGTAGGTATAGTACAAAACAAAAGCTACCAGCAGAATATCGATAAAATCTTTTATGCCAAACTCAAAAAACATGCACCCTCCTCTTATTTGTCATATCCACTCTCTATTTTTAATTTCTCTGTGATCCGGACAGCTTCCACCGCTTCACGCACATCATGCACCCGCAGGATATGCGCTCCTTTCATTAACGCAACAGTGTCCAATACGGTTGTCCCATTCAATGAATCTTGCGGGGTTCCTCCCAACAATTTATAAATCATTGATTTCCGTGAAACTCCCACTAAAACAGGAAGTTCGAAGATATGAAACTCTTCCAGATGTGCCAATAGTTCATAATTATGTTCCAGTGTCTTTCCGAATCCGAATCCCGGATCGAGAATGATATCTTTCACTCCCAAGTCGCGAAGTTGCTGCACTTTACGGGCGAAATACAGGAAAACATCTTTTATCAGATGATCATAAGACGGTTCTTTCTGCATATTTTGGGGAGTTCCCTGCATGTGCATCATTATATAAGGTACTCCCAAGTCGGCTACTGTCTGAAACATCCGGTGATCCATTTCACCGGCAGCTATGTCATTAATAATAGCCACTCCATATTCTTTCACACATTCTTCCGCCACATCAGCCCGGAAAGTATCAACGGAAATAATGGCTTCGGGATGATTACGATTCAGAATTTCCAAACCGGTGCGCAGTCTTCGCATCTCTTCTTCAGCAGAAATATGTTCGGCATTCGGTCGTGAAGAATAGGCTCCTATATCAATTATTGAAGCACCTTCATCAAGTATCTGCCGGGCCCGGGCAGCAATGTCTTCTTCAGTCTGCATCCGGCTGCCGGAATAAAAAGAATCGGGAGTAACATTTAAAATTCCCATCACCTGCGGAGTAGCAAGATCGAGCAACCGCCCTTTTACATTTATATAAATAGGAGATATAGGTTTCATCATTGACAACATTCCTTTTAGATCGCCTACAAATGTAGATAAAAAAAGCAAGTATTCGTACTAAAAAGAAGAAATAAACGTATATTTGCAAACTATAGAAGAACCCGAAAAATTCATACCATGAGCCGATTAACCCTATTTCGCGTAGGATTTCTTTTCCTCATTTTGTTCTTTACCACTACTGCTAAAGCTCAAAAAGAGGCTGAAACTTTCAATGTTGACTCTACTCTCTATGAATATTATCAACGTTGTCAAGAATACTTGTTAGAGCCTGTTGTACTTAATATGTCCGACACTTTATTCCGAATGGCCGGCGAACGGCAGGACGAACGAATGCAGGCAGTAGCCATAGCTACTCAACTGGATTATTATTATTTCCAGGGAACCAATGAAGACAGCGTCATCCACTATACCAACAAAGTAAAAGAATTCGCCAAGGCCACTCATCAGCCTAAATACTATTACTTCGCATGGGCTAACAGATTAATTACCTATTACCTAAAAACAAGCAGAACGAACATAGCACTTTATGAAGTGCAAAACATGTTAAAAGAAGCTCAAGAAGAGGATGATAAGACCGGCCTCTCCCGTTGCTATAACATCATGTCGCAAATCTACACCATCAAAAGATTCGATTCGATGGCGTTCGAGTGGCGATTGAAAGAAATCGAGCTAACTGAAAAATACAAGATCGAAAACTACAACATCTCCCAGACTTATGCCCAGATAGCCAACTATTACATCAACCAGAAAAAGCAAAAAGAAGCATTAGCTGCTGTGGAAAAAGCCATTGCGACTGCCAATTCCTCTACGCAACAAATATCTGCCAAGTTGGAATTCGTAAACTACTACAGCAAGTTCGGCGACTTTCAAGCTGCCGAAAAATTACTGAAGGAGTGTCAGGCAGCATTTGAACAGGACAAAAGACTGGAGTCTATCAAAAAGAGACTGTATAATATAGAATGTTTATACTACCAGCAGACCAAACAATATCCGAAAGCGCTGGAAGCCGCAAAAATGCAGGAAAAAGAAGAACGTCGTTTAAGCGAAAGCATACTTAGCAGCATCCATTACCGCACACAGGGAGAAATCTACCAAAAGATGGGGAATATGAACCTGGCAGTCAAATATCTGCAAATGTACATCAACACGGATGACTCTTTGAAAATAGCCAATGAACAAGTGGCCAGCAGCGAATTCGCCACCTTATTAAATGTAGAAAAACTCAATGCCGAAAAGAAAGAACTCATGCTTCAGGCACAACAGAAGGAGTTGCATAATAAAACAACCTTGATTATTTCATTGATTATTTTATTAGGTATCTTATTCATATTCCTTTATAGAGAAAACTTCCTGAAACGCAAACTGAAAGTTTCGGAAGCCGAACTTAAAATAAGGAATGAAGAACTTATGGTATCGAGGGAAGAATTGCGTAAAGCCAAAGATATAGCGGAGGCAAGCAGCCGGATGAAAACAACATTTATCCAGAGCATGACGCACGAAATCCGCACACCGCTCAACTCTATCGTAGGCTTCTCGCAGGTATTAAGCGACCATTACAGCAATAGTCCGGAAACACAGGAGTTTGTCAATATCATCAAAAGCAACAGTAACGACTTGCTTCGACTGGTGACTGATGTGCTCACGCTGTCCGAACTGGATCAATACGAACAACTGCCCACTGACCCCGAAACAGACCTTAATGCGATCTGTCAACTTGCATCTGAAGTTGCCAAAGATAACACGCAGAAAGATGTAGAAGTTTTATTCGAACCTGAAAGAGAAAGCCTGCTCATACGCAGTAATTCGGAACGTATATCACAAGTATTGAACAACCTGGCACATAATGCCACTAAATTTACGACTCATGGCAGTATTCGCATCGCTTATTCCGTATTGGAAGCTGAAAAGAAAATTGAAATCAGTGTGACCGATACAGGAACAGGCATCCCGAAAGACCAACAAGAAGCAGTATTTGAACGTTTCTACAAAATGAACTCTTTCACGCAGGGCACCGGGCTCGGACTTCCGATATGCCGGAGTATTGCCGAAAAGTTAGGAGGCAGCCTCCGGATCGATACTTCTTATACAGAAGGATGCCGGATGATCCTGACTCTTCCTTTGATATATGCCTAAGCAAAAAACTACCCGAACTCCCATCAAATCCGAAAGAATAGCCTATCTTTGCAACGTTTTAAATAAAAGATCAGGTTATGAAACTTTCTGCTCTTTACCAGATTTTTCTGGATTGCCAATCAGTAACTACTGATAGCCGGAACTGCCCGGACGGTTCTTTGTTTATCGCCTTGAAAGGTGAGTCGTTCAACGGTAATGCATTTGCCAAATTAGCGCTGGACTCCGGATGCGCGTTTGCCATTATCGATGAAATACAGTATGCCGTAGAAGGCGATCAACGATATATACTTGTAGACGACTGCCTGCAAACCATGCAGCAGCTTGCCAACTATCATCGCCGCCAACTCGGAACGCGAGTGATCGGCATTACGGGCACTAATGGGAAGACAACCACCAAAGAGTTAATTTCCAGCGTTCTCTGCCAAGCCCACAATGTACTTTACACTTTAGGTAATCTCAACAACCATATCGGCGTACCGACTACCCTGCTACGGTTAAAACCGGAACATGACCTTGCCGTCATTGAGATGGGCGCCAACCATCCGGGGGAAATCAAGTTTCTTTGCGAAATAGCCGAACCGGATTATGGTATTATCACTAACGTAGGCAAAGCTCATCTGGAGGGATTCGGTTCTTTCGAAGGAGTTATCAAGACCAAAGGAGAGCTTTATGATTTCCTCCGCAAGAAAGATGCCACCACCTTTATCCATCACGATAACCCCTATTTGATGAATATCTCACAGGGATTGAACCTGATTTCTTATGGAACAGAAGATGATCTCTATGTCAACGGCCGGATTACCGGCAATTCGCCTTATCTTGCTTTCGAATGGAAAGCCGGTAAAGACGGTGAAGCCCATCAGGTTCGTACACAGTTGATCGGAGAATATAATTTCCCCAATGCCCTGGCTGCAATCACTATCGGACGTTTCTTCGGAGTGGAAGCAAAGAAGATCGATAAAGCTCTGGCAGAGTATACGCCACAGAACAACCGTTCCCAACTTAAAAAGACGGAAGATAACACGCTTATCATTGACGCATATAACGCAAACCCAACCAGCATGATGGCTGCCTTGCAAAACTTCCGGAACATGACAGTTCCCCACAAGATGCTCATATTAGGAGATATGCGCGAACTGGGTGCTGATAGCCCGGCCGAGCATCAGAAAATCGTTGACTACATCAAAGAAAGTGATTTTGAGAAAGTATGGCTCGTGGGAGAACAGTTTGCCGCAAGTGAACATTCTTTTAAAACTTATGCAAATGTGCAGGAAGTTATAAAGGATTTGCAAGAAGATAAACCCAAAGGATATACCATTCTTATTAAAGGTTCCAATGGAATCAAGCTTAGTTCAACGGTAGAATTTCTATAAAGCCGGAATGGTAAACTTCAAATGATAAATGATAAACGGTGAATAATGGTTGACTATATCATATCCATTATTCACCGTTTATTATTTGCCATCGTTCACGGCTTATCGTTCACCTTTGTTGTTCATAGGTTGCCTTTTACTATTTATTTATTTTCATCCTCGGCCGTACGACATAATAGCCACTAAACTAGCCAGAATCGCCCCTGTTGTATTGGCCGCAAAATCCAACCAGTCACCACCCCGGTAAGTAGTACAGTATTCCTGCAGCAACTCTACACAACCGCTGAAAAGCACCGGACAAAGGAACGCACCTACCACGCATGCCACATGGGAGCATGATCCTGCGATGTGCACGCAAAAACTCCAGCCACAACATCCCCGACATACCGAAATACATACAAACATGAACCAGTTTGTCTAAATTGGGAATTTCATTCAAATCCGTCTTAGGCGGTTTAAAGAACGACAGATAAATCACTGTCAAAATGATAAAAAGCGAGATAGGATATTTCTTAATATAAGATAGCATATCTAAATAATATTACAATTTTCGTGCAAATATAAGTATCATTTTCTATATTTGCACTTTAACTCGTATATTTTATAACGATTTGTAAGATAAAACAAGATTTATGGCAAAAAATGATAGAGCGAACTTCGGCAGCAAATTAGGGGTCATACTCGCTTCTGCCGGCTCTGCAGTTGGGTTGGGTAATATATGGAGGTTTCCATACGAAACAGGAAATCATGGAGGTGCCGCTTTTATACTGATCTATTTAGGTTGTATCTTTCTCTTGGGATTGCCTATTATGATTGCCGAGTTCCTGATAGGACGCCGATCAAGAGCCAACACTGCAAGAGCGTATCAAACATTAGCTCCGGGAACGCATTGGCGTTGGGTAGGACGCATGGGAGTATTAGCAGGTTTCCTGATACTTAGTTATTATGCAGTAGTAGCAGGGTGGACACTTGAATATATTCTTGAGGCTGCCACCAATGGCTTTGCCGGAAAAACATCCGGAGAGTTTATCTCTTCTTTCCAACAATTCTCCAGTAGCCCGTGGCGACCGGTCGTATGGTTGGTAGCATTTTTATTGATTACTCATTTCATCATCGTGAAAGGAGTAGAAAAAGGGATTGAAAAGTCTTCTAAGATTATGATGCCTACCTTGTTTATCATTATCCTTATACTGGTAGTTTGTTCGGTCACTCTGCCGGGAGCCGGTGCAGGTATTGAATTCCTACTCAAACCCGACTTTAGCAAAGTGGACGGAAATGTGTTTTTAAGTGCTATGGGACAGGCTTTCTTCTCTTTGAGCCTGGGTATGGGATGCCTTTGCACCTACGCCTCTTATTTCAGTAAAGAAACCAACCTGACTAAAACAGCTTTCAGTGTAGGAATCATTGATACTTTTGTGGCAATACTAGCCGGATTTATCATCTTCCCGGCAGCCTTTTCGGTTGGCATACAACCGGATTCAGGTCCCAGTCTGATCTTTATCACGCTGCCTAATGTATTCCAACAGGCATTTGGCGGAGTTCCCGTACTAGCATACATATTCTCTGTAATGTTCTACGCATTGTTGGCGATGGCTGCTTTAACTTCTACCATTTCTTTGCACGAAGTAGTAACCGCTTATCTTCACGAGGAGTTCAATCTTTCCCGTGGAAAAGCAGCAAGGTTAGTCACCGGCGGTTGTGTCTTTCTCGGAATATTCTGTTCATTATCATTGGGAGTCATGAAAGGATTCACCATTTTCGGACTGGGAATGTTCGATCTCTTCGACTTCGTAACAGCTAAAATCATGTTACCACTTGGCGGACTGTGTATCTCCCTCTTTACCGGATGGTATCTGGATAAAAAGATTGTATGGTCAGAGATTACCAATGACGGCTCGATAAAGATACCGGTATACAAGCTTATCATCTTTATATTAAAATATATCGCACCAATCGCCATCTCACTGATATTTATCAATGAACTGGGGCTAATCAAGCTATAATGTGGAAAGACTTCCTTTATTATACTAAAACCGAACGACAAGGCATTATCGTCCTTGTCGTTCTTATTTTAGGAGTATATGCAGCTCCTGAACTCTTTGCCTTTTTCACTCGTGCCGAAGATACCGGCTGCACAAAGAATGAGAAAGCCGATCAAGAATATAATGACTTTGTTGCCTCTCTCCGGGAAACCAAACCTCACAACAGGTTCGGTCATTCTTTTCCATCAACCCCTCAAAGGGAAATCAAGCTTACGATGTTTGATCCGAACACCGCAGACTCCACCACTTTTCTTTCGCTCGGATTATCGTCGTGGATGATAAAGAATATCCTGCACTATCGCCATAAACAAGGCAAATTCCGCCATCCGGAGGATTTTCAGAAGATATACGGACTCACAGAAGAACAATACCAGACTCTTCATCCTTATATCCAAATTACAGAAGATTTCAGTTCGAAAGATAAAGATACAATACGATTATTAACCGTACAAAGCATACAACGGGACACACTTGTGAAATACCAACCGGGAACTGTCGTCAGCCTCAACTCTGCTGATACCACAGAACTTAAAAAGATTCCGGGAGTCGGAAGCACTATTGCCCGGATGATCGTAAATTACCGCGAACGGCTGGGAGCTTTTGCCGGATAGAGCAGTTACAGGAGATTCATCTAAAAGCAGAAAGGCTCCGCCCGTGGTTTTCTATTGACACCCATCAGATACACCGTATCAATTTAAACAAAGCCGGTATGGAACGAATGATGCGTCATCCATACATAAACTACTATCAAGCGAAGGTCATCATAGAATATCGGAAAAAGAAAGGAATCTTAAAAAGTCTGAAGCAATTATCCCTTTATGAGGAGTTCACTCCTATTGATCTTGAGCGGATCGAGCCCTACATTTGTTATAATAAATAAAAAGATGCATTCCTATCACACCAGACAAGAATGCATCACACACAAACAAAACAAACACTCTACTATCATCTTCACAGACTTCCGTAGAGAAGCGACTATAAATATATAGCTAAAAGATAGAACACTTGCAAGGCTCTACCTTTTTGGTATACATTTTTAGAAGTTAGGTTCTCTAATTAATATTTTTTAATCATACCATCCACCATATGGACTGTCCGGTCCGTGATTTTGGCAAGTCCCTCGTCATGCGTCACTATGACAAAAGTCTGCCCCAGACGGTCCCTCAAATCGAAGAACAGTTGATGTAAATCTTCTTTATTATGTGTATCCAGACTACCGGATGGTTCGTCTGCCAGAATAACTGCCGGGTCGTTAATCAAAGCCCGCGCTACCGCTACCCGTTGTTTCTCACCTCCCGACAGTTCATTCGGTTTATGAGAAGCCCGGTCAACCAGTCCCATGAAATCCAGAATCTTCGTGGCACGGTCATTTGCCTCTTTGGAAGAAACGCCTGCAATGAGAGCGGGAATCATCACATTTTCCAATGCCGTAAACTCCGGCAACAGTTGATGAAACTGGAAAACAAAACCGATATTCTTATTACGGAACGCAGATAGTTCTTTCTCTTTCATCCGGCTTACTACTGTTCCGTCAATCTGCACCGTACCCGCGTCCGGTTCATCGAGAGTGCCCATGATTTGCAACAAAGTCGTTTTACCGGCACCGCTCGGACCTACGATACTGACAATTTCTCCTTTATTGATTTCCAGATCAATGCCTTTCAACACTTGTAATGAGCCGAAACTCTTCGTTATACCTTCTAGTTTTATCATAATAGCCTTTATAATCGTTTAATGACATATTCAGCCAGATAGCACCCAAACACGGCCGGCATATAACTGACTGTTCCACACGTCGATTTCTTATTCTGTTCATCATCCGTCAGCAACACGGCTTTCGGATCGGCTTGTTCCGTACTGAACACTACCGGAAGTTTCCGTTTCATTCCCATCTTCTGCAAGCGTTTCCGTACCGCCTTGCTTAAACCGCAATGATACGTTTCCCAAAGATCGGCAAAACGAACTTGGGTGATGTCACTCTTCGCTCCTGCTCCCATACTGGAAACAATCTTTATACGACGTTTCATCGCCTCATAAATCAGAAAGCATTTCGGACTGATCGTATCAATAGCATCTACTATAAAATCATATTGATTGGCATCCAACAGTTCCGGTATATTCTCATCTTTCAGGTAGACGGGCAGAACGGTTAATTCGATTTCCGGATTTATATCTTTATAACGGGCAGCCAATACTTCCGCTTTCGCCTTTCCCAATGTGGAATGCATGGCCGGCAACTGACGATTCATATTGGTAGGCTGCACTGTATCAGCATCTACCATCGTCATCCGTCCGACTCCTGCGCGGCAGATCATCTCGGCGGCGTAAGCTCCCACTCCACCTAATCCCACGACCAATACGTGCGCGTTCCGGATGCGTTCCATCTTTTCCTCTCCTAACAGGAGTGCTGTTCTCTGTTGCCAGTCGTATCTTTCCATCAGTTTTTCTTTAACCATTTATAGAACCATTTACCCACTTTCTCATAATGTTGAGACTCATTATGCCCGCGAGGATCAGAGAATGACACAATTTCCTGCGGTTCTCCAAACTGATCGGGATATAAAATAATCAAACTATTATTAGAGAAATATTTTCCCAGTTGCGCCGGCAGACGTTCAAAAGAGGTATCGTAAGAGATAGACCGCGACGGGCAGAAACAACCACCAGCAAGTGGTCATAATTCACCTGTCCTGTCAATAACAGGAGATCTTCCCATTCTTCCAGGATGGAAAATTCTGTCGGGGTGCCTGCATGTCTTTTCTTCACCAGTTGCTGAAGGCGCATCAATGTACGCTCATTGGCAAAGAAATGCACCCGACAGCCGAGGATGCTTCCCATACGGCAGAAATGTTCCACCCACTTTGAGAAACCCGATTCATATTCAGCCTTTGGCGGAACGGCAATATTAATTCGCCGCAGGGTGTTAACCGGCATCAGGAATTTGGCAATCATCACTTCACGATGCGTACCTTTCAATAGGCTTTCAGCCAGATGTCCGAAGAAAGAGTCGACAATATTGGCCTTCCGGTGCAGGCCGATCACAACATCCGTAGCTTCATATTCTTTGATCGTATGGATAATCCCCGAAGCAATATTCAAATCATAACGGCTCACCATCGTGACAGGCACATCGGCGGCAGCAGCAATCATGGCAGCCTTCTCCAGGTTACGTTTACCCTGCTGCTCTTTCTTCTCCGAACTGTTATTGTCATTAATCACATTCAATGCAACCAATGCATTCTTCTGCTTGGCATCCTTTATCACCAAAGCCAGATTAACCAAATCTTCAATCGTCTCCGGATTAGCGACCGGAATCAGGATCTGTTCCTTATTTATCTGTTTAGCTTCTTCTTCCGCTTGCACATTTTCATCCAGAGCGAAACGGCGGGCCGAACGTTCGGTCACCAAAGAACTGATGACGCAAGTGAAAAGTATCATACTACCGTGCCGTTCAATACATCATCATTCAACAAGCGTTCTCCATTCTCCATAATGATTTCATGGCCGATCAGTACTGCTGCCAGTGTAGCCGCAGCCTGCGCATTACTCAAGCCAAATATCATGCTCCGTTCATTCGACTGCATCCGGTATATCTTCTGCGTGATCCAGGCAGCCAACCATTTACTAAAGGTCGCCACCACCGTCATTACAATAGCCACCTTCAATGCTTCACCTCCGGTAAACAGGCTTCTTACATCAATAATCATCCCGACACCAATCAGGAAATAAGGAATAAACAAGGCATTTCCCACAAACTCCAGGCGGTTCATCAAAGGAGATACATGAGGAATCAAACGATTCAACACCAAGCCTGCCAGGAAAGCGCCTAAAATTCCTTCCATTCCCACGAATTCCATCAACCCTCCTCCAAGGAAAACCATTGCCAGTACAAACACAAACTGCATCACGCTGTCATCATACTTCCGGAAGAACCAACGCCCGATACGGGGAAAGAAGAAAACAATCAGGAATCCGAGAAAAGCCACTTTTGCCACAAGAAATACCCAGAACCAACCATCAACAGTGCCTTTAAACATACCACCTATGACGGCAAGAATAATCAAAGCAAGGGTGACGGTGACAGCCGTTCCCCCAATGGTTATATTGACGCTGCGCAAACGCGACAATCCATAACGGCTAATAATAGGATAGGCTATTAAAGTATGAGAAGCGTACATACTTGCCAATAACACCGCCGTGAGAAAGCCATAACCCAGCATACTCATACTACTCCATATTCCCAACGCCATCGGAATCAGAAAGGTGAGCCAGCCGAACACAACACTTTTCGTCCGGTTTTTCTTAAAGTCCTCCATATCCATTTCGAGCCCGGCAAGGAACATGATATAATATAATCCCACTTTGCCGAAGAGTTCGAAACTGCTGTCACGGTCGAGCACATGAAAACCGTGTTCGCCAATCAATACACCCGCCAGAATCATGCCTATAATATGAGGTATATGAAGACGTCCGAGGATCATCGGAGCAAAGAGAATGATAATTAGTACCAAAAAGAATACCCAAGTCGGGTCGGTAATCGGTAAGGTTAAATTAAAATCAAACAGGTTCATAGGCTGTGGCTTTAGGAATTCAATGCAAAGGAACAAAAAAGTTTGCAGAATCACAATGAATGTCCAGACGTATTATTCAGTAGTCAATTACTCACCTTACTACTTCTTTTCCCCCGCTTACCTATCAAGATCTATTTCATTAGGCACTTTTATTTCGTTCCACTATAGTGTCTCTTGCGGATAACTATAGTGGAACGCAAGGGAGACTATAGTTATCTTTGCGTTACACTATAGTGGAACGAAGTAATATTAGGCAATAAAGATAATCTTATCAGGCTACGAAACCAATCCGATTTGCATCGCGACGGAGAACGCATTCCTTTTGGTGCATTTATCCCGTCCAACAACTACACTTGATTATACGTAAGGTTAAAGAAATCCACCGAAAGACTGAAATATTTCTCTCAAAAGCGATGTTTATATGCTAAATTGTTATAATTTTGCAGCCAAATCTTTTCTATTCGACAGGATAAGGAGAGAAATTCAATATTCACAATTTAACAAAAGAAAAAGATGAAAGTAGCTATTGTTGGCGTAAGCGGAGCCGTAGGACAAGAATTCCTGCGCGTGCTCGATGAGAGAAACTTCCCGATGGACGAGTTAGTTTTGTTCGGTTCTAAACGTAGTGCCGGAACAACTTATACTTTCCGCGGTAAACAGATCGAGGTGAAACTCTTACAACACAACGATGACTTTAAAGGGGTAGACATTGCTTTCACTTCTGCCGGTGCAGGAACATCCAAGGAATTCGAAAAAATAATCACCAAGTATGGTGCTGTGATGATCGACAACTCCAGCGCATTCCGTATGGATGCCGATGTACCTTTGGTTGTGCCTGAAGTAAATGCCGAAGATGCATTGGAACGTCCGCGTGGCGTTATTGCCAACCCGAATTGTACGACTATCCAGATGGTAGTTGCACTGAAAGCCATCGAAAAGCTTTCTCATATAAAAACCGTGCACGTGTCTACCTATCAAGCAGCAAGTGGTGCGGGTGCTGCTGCTATGGACGAATTGTACGAACAATATCGCCAGGTATTGGCAAACGAGCCTGTGACTGTAGAGAAGTTTGCCTATCAGTTGGCTTTCAACCTGATTCCGCAGATTGACGTATTCACAGAAAACGGTTATACGAAAGAGGAAATGAAAATGTACAATGAAACACGTAAGATCATGCATTCTGACGTAAAGGTTAGTGCAACTTGTGTACGTGTTCCTGCATTACGCGCTCACTCTGAAAGTATCTGGATAGAAACAGAACGTCCGATTTCCGTAGAAGAAGCTCGTGAAGCATTCGCTAACGGTGAAGGCTGGTTCTTCAGGACAATCCGGCAGAAAAAGAATACCCGATGCCGCTGTTCCTGGCAGGTAAAGATCCGGTATACGTAGGCCGTATCCGCAAAGACCTGACAAACGAAAACGGATTGACTTTCTGGATTGTAGGTGACCAGATCAAGAAAGGCGCTGCCCTGAATGCTGTTCAGATTGCCGAATATCTGATTAAAGTAAAAAATATCTAATACAATAGACTGGATATAATATCCGGTCAATGACAGATAAGCCCAATAAATCAACCGGCTTGCAATGTGATAGTGATCGCAATGCAAGCCGTTTTTTTATTTTCTAAATTACCTATTAAAGAAAAGGTACCCATTATTAGGTAAAAGATCCCCAGTTGCAGGTATTAAGATTTGTGAAAATAACTATTTATAGTGATTGATATAAACTTGGTTTTTATCGAATTTTGCACAAAACTTATCTATGAAATATTGTCTTTTTAACATAGCATTCTGGGGGCTGCTATTTTTCAATTTATTTGAGGCCGCAGCTAATTCAAACATCTATACAATCTCGGGACGTGTGACCGAGCCCAAAACGAATTCCCCCTTGCCCGGTGCTTCCATTCTCATTAAAGGCACCTATTTATGGGCTGTATCCAATCAGAAAGGCGAATTCACGATACAAGGAGTGCAGGAGGGAAAATATAATCTGGAAGTTTCTTTTCTGGGTTATGTACCGGCAACAATTCCGGTAAATGTGCACAGTAATATCAAAAACCTACATATAGAACTCAAAGAAAACACGCTTGCACTGGATGATGTAGTCGTTACTGCACAAGCGCCCAAGAATGAGTTAAACACTACGCTCACTATCGGTAATAATGCGCTGGAACATTTGCAGGTATCCAACGTGAGCGATATCTCCGCTCTTCTTCCGGGAGGAAAGACAAAAGTGCCGGATCTTACCACTAATAATATCTTCTCATTACGCGACGGAGGGTCGACAGTCGGTAATGCAGCCTTTGGGACAGCCGTTGAAGTGGATGGGGTACGTATTGGCAATAATGGCTCATTTGGAAATATGAACGGAGCAGATACCCGTAATATCACCGTGGCGGATATTGAATCGGTTGAAGTCATCACCGGAGTACCTTCGGCTGAATATGGAGACTTGAATAGCGGAATGGTCAAGATTCACACCCGGAAAGGGAAAACACCCTGGAACATATTATTGTCCATCAATCCCCGCACCGAACAGGTTTCCTTCTCCAAAGGATTGGATTTAGGAAACGACAAAGGCGTTATCAATATAAACGGAGAATGGACAAAGGCTACCCAAAAGTTGGTATCTCCCTATTCGTCTTATACGAGAAGGGGATTCTCTGCCGGATATAGCAACACTTTCAGCAAAGTGTTCAGATTCGATATCGGTGTGACAGGTAATATCGGAGGAATGAATACCAAAGATGACCCGGATGCCTATTCGGGAGAATACAACAAAGTGAGGGATAACGTATTCCGGGCAAACACTTCACTGGCCTGGCTGCTCAATAAATCGTGGATCACCAACCTCAAGTTCGACGCATCGGTATATTACAATGACAATAACTCCCATGCACATACTTTCTATTCGTATGCATCGGAACAGCCGGCTGTTCATGCCACGCAAGAAGGATATTTTATGGCAAACAAACTGCCATATACCTACTTCGCAGATCAGATCATCGACTCCAAAGAACTGGATTATGCCGCATCGTTAAAATATGAATGGAACAGACGGTTCAAGACTGTAAACAGCAACCTGAAAGCGGGTGTTCAGTGGAAAGCAACAGGGAATGTGGGTGAAGGAGAATATTACAAAGACCCTTCACTGGCTCCGAACGGTTATCGCCCCCGCCCTTACACCGCTTATCCATATATGCATAACGTTTCGCTTTATGCAGAAGAAAGTCTGTCGTTACCAGTGGGAAACACGATGCTTAGACTGATGGCGGGAGTGCGTTGGGAACATTTGTTTATCAAGGGAACGAACTATAAAAACCTGAATACTCTTTCACCACGTTTCAATGCCAGATGGCAGTTGAACGAACATATCGCTATCCGTGGCGGTTGGGGAATCACTGAAAAGCTTCCCTCTTTCTATACCTTGTACCCCAAACAGGAATACCGGGACATACAGACATTCGGTTTTTCCTATAATAACAATGAATCATCTTATATCTATTACAGCCAGCCCTACACATTACTGCACAATGAGAATCTACGCTGGCAACGGAATCAGAATTCGGAATTGGGCATTGACGTCCATATAGCCCGGACCAGGATTTCGCTAGTCGGTTATTTCAACCGCACCAAGTTACCGTATAAATACACGAGTTCCTATAACCCGTTCTCTTACGATGTTCTCCAATTGCCGGAGGGATTCACTATGCCGGCCAATCCGCAAATCAATGTGGATAATCAGACGGGAATGGTGTACATACGTGACAATGCATCGAGCTACTGGACTCCTATGGACGTAAAGGTGACCGACCAGACTTTTGTCAAGTCAACCTCTCCCGATAATGGAATGGACGTCATTCGCCGCGGAGCGGAAATGATTGTTGATTTTCCGGAAATAACTCCTATCCGTACGCAATTCCGGTTAGATGCCTCCTATGCTTATACTAAATATATCGACAATTCTTTGTCTTATTATTATCAGAACGGATGGTCGCACACCAGTCTTGCCAACCGCTCCTACCAATATGTAGGTATCTATGCCAATGGCGACAACTTATCGACGACTGCCAACGGTAAACGTACCCACTCATTGGATGCCAATATCACAGCCATCACCCGTATTCCGAAAGCCAGGCTGATTATTTCATGCAGACTGGAGGCTTCGCTTGTGAAGCGTTCGCAGAATATCTCCGAATATAAGGGAAAAGAATACGCGTTCAACGTAAGTGAAAGCAGCAATGCCCAAACGGGTGGAAGCATTTATAACGGTGACTCTTATACGGCTATCTGCCGGTGGCATATCTCGACCTGAACAATGAGATGCATCCTTTCACGTCAGCCGAAGCCGAGAATCCGGAATTCTCTTATCTGATACGCAAATCGGGCAATGCCTACACATTTGCAGCGGATGGATATGATCCTTATTTCTCCGCCAATATCAACATAACCAAAGAGATTGGCGACCATGTGTCTCTTTCTCTCAACGCTATCAATTTCACCAATTCACGGCCGTATGTAAAATCTCATGCAACCGGTGTGAGCGTGCTCTTTACCCGGATTTCTATTATGGACTTACTTGCCGTATTAAATTTTAAAGATATGAAGCAGTCTATCTACATATTATTACTAACAGTGACCGGCCTCCTTGCAGGATGCACGGATCTTGATAAAGAGAATCCGTACGACGATCAGTTGCACAGCCTGCAAGTGACTGCCGTATACCCGGATGGATACTCGGAATATCTCCGGGAAGGAGTGACCGTAAAGATTGAAGACGTCGACCGTGGAAATTCTTACAAGGCTAAAACCGACAAGAACGGAGTGGCGCAATTCTCTCTGACTAAAGGTATATATCGCGTGCAGGTCAGCGACAAGGACGGACAGGATATTTTCAACGGACTGGCCGATAATGTGAAACTGACCAGCGGAAACATGGCGTTCAACCTCCCGCTCATCCATTCCAGAGCCGGGGCTATTATTATTAAGGAGATTTATTGCGGAGGATGTACAAAGTTGCCGCTGGAGGGAAACTACCAGTCCGACAAATATATAATCCTGCATAATAACGATTCGGAAGTGCAATATCTCGATAGTTTATGTTTCGGAGCACTCGATCCTTACAACTCACAAGCTACCAATGTATGGGTAACGCAGGATGAAATAACCGGAGCAACCATCTTCCGGGATTTTGCTCCCATCGTTCAGTGCATCTGGCAGTTTGGCGGTACCGGCAAGACTTTCCCGCTTCAACCGGGAGAAGATGCAGTGATTGCCATCAATGGAGCAGTTGACCATGCAGCGCAATACCCGCAATCTGTCAATCTGAACAAACCGGGATATTTTGTCTGCTACAATAACGTTTATTTCCCGAATACGCAGTACCATCCGGCTCCGGGCGATCAGATCACACCGGATCATTATCTGAACGTGGTATTGAAAACCGGACAGGCGAATGCTTACTCGTTCTCTATTTTTTCTCCTGCTACGGTTATCTTTAAAGCTAAGGATACCACGATACAGGACTTTGTTCTAAAAGAGGGAAGTGTGATACAAAAACCGGGAAGTACCACCGACCGGGTGATAGCAGTTCCGCTCGACTGGGTGATTGATGGAGCGGAAGTGTACTATGGTGGTTCCTCCAACAACAAGAAACGTATATCTCCTTCCATCGACGCAGGATATGTCACTCAAAGTGCGACATACAACGGACGCAGCTTATATCGCCATGTGGACGAAGAAGCTACGCAGGAAGCAGGTTATGAAGTATTGATGGACACCAACAACTCTTCTACCGATTTTTATGAAAGAGAAAAACAATCTTTGCATGAGTGAGATGAAAAAAATATATATAACAGGTCTTTGGTTACTATGTATAGTGTACGGTGTTTCGGCACAGACTTACGACATTATAGAACGGCGTAATTCCTGGAATGCCGGAGAAAATGTCACAGGTATCAGGATGGATAGCATCTCTTCTTCCTATGCCGAACTGTATGGTAAGAATAACCATGGTGATTTCCACCACTCTTACGAAGCGGAGAAATCATGGAATGCCGGAGCAATAGCCAAGTCTATCACTCATCTGAAAGGGTATTCGCTGACTGGTTCTTTCTCATTCGATCATACTTCCGGTAAGGACATGAGTGGTTCCATGTTTATCCAGCCGGGATTTTATCCGGTAGACATTCTGGAGTTCACTCCCGGAGGCAAAGACCTGCAACGATACGCTTTTATGGGCGGTATTGCATCAGATATTGCACCTAACTGGCGATTGGGAGGAAAGATTGACTTTGCCGCCTCCAACTATTCCAAACGGAAAGACTTGCGACATACCAATTATCGACTGGATTTGAAAGTAGCCCCCAGCGTGATGTATCACTCGGGCGATCTAGCCATTGGTTTTTCTTATATATTCAGCAAAAACAGCGAATCGATCAAGGCGGAAGTAATCGGGACTACCGAAAACTCTTACAACGCCTTCTTGGATAAAGGACTGATGTATGGAGCTTATGAAGCATGGGACGGCAGCGGGATTCATCTAAGCGAATCGGGAATCAACGGCTTTCCGATCAAAGAACTGTCTAACGGGGGAGCACTGCAACTTCAATGGAAGGGATTTTATGGAGATATCGAATATACCTATTCTTCGGGGTCTGCCGGTGAAAGAGATGCTATCTGGTTCAAAATCCCCACTCACCGGATTGCCTCTCATTTGAGTTATCATTTCAAACAGGGAAAGAAAGAGCATTTTCTACGATTGAACCTGCAATGGTCACATTTGGTCAACAACGAGAATGTGATTAATAAGGAGACTATTAACGGAATAACGACGACTTATATCAACGGCTCCAACCGCATTTTCGAAAGAGATGCTTTCTCGGTCCATCCCGAATATGAATTTATAAGTCCTCGTACAGAAGTTCGTTTGGGAACACATATTTCAACTTTCAAACGACTGACTACCCAGATGTATCCGTATGTAGCGTCGGAAAAGATGCTTTGTACGCAGACTTATGTATCCAGCGTGTTTCATATAGGGAAATTTGACTTAAAGGCAGCCGCTTCCTTTGCCATAGGAAACTCTACCGAGAAAAACAGAGTCGTTGCAACAGATACGGAGCCGGGTGATCCACCTTATCGTCTGACAGATTATTATAATCTGCAGAATGAATATGCTACCGCTCCACAAGCAACGCTTCGTCTCGGTTTACGCTATCATTTCAACCATGGGATCTATGCTGAAGTACAGGGAAGTTATACACGCGGTTTCAACCTTCACTATATAGATGGTTCGAGCCGTTGGAATGAGACTATCAAGTTAGGATATACTTTTTGAGGACCGGGATATGCTTTTTGAAAACAATGAATATATATAAACTAAATTATTAAGCAATGAAAAAGAGTTTAACATTTATCTTTGCAGCAGCACTTTTGGTATCTTGCCAGCAGGAAGAGAACGAAACGCTGACACCTGCCAACAGTCGTATTACTATCTCGCCTGTTATCACACGCGCTACCGAAGTTAACTTTGAGACCGGAGATAAAATTGGCGTTACAATCATCCAAAACGATGACTTCGTATATGCGGAAAATAAACAGATGACATTCAATGACGGAGTATTTGCAGGTGACTTGCTTTGGTATCCGGAAGGAAATGACAAATCGCAGATAGTAGCATACTATCCTTATAGAGAAGGTAATACTCCTACTTCTTTTTCTGTAGAAGCCGATCAGACCACCGGATATGGGGCATCAGACCTTATGGCAGCAAGTAATAAAGATGTACTTCCTACTGTAAATACTATAACAATGAACTTTAAGCATCTGCTTACCAAACTGGTCATTAATGTAACAAAGGAAGTAGAAGCCAACATAACATCCATTGCATTGAAAGGCTCTATCCCGACTGCAACTCTTGATCTGGCTGCCCTTACAGTTACTGCTGACGCGAATGTCGCAGCTACAAACATTACGGCACAGGTTGTTGAAGCGAACAAAACTTACCGCGCCCTCATCGTTCCCCAAACGGTAGCTTTGACGCTCGAAGTAGCAACTTCTGATGGCAAGACCTTGTCGCAGAAACTCACATCTACTACTTTAGCGCAAGGAGGACAATACAGCGTAAACATCCGTGTATTGCCTGACGATATAGAGGTTAAACTTATCGGTGACATCGAAAACTGGACAGATGAAGGTGAAATCGGAGCAGACAATGAGATTCCTTTCGAAGAACATCTCGATGAGAACTATTTCTTATACGATAATGTAAAATATAACACGGTAACTTTGGCAAACGGTACTACGTGGATGGCTGAACCGCTTATCTATCTTCCGAAAGGATATACTCCTTCTACCGATCCTACTGCTGATAGCCATGTTTGGTACCCGTATGAAATCAAAGCTGACGGTGCAACCGTAGCCACAACAGAGGAAAGTGCTATCAAAGAATTAGGTTATCTATATGATTTCCAAGTTGCACTGGGCGGTAAGGAAATTACTGAAAGTAATCTGAACTCTTTTGAAGGAGCGCAAGGTATTTGTCCGAAAGGTTGGCACATACCAACACGTCTGGAATACTTTAATCTGGTAGGAAAAACAACGAATGATGTCGACGGCAAGGTACCGGCTGATGGTGATAAAGCTCTTTTCTATGATGCAGTTTATGACGGCGCCAAAATATCATCACTGAATAATGCAGGATTCAATTACCAATTCTCCGGCGTTCGTATGGCAACAAGCCTTACAGGTGCCGGCAGCTATCAAAAAACGGCAATAGCAGAAGATGCCAATATTCAAACTGCATGGCACGGAAAACCGGCAATGAATTATCTTATGACTTCGACTGCCTTCAAGCCCGTATACAATAGCACCAGCGGACTACTTACCAATATACAGTTCTTTGGATTAATGAGTACAATCAATGCAAAGTATTCGGAAGGCAGATTATCATTATCTTATGTCAGCATTAAAGCCGGTATGCAACTCCGTTGCGTAAGGGATCAAGCTGCCAACTAAAGGAGTAGTATTTGTTTCAAGCATGGTTGAAACTCCCCGCCCGTAAGGCGAACTATTAAAAGCTATAAACAAACGAAAAACAGATTACAAACTATAATAAAAACGAAGCAATAACAATGAAAACAAAAAAGCTAACAATCGCAATTGCCCTTATGGCAATGACTTTTATCGGAACTTCATGTGGTAACAAACAACAGAAAAGCGCATCAGAAGCGACTACAGAACAGTCTGCATCTTCCGCTTTGGAAATTGATTCTCTCCTTGCCAATGCCGAAAACCTTGCAGGACAAGAAGTAACCATTGAAGGCGTTTGCACACATACCTGCAAACATGGTGCAAAGAAAATCTTCCTGATGGGCAGTGACGATACCCAAGTGATCCGTGTAGAAGCCGGGACATTGGGAGCCTTCGATCCTAAATGTGTGAACTCTATCGTCCGTGTTACCGGAACATTGAAAGAACAACGCATCGACGAAGCCTACCTCCAAAACTGGGAAGCACAACTCAAAGCACAAGCTGCCGAAAAACACGGAACCGGTGAAGCCGGATGCGATTCTGAAAAGAAAGCACGCGGCGAAACAGCCAACAGTCCCGAAGCCCGCATCGCAGACTTCCGCGCAAAAATAGCCGACCGCAAAGCAGAAACAGGAAAAGAGTATTTATCTTTCTATTTTATGGAAGCCAACTCGTATGAAGTGGAGTAGTACTGTTCGTAAATGGAGCCGGCTCATACACCGTGACCTGTCATTTTTCTTTTCCGGAATGGTATTGATATATGCCATTTCCGGAATTGTAATGAATCACCGTGACACGATTAATCCGAACTTCTCCATCACACGGAAAGAATATAAAATAGCGGAAAAGCTACCGGACAAAGCAGGAATGAGTAAAGAGAAAGTACTTACTCTACTGGAACCTTTGGGAGAAACCGGCAACTATACCAAATTTTACTTCCCGAAAACGGACGTAATGAAAGTCTTCCTGAAAGGCGGTTCCAACCTCCTGGTAAACGTGAAGACAGGAGACGCGGTATATGAATCCGTCACCCGTCGCCCGCTTATCGGAGCGATGTCCCGTTTACATTACAATCCGGGACAATGGTGGACTTACTTCGCGGATATTTTCGCTATCGCCCTTATTATCATTACTCTCTCCGGCATTATCATGCTGAAAGGGAACAAGGGCATTATCGGCAGAGGAGGAATAGAACTAATAGTCGGAATCTTGATTCCCATTCTTTTCCTTTTCTTCTTTTGAATCGAAATAACAGATAAAATCAAATGGAACAAATTATCGAATGTAACAACCTGACGCACTACTACGGTAAACGGTTGATTTACGAAAACCTTAGTTTCACAGTGCCAAAGGACGTATCCTGGGACTATTGGGAAAGAACGGTACGGGCAAAACCACCACTATCAATATCTTGAGCGGTTACCTGAAACCCCGTTCGGGAGAATGTCGCATCTTCGGACAGGAGATACAGACCATGGCACCGGCTCTGCGCCGCAATATCGGACTGCTCATCGAAGGTCATGTGCAATACCAATTCATGACCATCACCGAAATAGAAAAATTCTACGCAGCCTTCTACCCCGGCCAGTGGAAAAAAGAAGCGTACTACGAACTGATGAATAAATTGAAAGTAGCTACCGGACAGCGCATCTCACGTATGTCCTGCGGACAGCGCTCTCAAGTAGCTCTCGGACTGATTCTCGCACAAAACCCGGAACTTCTGGTACTGGACGACTTCTCGCTCGGACTCGATCCCGGCTACCGCCGCCTGTTTGTGGACTATCTCCGCGACTATGCCCGTTCGGAAGGTAAAACCGTCTTTCTGACCTCGCATATCATTCAGGATATGGAACGTCTCGTTGACGACTGCATTATTATGGACTACGGAAAGATACTGATTCAGAAACCAATCACCGAATTACTGGAAAAAGGACGCCACTACACCTTCACCATTCCCGAAGGTTACGAGCTTCCTGCATCGGATGATTTCTACCATCCTTCCATCATGCGGAACCAGCTGGAGACTTTCTCCTTCCTGCAACCGGCAGAAACAGAAGCCAAACTGAAATCAATGTCAGTGCCCTACACAGACTTGCACTGTGAGCAAGTCAATTTGGAAGATGCCTTTATCGGCCTCACCGGGAAATACTGATTAAATTAAGAATAAGAGTTGGCAACTCGTAACCCATAAATCATCATTCATAAATCATAAATCCTCAAGAATGTACGCTATATTTTATAAAGAATGGATAAAGACACGGTGGTATTTTCTGCTTGCCGTGCTCGCCACACTTGGTTTTACAGGCTACTGTATGCTCCGCATTAACCGGGTGGTAGAAATGAAAGGGGCTGCCCATGTATGGGAAGTCATGCTGCAACGGGATGTCATCTTCATTGATATGTTGCAATATATACCTCTGATTGCCGGAATCCTGATGGCAATCGTGCAGTTTGTCCCCGAGATGCAACGCAAATGTCTGAAACTGACTCTCCATCTACCTTATCCGGAACTGAAAATGACGGGCAATATGTTACTCTCCGGACTCATACTGCTTCTTGTCTGCTTCGCTTCCAATTTCCTGTTGATGGAGATCTATCTGAACGGAATCCTTGCCCATGAGCTCAAAAACCACATACTGCTTACCGCTTTAACGTGGTATCTCGCCGGCATCTCCGGCTATCTGCTCGTCGCATGGATTTGCCTCGAACCGGCATGGAAACGCCGTATCCTGAATCTCATTATCGCAGTATTGTTACTCCGAATCTTCTTCCTGTCGCCTACGCCGGAAGCATACAACAAGTTTCTCCCTTATTTAGTGGTCTATACTTTGTTGACAGCCTCTTTCTCGTGGCTCTCTATCGTACGGTTCAAGGCCGGAAAACAGGATTAACCAATAAAAAAATTAAAGATTTAAAATTAAAAGATTGAGAAATGAGACGTTTCAGTACCATACTATTATATGTAACCATCGCTTTTCTGCTTCTTTGGCAGCTGCCCTGGTGTTACAATTTCTTTGTCGTAAAGCCGGAAAAGACTCCCTTTACCCTGTATAGTTTCGTAATTGGCGATTTCGCCCAGATGGGACAAGAAGAAGGGAAAGGAACCGTGCGCCGCGACCTTGCAGGAAACATTTATTCGGAAGCTGCTTTCGACAGCATCCTGCCTATGTTTTATTTCCGTCAGTTGATGTCTGATGAGCGTTTTCCGGATACCATTCAAGGAATCGCAATGACTCCTAAAATGGTGCAGACAGAAAACTTCAACTTCCGCAGTGTGCCTTCGGATATAAACGCACCTTCTATCGGGCTTTACCCACTGATGGAATCTATGTCAGGACGTGTGGACCTGAAAATGCCGGATGACGTATTCCGTATCACCTCCAAAGGGATCGAATTTATCGACATGGCTACCAACAGCGTGAAGGAAGACAAAAGCCTTCAGTTTACCGAAGCTATGACTAAGAAGGATTTTCGTTTTCCGGCAACGGAAATCGTAGGAAATCCGACGGTGAAAAAGGAGTATGACGAAGGTTATCTTCTGTTGGATGCCGACCGTCGTCTGTTTCATCTGAAACAGGTGAAAGGACGCCCGTATGTCCGTGCCATCACCTTGCCTGAAGGCCTGACATTAGAACATCTGTATCTGACCGAGTTCAGAAATAAAAAGACGCTTGCTTTTATGACCGATGCCAACAACGCTTTCTATGTGTTGCAGAACCGGACGTATGAAATCGTAAAAACAGGAATCCCAGCATTTGATCCGGAAACGGATGCGCTCACCATCATCGGTAATATGTTCGACTGGACAGTCCGTGTGACAACTCCGGCTTCAGATAACTATTACGCATTGGACGCCAACGATTATTCGTTGATAAAGAAGTTGGAGAACGAATCGAACGTTCATTCCATGCCAGGTATTACGTTCACATCTTACACAGATAAATATGTAATGCCACGCTTCGAATAATGTTTCAATAATTGAATGTAACATGGGTGAGGGGTTATCAAAAGTCAATAAATTAAATGTGACTTTTGATAACCCCTCACTGTTTCCTTTCCACGCATTTAGAGAAAACAAAAGGATTTACAATTATTTCTTCAATAAGTATGTTTTTTCCCAGCAAAAGGTTTACCTTTGCCGACTCATCAACTATTTAAACCGCAATTGCTTCTGCATTATACTCAAACAAATACGGTAAAACGAAATAACTCAAACTAAAAACCGTATGAAAGTTTACCAAGCATTTGCTTTCCTAAGTATCTTCATCATATTGTTCTATAATTGTTCGCTCCCTGCTGATGACGAAGAAAAGGGAGATTTAAAAGGAGGAGACACTATCACACCCGAACTTCCTTGGGAAGGAGAGATGGACAAATTCACCATCAATTCTAAAGAAGGAATCCATCTAAATGATCCACAGGAAGACGCCGGAACAGCATATATCACCATTCCTTCTACCTCTGTAAAAAACACCCGTTGGGAATTTGGAGTTCACCTCACCTTCAACCCCTCCGCCAACAATTATGCACGATTTTATCTGACTTCTTCCTCAAACATTCTTTCCGGTAATTTAAACGGCTATTACATTCAGATTGGAGGAGCAAAAGATAATGTAGCTCTTTATCGCCAAAACGGAAACCAATCTAAACTACTGGCTTCGGGAAGAGAACTAATGAAAGGAAACTCTTCACCGAAACTATACATAAAAGTAGAATGTGACAATAACGGTTACTGGACTTTTTGGACACGGCTTGAATCCGAGAATGAATACGTAAAAGAAAAACAGATAAAAGATACCGATATACAGACTTCCCGCTACTGCGGTATATACTGCATTTACACCAAAACCCGTTGTAAAGGATTCACGTTCCATCACATACAGTTGTCTAATGACGTAGAAACGAACACATCACCCGACGAAACACCCGATAACCCCGATACGGACCTTCCAGATAATCCGGACACTCCCGAACTACCGAGAGATGTGAGAGGTATGCTTCTTTTCAATGAAATAATGTATAACAATGCCACTGATGGTGCAGAATATGTAGAAATCTATAATCCAACTGAACAGGCAGTCATTTTACCCGCACTTTATCTATATAAAATGCATGAAGACGGGACAATATACAATACTACTATCCTTCAAAATGAGAGTCCTTCTACTCCCCTAGCCATTCCTTCCAAAACTTATCTTTGTTTCACGAAATACTTCAACAGAGTTGTTCAGAAACATAAAGTTGGTGGAGAAAATATAATAATTATACCGAACTTCCCGGCACTGAACAATAATGGTGGGTATCTGGCACTTTCGAGTAGTAAAGAGACTGCACCAGGACATACTTTTGACACTTGTTGTTTTAGAGATGAAATGCACACCATTGACAAAATAACCGGCATTTCGCTTGAAAAGAAATCTCCGGAGTTGTCCTCGCTCAATAAAAACTGGCGTTCGTCCAAACACGCGACCGGAGGCACACCGGGAATAAAAAATAGGTAAGAGTATACATATCTATGATAAATTCCCTACTTTTGTAGACAAAGATAAACTAATTCGGATCATTCATCCTCAAACGAATTTAAATAGCAGATATGAGTCCAGCCGTTATATCTATCACTATTGTGGCATACTTTATAATCCTGTTCACTATCTCTTATATAGCAGGACGCAAAGCTGACAATGAAGGGTTCTTCGTAGGAAACCGTAAATCGGCATGGTATGTTGTTGCTTTTGCCATGATTGGTTCCACCATTTCGGGAGTTACTTTTGTATCTGTTCCGGGCATGGTACAAGCCAGTAGTTTCTCTTATCTGCAAATGGTACTCGGCTTTATAGTCGGACAGTTTATTATCGCCTTTGTGCTTGTTCCACTGTTCTATCGGATGAATCTGGTTTCTATCTATGAATATTTGGAGAACAGATTCGGAGCTTCATCCTATAAAACAGGAGCATGGTTCTTCTTTATCTCAAAGATGCTGGGAGCTGCCGTTCGACTATTTCTGGTATGCCTGACGCTGCAACTGCTGATCTTCGAGCCTTTCCATCTTCCTTTCCTGTTGAATGTCATGCTTACCGTATTTATCGTATGGCTCTATACTTTCCGGGGCGGAGTGAAATCATTGATTTGGACGGATGTATTGAAAACATTCTGCCTGGTAGTCTCTGTGGTACTATGTATCTATTATATAGCCTCCAACTTGCACCTCAACTTTAGCGGCCTGGTTACTACCATATCAGATAGTGACTTTTCCAAGACATTCTTTTTTGACGACGTGAACGACAAACGCTATTTCTTCAAACAGTTCCTGGCAGGAGTGTTCACTGTCATTGCCATGAACGGGCTCGACCAGGATATGATGCAACGCAATCTTAGTTGCAAGAATTTCCGGGATTCTCAAAAGAATATGATTACAAGCGGTATCTCACAATTCTTTGTCATTCTGCTTTTTCTGATGCTGGGAGTACTATTATATACGTTTACAGCACAACAAGGCATTGGGAATCCGGAAAAAAGCGACGAGTTGTTTCCGATGATTGCTACCGGAAATTATTTTCCCGGCATAGTCGGAATATTATTCATTATCGGACTGATAGCCTCCGCCTATTCTGCAGCGGGTTCTGCCTTGACGGCACTGACCACTTCCTTTACTGTAGATATTTTACATGCACAGAAAAAAGGAGAGGCGGCACTTAGCCAAATACGCAAACATGTACATATCGGTATGGCAGTTGTGATGGGAGCAGTCATTTTCGTATTCAATCTGCTGAACAACACCAGTGTGATTGATGCGATTTACACATTGGCCAGTTATACGTATGGCCCTATCTTAGGACTGTTCGCTTTCGGCATCTTCACCAAGAAACAAGTTTATGATAAATATATTCCGTTGGTAGCTATCGCTTCTCCTATTCTTTGCTATATCCTGCAAAGAAATTCGGAAGCATGGCTCAACGGTTACCAAATTAGTTACGAGTTGTTGATAATCAATGCCCTGTTCACATTCCTTGGACTTTGTTTGTTCATCAAAAAACAAGACAAAGAAACATCTTACACAACTCATACTACAAAACAAGAAGTAAAATAATGAAAACAACAATCAACTGTTTTCTTCCTTTCAGCCGGTTGGAAGAAACTATGCAAACAGTTAAGGAGTTACGTGCATCGACGCTGGTAGACAAAATTTATTTATTAGCATCGCCAATTACCAATGTCTGTATTCCCGGATGCGAACTCATCTCTGTAGAGAAAATGCAGTCTACACAAGCGATGCGAGCTATTGCAGAACATTCTGATAAAACATATACCTTGCTCTATACCAAACACACTGCACTAAAAATAGGCATGTTCGCTCTTGAAAGAATGGTTCAAGTAATGGAAATGACCCAAGCTGCTATGGTATATGCAGACCATTACCAACAGATAGACGGTGTGCAAAAAACAGCTCCGGTCATTGATTACCAACCCGGTAGCCTGCGTGACGACTTCAATTTCGGCTCGGTTCTACTGTTCAATGCCAACGCATTCAAGGAAGTTATAGAAAATACAGAAGAGGAATATCAATATGCAGGTTTGTATGATTTGAGACTCAAAATATCCCAAAAGAGCAAACTGGTACACATCAACGAATATTTATATACCGAAGTAGAAAGTGACAAGCGGAAAAGCGGTGAGAAGCAGTTCGATTATGTAGACCCTAAAAACCGTCAGGTACAGATTGAAATGGAACAGGCATGCACCAACCATTTGAAGGAAATTGGCGGATATCTTTATCCTATCTTCCGTCCCGTAGACTTTTCTTCCCACACTTTTGAATATGAAGCTTCTGTCATTATACCCGTACGCAACCGTATTCGCACAGTCAAAGATGCCGTACGCTCGGCACTGAACCAGCAAACGACCTTTCCGTTCAATGTCATTGTCATCGACAATCATTCGACAGACGGAACCAGTGAAGTTCTCCGTGAACTTAGTTCGGACAAGCGACTGATTCACGTCATTCCCGAAAGAGATGACCTCGGTATAGGCGGATGTTGGAACATAGGTATCCATCACGAGAAATGCGGAAAGTTTGCCGTCCAACTTGATAGCGATGACGTGTATAAAGACGAACATAGCCTGCAAATCATCATTGATACTTTCTATACACAGAAATGTGCAATGGTAATCGGCACTTATATGATGACTAACTTTGATATGCAGGAAATTGCCCCCGGCATCATCGATCATAAGGAATGGACGCCCGACAACGGACGAAATAATGCATTACGTATCAACGGTCTGGGAGCTCCCCGTGCATTCTACACGCCCATTCTTCGGGAAATCAAAGTCCCGAACACAAGCTATGGAGAAGATTATGCCCTTGGATTGAAAATTTCACACGATTATCAGATAGGCAGAATATACGACGTGATTTACCTTTGTCGCCGTTGGGAAGGCAACTCGGATGCTGCACTGCCTGTTGAGAAAATCAACCAGAATAATCTATATAAAGACCGGCTTCGTACGTGGGAATTGGAACAGCGCATCCTGCAACAAAAAACGACATTAGAGGAAATTCAGCAAAGTATCGAACAGTTATTCCAAAAGCAAACTCTTTCTTGGGAACTAGCCAAAGAAAATTACCAAGCACTGGAACAGTATCGGTCACGAACAAAAAAAATATCCAAGTGGTTTGGTAACAATTGTTTAAGTGCGAAACTATTCTTTAATCCGAAACGTATTCTTTCGGCTACCGCACAGACAGATACTGCCTCCATTCACTCACGGCCTTGCTTCCTCTGCCAAACAAACCGACCGCAGGAACAAGAGTTCATCAGTTACAGGAATTATCAGATACTGGTTAATCCCTATCCCATATTTAAACACCACTTTACAATTGTAGATAAGGAACACAAGTCACAATCCATAGCCGGGCGTTTTAAAGATATGATAGAACTCACCGACATTATGGAAGAATACTTCCTTTTGTATAATGGACCGGAATCTGGAGCTTCCGCTCCCGATCATGCCCATTTTCAAGCTTGCAGTAAAGAGGAAAGAATGCAAGGACCATATTGCGATCACATAGATTTAATAGATAACGACAAGGTGCAAATTAGTTATGAAGATTTCCCGTACAGTTTCATCAGGATTCAGGCGAAAAACAAGACAACAATGTCGAAAACCTTTCATCTGATTTACGACATTTTAGCTGCCAATAATAACGGAAAAGAACCAATGATGAATATTCTTGCCTGGTATGGTTTGGAACGCACCAAAGAGGATTTTGGAAAGAACTATGACGATGAATTTGAGTCAGTGGCCGAACACCCTTACAATTGTATTATCTTCTTACGCAGCAAACATCGTCCTGACTGCTATTACGCAAAAGGGGACGAACAAATTATCATCAGTCCTGCTATTGCTGAAATGAACGGCATATTCCCTATAGTACGTGAAGAGGATATGGAGAAACTGACTCCTGAAAAGGTATATGAGATCTATCGGGAAATATCTATATCCAAAGAAAAACTGCAAAAAATATTAGAACGTATTAAGGCTGTATTATGACTCAACCTCAAATAACAGTTGGTATCCTTTCCGGGAAAGAGATTGAATTCTCTTTCCCGGTGAAATTTAGTTCTTCTGTCGGAACGGAAATTTCCGGGACACAGAAAGTTATTTATCAGGATGGGAAGATTCATTGGCAAGGGAAAGAGTACGACGAATTATCCTTCATTCCTCCACAAAATGCACATGCTTTCTTTGAACTGAAAGATGTGACCATCGGAATCAACTTCCATTGGGAACGCAAAGAAGTCCAGAAATTCAAAGGGGAATTAAAGATTATCATCGAAGGAGAACAACTAACCGCCATCAATGTGATTTCCATTGAAGAATATCTTACCAGTGTAATTTCATCAGAGATGAGCGCAACAGCTTCTTTAGAACTACTAAAGGCTCACGCCGTCATCTCCCGAAGCTGGCTACTCGAAAAAAATAAAGAATTAAGAATGAAAAATGAAGAATTTAAAAGAACTTTGCAAAAAGACAGCGCAGCCAATTCTTCATTCTTCATTCCTAATTCTTCATTTATTAAGTGGTATGACCATGAAGCACATAGAAATTTCGATGTATGTGCCGATGATCATTGCCAGCGTTATCAGGGAATTACACGAGCCTCAACACCACAAGCCATCGAAGCAGTCTCCGCCACGCGGGGGGAAGTGCTGATGTATAAAGGAGCGATTTGTGATGCCCGTTTCTCTAAATGTTGTGGCGGAGCTTTTGAAGAGTTCCAAAATTGTTGGGAAAACATAAAGCATCCTTATCTAATCAGACAACGGGATAGCAAGACTGAAAAACAACTTCCCGATTTGACCATAGAGGCGGAAGCTGATAAATGGATACGTACCTCACCTGTTGCTTTTTGTAATACGCAGGATAAGAAAATTCTAAGCCAAGTACTAAACAACTACGATCAGGAAACAGCAGACTTCTATCGTTGGAAAGTCAGTTATTCGCAGCAGGAGCTTTCAGACTGATTCATCAACGTTCAGGGATTGATTTCGGACAAATCATTGATTTAATTCCTGTAGAACGGGGAACATCCGGACGTCTTGTCCGATTGAAAATTGTAGGAACCTTGCGAACGCTTATTATCGGGAAAGAACTGGAAATACGCCGTACCTTATCTACTTCCCATCTGTATAGTTCCGCCTTCGTAGTAGACAAGGAATATGAGGAAAAAGGACATAAAGAGGATAAAATCCCTTCACGATTCATCCTTACCGGAGCCGGATGGGGGCATGGAGTAGGACTTTGCCAGATTGGTGCTGCCGTAATGGGAGAGCAAGGTTACAAATATGAAGAAATACTGTCTCACTATTACCCCGGCAGTACACTCGAAAAACAATATCAATAAAAAAGAATAATACCATGACAACACCCACTACAAAAAGAAATCCCTGGAGCTGGATACCCACCCTCTACTTCGCAGAAGGGCTGCCATACGTAGCGGTAATGACGATTGCTGTTATCATGTACAAGCGTTTGGGATTATCCAATACGGAAATAGCCTTATATACTTCCTGGCTCTATCTTCCCTGGACTATCAAACCGCTATGGAGTCCTTTCGTCGACCTGGTGAAAACGAAACGCGCCTGGATTATTGCCATGCAAGGTTTCATCGCTGCCGGATTTGCGGGGATAGCCTTCTTTATTCCGACTGCCCATTATGTACAGTTGACTCTTGCTTTTTTCTGGCTGCTGGCGTTCAGTTCCGCTACGCATGACATCGCAGCAGACGGTTTCTATATGCTCGGGCTCAATAATAAAGAACAATCTTTCTTTGTCGGTATTCGAAATACGTTTTACCGGCTTGCCAATATTTTCGGGCAGGGAATTCTAGTCATGCTGGCAGGATGGCTGGAAACATCACAGAACAATATTCCCTTGGCATGGAGTATTACATTCTACCTCCTTGCCGGATTATTTCTGGCTCTTACTATCTATCATCGACTTATCCTCCCCCATCCTGATTCGGACATTAAACGTCCCGGACTCACACCGGGTAAGTTGTTGGGGGATTTTCTCCTGACCTTTGTCACATTCTTTCAGAAAAAGAACCTCGGTCTCATGTTCTTTTTCCTCCTCACCTATCGGTTGGGAGAATCACAGTTAGCCAAAATAGCTTCTCCTTTCCTGCTCGACACGACCGATAAAGGTGGACTGGGTTTATCCACAGCAACTGTCGGAATGATCTACGGTACCATAGGTGTCATAGCTTTATTGCTCGGTGGAATCATTAGTGGTTTCCTCGTTTCCCGTGACGGATTCAAGAAATGGATATTACCCATGGCATTAGCCATCAACATTCCCGATCTATTATATGTATGGATGGCTGCCGCCACCCCGGACAATCCTATATTTATAGCCATTTGTGTAGCGATCGAACAGTTGGGGTATGGTTTCGGCTTTACCGCTTATATGCTATATCTGATTTATATAGCGGAAGGTGAACACAAAACGGCGCACTATGCTATCGGAACCGGATTTATGGCACTGGGCATGATGATTCCCGGTATGCCTGCCGGATGGATACAGGAACATCTCGGATACACAAACTTCTTTATCTGGGTTTGTATTTGTACCCTGCCCGGTATCGTCGCCTCATTAATGATTCGCAACCGACTGGAGGATTCTTTCGGAAAGAAACAATAAAAAACTCAAAGATATGATACTCATTGCAGATAGTGGTTCTACCAAAACCGACTGGTGCATCGTTTTCAACGGCACCCCAATCAAACGAATTGGAACGAAAGGGATTAATCCCTTCTTCCAATCAGAAGAAGAAATTCAACAAGAGCTGACACATTCCCTCCTGCCACAACTACCGGAAGGAACAATCAACTCCGTCTTTTTTTATGGTGCAGGATGCACTCCCGAAAAGGCTCCCGTCCTCCGGCGGGCTATTGCCGACAGCCTGCCCGTCATCGGGAACATCAAAGCCAACTCGGATATGCTTGCCGCTGCCCGCGGACTATGCGGACATGAAGCTGGGATTGCCTGCATCCTCGGCACAGGTTCCAATTCCTGTTTCTACAACGGTGAAGAGATTGTCAACAACATCTCCCCTCTTGGATTCATTCTGGGAGATGAAGGAAGCGGCGCAGTCTTAGGAAAACTATTGGTAGGCGATGTACTGAAAAACCAGCTTCCACCCGCCATCAAAGAAGCTTTCTTAAAACATTTCGACCTGACGGCTCCCGAAATCATCGACCGCGTTTACCGCCAACCCTTTCCGAACCGTTTTCTGGCTAGTCTCTCCCCTTTCCTTGCACAGCATCTGGAAGAACCGGCTATCCGTTCACTAGTGCTCAACAGCTTTATCGCTTTTCTCCGCAGAAACGTGATGCAATATGATTATAAGCAATATCCGGTACATTTTATTGGTTCCGTAGCTCACTGTTACAAGGAGGTTTTGCAGGAGGCTGCGCAAACAACAGGTATTCAGATCGGTAAGATTCTTCAAAGTCCGATGGAAGGACTGATTCAATACCATCAACAATAATTCTTTTACCTATTGTAATTTATAACCAGTAATTATAAAAATGCAGATAACCGAACAACCGTCACTTTACGATCATCTGGAAAAGAAATCTGTGCGAGAGATATTAGAAGATATCAACCAGGAAGATCAGAAAGTAGCATTAGCCGTACAAAAGGCTATTCCACAAATTGAAGAGCTTGTCAATCAGATTGTGCCCCGCATGAAACAAGGCGGACGCATCTTTTATATGGGGGCCGGTACAAGCGGTCGCCTGGGAGTATTGGATGCTTCCGAAATTCCTCCTACTTTCGGTATGTCTCCCAACTGGATTATCGGACTGATTGCAGGAGCGATACAGCCCTGCGCAATCCGGTAGAAGGAGCCGAAGATGATGAAAATCGCGGCTGGGAAGAACTCGTCGAACACCAGATCAACGAAAAAGACACCGTTATCGGCATTGCCGCTTCCGGCACTACCCCGTACGTAATCGGTGCTTTGCGGGAAGCCCGTAAACACGGTGTCCTGACAGGTTGTATCACCAGTAATCCCGATTCTCCAATGGCAGCAGAAGCGGATGTAGCCATCGAAATGATTGTAGGGCCGGAATATGTGACAGGCAGTTCCCGGATGAAATCGGTACCGGACAGAAAATGATTCTGAATATGATTAGCACCTCTGTCATGATTCAACTCGGACGGGTGAAAGGAAATAAGATGGTAAACATGCAGCTTAGTAATCATAAACTGGTAGAAAGAGGCACCAGGATGATTATGGAGGAACTAGGATTAAATCATGACCATGCACAAAAATTGTTACTGTTACACGGTTCGGTTAAGAATGCAATTGACGCTTACCGATATTCTCAAGATCATTAAAATCTCTACTTACTCTTGTTTAACCAACTTATATTATACGCATCACATACCAATCTTATTAATACGGAATATGACACATTAACCATCATTATTCATCCGACAGCTCATAGATACAATACAAAAAGATTTTGAAACAAAATCAAAAACATTTATTGAACAAAGCAGTTTGTTCACACTTCTTCATTTTATCTCCGAAGAAAAAACTTCAAGAAAAAGTAGATTGGTATCAACAGTATAAATAATTGAAACATACCCAAAGCCCGTTCTTATCAATACCAACTATCTTTGCATCGTGTCACAGTACAGACAAAAAATAAACCATTTTTGGAATTTAAGACACAAAGAAAATAATTTCATTAAATATAGTATTTATGAAGAAGGATATTTGCATCATTTTGAGCCTGCTGTTATATACTTTTCAATTACCAATTATCTGCAAAGTAGAATATCCGATTACAGTGAAACGTAAGATCAATGATTAACAACAAATTATTAAATATTGAAACCATGAAAAGATTATTTCTATTCTTCTACCTCTCTGTTGTGAGTATAGCGGCATTTGCCGCTGAACAATTTGTAATATTCACACCGGCCGGTAATCATTTTCCGTTGATTGCCAACGGAGTTCCTTGTCCGATATATGTAGATTCTTCCGAAGACAAAGGGGTAATGATAGCTGTCGGCAATCTTCAACAAGATATACTGCAAGTATGCGGAACGAAGCCTGTGCTCTTAACAAACGTAAGTTCGAAACACTGTGTCATTGTAGGTACCTATAGTACTCCTTTTGTAAAAAAACTGATAGCTGCAAACAAAATAGATAAAAAAGAGCTGGAAGGGAAAAACGAGAAATATATCCTGCAAGTTGTCACTAATCCCTGTGAAGGAGTAGATGAAGCAGTGGTTATCATCGGCAGCGACAGACGCGGTACGATCTATGGTATCTATGAACTTTCCGAACAAATAGGGGTATCTCCCTGGTATTGGTGGGCAGACGTCCCTATCCGAAAGCAACAGAATGTATATGTAAAGCCGGGACAGTATACAGACGGAGAACCTGCGGTGACCTACCGCGGCATCTTCCTCAATGATGAAGCGCCCTGTCTGACCGGTTGGGTAAAACAGACCTACGGCACAAACTATGGTGACCACCGTTTTTATACACAAGTTTGCGAATTGATACTACGCCTGAAAGGTAATTTCCTTTGGCCCGCCATGTGGAGCTGGGCTTTCTATGCTGACGACCCGCAGAATAGTAAGACTGCTGATGAAATGGGAATCATCATCGGCACGTCCCACCACGAACCGATGGCACGCAACCATCAAGAATGGTCACGCAAGCGCAAAGAATATGGAGCATGGGATTATGCGACCAATCAAAAAGTGATCGATCAGTTTTTCCGTGAAGGCATCGAACGGATGCAGGGCACAGAAGATATCGTAACCATCGGTATGCGCGGAGACGGTGACGCAGCCATGAGCGAAAACACCAACGTGAAACTGCTGGAAAATGTAGTCAAAAATCAACGCAAGATTATTGAAGAAGTCACCAAACGTCCTGCCAAAGAAACCCCGCAAGTCTGGGCACTATACAAAGAAGTACTGGATTACTATGATAAAGGTATGCGTGTGCCCGATGATGTTATCATGCTATTATGTGATGACAATTGGGGCAATGTATGCCGTCTGCCAAATGCCAAGGAACGTAAGCATCCGGGCGGTTGGGGCATGTATTACCATGTAGACTACGTAGGTGCTCCGAGAAACTCCAAATGGCTGAACGTAACCCCTATACAAAATATGTGGGAGCAACTTCAACTCACATACGATTACGGAGTAGAAAAGCTGTGGATACTGAATGTAGGCGATTTGAAACCAATGGAATATCCGATCACGCTTTTCATGGATATGGCATGGAATCCCAAGCAATTCAACGTCTCTAACTTGCTGGATCATCCCCGTCGTTTCTGCGCACAGCAGTTTGGCGAAGATCAAGCGGATGAAGCTATGCGAATCTTAAACCTGTACAGCAAATATAACGGTCGCGTAACGGGAGAAATGCTCGACCGGAATACTTATAACCTGGAGACCGGCGAATGGAAACAAGTATCTGATGAATATCTGAAACTGGAAGCGGAAGCTTTGAGACAATACATATCATTGAAACCAGAATATAAAGATGCCTACAAGCAATTAATCCTCTTCCCTGTTCAAGCCATGGCAAACCTGTACGAGATGTATTATGCACAAGCCATGAACCATAAATTGTACAAAGAAAACAATCCGCAAGCTAACGAATGGGCAGATAAAGTGGAACAGGCTTTTGCACGGGATAAAGCGTTGAGTGACGATTATAACAACGTTATGTCCGGCGGCAAATGGAAGAACATGATGATTCAGAAACATATCGGTTATACCTCATGGAATGATAATTTCCCCGCTGATACACTACCACAAACCTACCGAATCGAAAATCCGGAAAAGGCTGTCGGTGGATACGTCTTCACCGGGAAAGACGGATATGTAGCTATGGAGGCCGAACACTATTACAGCACTAAAGCAGCACCAAGTACGGAATGGACAGTGATCCCCTACATGGGACGAACCCTTAGCGGCATGGCTCTGATGCCTTATACCCAGCCGACCGACGGAGCTTCTATCTCCTACAAAATAAAATTGCCTAAAGGAGTCGACAAAGTGACTGTTCACGTGATAGTGAAATCGACTCTTGCTTTCCACGACCGGAAAGGGCATGAGTACAGTATCGGATTCGAAGGGGCGAAGGAACAGACTATCAATTTCAATCAGAATTTGAATGAACTTCCCGAAAATGTGTATAGCATATACTATCCGACAGTTGCAAGACGTATCGTCGAGAAAAAGGTCAAACTGAATGTGCCGAATACATCAGACGGCATGCAGACACTAATTTTCAAACCTCTTGATCCGGGCATCGTACTGGAAAAGTTGGTTGTAGACTACGGAGGCTACAAGAAATCTTATCTGTTTATGAATGAATCGAAAGACAAGAGAGATAATAGATAAAAGATCAATGTAGAGACAAGTCAATTACTACACACTGATTATATTTACATATAAATTTTGCAGTTCTTATTGTCAGCCGTCATTCCTATTCATTAGATAAATGATTTTCAACCCATTAGATGCTGACAATAAGCCCTGACAATAGGCTGACAATAACATTTTATAAGTTTTATTGTCAGCCTATTATTTTATGATTTTGCTCTCCCATATCTCCTATCCAGCTTTACTTACTTTTCAAGAAAAGCCTCCATTAAACATCCGTCATACAACCGGCATACTTATATCATTCAATAACTATTGTTCGATCAGGATACCGGTATACTTAATTCTTCACGGCCGTGGTAGCTTCTTCCCACAGCCGTGACGAGTTCCTACCACGCGTGGGAAGATCTTGTCACGGCCGTGGGAAATTAATGATACCGGTACTTTAATGGAACGATACCGGCATCCCAACGCAACTATACCAGCTTCCCTTCTTATACCTCCCTACTTAATCAGCTTGCAAACAAGCTACTTGACAAGAGGGCAAGGCTGATAATAAATCAAAAAGAAACCGGCAGTTATTATTTTATCATTTGGAACATACAACATATATATTAGTAACATAAATATGGAAAGAAGTTACTTCCAAGGTAGATTTCAGAAACAGTTTTTTGCCTTTTGTATTGGGAAATGAGCTACCTTTGCTACAAATCCATACAATATGAACAGAAACACTTTTTTTGTATTATTCCTATTAATAAGCAACCTTGTTTCAGGACAGGACCTGAAACTGTGGTATAGTCAACCTGCACAAAATTGGTCGGAAGCTCTCCCTATTGGCAACTCCCGTCTTGGAGCATGGTATATGGCGGAATCGAACGCGAAGAATTACAACTCAACGAAGAAACATTTTGGGCAGGTTCTCCATACAATAATAATAACCCGAATGCCGTACATGTGCTACCGGTTGTACGCAAACTGATTTTTGAAGGGAGAAACAAGGAAGCGCAAAGACTCATTGACGCCAACTTCTTAACCCAGCAACACGGAATGAGCTATCTGACATTAGGTAGTCTTTACCTGGAATTTCCGGAACACCAAAACGCATCCGGCTTTTACCGCGATCTGAATCTGGAGAATGCAACGACAACTACCCGTTATCAAGTGGATGACGTCACTTATACCCGTACCACTTTTGCATCATTTACTGATAATGTCATTATTATGCATATCAAAGCAAGTAAAGCAAACGCACTGAACTTTACTATTGCATATAACTTCCCTCTAGTACATAAGGTGAATGTTCAGAATGATCAGCTGACCGTCACCTGTCAAGGGAAAGAGCAGGAAGGTTTGAAAGCCGCACTACGGCAGAATGTCAAATCCAGGTAAAAACGAATGGCACTCTCCGCCCGGCAGGAAATACGCTCCAAATTAATGAAGGAACAGAAGCCACCCTTTATATATCGGCAGCAACCAACTACGTAAACTACCAGGATGTCAGCGCCAATGAATCCCGACGGACCAGCGAATATCTGAAAAGAGCAATGCAAATACCTTACGAAAAAGCTCTCAAAAGCCATATCGCTTATTATAAAAAACAATTTGACCGTGTACGCCTTACATTACCGACAGGCAAAGCTTCCCAACTGGAGACTCCCAAACGAATTGAAAACTTCGGAAATGGGGAAGACATGGCAATGGCAGCTCTACTTTTCCATTATGGACGTTATCTGCTGATTTCTTCTTCGCAACCGGGTGGGCAACCGGCTAATCTGCAAGGTATATGGAACAACAGTACTCATGCACCTTGGGATAGTAAATACACCATCAACATTAATACAGAAATGAACTATTGGCCGGCAGAAGTCACTAATTTAAGTGAAACACATAGTCCGCTATTCTCTATGTTGAAAGATTTATCCGTCACAGGAGCAGAAACAGCCCGAACTATGTATGATTGTAGGGGATGGATGGCGCATCATAATACTGATTTATGGCGAATTTGCGGAGTTGTAGACTTTGCTGCAGCCGGAATGTGGCCTAGTGGGGGAGCCTGGTTAGCACAACATATCTGGCAACATTACCTCTTTACAGGAAATAAAGAGTTCCTGAAAGAGTACTATCCCATCCTGAAAGGAACAGCGCAGTTCTACATGGATTTCTTGGTAGAACATCCAGTGTATAAATGGTTGGTAGTGTCGCCTTCTGTGTCACCGGAACACGGTCCTATCACGGCAGGTTGCACCATGGATAACCAGATTGCCTTTGATGCACTGCATAATACCTTATTGGCTTCATACATCGCAGGTGAAGCCCCTTCTTTCCAAGACTCCCTCAAACAAACACTAGAGAAGTTGCCACCTATGCAAATAGGAAAACATAACCAACTACAAGAATGGCTTGAAGATGTTGACAATCCCAAGGACGAGCACCGTCATATTTCACATTTGTACGGGCTATATCCGAGTAATCAAATTTCTCCATACTCGAATCCCGAGTTATTCCAGGCAGCAAGAAACACATTGCTGCAACGCGGTGATAAGGCTACCGGTTGGAGTATCGGCTGGAAAGTCAATTTCTGGGCACGCATGCTGGATGGAAACCATGCCTTCCAGATCATCAAAAATATGATTCAACTATTGCCCAACGATCACTTGGCTAAAGAATATCCGAACGGGCGTACCTATCCCAATATGCTGGATGCCCATCCGCCTTTCCAGATTGACGGTAATTTCGGTTATACAGCCGGAGTAGCGGAAATGTTGCTCCAAAGTCATGACGGTGCCGTGCATTTATTGCCAGCATTGCCTGATGCATGGGAAGAAGGAAGTGTGAAGGGGCTGGTGGCACGTGGAAACTTTACTGTCGATATGGACTGGAAAACAATATGTTAAATAAAGCGATCATCCGATCGAATATAGGCGGTACGCTCCGCATCCGGTCTTATGTCCACTGAAAGGGAAAGGCTTAAAACAAGTAAACGGGAAAGAGTGCTCAAATAGATTATTCGCCACCACTCCTATCAAACGGCCTCTTGTAGCCAAAGGGGTAAGTGCGCAATCTCCCAAACTGCAGAAGGTTTATGAATATGACATCGAAACAAAGGCGGGTAAAACCTATATTGTAAATACAATCGAAGGAAAACAATAATACAGAAGAAGGGATAAATCTTTTCTCATGTTACATTATTTACAAACGATGTTACAACATCCGATTGTACTCCCGGAGCCTAATGAAAATATTCATTTTTTATTAGGTTATATTTAGGTTTTTAGTTTTCTTTGTACAACAAACAACGATCTATAACTATGAAAATGTATTCACTTTTCTATTATTATTGTTTTCTTTGTTATGCAACGGACAATCTCCTAAGTTATTCACTACTGACAAAGAACTCTCCAGTAGTCTGATTAATCAAATATATCAAGACCGGAACGGCTTCATTTGGATTGCAACAGAAGATGGTCTGAACCGTTATGACGGTGCTAAATTTACCATATACAAACATGAACCCAATAATGAACATTCGTTAGCCCACAATTTTGTTCGTACTGTTTTTGAAGACAGCAAAGGTCATTTGCTTATCGGCACATATATAGGAATTCAAATGTATGATCCGGCCACGGACAATTTTACTCCACTTGCCAAATTGGAAGATACCGGAGAAACGCTTGAAAGCAACATTAATTCTTTCATAGAGCGAAAAAACGGAGAGATATGGGTATCCGGAAATGTGTTGTGCAAGCTGGACATCAAAGACCATCTGTTGACTGTCCGGAAAGTCGATATTGCAGTCACTTCACCCGGAAGCCTGTTTGAAGATAAAAAACAAAATGTATGGATGGCAAAAGGGGAAGAAGGAGTATATCAACTCACTCCCGACAATCAGCTTACGTTACACTTGTCTAAAGACAACGGATACGTCAAAAGTATATGTGAGGATCAACGAGGCAACATCTATGTAGGAAGTATACGAAAAGGACTATTCATTTACGATAAAGAACGTAAAACCTTTGTTCCAATCGATTTGAAAGAGAAAGGCGAGCTTCCTGTTTGTTTCCTTTATTCCGGGATACCCAATGAATTGTATATCGGCACTGACGGCAAGGGAGTAGTCATTTATAATATCCGAACACACGAAATCTCCGAATACAAGTTTGACAATAATTATTTCGATTCGGGGAACTCGAAAATACACTCCATCCTAAAGGACAATTCGGGTAACTTATGGTTAGCTGTTTATCAGAAAGGAGTTATATTAATCCCAGCCCGCACCAACAGCTTTAAGTATATCGGACATAAATCAACAGATAAAAATTGCATAGGCTCCTGTTGCATTACTTCGTTCTGCAAAGATAATAACGGGACTCTATGGGTGGGAACGGATAACGACGGTATTTATGCCCTTACAGAAAAATTGGAGCCGGCAAAACATTTCTCACACACCACCCATCCTCATTCAGTACCCTCAACTGTTATTAAATTGTATGAAGACTCCGAACACAATATGTGGATTGGTTCATTTATCAACGGTATGGGAAAGCTGAACAAACAGACAGGATTATGCGATTACCAGTACAAACTGGTAGATAAGAACAACAACTATATACAACGTGTATATGATTTCGCAGAAGATAAAAACAAGCGTCTTTGGATTGCGACAATGGGATTCGGTTTGTTCTACTATGACCTGAAAACGAAAGAATTTACATCCGTACAATCTCAGACATCTCTAATCAACGAATGGATAGGTTGCCTGCACTATTCCGATGATAATAAACTGTATGTCGGAACTTATGACGGCGTCAACTGTATAGACCTTGACAGTCCTGATTTTCAAAGTCATAAGATACTCTCACAAAATGTTATTTATTCAATCTTTGAAGATGCCGACGGAGTTGTCTGGTTGGGCAGTTCCGAAGGATTATCCGGTTGGAATAAAAAAACGAAAGAACTAACCACTTATACTACTGCAGACGGATTGCCCAGTAATACAATATATGCCATACAAGGAGACGGAAAAGATTTTCTTTGGATAAGCACCAATGCCGGAATTTCCCAATTCCAAAAGAAAAACAACAAATTTATCAATTATTATGTCAGCGACGGATTACAGGGAAATGAGTTCTACAAGAATGCCTCCTTCAAAGATAAACAAGGTATTATCTGGTTTGGCGGAATGAATGGTATCACCTATTTCAATCCGCAAGACATTATCAATCCGGCAAAAACATGGAATATCCGAATTACCGACTTTTTCCTGCATAACAATCCGGTTAGAAAAGGAATGAAATCCGGTATTCACAATATTATCAACTGCCCTGTATTCAACGCAAAAGAGTTTTATCTATCCCATAAAGACAATGTGTTCAGTATCGAGTTTGCCACTCTGGAATTAAATGCCCCCGAACGCATCAACTACCTTTATTCTATCAACGATGAAAAATGGATTAGTTTGCCCAAAGGTGTAAACCGTATCTCATTCAGCAATCTGAAACCCGGTACCTATAACTTTAAAATCAGAGCAAAAGACAACACTGTGTATTCAAATATAAAAGAAATTACCATCTTTATATCTCCTGCATGGTATGCTTCATGGTGGGCCAAAGTTATCTACTCCTTATTATTACTGACCATTATATTTATCATTATTCTTCAGATCAGACATCGGTACAGAATGCATCAGGAAATGCTGCAACATATCCATACCGAACAAATCAATGAAGCAAAATTGCAGTTCTTTATCAACATCTCTCACGAGATACGCACTCCGATGTCTCTAATCATCAGTCCTCTACAGAAACTGATTAAGAATGAGGAGAACAATGAACGCCTGAAAATATATCATATTATCTACAGAAATGCGGAACGTATTCTGAATCTTGTCAATCAACTAATGGATATTCGGAAAATTGATAAAGGACAAATGTTCCTGATGTTCCGGGAGACCAATATTATTCCTTTTATAGAAGATTTATGTACAACTTTCGGTCAACAGGCAAATACAAAAAATATCCAGCTACAACTTCACAGTACGCTCCGGGAACTGAATGTATGGGTAGACACAGGTAATTTTGATAAGATTATCCTGAATATTCTGTCTAATGCCTTCAAGTTTACTCCTGAAAAAGGAAACATAGATATTACCATCCGTACTGGAGAAGATAATACACTGCCCGATCCCTTGAAACAATATGCCGAAATAATTATCGCGGATACCGGAACAGGCATCGATGAACAGGAAAAAGAACATATCTTCGAACGTTTCTATCAGATCCGTAACAGCCAACAGAATCCGAAAGGCGGAACAGGAATAGGATTACATCTTACTCGTTCATTAGTGGAATTACATCATGGAATTATCTATGTAGAAAATAATAAAGAACAACCGGGTTGCCGTTTTATTATCCGATTACCGTTGGGTAACAAGCATCTACGACCTGAAGAAGTTGACAACAATGAGCAAAAGGTAACAGTAGCCGTACCAACTGTTCCTGTCATCTCTCCCATTATAGAAAATGAGGAAGAAAAGAAAGTCAGGGTAAAAACTAAATATCGCGTATTAGTTGTAGAAGACGACGAAGAAATCCGAAATTATATAGCGAAGGAGTTCGGGGACAAATTTCATATCATGGAAAGCCGTAATGGTAAAGAAGCATTAGAGCAAATATTTAAAAAGGCTCCGGATTTAGTCATTAGTGACATCATGATGCCCGAAATGGACGGACTTACCTTATGCCGGAAGATCAAGCAGAATGTAAATCTCAACCATATCCCAGTCATTTTGCTTACTGCGAAAACGAGGGAAGAAGACAACCTGGAAGGTCTGAATACAGGAGCCGACGCCTATATCATGAAACCATTCAATATCGAAATTCTGCAAAAGACGGTAGAAAATCTGATTAATACACGGCAGCAGTTACGCAAAGTATTTACAGGACAGCAAAATCTGGAAAACAAGGTTCAGAAACTGGAAGTGAAATCACCCGATGAGAAATTGATGGAACGTATTATGAAAGTGATCAATGAAAACATCGGTAACCCTAACTTGACAATAGAGACAATCACCACCGAAGTAGGTATCAGCCGCGTACATCTTCACAGGAAACTCAAGGAGCTCACCAACCAGACAACCCGTGACTTTATACGTAATATACGTTTAAAAGAAGCCGCTCGTTTATTGTCCGAAAAACAGCATACCATATCCGAGATAGCCATGTTAACAGGATTCACTGATCCTAATAATTTCTCGACAACATTCAAAGAATTGTATGGAATGCCGCCTTCAATGTATATGAAAGAGCAGTTGAGTAAAAAAGAAGAGTAACCCAACTGCTCTCTAGCATGTTTATCTGTTAAACTTGTACCAATCAAAGTTAAACAGTTTGCAGCCTTTACGTCCTTTGAATACAAAATAAATATCTTGTATTCCTGTGACCGGTTTTACAATATCAGCCTGCAATGTTTTCCAGCATTCCCAACCTCCCGTTGAAGGAATAGTCAGTTCCGCAATTAATGGTCCGCTTATACTGTCTGTACGTACTTCAAGTGTTCCGCCACGAAGGGCACTGGCAACGGTAGCAGTGAACCGTTTGGGGGATTTATTGCCGAAATCCACTTCACGTACCTTTATATAATCTCCATTATGAATTTCAGATATATATATACCGGTTTTCACATTTGGTTCGGACTTCACACCTTCAGAAAAAGCGATTGTTTCAGCTTCCACCCTTTCGTAAGGATTGAGCGTACCTACCGGTGACACCCCTTCCCGGGTAGCATTAATAATCGGGAAAGTGCCGTCAGCGTTATACTTAAACTGCTCCACCGCCGCACTTCGCCCGAAACCTCCACCGCCCGGCAGCTTACCCGTATGATAGAAGAAATAAGAATTGCCTTTATAGTCTATCACTCCACAATGGTTAGTAAACGAGCCCGTATCTTGTAAAGGCATGATTTCTCCCATATACTTCCACGGACCAAGAGGTCCGCCACTCATGGAATAGGCAATATGTTCGGGGACACCTCCAGCAGCATAAAGAAGATAGTATTTTCCTTCCCGTTTATGAAGCCATGGACCTTCTGTATAAGTATCTTTATACTTAACACCTTTGACACGCTTTTCCGGATTAGGTGCACCAAAACTCTCAACAGTCTGTTCCAGTTTGCCCACTCCACCTTTCAAAGAAATCATATCTTCATTCAATTCTGCATAATAGATATTCGGATTTCCCCAATACAGATAAGCACGACCGTCATCATCAATGAAGACCGTAGGATCAATATAGTCCCAGCTTCCGTCATGAAGCGGTTTGCCGATGGCATCTTTAAAAGGACCGACAGGCGAATCGCCTACCGCCACACCGATTGCCATCGTATTGGAAAGTTTGGAATGCAGGCAGACATACCAATAAAACTTACCATTACGTTCGATGCACTGTGCTGCCCAGGCACGGTCGTCCGCCCAGTCGAATGATTCGATGGCAAGAGGAGAGCCGTGATCGGTCCAGTTCACCATATCTTTGGTAGAATACACGCGCCATTCCTGCATCCAGAAAAAATCAGCCTTATCTTCATCATGTCCCGTATAGACATACAATGTGCCATCATGCACCATAGGAGCAGGGTCTGACGTATAACAGGTTTGCACAAACGGATTTTGCGCTCCTGCCTCATGGGGTAGAGCACCTCCAAGCAGCAATAATGCCGCCACAAGTTTTGCTTTCAGATTCATATCATTTTCAATGTTTAAACAAGTGTGGAACAAACTCTTTCAGACAGCGTCTCCATGTGAGCCATTCGTGGCCGGTGCCTTGCGATTCATAATAAGCCACGTTGATGCCCAGTTTGCGGAGAGACTCCACCAACTGCTTCGTGCCCATCTGTTCGTCCGTGCCGCAGCCGAGGAAGAGATAATGCACTTTCTTGTTGAACTTACCTGCATCGGCAAACACACCGTCGAAGCACGTTTTCACGTCCAGCCCGAAAATCGCCCCGCTGAACCCGCCAATGTAGGAGAACATGTCGAGACGCGGCAACGCTGTTTGGAACGTCTGGTGTCCTCCCCACGACAAGCCTGCCATTGCACGGTGTTCGCGGTCGGTCTTGGTGCGGAATGTACGGTCTATCATCGGAATGAGGTCTTTCAAAATGACATCATAGAAAGAAGCGCCGTAAAGCGCACGCTCTTCGTTCACATCTTTCCCCGGACGCGGCACGAAGGGAGTCTCCACATCTCCGCTATCCATCACCACGAGCATGGGCACGCACTTGCCGGTGGCTATCAGGTTGTCCATGATGTAGTGCATATATCCCTGGGTGCTCCAGCCGGTTTCATCTTCTCCCATGCCGTGCTGCAAGTAGAGCACCGGATAGCGTTTTTTGGGGTGAGACTCATACTCTGCCGGTGTGTACACCATGCAACGACGAAACTCTTTCTTCGCTTCCGAATAATAGGTGCAGGAGCGCACTTGCCCATGCGACACTTGCTGCGGGCGATAGTAATCGCCCTCTGCCCCTTCGGGTATCTCGATGCCGCTCGCCATGCGGCAACAACCGAAGAAGGTGCACGAAGAGGATCTACCACCCTGAATCCGTCTACCAACAGGAAATAATAGTGGAATCCCACCGGCAGCGGGTCGGTCTTCACGCTCCACCAGCCGTGCTCGTCCATGACCATCTCATACTTCTTGCCGCAAACATCTGCCTGCAAGCGTTTCACATCGGGAGCGTAGCAACGGAAATAAGCACGGTTGTCCTTGTCGATACGAGGGAAGTCGCTGCCGTGCATATTGGTGGGGGCTGCCACTGTGTGCTTCCACACATCATCGGGCGAAGGAAGTTCAATGCCCATCAGGTGGAGTGCCTGTGCCGCATAGCGGCGTCCCAGCACCCGGTAACCGGCAGCATCGAAGTGAAGATGGTCGGGAGCGCAGCTCAACCCCTTGGAGGAGACAATAGCGCAGTTCTTTATCACCTGCGGCAGCATAGCAATTACCTCGTTCATGCCTGCACAAACACCACCGTGGTCGGCATTCACCACTTCACCGGCAATCAGGGGCACCTCGTCAGCCTGCAGATGAAGGTCAGCAAGCAGGTTGTCGTATACGCTCTTCACCTTTTGGGACCACTCCTTGTCACCGGTGTTCGACTCGCCCTGATGTAGAAGTATCCCTTTTATCACACCGCTTTTCTGTGCAATGCGTGCCATCTCCACCAAACGGGTATACGGGTCGTTGTCATACTCTTTCAGCGTATTCACCATCCAGTCGGGAGCTGTTTTGATATACTCCTCGCATTTGTCTTTCTGGAAAAGCTCGATCCGGCACCCGCCTATCGCCACGTGCACCACTCCGATGCGCACATGCGGGGGCAAGTTTTCTACCAAGGTCCGTCCGAAATAATCAGCCGGTGTCAGCCCGGTGTTCGGACGGCACAGCGGAGCGCGGGCGGGATACCATTCGCCTTTCACGCGTCCCAACTCTTTATTGTCTACCGCCGCCAACACTTGGAAGCGTGCATCCACCAGCGTATCTTGTGCTTCATAGCGGGCATTGCCTTCCATGTTAGACTGCCTAGGCACAGATAAATGTAAAAGTTTGCATCCTGTGCAACCGCGCAAAGGCTTGCACACAACAAACAACTCAACAATAATAACTTCTTCATTTACTATCTTTCTATATTATATTTATTCCAACTTCATGCTGCTTATCACAATCGGCTTGCCACCAGTCGACCAGAACCCGACAATGTAGAGGTGCGACGGGTCTACCCTATTGCCGTCAGTATCTTTCATCTGCTGCAAATCTACCACCACTCTGCGTGTCTGTCCGAAATCGTAGGTGGCGGGCTTCGTCCAGTAGTCGTTCTTGTCAAAAAGGCGGAAAGAGACACCGCACTCGTTGTCGTTGCCCAATTCCACGGTCAGCCTCCGGTAGCCCGACAAGTCAAGTCCGCCGGGGTATTTCCATCCGCCAAAGCCATATTTGCCTGTCACCAAGATGCGGGTCGTTTCGTCAAAGGTGCTTCTTCCCATATCGAAGGGTCAAACACGTCTTCCGTCAGCACAAAAGGCGAAACCACCGTCACCTGCAATGTCTGTTGCATGCTGTTTCCCGCTGCTGTGCGGTAAGTCACCGTTACCGTAGCATTGCCTGGTACCACTGCCACCAGTTTGCCAGTCGGCTCCACCTTCAGCACTTGTTCGTCCGAGCTATTGATAGTCGCCTCGGCAGTCACCATTCGCGAGGTGCCATCTTTATACACCGCCTTCACTTTCAGGTAGTGCACTCCTCCCATCTGCAACGAGCGTGTCGCCTGCTCGCCCATCAGTTCCAGTCTCTCGGGCTCGCCATTGACGGTCACTCCCTCGGCATACTCCTTGAACCAATGATACATTGCCCACGGACAGGCTTCGGGATCGTTGAGGAACGTATAGTTGCCTCTGTACCCGGCACGTCCTTAAACGCTGCCAGCTCGTGGCTTCTTGTAGTGAAAAAGAGCCACGACACATTTCCCGCATTGTCGGCTATATATTTGAAGTTGGCGCCGAAGCCCTTGCCACCGGCTTCGCCTGTGATGCTTTTTCCCCAAGTGGCATCGTATTTCAAAGGTGCCCAGTCTATTTCCGTCACCATGATGGGGGCAATCGCCGCCACCGGACCTACTTGCGTATCCCATCCGCGCTGGAAGGCTCGTAGCCGCCACCGGTGGAAGAGCCGATTCCCTCGCCACTGTCTTTTTCGGCATCGCTGCCATACCATCCGGGATAGCAGTGCACGGCAAAGCCGATGTTATCGCCCTCGATGCGGTGGGTGGCATACCCGGCATACTGCGACTGGTAGGCCAAGCCTGGCACCCAAATGATATTACGGCAATGGCTCCTTATCTTGTCTACAATGGACTGGAAGTAAATCTTTGCATTGGCAAAGCAGGCATCGGAGGTGCTACCATAGGCGCCGTCGGTCCCTTTGATGTTGACCGGTTCATTGGCAAGTTCGAACATGATGTCCGTATTGTTCTTCACTTTAGGATGTTGCGAAACGATGTCCCACACGTTAAGCAGGAACTGCTGATAGCTATCGCCCACCTCTATTCCCTGATAAGGAGCTTCGTTGGGGCATACCCCGGGCGGGCGCATCACCACATACATTCCCTTAGATACAAAATACTCCGCCATCGGCACAAACAGTTCGTCGAGATACTTGCGGAAACGGGTCTCGGAAAAGCGTTCGTGCCCTTCGTATCGTACAAACGGCTTTGAAGTATCATCGCTCCAATAAGGGTCGAGATGCATCCGCACGAAGTTGAACTTCCATCCGGCAGCCACAATTCCGTCTACCATACGTTTGTTATAGCTGAGACACGACTGCACGTCATAGTTAGTCCATGCGTTATCGTTAAAAAAGGGGCTGTAGGTCTGTGTAAATCCATGAAGATTGACCGTCTCGCCCTTTTCGTTTTTAAGGTAGCGCCCCTCTACGTGCAACACCGGCAACTGATGATAGTCTTTCTCCGGAGCCGGTTCGTCCTTAGGTGTTTCCGGTTCGGCAGGAATCTCCGGTTGTATAGGAAGAGAGCTTCGTCTGAGCAAGACGCCAAAGTCATGCCTATCCACACCAGCAAATAAATTATCTTTTCATAATGATGTTGATGTTACATAATAGTTGTTGCAAAAATAACAATACTACCAATAGCGATAAAACTATAGTTGTAAATACCGTCACCACTGATAGTTCCTTCATACAATTTATAGCCTTTTATATCACCATGATAAAAAACTAACGGAGAGCCGTTATAATCCATTTCGTAAGTTCCTTTCGTTTCCCCTTTAGGAATAGTGATTGATGCACTACTCTCATACTTTCCACCATCATTGTATGCTTCGTATGGGATTCTGCAACTTATATCTTTTTTTACGGGATAAGTTGTCGTGGCAGTAAAAATAGGATGATTGGAATACAGTTCTTTCATTGAAATCATTATGCGATTATCAATTCCATTTTGAGTAATACCAACTGTTAATGTTTTATTAGATCCCGGCTGTTTCAATACAATTTTTCCACTTCTGAGAGAGGAAGTATTGTCCTGGGCTACTACCGATAGAACATATATATCATAATACTGAAAACATATAAGATAATCCAACCATGAAGGACCACTCACTATTTCAGGTTGCAATAATGTTTTTGTTCCATTAACCTCTACATAGGAACATAAAGTTCTACTAAGAGGTTGTGAGTCATCCTTCGGACTAATAACAAAGTCCTCCACTACATCCGAATCTGAAGCCCCAAAACAATATGTACTATCCGAATTTGCAGCCCTTGTAACTATATCTCCTACTTTATCTATATCAAACAGAATTTCATTACTACAGCTACACCAAATAATCAAACTTAAAATAAATAATATGTTTTTCATTATTATCCGACTTTTATTGAAACAATAAAGGCAGCGGATTCATGTTATATGCCCCGCTGCCTTTTCTTATCAATCTCTATTATTTACCAGCCAATCCGTCAGCAAAACCGGCATAAGTATGCTTACGGTTGTAGTTGGAATCCCATAAACCTACAGGTTCACCGCCACGCCAGTTAGAATCACCGGGGGCACCGGGAGCATCGGTAGCACACCACTGCGTGATGCCGTATTGCTGTGCCACAGGAATAATCTCGAAGTATTTCTTCACGATAAACTTATAATATTCAGCCATCGCTTTATGTTGTTCTTCTGTCATATCCTTTGTCAACACCGTAGTGCCGCTTTCATCCACATATCCCATATCCAGCTCAGATACTTTCACGAGTTTGCCACTCTTGGCTAAGATTTCAAACATTTTCACTACATGTTCTTCTTGCTTCTGCTGGTCAGCAGCATTGGCGCGATAAGCCACGTGCATCTGTGTACCGATACCGTCAATCTTTGTCACACCGTCAGATTCCCACTTCTCTATCCAGTGTACCAAGCTCTTGGCTTTCTGATTGTTATCCCAAGTGGATTCCAGATTGTAATCGTTGATGAAAAGTTTGAGAGGTTTAACACCACCGTTTTCTGCATAATATTTACGGGCGGCAGCTACAACAATACGAACATAATCTTCACTACCCAAGTAATCTTGCCAGTAGAAATTATTGGCAGCGTCAGCACCGGCATTAGATGCAGATTGCAAGACATAGAAACCTTCACCGTCGTTGCCACCACCTGAAATAGCTTCGTTCACTACATCCCAAGTAGTCACGTAACCACCAGTAGCTTTCATCATTCCTTCAATCCAATTGTTCATTGCCCGAGTAAGCGCTTCTTTTTTCTCTTCGGGAGTAAGAGGAATAGTGTTACCTTTAGTAACTATTTGCAATTTGATATTATCAAAATAATATTTATTAGCAGGTGCATTGGGCGCGCTACATCCAAGTTCCATGCAAAAGTCTGCATGTTTCCCTCAGGAGAAAGGGTAGTGTTAATAGTAATAGTTTTTTCAAAGTGTTGCCATTCCGTAGTGAAACTAACAGCACACCCACCATCATAATGAATATAAGCTCCAGGGGCAGCATGAGCCTGAGACTCAGAATTATTGGATGTATCTGCACGATAATCGAAAGAGATACGTACAACATCATTTTCCACCAACGGACGGTCAGCATACAAAAAGAATTGAGTATCCCAACTGTTTGTTCCTCCACCAGCAGAAGTAACAACGAAAGCACGACTACCGTCTTTACCTACTCCATCAACAATATCGCAAGCAGCATTAGCTCCTCCCACATGAGTAGAAACAAAATTGGTAGTTTCACTGCCTTGCGCATCACCATTAGTAATGATGTCAGTTAAAATCTCTACTGCCGCATCTCCCGGTGTAGGTATAATTGAATAAGAATGCGCATGCCAACTTGGTTTAGACCAATTAGAAGGCAGATTTCCTTCTTCAAAAGTTCCGTTCTTTATCATATTTTGCTCAGAACCTTTTTCAACCAGCACCATGTCATCAAACCAAAGATCTCCTCCAAACTGTCCGAAATTGAATAACAAACGAGAACAATCACTATTAGGTGTAAATTCAATGCTTATTGTGCTCCATGTAGTTCCTGCTGAAATCTGTGGTATGCCATAATGTGTATTACCAGCATTCGGTGTTTCTATCCAAAGCGGAAATGTCACAGCTGATGAAGCCTTGGTTCTCATAGAGAATACATAAGATTTCCCTTGTAAAAGAGGAGATTCCAAATCATAGTAATTTTGCCAATCCCATGGATTCGCCTTCGCTTCAGAAGTATTGATATGCAAACAATTTCCTTCTCCTACAGAGGGCGGCAATTCTTTGTCTTTAATCAAAGAATTCAAATACTTATTATTCTGCTGTGCATGCCAAGCCAATGTATGTCCATATATAGTAATTCCGGCAGCTTGGGCGGCAGTGACAAATTTATCCACAGTTTCGAAATTCATCTCCCCTTTATCGTTCACACACGAAGCATATTTCATCGCATTGCCTGCGGTCACTTCGTCGAAGTTGGCTTCCGCTAAACGAAATACCAATCCTCCTTCGATAAATTCGTTGGCTGCCAACGCTAATCCCAATTTAAAATCGGGATTAGCTGCACGGTCTATGTACGATTTCAGCGGGGCATAATCATTCAGATACTCGTATTGCGCTATCGACTCCGGTTTTGTCACCGTGACATCGGCAATCTCGGTATCCACGCAAGAAGCCAGCAAAGCTGCTACCAGCGTGCCCCATACCATATTATTTTTTCTATTCATCTTCATGTAGTTTTCTTAAATTGTTTAGATTGCGGTTCACTTCAACTTCACGTTAAAAGTTTCAAATTTGCTCTGTCTGTCGCGTGACACCAGCGCGTCCGTGCTGCTACATTTGGCAGTGCCCGTTTCACCGGTCACAGCATTCAACACATAAGGCGCATAAGTCACTTCATAGGTCAGTTCGAACAGGTCGCGGTCTTTGTCGCCCCACGCTTTCTTGGCACCATGATAGGTCCACTTGCCCGAACCGCTTGCCTGAGCCCCGGTGTGTCGGTAGTGATGGAGCAATTGCCGTTGTCGTCAACCGTTATCACCAAGTCCATTGTCAACGTTTGCTTGGAAGATTCGCCTTTCTCATTCACCACATCCACCGAAAGCGAAAGAGGATAACGCACTTTGTTGAGGGCAATAGTTCCCAATGTACGTTGGTCTGCTTTCTCTATATTCTGCGGGTTACGGTTGAGCGTAGAAGTGTTGCCATTGATGTCGAGCTGGTCTGTGCCACGACTCAACCAAACGCCCTCATACTTGTTTTTGTAGGTCACCCCATAAAGCGCATAGTCTTTGGGAAGCACGTCCCAGTCTGCCACATTCAAGCGATTGGGAGACTCAACTTTAGGTTTGCCCGCCAAGATAGAGTCTGAAGCCTGTGCTAACCGTACCGGAATGACATAGGTGAGTTCGGGCGTGAGAGGATCATTGAAGAAAGCATCGGTCAACTGTATGTCCATACGTCCATAAATGTCTCCTTTGGGAAATACCACCTGTTCCGAAGAATAAGTATAATATTCCTTAGGCATAGGAAGTATCGGCTTGCCATTGTCGAAATAAGCATTGGTACACAAACTTTCATCGATAACAATCTGTGCTGTGCGCTCTTTGCGGTTTGACCACACACCGCCCAATGTAGCGATGATCTGCATCCGATATTCATTGTCTTGTTCGGTAGGATATACATCTTCGCCCAATGTGATGGTGCGTATAGGAGTCTGAGTAGCAAAACTGATGGTCTGATATTCGTAATCGTCGAATTCTTTGTCTCCGTTTTCACAGCCGGCAAACAACAAGCCAAGGACCATGCATTTCATTATTGTCTTATTCATAATCATTGTATGCTTTAGCATTTTATTAAATTTACACTATCGGTTTACCAACCTGATTCTGTTTCAGTTCGTCATACTTAAGAACTTCCGAATAAGGAATAGGACCGTAATACATATACTCACTGAACGAGCGTTTGTCTACCTCCATCGGAGTATAACGGGTTCCACTGATATTCATCCCTTTAGCGGTTTCGGTCAGATTGCTCTTCCAGCGGCGCAAATCCCAGAAACGGAAACCTTCGAAACAAAGTTCGATGCGACGTTCGTTGCGGATGAGTTCCGCCATCTTTGCCTGATCGTTCTTGATGGATTCCAAGTAAGCATCACCATTGTCGCGACCGATGCCGGCACGGTGGCGCAACTTTTTCACCACATCATAAGCAGAATAGCCGTTGCCTCCTTTATCTTGCGGACCGTACGCCTGATTTGCCGCCTCGGCATACGCCAAGAATATCTCGGTATAGCGGATGCGCGGTGTGTAATGATACTGGTCAGCTTTCGCATTCGGGTCGAGGCTGATGTCCTGACGCAACAGTTTGCGCAGATAGTATCCGGTACGGGTAGAACGTCCTACCACCTTGTTCAGTGCATCATTGGTAGTTCCGTCGGCTGCCGTAAAGATTTCCTTATTCGTATTGCCTGCCTTACAACCATTATAAAGAATGTATGCTTCCAAGCGCGGGTCACGGTTGGCGTACGGAAGATTTTCATCATATTCGCCGGACAGATGAGACACCGGATAACCGTTCAGCATCGGGAATGCATCCACCAGATTTTGAGTTGGGTTGATACGTCCGTTACCGTAGAGTGTGGGCGGGAAGTTATCTTCTTCGAGCGAGAGGGATTTGGCACGTTCACCACGCCACAGAATTTCAGCAGGTGATTCGGTTGGGCTAAGTTTTTCAATATCATCTACATTGCAATACCATGTCCATCCGGTAGGATCCATACCGTCTACCCCTCCGATATGATTCAGCACCTTTGCAGCACTAGCAGCAGCCGTTTTCCAATCAACGCCTGACTGGTCACTATATGCCGGACTGGCAGCGAGCAAATCCGCTTTTGCCACAAACGCTTCCACCACCTTTCCGGACATACGTCCGATAAAGTTTGCGCCAAACACACGGGTGACTTTGCCTTGGTCTGCTCCTGCATATTTAGCAGACAAGCGTTGCATTTCCGCTGCGTCACCATATTCCCAAGGCAATCCTTCGAGTGCCAACCGGGCGTCTTCTTTCAACGCTTCATGCAATCTACAAATGTGCTGCGGGGCACATTGAAATTGGATCCGGCTGCTTCCGGTTCGGTCAGGATGGGCACCCCCATCAACACACCGTCTTCGGTATAGCCCGCATGGGCTTCGAGGAGGTAATACATATACATGGCACGCAAGCCATAGGCTTCCGCTTTCTCACGGTCGCAGAACATCTGCGCCACCACTTCGTCTTTCGCCCATTTCACCTTGTCGGCATTGGCAAGGAAAAGATTGATGTACTGTATGGCGGAACGGCAGGAAGTCCAACGGTCGGCAGGATTGTTGTTTGCCGTCCACATGCCGGAGGCTATTTTACGCCAGCTGTTTTCCGCATCATTGCTCACAGCGTCATCGGTAGCCACGTCGTTGAAAGAATAGCCTGCGCAGGGTATGCGTGTATAGGCATTTGCCAGTATTCCTTCGGCATATTGCGAATTCTCGTACATATATTCCAGTCCGAGGTTGTTCTCGATAGCCGGTTCGAACAAGTCATCGCATCCGGTCAGACAAGCGGCAAAGGCACATATTGTTATAATTTTCTTCATGACTTATTTATTCTATATTTTTATATTCTACAACGAGAGACCCATCAAAAGTCTACCTTTACACCCAGTGCGTACGAACGGCATTGGGGAGAAGTCCCTACATTCATCTCCATATATTTACGCTCCTTCGCCAAGGTCAACAGGCTTGTTCCGTTGGCATAGATTTGTAAACCTTTCACAAGTTTGCCTTTCAGCATAGCAGCCGGGAAGTCGTAAGACAATTGAACACGGTTCAAATCGAAACGTGAAGTGTCGTACAACCAGAAGTCGGAAGCCACAAAGTTCAGGTCGCCACCTTGTGTTGTGAGACGCGGGTATGTGGCGATATCTGCCGTCTCTTCCGTCCAGCGTCCGCGAACCACTTCAGAATATTTGCGATCGCCATACACGTGCATATAACTATTATTCTTCAGTCCTTTGCCACCAAACGATCCGGTGCCTGCCACAAACAATGTGAAGCCTTTGTACTTGGCAGTCAGGTTGAGACCCATCACCCAGGAAGCACCCCACTTGCCCAATACCACCTGGTCTTGCTCATTGATGACACCGTCGTTGTTTTGGTCTACATACTTCAAATCACCGGGTTTGGTATTAGCATTCACCTTTGCCGAGCTTTCCACATCGGCAGCGTCTTTGAAGAATCCGATGCATTGATATCCGCGCAAAGCATCAATCGCCTCACCTTCGGCTTTCAGCCAGTCATATTTCACATTCTCGTCCCATTTGGTGTTCTTGGAGGTGTAGTACATACCCACAAGCCCCACATTCCATTCAAAGTCACCGTGCTTTTTGCCCACATTTACACTCAAGTCCACACCCGTACGACGTTGGTTGTTCATGTTAATATAAGGACGCATATCGGACTTCGGATAATAAGTCTGGAAATAAGACGGATAATTTTGGGGCTGCGCCAGCAATCCTTCGGTATTGGTTACGAAGTAATTGGCATTGAGTCTCACCAATCCCTTCCAAAGAGAAGCGTCCAATCCTACCGTAAATTCCTTACGCTTGATGTAGCCGAGGTCGGGGTTTCCACCTTGCAGGAAGTCGGTGGTCTGCATCGAGTTGTTTACCTCGCTCCATCCCCACCACGTACCTGCCTGTGTAAACTTGGTAGCATACATGTAGTAATCACTGATATCCAAATCCTGATTGAGCACACTATAGCCTGCCATCAGTTTCAGGTTATCGAGCCAATCGGCATCTTTGAGGAAACCCTCTTCGGAAAGACGCCATCCCAACGTAAACGAAGGCGAAAGCCCTATCCGGTTGCCTTCGGGCAATTTGGCGGAATGAACCGCTGCCATGCTGAAATCGGCGTAATACTTACCGGCATAGTTATAATCGAGTTGCAAACCCAAGTTGGAATTGCTAGTGCGATGGTAGGTACCCGAATAGGTCTGCTGGCTGCCTTGAGCCAACAACAATGCATTCACATGATGATTGTCGGCAAAAGTGTTCTGATAGCCGAACTGTGCAGAGAAATAAATGGTCTGATACGCCGTACTGCCCGATACGTTTTGCGTACCGGTATGCTTGTCCATATTGTACTTAGTCAATGAAGTAATACGGTCGCCTCCGAAAGCATTGTTCCAAGAGGCTTCATACACTGCATAGTCGTCGTCGATAGAAGTGATGTAAGAAGTTCCGTAGTCTACGGAGAACTGTGTACGGAATGACAATCCTTTCAGTACTTTATACAAATCGAGGTTGATTCCCGCATCAAACTGGAAACGACGTGAAGTAGCTTTCTGATAACCGGACGCATACATGGCAGCAAAAGGATTAGTCATGTTCAACTGCGTACCTCCCAATAGATATTTGCCGTCAATAAGGTAATTGCTATTATTGATCAACGTCCACGAAGCAGCATCGTTTTTATCGACAAACTCAATGGGAATGAAAGGTACAAGAGGCGCCGAACCGGGAGCAGTCGGACGTAACGTAGCCGAGTTAGCCCAGTAGTCTGCCTTATCGTGACGGGAATCGTAGAAGATAGCATTTGCATTTACCCAACCGCTGATCCAATCGTTCATACGCAAATCCACATTACCGCGGATATTCAGGCGCGAATTGCGGTTGTTCTTACTTTCACCGAAGTTGAGCAAGTCGTTGGAACTCTCGTAACCGATGTTCGTATAGAAGTTGGCGTAGCGTCCGCCGCCCGAAAACTCGGCCACTCCGTTATAGTCCTGACTTGTCTTCCGAATATAGTCATCGGAAAAGAAGTTGATGTTCGGATAACGGTAAGGGTTACTTCCGCTTGCATAGTTGTAAATCTGCTCATCCGAGAAAGCGGGATCCAACCCGTCGTTACGCAACGCCTCGTTATACAACGTCATGTATTCGGCAGAAGCCAGATATTTAGGATAGCTTTTAGGCACATTGATACCGGCATTGGCACGCGCACTCACCCGCAAGTCTTTATCGCATCCGCGCTTCGTGGTGATAAGAATGACTCCCTTCGCACCACGGCTGCCGTAAAGCACCACGGCTTGCGCTGCTTTGAGGAATGTGATTTGGGCTATTTCGGTAGGACGAATGTTGTTTGCCTCACGAGGGACTCCGTCTACCAATACCAACGCTTCGCCCATGTTCCATAATTGTCCGTTGTAACCTCCCACTAAAGATTGCATATTGTCGAGACTGTACAGCGAATAACTTTTATTAGTCAGTTCCTCTACATTGACGGACGAGACACCACCCATCAAATCCGCCCGGTCCACTGTGCGGAAAGCCACATTCACTTTCTGAGCCAATGTATCAGTCTTCTCCACATCCGTCTGAGCCATCAGCCCGGCAGAAGCAAACAATAGTCCGGCGCTAAGAATTATATTTTTATGAATTTGTTTCATGATATTCTATTTCGTTTAATAAGTCACTTGTTTACCATCCCGGATTCTGATAGAACTCCGGATACAAGGTCACGTCAGACAATTTCAGAGGCAACCAGTAATGCTTCTCCGTGAAATTACGCGTCACGATTACCCGATATGTATAGCCGCTTACAGCTGTTTCCTGAGGGTTCTCGGCAAGGTCGCCTACCCGTTGGAAATCGACAGCAGTCTTTTCGGTATAAGGTTTCTTGTCGATAAGCAACCAGCGACGCAAGTCAGTGAAACGGTGTCCTTCGTATGCAAGTTCTACCGCACGTTCGCGGCGAATCTCACTGTTGAACAGATCGATTGAACCGGTATATTTGGCATTGACACCTTCTACTCTCGCACGTTTGCGGATGGTGTTGACTGCGGCCAGTGCCGTAAGTGTACAGTTGGTTGACTTTCCTGTAGACGAGCCGGTAGCATTTGCCGCAGCTTCAGCATACATCAGATAAATGTCTGCCAGACGCATATAGCTGCAATAGATATGCATCTGCGGACTCCATCCCCAGCCATCATCCCATTTATTGGCTGTCACCGGAATAAACTTGCCAAGCAGGAATCCGGTACGGCTTCCGAACTGGTCGTCACGGGCGTTTCCGCCTGTGTAGAGGGATGCAACGGCTAAGTCACCGACCTCCTCCGAATCTTTTTTTGCATCAGATACCATAGGCGAACCGTCGAAGCGAATATCATGATAGAAACGTGGGTCGCGTCCTTTCCAAGGATGAGTCTTGTCCCACTTGGATTCCTGGTCGTCGAGCGGCAATCCATTTGCCATACCGTAATAGTGTACATAGTTGGCTGTGGGCGAGAGTTGCGGATTGTTATCTTTCTTATAGCTGGCAGGCACAAACTGAAGAGCTAAACCAAAAGTTGAGTTTTGCCAGCCATCTGCCACCAATCCTCTGAACAATGCTTCTGTAGAACCCGGCATTTGGGCATTCTTTCCGTATGTGTAGAAGAGGTCGGAATAGTCCTCAAAGTCCACCAAGCTATATTGCGTCTGTCGGTTCTCTACCAGCGTAAGCAACTCCCCGAACGCTTCGGCAGCCTTCCGGCAATATTCCTGATTGTAGGATTCGCTTCCTGTGGACACCTTGTTCATCAACGGACTTCCTGCCCACAGGTAGTTTTTACCTAAATAGCCCAGTGCCATGATTTTGTTGATGCGCAGTTGGTTGTATCCTTTCGTGCTCGGGCTGATAGATGTCTTGTCCCAATCAATAGGCAGCAGATCGGCAGCCATCCGGAAATCATCGGCAGCCTTGTCGGCACATTCGTGATAGCTGAGTCGCGGCTCGTTGAATGTTTCGTTGGGAGCAACACCTTATCTATATAAGGCAATCCGCCGAAATATTGTATCAGCATGAAATGAAACCACCCGCGGAAGAAATAAAGCTGTCCGGCAATGGCGTTCTTCTGTTCCTGCGTTGCATCGGTAAGCAGGTCCAGATTTGCTAATCCCGTATTACATTTACGGATTCCGTACCAAGAAGCGGGCCACAAGTCGCGGTTCCATCTGAATCCGTCGTTCGGAGTAGTAAAGTCCAGATTCAGAGTTTTGCAATCCATAAATCCGGCCCCCCAGCCGTCGTGTTCAGCCTGCCACCCCCAAAAGTCGCCTTGGTCCACTTTATAGCCCATGTGATAATTGCAGTCTACACCAATCACTTCGTCTTCACCCCAGTTCCAAGAGTTTGACCAGTATTGTTTGGCCATGTCGGGAATACAAGCATAAAGCTCTTCTACAAATCCCTGAAAATTGTGGAAGTCCTTAAAGGCATTTTCCGGAGTGACATCCGATTCGGGTGCCTTGTCCAGATAGTCGGTACACGAAGCAGTCGTACCCGTCAATCCGAGACTCAAACAAGCCATTACAGCATATTTTATAATGTATTTTTTCATAATTCGATGATGTTTTAAAGGTCAAATTTAATACCCAGATTGAAACGACGTACAGTAGGATAAGCACCTTGCGAAGCCAATCCCGTACCTGCAAAGTTCGATTCGCGGTCATCCGGCATACGCGACCATACCCAAAGGTTGTTTCCGTTCAGGAATATTTTAAATCTGTTCAATCCAATTTTCTTTACCCAAGGTTGTGTAAAAGTGTAAGCCACTTCAGCATTCTTCAGACGAATAAACGAACCGTCGTAATGGAAGCGAGTACCTTCATAATAACTCGGAGTAGAATTGATACGAGGCATGGGAGCATCTGCATCAAAACGATCTTTCGACCAGAATACTCCTTCGTCGAATACAGTATTCACGTTATTGTGCAAGGAAGTAAAACCCACATAACGGTTGACGTTGGTCACTCCATAGAACTGTACAAAGCAGCTGAATCCCTTGTAATCGAATCCGATAGTAGCGTTGTACGTATTTTCGGGAGTACCCGTATAGCCGTAAGGAGCGCTGTCGTTGGCATCTATCACGCCATCACCATTATAGTCCATAGTGATATACTGTCCGGGCAATTTCTGATCGTTCATCGTATTGTGTGTAGGCATGGCGAATACTTCGTCCCACGTGTTGGCAAATCCTGCCGTAAGATGAGCGTGGTCTTGTCCGATGGCAAATCCTTCCGACTTCTGGTATGCGGGACGCAACACAGGGTCATCGTATTTGAGAATCTTGTTTTCAGCATGAGTCATATTGAAGTTACCCCACAGACGAAGACCGTTGTTCAATGTTTTATTTACACGAAGTTCCAATTCGTATCCTTTCGTACGCACGCGTCCTAAGTTGGCAGCCGGGGCGGAAATTCCTAAATAACCGGGAGTGGCACGTTTGTCGCCGGCTACAAGAATGTCCGAACGCTTGTCATAGAAAAATTCCAAACTACCGGCAAGCAAACCATCGAAGAAAGCGTAATCAACACCGATATTCTGCTTCAAAGCTGTTTCCCAATGTACATCGGGATTACCTACCGTAGCTTCCTTGTACCAAGTGTAAGGAGACTCGGTTCGATTGTTCAAACCGTGGAAAGACTTACCTCCGTAAGCCCACTGTGTAGCATATAGAAAACGAATACCAAGATTATCGTCACCTACCTCACCGATAGAATAACGTACTTTCAACATATCTACCCACTTACGGAGAGGCTTGAAGAATTTTTCTTCGCTTATCATCCAGCCCAACGCACCTGAGTTAAACAACTCGAAACGATAGTCGGGACTAAACTTCTCGGAACCGTTGTATGCACCGTTGTATTCCAAGAAATAACGGTTGCCATAACTATAAGTGGCGCGGAACGCCCAGTCTTCACGATAGTGAGGGAATTCGCTACCAGTGCTTCGTTCGGTACGGTTGAACACTCCCATGGCGCTGACATCGTGGTCACCGAACTTGCCGCTCCATGACAATTGTCCTTGATAAAAAAGATTGCGTTGAGTAGACCAGTCCCGCACAGCACCACCTGCTGTAGACCACAAGATACCTTCCTGAAAATCGAGTCCGGTTTTAGAGTCGGTTTGCGCGTTGCTATAATGCACCTCGCCTGTTTCCGGATCTATCCATTTGGTCTGCGTCCCGTGATTCAAGTCATTGACACCACGACCGGCTTCCACAAACACGTTGTCCCACGAAATCATGGCACTTGCACGTAATCCTTTTACGAGGAAACTCAAATCCTGTTCCAATACAAAGTCAGTATTGACGCGGGTAGTAGTAAGCATTTCATAGCCTGCATTGGCGAGATTCAACACAGAGTTCGGCGCACCTTGCGAATTGGGCTTGTAGTATCCCCACGTACCGTCGGAATAACGGGGCAAGAAAGCGTCTGACGGAGAACTGTAGGCAGCCTGCCACAACTGCGAGGCACCAAATGAATCGTCGGCAACTCCCCACGGTGATTTCTTCACACCGTAAGAACCGAAAATATTGGCTTTCAATACGGTAGTTTTGGTAATCTTGAAGTCCAAATTACTACGTGCATTAATACGGTTGAATCCGTAACCTGCCTGATAACCACGGTTATTGTCCCATTCGCGGAACAAGTCACCTTCATGCAGAAAGTCTACCGCAGCGAAATATTTGACGTGGCGTGTACCACCCGACAGGTTGATGCTCGGATTGTATGACATGGCATAATCTTTGAAAAGCTCTTTCTGCCAGTCAACGTTCGGATAACGTTCGGCCTCTTCCAAATTAGCAGGATGGCGATATTTGTCAATCGTCTCCATCGGCAATATTTTATTCCAAGAAGCAGGATTCAAGCCTAACTCATATTCGGCAGCCTGATTACGCACATACAACGCATCCGCCGACTCCATTCTTCCCGGCAGAGCAGAAACCACTTTAGCCGTCATGTTCATACTTACGTCAATCTTGGCCCGACCTTCGTTACCGCGCTTAGTGGTTACAAGAATGACACCATTGGCACCCTTCACACCATAAACAGCAGTTGCCGACGCATCCTTCAATACAGATATAGACTGTACAGAACTCATGTCCACACTGCTCATCGGACGTTCGATACCGTCCACAAGGATAAGCGGTTCGCTATTATTCCACGAGCTAACGCTACGAATTACAATTTTCGGGTCTTCGTCACCCGGCATACCAGTAGAGGCAGAAGTCACCACACCCGGCAAATTACCCGTCAATGCCGCACCCACATTCGACACACCACCTGCACGCTGTAATGTCTCACCAGTGGTTTGTGCAATAGCACCTACCACAGACGCTTTCTTTTGTTGTCCGTAACCCACCACAACCACTTCTTCCAGTTGCTTGGTGTCATCTTCCAATGTTACTTTAATAAGACCTTTAGAAACCACTTTTACTTCCTGCGGTTTCATTCCTACATACGAAACAATAAGGACAGACTTCTCACCGGGCACAGTCAATACAAAATTGCCATCTATATCTGTGATTGTACCTATTGAACTATTACCTTTTAAAGTTACTGAGGCTCCAATGATTGTCTCACCATTACTGTCAAGAACCGTTCCCCTCACCGTTATCCCTTTCTGTGCTGATGCTGTTACAAAACTAAACAACATAAGGAGAAACAGGTAAGGAATTTTTTGAATTTTCTTCGTTACATTTTTCATTACCATTAGTTTAAGATGTTAATTAACTACATTGTTTTCTAATCATCATTCTTTTTTAATTGCATTAGCTATCATTATAAATATCACCCATAGTTGCTAGTATTAGATTTATATAAAAAAAATAATTATTTGCAAGTAGCGTATAATCCAATTGTAGTACCGGTAAATCCACCAGCCGTTGTAGTAGAGAGATAACTGGAATCTACATCTTTACAAAGCAGTTTCCAGTTTTTTTCACCATCAATAGAATAATAGAAGTCGTAACCAATTCCTTGAGATACTAATTTCAAATATACCTCATTTGTATCTGCGTCTATTTCATCTGAAGCCAATGTCTGTTCCTTTTCACCGATTTGTTTCAGAGAAATATTTTTATTCTCACCCACTTTATTCAAGCAGAAGAAATATTGATGCGCCTCATCTTTAAACAATAACATTCCGGCTGTTTCCTTATCGTTAGAAGGATTGAACAACATACGGGTAGCACATTCAAATTTATGATGTTGTAACCGACGACAGACAAATGCCGGAGTTTTCTTTTCCGTAGCGCTAATATCTGCACACTTCAAGGTCAGGTATCCGGGCGTTTCCGTCAATGAATATAAATCGGAAGCAGAAGCTCTTAAAGTCATCCATGGCATATCAAGTACAGGAGAATCAAAGTTCGCTATTAACTCGAAATTACCATAAGTAACTGTCGTATCGCGTTTCGCACCTTCACGTTTTACAATCATAGGTACTAAATCATCTCCTTGTGTCATGTACGGGAATCCGTCTTCACTCCATTTCACCGGCATCATAAATGTTTCACGTCCCAAATTCTCAAACTGATTATTAATAGGCGACAAGCCAGAAAAACAGCCCACCAATCTCTCTCTTTTGTTTGAATCAGTCTGCATGACCAGCACAGGTTACCGAATTAGGACGGTCAGAATTCAAATGTCTTTGCGTCAGAATCGGATTGTTTTTCCATGGAAGAAACTTACCCATCGGAGAATCACCACGGAAAATCACTTCCGAATGCCAGTTTCCCGTTCCACCTTCGGCGGACATCAAGAAGTACTTTCCATTTATCTTATATAAATGAGGACCTTCTATCCAAATTGGTTTGTCTGCCGGTTGAGCTCCTTTGTTTACAAGAATTTTACGGGGACCGATCGTCTTATCTGTTTTCACATCAAACTCTTGTATGCGTATAGTACGGTGTCCGCTATATTCAGGTTTATTATCCGGAGCCTCATCATTATTAACAATATATGCCTTACCATCTTCATCAAAAAAGAAAGAAGGATCAATACCTCCGACCTCCGGCAACATGATGGGTTCCGACCATTCACCAAACGGGTCTTGCGTCTTAACAAAGAAATTTCCGGCTCCGACATTGGTTGTTACCATATAATATGTCTTGTTATACGGATTATAAGAAATAGCCGGAGCAAAAATACCGCCACTCACTTTCTGTCCTTCCATATTCACTAATTGCGAAGCACGGTTCAACACATGCCCTATCTGTTTCCAATTCACCAAGTCTTTGCTGTGAAAAATAGGAATACCGGGGAAATAAGTGAATGTAGATGTTACTAGGAAATAATCACCTTCTCCATTTGTACAAACACTAGGATCAGAATACCATCCCGGCAAAATAGGATTATAGAAATAGTCTTCACCTGACAGAGGATTGGAAATATAAAAATCATCATTTCCCTTATAAGAAAAATAATCAAAGAGGGCCACAGATTTTCCAATAGCCGGTAATTGTTGTTCCTTCTTTGAGCTACATGACATCATTGTTATCCCCAGCATAAATATGGAGAGCCAGACGATTGACATTAATTGTATTACCTGTGTATTCTTCATAATACTTCTTATTTTCTTTATAATCAAATATGAATTACTGATCTTTTCTGCAAAGATATGCCAGTTCATAAAACTACAAACATAATTATGTTACGGGCTTCTTTTCCTAAATAACATCTTCATTTTCAATGTTACATCTATCTTTTCCCTTGTAGCACACCCAAACAATTGCACTGATTATAAACACATTACAATCTTATTTTTTTTTGAATAAAAGCTATTCAAATTCCCAATAATCCAGATTGAAAAGTTTGTTTCCTTTCTCTCCTTTAAAGCAGAAATAAAGATCATGTACACCCTTTGCATTCTTTATCCGACATGACATCTGTTTATATATATCCAGTCCTCCTGTCGGTGATATACTGACACTACCTATTACCGGCCCTTCAGTGCTATCCAGACGAATTTCTATCATTCCGCCTTTTTCAACACAAGCTGCGCTTACACTGAATTTCTTTGCTCCTTTCTTGCCAAAGTCGACACCACGCACACACAGATATTCATTATTATCGATATCGGTTATATACAAACCACCATTCTCATGATTTCCAGTTTTAAGACCATATCCCCAAGCCATCGTTTCAGCTTCCACTCTACGGTAAGGATTAAAGTTTTCAATCTGTTCCAGTTTCGTCTCCTGCCAATAAGGAACTTCCTGAATAGTTCCATCCGGATTATAATGCATTTTTGCAACAGACGTGGAACGACGTTCCTTATGATCCAATGTTTCCAAATGAAGCAAATCATAATTTAGGCCAAATACATAAGAGCTACCTTTATAATCGATAATTCCAGGATGATTTCCTCTACTCCGCTCTGTTGGACGCATAATATATCCTTTTGTACTCCATGGTCCGGTAGCTTTTTCGCTCATAGCATAGCCAATCCCTTCCGGACAACAAGTTGAAGCGAAAGCCATGTAATAATGCCCGTTCCGTTTATACACCCACGGACCTTCCTGGTAATGTTCCGGTTTATTTTCCACTTGTACAATTTCCCCCGAATATGAAATCATATCCTCATTCAGTTTCACATAATAAACATTCGGATTGCCCCAATACATATACGCTTGTCCGTCATCATCAATAAATACGGTCGGGTCAATGTCGTACCAATGCTCCTTCTGCCAAACCAACGGTTTGTTCAAAGGGTCTTTAAAAGGGCCGTAAGGAGAGTCGGATACCAATACGCCAATACCATTACCGTGAATCGGACAATACATATAAAATTTGCCATTACGTTCGATGACTTGTTCTGCCCAGGCACCGTTATCACGTTTCACCCAATCAAAACTCTTCAGAGAAGCGACCGCTCCATGATCAGTCCAATTCACCATATCGGTGGAAGTATAAAGTAACCAGTCCAACATTTTGAATCCTTCGGCATCATCCTCATCATGAGTTGTATAAAGGAAAACGGTATCATTATATACCATCGGAGCCGGATCGGCGGTATATTTTGTCTGGATAATAGGATTTTGTGCCACTCCCGAAGTGACGGCAGTCATTGCCAACAGGAGTAATACACCCCAAAAATTCAAGTTTTTCATATTCTATCTGTCTAAACAGTTATTTGGTTATTAATACTCCACCATTGCAAGGAATAGTCAATTGCAATTCTTGTTTCTTTCCTATTCCTATTTGTTTCACACCGCCCTGCAATACCTTATCATCACTAAATAGTCTCACCTTTTCCCCATTGGAGAACATCGGCAAATTAACTTTAAGTTTCAGTGTTTCCTTCTGCGCATTTACTCCGGCAATATACCATTTGTCTCCATGACGACGGGCGAGAATAACGTATTTACCAGGATAACCGTCAATGAAACGTACCTCATCCCAAGTCGTTGGAACCTCTTTCATAAAATCAATAGCCCATGCAGGAGCATCGGTCAGATTATTCGGTGCCAAAGCAAAATGCTGTACCGGACTCTGAAATAGAACCGCCGTAGCCAGTGCGTAGACATCTGATGTTACCCGCCGGCTTCCCCGTGGAGCATTATCCGCATTATAATATTTGTTCAATGCACTACCTCCAAAATCCATGCTACCCACAGTATTACGAATAAACGGGTGCAAGGTAGCATTAAAGGCCTCATTATCACAGCTGCCTTGAGAGAAATGAAGATTTTCACTAGCCAATACAGCCTCACTCGATGCGAAGTTAGGATACATACGTTCCCAGCCACGAGGCAAAGTACATCCATGGAAAATAACTAAAAGACCGTACTCGTTTGCATCCGACAAGATATCCTCATACAACTGCATAGTCATTTGCTTGTCACCTCCGAAAAAGTCAACTTTTATTCCACGAATACCAATGCTTTGCATCCATTTCATCTCCTTACGTCTGGCTATCGCATTATCCATAATACCTCTCGGAGTTTGCGGAGCATCATTCCAATACCCATTCGAATTATACCACAAATAAAGAGCTACCCCTTTGTCCTTCCCATATTTAGCCAATTCTTCAATTTTATCACGTCCTATTTGTTTATCCCACAAGGCATCCACTAACACAGATTGATACCCCATTGCTGCCGAAAAATCAATATACCGGAGTTGCTCTTTATAATTAGTACTTCCATCCATACCGATAATCCAGCTCCATGAACCCCGTCCATACGTATACTCTCCTTTTGCCGGATAAAGCGGTTTTACAACATCAAAAGGAACCGTTGTCTCCACTATTGGAGCCAAAGTCTTGCCCACAGTAATAGTACGCCAAGCGTCTCGCCCGGTAATGCTATCCCTGGAGAAACCGTACCATTCCCATTTGCTTCACCTTCTTGCGGAAATCCGATTGTATACGTTCCTCCTTTGTGTCCCAACAGACGGCTCGCACAATATCCACCATTTACTCCCGTTTCGGAAACAAGCACCCAACCATTATCTCCATTACGGAACAGACAGGGAAATGTATATCCTTCTCCCCAGCCATTTTTCCCTGCGACATCATCTGCCGTATAAGACGTCTCATAACTTGGAGAAGTACGGGCAAATCCTCCATCGGTTTACTTTGCGGACAAAGGAAAGTGGTGGTTCCGTCAGGAAACACAAATCCCGTAGCTTCTTGCTTAACCACGCAACTTAGTGTCTCACCTTGCGGATATATCTTATATTTAAAAGCAACATCGTTATTACTTATGCGGAATATAACATCATAAATTGTTTTCCCTTGTTGCGTAAACGAAAATACAGCTTCATTTGCCACATAACGAACCTTGCTCTGCTTAATAGAAGCTAACTCGTATGTTTCATCTATTTTATTTGTTGAAACATTCTTCTCCAGCGACATCCCCGATGAGAAATCTCCTATATTTGCAATCATCCCCAATGGAGATGGTTTCAAAAAGAGAACATTGTCATAACTAACAGAATAAGAAGGTCTTCCATCCACATCTGAGAGTGTTACTACCAGCTTCCCATCAGGACTTGTTATCTGTTTATTTTCTGCACTTGCAACGCTACTCCCCAATAGCATAGCCATTACTATAAAAAACTTCACCATATTTCTATTTTTTAGATTCTTCTCTGTTGGCATAATCACACATTCTATTACAATCAAAACCTTACAGAAATTGCCTTCCCATTATAATCGACGTTTTTTTGAGTCCCGTCCTGAAGAGTTACAGCAAACTTACGGTTCTTCAACATTCCCTCATACGCACCTTTTCTTGCCCCTATCGTCAATTTACGAGATGCATTATTCCAAGAGATTGGAATTTCCGTATAAGCTCCTTTTTCGTAATTGTAATTATCAAATTCATCTTCATATAAAATGAAGTTTCCATTCGCACCCGCATATACCTTCAATTCAAGATGATCCCACGGTTTTTCAGTGGCATACTGAACTTGTGGACCAACAGGAATGATACTACCCGCTTTTACATACAATGGAATAACATCAAGTGTAGTCTCTTTGGTAATTTCCTTTCCGCCTTCATGTTTCTCGTTTGTCCAGAAGTCATACCATAGCGTTCCTGCCGGTAAGTATATGTTAGTAGATTTCGTTTCCATGAAATCCACAGCAGCGTCAGTTTTTGTTTTTTTCGCTCCATCTCTGTTCCATCCTTCTTCTTCGGAGACTTTTACCACAGCTTCCGGTGTATATTGTGCATGAGTAATCGGAGCCACAAGGATCGATTTTCCAAACATATATTCGTCATTGATATCCCACACCTTTCTGTCATCTACAAAATCCATCATCAAAGCGCGCATAAAACTCGATTGACGATTGCTTACCTCCCAAGAAGTAGAATAAATATAAGGCAACAGAGAGTAACGTAAACCTATCATCTTCTCGATAGCATCATATACAGGCTCGCCTTTCTTTCCGAACTTATAGATTTCCCTATAAACATCCGTCCCGTGCGAACGCATCATCGGATTGAACGTTCCAAACTGCAACCAACGCACATAAAGCTCCTGATACAATGGATTTTTGAAGCACTATCATCATTCCAGCTTTTATTATAATGTCCTGCAAAAAAGCCACCAATATCACTATTCCAGTGAGGCATACCACACAAAGAAAAGTTTAATCCGGCAGGAATCTGATTTCTAAAACTCTCCCATGTGGAAGCGACATCACCACTCCATACATTTGCACCATAACGTTGCTGCCCCAAGAATCCGGAACGGGTTAAAATAAACACGCGTTTGTCCGAAGTCACTGCACGCTGATGGTCGTAAACCCCTCCGACAGTCATCAACGGATAAGCATTGCGCACCTTACGGAACGAGCCCAGATAGGTTTTGGTATCCATATCCTCCGGCTTCCAATCCAGATGATCGGGTTCGGTAGAGTCCATCCACCAGGCATCCATTCCCAGCTTGAAAATTCCATCATTCAGATATTTCCAATAAATATCACGTGCTTCGGGATTGTAAGCATCATACACCCTTACACCGGAAGGATATTCCATGTTGGGGGGCCATGACTCCAATCCCGATTGCGGCCAGGTAGTGAAGTTAAACAACATACCTTTTTTGTCCAATTCTCTATAAGGTTTGGTCATCGGTCCGAATGACGACCAGATAGATATAGCCATGTGTGCGTTCATCGCATGGACATCCTCCATCATCTTTTGAGGATTATTGAAAGTCGGATTCTGAAAATCCATCGCATTCCACAAATAGTTATGCCCCCAATATTGCCAATCCTGAATAATACCATCCAAAGGAATACCCAATTCACGATATTTACGAACAACGTCTACCACTTCCTCCTGGCTTTTATATCTTTCTTTACTTTGCCAGTAACCATAAGTCCATAAAGGAAACATCGGTGCTTGCCCGGTCAAGCTGCGTACTTGTGCTATTACACCATCGGCATCCTTCCCATACATGAAATAATAGTCTACACAATCACCTACTTCAGAACGAAAAGATGTTTCAACTTCGTTGTCCGTAAAAAGAGTCGGCGAATAGTTATCCCAAAACACACCATATCCTTTGGTGGACTGGAAGAATGGCGACACATCTTCAACATTTCCCTGTATCAGATTTTTGGTCATGTTCCGCTGAATCATCTTTCCATTTTGCAATTGTCCCAAACCATAAATAGCTTCCTCCTTATCTAATACAAAAGGTTGATAAACCTGATAAGTTTTTGTCCCGGCATCATCGAAATCGATAAACTGCATACCGGATTTCTCTGCCAATAACGACTTGCCATCCTTTGAGAAATAAGAAACAATTCCCGTCCCGGTGTCCACACTGACACTTAGTTCACTGGTATTCAATACAATCTTATTATCTTGTATATCAACTTTGAAACTCACCTTTTCAGGTTTGGCAATTACAGAAAGACTCTGTTTTTCATAGGCAACACCTTCCGGTGACTTTATTACTCTCGCCACAGCAGGCGCAAAGAATTGTACTTCTATATCCACTGCATTTACAGTGGTTTTGATACCGGACGATGTTTTCTGATAGTTCTGTGCGAATAAGATATTTGTGCTGAAGCATAAACATATACCCCAAAATAGATGATGTATTTTCATAATTATAGAATGATAAGGTTTCTAATTAATAACCAACAGATGTTGCATACAGTCCAATCATTGCTCCTGTAAAGCCACCAGCCTCATTAGTAGAAAGAATATCGCCGGAAACGGTTCCTCCTAAATTTAGGAAACCCTTGCCATCAATCGAATAATTAAAACGATAATCATCTCCATTGGCTGTTACTTGCAGTGTCACAGGTTTCTCTGTTTCTATCTTCACCTCACCCAGGACACTCGCTTGTCCTTTTTCGGTTCTTTGCAGTATCAGGTAATAGTCTTTTCCCTTTTTAGTGATACCGAAAACATAGTGATATCTTTCATTTTGATAACATGTTATACCGGCAAAATCTTTCTCATTTTTTGGTTTGTACTCCATGGTTGCTGCCGCGGTAAATTGATTATGCTGTTGACGGTAGAACAAAGTAGAAGTAGGTTTCACTTCATTGATATTTGAGGTAAAAGGGATGATCCGCAACCCTTTATCGGTCATCTCAACGAATTCTTCACGAGGACCTCTAAGACCGATCCATCTAAAATCTAATGTCTTATCGGAGAAATCATCCTTAAAGACAAAGTTGCCACTAGGCAAATAACCGTTTTTTCCTGTTTGGTTCTCTACTCCCGAAGGCATCTTCAATGTAGGTTTCATAGGGATAAGCCCATTCTCGAAAACAGGAAATGTTCCGCTCCAGTCCACCGGAAGAATAAAAGTTTCGCGTCCGGTATTCACTCTGTTCTTCTCATTGGGGCGTATTCCTAAAAATACACCATAATATTTTCCGTCGGGTCCCTCCACTAAGTCTGCATGACCAGCCCAGTCTACTTTATCCGCCCGATTTGCAGGAAAATAACGTTGAGTTAAAATAGGATTATTATTTGACGGAAGATAAGGTCCTTTCGGATGATCACTTACAAAAATGACTTCGCTATGCCAGCCTCCGGTTCCTCCTTCCGCACACATTAAATAATAACGTCCATCTTTCTTATAGATATGAGGAGCTTCAATCCATATCGGCTTTTCTTCTATATTGACGCCACCGTTTACGATGATCCGGTCCGTTCCCGGAACCACTTTATCATTCTCCACATCATAATCCCATATTTTTATAACACGGTGTCCCGAGTAACGCTCGTTTGCTTTAGCAGGAGCATCATTATGTACCACGTATGCCTTGCCATTATCATCAAAGAAAAGAGAAGGATCAATGCCTTCAAATTGAAGTTTGATCGGATCACTCCAGCCATTCTCCGGATTCTTTGTCTTTACCACCATATTTCCAAAGCCACCGGAAAATTGAGTGGTTATCATATAAAACGTATCATTATTGGGATTATATCTTATAGCAGGAGCATATACACCAGCACTAATACCACAATCTTCAACCTTTAATTGTGACGTTCTGTCCAGCACATGGCCGATTTGTTTCCAGTTGACCAGATCATTAGAATGGAAAATAGGTACCCCGGGAAACATAGCAAAAGATGAGCACACTAAATAATAATCATTCCCTTTCCGCGTTATACTCGGATCGGGATAGCAACCCTGCAAAATAGGATTATAGAACTCACCCGGCTTTAAAGGATTGTTTTGATAAATAGCATCCTCCCCCTGATAAATAAATTGCGTAAAGACAGGAGCATTTTTCGTTATTTTACCCTTGCCACTCACCTCCATATTAAAAAACAACATAATAAATACGACAAGCCCCACGGATTGCCAGCCCGACAAAATCAATTTTAATGTTCTCATATTATCACTTTTTATTTTCTATAATTTCCTGTTCCATAGTAGTGTTTGCAAATGTATCGATTCGGTTTTATCATATATGTACAATCATGATACAGGCATCTATATACAGGTTACATTTATCACAGACATGTAACATGATTCTTTTCTGATGTAACAAAAAGCCCCAAAACAGAAAAATGGTAAGATAAATGACTACATTACCTATTATTTCAACACTTTTATCCCCCATCATGTAAAAGACTGAATATCAAGCATTAGCAAATATTCATTTTCCTTTAAAAGAAAGCCCCCGTTGGTTTAAAAGAAACTCTAAGTTTGCAGTTAATAGATAAGAGGTCGGAAATTTATTTTAAAAAAGTCAAGCGAGACGAATAATTACCTCCGCATCTTATCAGGAAATATCAGTCTTATTATCTTTGTTGTATTAAGATAAA
>ENA-OQJX01000009-OQJX01000009.1-human-gut-metagenome-genome-assembly--contig:-NODE-9-length-114585-cov-3.963305_pt1 | contig 114585 bp, 130 predicted proteins | sample MGYA00242615_ERZ504782 | MGnify/ENA primary metagenome ERZ504782 (study PRJEB26092, sample SAMD00036354) | human gut metagenome | host: Homo sapiens | study: EMG produced TPA metagenomics assembly of... | reverse complement strand
CCTACTATACGGAAATCACTGAATTCAAATCCATACAGTAAAGGGGTATCAAAATTCAAGGAGAGCACCTCTTCCGGCTTGTATCTATCCACCGATAATTGTGCCAGCAATGTACTCTTACCACAACGGCGAATACCAGATATAATCAGTGCATAGTCTGCTACCAAGGGAGGTAAAGACAACAATAGGTCACGTCGGAAACTTTGAAATTTCCTCAACCGTTCACGTTGCACACGTATGGCTTCTACTATATCCGATTTGCTTATCATAGGGCTATGTCATTTATATTCAGATACAAATATAAACATTCCATTCCGAATAAACAAATCTATCTATTCTAAATGGATAGATTTGTTTATTCGGAATGAAAGCACTACCTTAGCACCTCATTACAAAAATAACGCTTATGCAAGACATAATAAACGGACGCTGCGGCTGGTGCGGAACCGACGAGCTGTATGTGAAATACCACGATGAAGAGTGGGGAAAACCGGTAACAGACGACAAGACACTATTCGAGTTTCTTGTATTGGAAAGTGCCCAGGCCGGACTAAGCTGGATAACCATCCTCAAAAAGCGGGAAGCTACCGCAAAGCCTTTTGCAATTTCGATACCGCGCAAGTGGCGCAAATGACCGATGAAGACGTGGAACGGCTGATGCACTTTGACGGCATCGTGAAAAACCGTCTGAAAATCAAGTCGACCATCACCAATGCAAAGCAGTTTCTTGCCATACAGAAAGAATTCGGCAGCTTTTACAACTATACGCTATCCTTCTTCCCCGACCGGAACCCTATTATCAATCATTTTCAGTCATTGAGTGAGATTCCGGTATCATCGCCCGAATCAGATGCCATGAGCAAAGACATGAAAAAACGGGGATTCAAGTTCTTCGGCTCTACCATTTGCTATGCCCATCTGCAAGCTTCGGGGTTTATCAACGACCATCTGACGGATTGCATTTGCCGAAATCAGAAACAATAAAACAAAGAAATATACAGAAGCAAGCAAAACATCAACACAAGGCGGTCACCCTCCCCCATCGGAAAGGCGACCGCTTCAGTGTTATAAAATCTGTTTCTCAGTATGTAATACACTGAGAAGAAATGTTATTCTATTCCGATACTATGGCATACGGGAAAAAGGATGAACGTAAACTCATAATCAGCGTATGGCACCAGGTATTCCGGACGTGCAATACGTCCCCAGCTATCCTCACAACCCAGACCGGCTTGCACCTTGTCGATACAAAGATTAGTCAAATCAGCTTCATCCACCTCTTGCGAGTGTCCTTGCCCTTTGCTCCAGCCTTCATCTAAAGACTCGATGGTATAGTGCAAGGCAGATGCAGAGAAGGGAGCGGCTGCCACAATCTTGATGCCATTACCAGACTGATCCAACATCTTCCACCAACGAATATCGGTCTTTGTTCCGTTTTCCTGCGGACGGATGTAGGGATAGAACTGCTCGGCCACACTTTGGCGATAAATACCTAAGTCGGCGCAATGGTTACGGTCAATATAATTTTCAACCGGACCGCGTCCATAGTATTCAACGGTTTCAAAGCTGCGCGGCATAGGCATCTGCAGACCGAAACGGAACATGTTCGATACTTTGGCATTCTTGTCGGCAGTCAGCTTCTGGGTCACCTTGACGGCACCGGCATTGTTGATGACATAAACAAGGTTCAGCTTAGCTGAAACACCCGGCATGTCGTAAGCAGATTCTACAATCACCTGATTGTTCTCCGTGCGCTGTTTGAAAGAGGTCAGTTTGATTTCCGGATTCTTCCAAGCGATATATTTGCGTTGCAGATTGGCACCGTAGTCGTTGTCAACAGGCGCACGCCAGAAGTTTGGTTTTAAAGCCTCGCCGTCTTTAATCATATCCCGGCCATTCACTTCGTACTTGGTCAGATAACCGTTGTGCTTGTTGATTTCTACACGGAAAGCATTACCGGAGACGATGAGGTAGTTCCAATCGTTATCCTGTACTTGGGGAGCCGTCATCTCGATATTGCTCTGTTCGCAGTTCTTCAATTCCATGGAAGGAGCTTGGTAAGGATTGAGCGTCAACTGGTCTTTTGCCACTACATGTCCGGCGGAAAGCAATCCTTCACGGTTCTTCAGCTTATAGGAAACATTCAGCAACCACTCGGTGCATTGGCAAGTCTTGCCCAAGTCCAACTTGATTTTGGCTGTCTGTTGGGGAGCTACATTCAGATTATCCACACGACCAGTCCGTATCACCTTACCACCTTTCAGTACCTCCCACTCCATATAATAGGCAGAAAGGTCACGGAAGAAGTATTCATTGAACACATTGATTTCGCCGTTCTTCAAGTCGGCCGGAGTAGTCCAGATGTCTTGATAAATACGGCCTACCTCATACATGTGGGGATTGGGTACACGGTCGGGGCTAATCAAACCATTATCACAGAAGTTACCGTCGCTGGCATCAAAACGGTTGAAGTCACCGCCGTAGGCATAAATCATCTTACCGTTCTTTCCTGTCCAACGTACAGACTGATCAACAAAATCCCAAATAAAGCCACCTTGGAATTTGGGATATTTACGCACCAAATCCCAATATTCTTTAAAACCTCCTTGCGAGTTTCCCATCGCATGAGCATATTCGCACTGAATCAGGGGCTTTGTCATAGAATCATCCTCACTGTATTTCTTACATCCGTCATAGCCATAATACATCGGGCAATAGATGTCTGTCTTGCCTGTTTTACCGGCTTGTTCATATTGTACGGCACGGCTCGGGTCTTCAGCCTTTATCCAATCGTAGGCAGCTTCGAAATTAGCGCCATAGCCGGCTTCGTTGCCCAAAGACCAGAAAATGACGCTGGGATGATTGAAGCTACGCTGCACATTGCGCTGGTTACGCTCCATATGTGCTTTCTTATAGTCCTCACGTTTGGCAAGTGTCTCTTCCCCATAACCCATTCCGTGGGATTCGATATTGGCTTCGGCCACTACGTAAATACCATATTGGTCGCAGAGGTCGTACCAGAGATTATTGTCGGGATAATGGCAGGTGCGCACGGCATTCAAGTTGAACTGCTTCATCACCTGAATATCCTGAATCATGCGTTCGCGAGAAATGACGTAACCACCGTCCGGATCCATCTCGTGGCGGTTGGCTCCCTTGAAGAGAACGGGCTGGCCGTTGACAAGTATCTGACTTCCTTTCAGCTCTATCTTTCGGAAGCCCACCTTTACGGGAATCACTTCACTGCTGCCTTGCAAAGTGGCACGCAGGGTATACAAGTAAGGCGTTTCCGCCGTCCACTTATGAGGATTCTCCACATTTATCAAGGCAGTAGCGCTACCTTTGGCGACAGCTGTAGCACCTGTTTTCCGGCAGCGTCCAGCAGTTCAAGACTGACGTTGCCGCCACCCTTCACATCAAGCTGTACTTTCAGGGAACCGTTCTTATAAGCAGCATCCAAATCGGGAGTGACACGGATGTCCTGAATGCGCTTCTTGTCACGGGCATACAAGTAGCAATCGCGCCCTACACCGCTATAACGGAAGAAGTCCTGGTCTTCCAGATACGTCCCGTCACACCAGCGGAATACCTGAAAGGCTATCAAGATTCTTTTGTCCCGGCTTCAAGTAGGGTGTCAGGTTGAATTCAGCCTCCAGTTTGCTGTCCTCACTATAACCTACGTACTTGCCGTTTACCCACAAATACATATTGGAAGTCACGGAACCGAAATGAGCAATGATGTCCTTACTCTTCCAGTCGGCAGGTATTACAATCTCACGACGGTAGGAACCTACATTGTTATTCTCCGTCGGCACCTGCGGTGGATTGTTCTTGAACTGATTGCGCCAGGCATATCCGGTATTCACGTAGATAGGGTCGCCGAAACCGTTCAGTTCCCACATACCGGGAACGGCCATATCGCTCCATCCCTTGTCGTTGAACCCCACTTTCCAGAAATCCGTGGGACGGGCATCGGCATTCTTCACCCAGAAGAATTTCCAGATACCGTTCAGAGTCATGTAATTGGAAGAATGTTCTTTTGCTCCACGAGCCGCAGCATCTACCGACTCATAGGCAAAATAGTTGGTGTGCATCGGAGCACGGTTCACGGCATTCACTTCAGGGTTTTGCCATTCAGTGAAGGACTGTGCGCTTGCGGCAATGGCAAAAGTCGCAAGCAGTCCGGTAATGAAATGTTTCTTCATGGTAAATAGTTTATAAAAATTAGCAACGGCATACAAGCAGAACCGGTATGCCGTCACAAAGATACGCCTATCCTATAATTAAAAGGAAGAATAATCGTTCAAAAAAGGCTGAATTTAATTCTTTAAATAAGTGTTCATAACTAGTTCACATAATTAAATAGGTGACTAAATGGGAATTTATTTTGATTGAGTACTTATCTGCAAACGATAGACTCCGAACGAACGGGGCTGAAGCTCCAGGCTCAGAGAACGGGAAGCCACCTCCACCGGACGAATACGTGGAACAATAGCCTCCTGCTCCAGTGTATTCTTGGCTTTCCAGTCATCACTTTGCAAATAGGTGCAGGAACCCGAGACAAGCTGCCGCTTCTTCAATCCGCTGAACTCTATCTGTACCTTCTCCAATCTGCTGCCCGCATTGACAAGCTTCAGAATTACTTCTCCCGTAGGAGCATCCAGCACTGCCGATGCATAAAGCTGTCCTGCCCCGTCACGGGTTTTCCGTCCATTTGCAGGTTCAGCACATCTGTTCCGGCATTCATGCCGTACATCTGCTGTACGTAATAGTTGGGAGTCCGCATCATACGGAGATTGTCGAACCAAATCAAATCGGGATTCCACTGCCAGGCATCCACATGGGCAAACAACGGAGCATAGGTAGCCAGGCGCACCACGTCGGCATTACGTTCCAGTCCCGTCATAAAAGCTGCTTCGGACAGTGCCGCCAAGAAATTATTGGCCTTCCCGGTGGGGTGGTCATGCGATGCATATTCACCGGCAAAGACTTTCGGTCCTTTACGGTCATAGTCATCATAGCGGGCGGCATTGGCAAAGAACCAGTCGGGAGCCATATAATAATGCTCGTCCACCAAATCCACCCCGATGCGTTTCATCTCAGGCCAGAGGTAATCGAACTTGTCTCCATCTGCACTCGGACCGGAAGAACCTACAATCTGCATATCAGGATATTCCGCACGGATGGCTTTCGTGAACACTTCCAGACGCTCGGGATAGACTTCCCCCCACTGTTCATTGCCGATGGCAATCATTTTCAGACCGAACGGTTCGGGATGTCCCATATCGGCACGCACCTTTCCCCACTTGGAGGTTGCAGCACCGTTGGCAAACTCGATGAGGTCGAGGGCATCCTGCACGTACGGGCCGAGTTCTCCAAGGGGAACCACTTCGTTGCTTTCGTATTGGCAGGACAGCCCGCAGCTCAGTACCGGCAGAGGCTCTGCACCGAGGTCTTCACTCAGCAGGAAATATTCGTAAAAGCCAAGTCCGTAACTCTGGAAATAATCCGGGAAAGCTTTATGCTTGAATGTATAGTTCCAGCGATTTTCGTTCAAAGGACGGTTCTCTACCGGACCCACGGAATGCTTCCATTGATAACGGGTGGCAAGGCTGTTGCCTTCGATGATGCAGCCACCGGGAAAACGGAATACTCCGGGATTGAGGTCATAGAGGGCTTGTACCAAGTCGGCACGCAATCCATTCTCACGCTTCTTCCAAGTATTCACCGGGAAGAGAGAGATGTGGTCCATATCTACCGTACCCTCCGTCTGCAACACAACACGCAGACGCGAGCGAACATCGGTAAAAGGAGCTTTCAGCACAGCCGTCAGCTTCTGCCATTCACTGCCTTTCACTTCCAGTTCCTTCTTCAGGAGATTCTCTCCGTTGGAATTCACCAGTTCGACGGAAAGCTTCATTGGTTTGGTATCCGGCGTACGGACATAAGCGGAGAAACGGTAATCTTCTCCTTTTTTCAGGCCGATGCCACGATAACCTTCATTATCCAGTCCGGCACGCAAAAGACAGCCGTCATTGGTAATGCGCACATAATGCGGATTGCGGTCGAAGCAGGGCCGCTCGTCCTGTACCGTCACCTCGCCGAAAGGTATCCACCCCACCAGCGGCTGCGGGAACTCAAAAGAGCGGTTCTTTACCAGTTCGGCATACAAACCACCGTCCGCACCGAAATTGATGTCTTCGAAGAAGACTCCATACATGGCAGGATTTATCCGAGCCGTCGGTTTTGATACATCAACAGTCATCACATGCCGTTGCGCCTGCATGCCAAGAGCAACGAACAATGTCAATAGAAATAAAAGTCTTTTCATGGTTTTAATCTGTTTATAACGATAGCATAAGCTAAATTATGACGACATACTTACCTATTCTATATCAATCCTATTTACCGGCAACCACACATCCATCTTGCCCTCACCCGGTGTGCCCATGCATAATAAGGTATCAGGGTCAGCGTCACATCTCTGGTTGCCAACTTTCCGGCAGCATCAAAACCAAGAGCCTGCACTTCTGTGGTAATTTCGTTGATGCCATACAGCAGTTCGGGCTTCTCCGTCACCTGGAATTTCGGATGACGGTTCAGGATGATATTTTGTATATTAAAATCATTATCGGCCCACTCGGCACAATAAACGATAGGACCACGCTCAACAGCCACCCGTCCACGGTCGGCAACCACTTTTTCATTGGCTTTCACCACACGGGGTTGCATGTCGAAATGCACCTCTACCACATCCCCTTTCTTCCACTTCCGGTCTATCCGGAGATAGCCTTTACGAAGTTCACCGGTCACCTCCTCGCCATTCACCGATACACGATAGCCCAACTTCAGGTCGTCGGCATACGAATAAAGGTCACTCGGAAGTACACTGCCGCGCACCCAACCCGGAATACGGATATTCATCGTAAACGGCAGGTTGCCCTGAGCCACCTTCACACGAATATCTCCGTTCCAGGGGTATCCGGTTTCCTGCTCCAGCACCACTTTCTTTTCATTCAACTTCAACTCGGCACGGTTGGACAAGAAAAGGTTGACGTACACTTGATTGTCTTTCACGGCATACACATATCCCGGCAAAGAAGGAATGAACCGGCTGATGTTGCTGGGACAGCAGGCACAACCAAACCACGGCTGGCGTGTAATCGTATGGTCGGCATTGAAGTGATACTTACCATCGCAAGACAACGGATTGGGATAGAAGAACTTGCCTCCGTCCAATGAAACGCCGGAGATTAATCCGTTGTAAAGCGTACGTTCCAACACGTCGAAATACTTGGAATCGCCATGCAGCAGGAAGAGGCGGTAATTCATGTAAACATTGCCGATGGCGGCACAGGTCTCATTGTAGGCGGTCAGATTCGGCAATTCATAGTTATCACCGAAAGCTTCGCCCGCATGACGCGCACCGATACCGCCGGTAATATATATCTTCTTGCCGACGATATTTTCCCATATCTTGTCGATAGCCTTGATGTAGGAGCTGTCACCCGTAATGGCAGCCACATCAGCCATACCGGAATACATGTAACCGGCACGTACGGCATGTCCCACTGCCTCTTCCTGCTCCAGTACAGGCTTGTGCGACTGCAAATAGATGTCCTTGCGTGCCGTAGTGCCGCGCGCATCGAGGAAGAACTTGGCCTGGTCGAGATATTTCTTATCTCCTGTCACGGTATAGAGGCGTACCAATGCCATTTCGGCAATCTGATGTCCGGGAATCACACGCTTCTGTCCGGGGCCTTCACCGATATTCTTGCATACGCAGTCGGCATAACGGATGGCTATATCCAGGAAGTTCCGCTTGCCTGTAGCTTGATAATAAGCCACAGCCCCTTCCACCATGTGACCCAGATTATAGAACTCGTGGCTCAAATTCTCCACCTCCGACCAGCGTTCCGGCCCCGACCAATCGTGCGGATGCTTGGGGTTCATGGTACGTGCGGTGTAAAGATACCCGTCCGGTTCTTGGGCGGCGGCCACTATGACCAATACGCTGTCGATATATTCTTCCAGTTTCTTGTCCGGGTAAGTCTGCAAGGAGTAACTTGCACCTTCAATCGTCTTATAGACATCCGTATCGTCAAAGGAGAAGCCTCCCACCTTATACTCATCACTGGGATGAGTAGCTTTCACAAAGTTTTCATAACGTCCGGTTTCCTCACACTTACTGAAAGCCAACGGGATGGTTACCTCGCGGCTTGCCTTCAAGCGTTGTCCCCAGAAACTGTCCGTCACCTTCACTGAAGTGAAAGGAACCGGGTCGATGGGATAACCGGAATGCAAAGTCCGTTGCTTTTGTGCCGACACACTGCCGGTCATGGCTGCAACAAGTGCCAAAGTCAATAATCGTTTCATATCTTTTAAGTTTTTAAGTTCTTAAGTTCTTAAGTTTTTAAGTTCTTAAGTTCCCACGCACGGAATTACACGGATTTATCCTTATTTCCCCTTATTCTCATGGATACGTATCACCGTAAACGAATAGGCAGGCAAGGTATAAGGAAACTCCGTACCGCCGATGTCGAAGGCGGAAGTCGTGGAACGTGCCTGCTTGTCTTTCGGGTCACCCGTTAGGAGCGTCTTCACTGCCGAGGGATTCTGCAAGTCGATGCCCTTCAGCTTCACTGTAGAGGAAACCTCTACCGGAAGCAGGTTCACCAGCTTTACGATATGGTCACCCGTGACCTCATCCTTTACCACCGAAACGCCGACGCGCTTGCGGACAGCCTCTTGCCCATTACTCAGTGTGACATGCGAGGTGATGTACTGCGTACCCGCATTCTGTCCATACATCTGCTGTGTGTAGTAGCCCACGGTAGGCTTCACTTCCGTGTTATTGAAATAAATCAAGTCGGGATTCCACTGCGTATGTCCTTCCTTTGCCAGCAACGGAGCGTACGAGGTCATTTCCACCACATCGGCATTACGTTCCACCGAAGTCAGATAGAGAGCTTCTGCCAACGCTGTCTCTATGTTGTTGGGACGTCCGGGCAGGTGGGCGGCATATTCGCCAGATAGACCTTGGATTGGTACGGTCATAACGGTCGTAGTAGTCCTGGTTGTGAATCATCCAGCCCGGATCCACGTAATAGTGTTCGTCCACCATGGGCACGCCCAGTTCCGTGGCAAGGCGCCAGCCCTCCGCATAGTCCGTGCCTTCGTAGAAGGGACCTACAGTGCCGACAACCGTAATTTCGGGATGCTTCTCCCTGACAGCCTTGTATATCATGGCAAAGCGCTCCTCAAACACTTCGGTAATCATATCCTCGTTGCCGATGCCGATATACTTCAGATTGAAAGGCTTGGGATGGCCTGCCTCGGCACGCTTCCTGCCCCACACGGTGCGGCGCGCATCGCCGTTGGCATACTCTATCAGGTCGAGCACATCCCGGATATAGGCAGGCATCTCTTCCATCGGAATGCCCCCCTGCTGGCCGTAGCGCATCAGTTCCTTGTTGGCCCCTTGCGGACAATTGTCGGCATAGTGCGTGTGTGTACCCGAATTCTGGCACGGCACGCCCGCTGCCAATACCGGCAGAGGTTCGGCACCTATATCTTCGCAGAAGCGGAAGTACTCGAAGTAGCCCAGTCCGCGTGTCTGATGATACCCCCACAGATTGCGCAACGGCTTACGAGCCTCGAGCGGGCCGATAGAGCCTTTCCAGTCATAGATATTGTCGATGCCGTCGCCATGAGCCACGCAGCCGCCGGGGAAGCGGACGAAGCGTGGATGCAGGTCGGCAAGCGTCTGCGCCAGGTCGGCACGCAAGCCGTTCTTATGGCCCTTGAATGTATTTTGCGGAAAAAGGGAAATCATATCGAGATGCAGTGTCCCCACCGTCTTCGGCTGGAGCGAGAGGACGGCGGCACGCACGTCGCATTCGCCGTCAGCACCGTCTGCTGTTTCTTCCACTCTTTGGAGGACACATTGACGGAAGAGCGGGCAATCTCACGGCCCGTCTGGTCGAGCAGGCAAACAACCACCTTGCCTCCCTTGCTGCCCGGTGCCACGCGGGCGAAGAGAGAGAAATCGTACTTCTCCCCTTTCTTCAGGCTGATGCCGTCGAAACCGTCGTTCTGCAATGTCACTCCGGGACGGGCTTCCAGTACGGCATAATGAGGATTGTTGGGATGGATGGGGTCGGCAGTGGCAATGGTTACGGCAGCCGCAGCATCGCCCTCTTTCACCGCCCAAGCGTATGTAGCGTCCCAACCTTGACGAGAACCGTCTCTGGACGAATACTCGAAGTCGCGGTTCTGTACCAGCTCGGCATACAGCCCGCCGTCCGCTGCATAGTTGATGTCTTCGAAGAAGATGCCTATCAGATGCTTGCTGATGGGTTTTGCACATTCCGTCTCCACTTCGATGGTTGCCTCCACCGGCTTCAGGCCGGCAAAACGAACGGGGTCTTGCTCGGTACGTTCGGCATGGAGCATCTGGCGGTACTTCTTATGCTCCGCAAAGGAGATGACACGCTGCACCGTGGCATACGGTACACGCTGCATCCAACCCTGCTGTACGGTACCGTTCAGCAGAACCTCCTTCCGCACGTTAGGATAGACCTCTGCCGGCCAGTATTCGGCAAGGCGGGAATGGTCAAAGTATTTCTGCGCTTTCCATTGCAGCAGGTTGGGAGACTCGACGTATGCGAGGGAGTTTCCGCTTTCCGTCAGTTCCCAGATGCAGTGCCAGCGGTCGTCGGCACGGGTCTGCATCAAGTGCGGTTTCAGCATCCGCTTCATTTGCCCCCAGGGGCCGAAGTCCGAGTTGACAAAAGAGTTGCCGTCTGCCACGCTGAACCATCGGTTGCCATCGGGACTCCAGCTAGTTTCAGACCGCCACTGCCGTCGGCATGGGAATAGGAAAAGAGGTAGACTGAATCGGGTTCATTCGCCACTCCATTCGTTACAGCCTGCAAAGGAACGGTCAGTGTCAAGAACAGACACAAGGACAATAATTTCAAGAATCTATTCATGGTATTAAGTCGGTATTAATCATTTACATTTAGTTCGATAGTCACAATCAGCCGTATTCTGAATGCCATTCAGTCGTATAGTGAATAGGGTTCAGTCGTATAGTGAATGCCATTCAGTATACGACTGAATCAGGCCAATTATAGGCCTCTGATAATCAAAGATTTGCAAAAGGAGCAATCCGTTATGATATATCATTACAAAACAAGGGGTGCTCCATGCCTTCTTTATTCCACGATTACCGCCCCTCCCTGCGGCTGAACCGTGAGTTGCAGAGAGCCGTCAGTCTTTATCTTCTGCAGCTTTAATTGAGGCTGCATCTTCTTGTCATCACTATACAGAGACACCTCTTGTCCTGCCAGCACAGGAAGGTCAAGCTTCAGTTTCAACGGTTCCGCCGTTGCATTGGCAGCGGCTATGTACCACGTGTTGCCATGACGACGGGCAAGAACAATATATCTCCCCGGATAGCCGTCAATGAAACGGGTCTCGTCCCAAGTAGTGGGCACTTGTTTCATAAAGTCGAGGCAGATTTGCGGAGCATCCGTCAAGTTATTGGGCGCTAAAGCAAAATTCTGAATGGGGTTTTGGAAAAGTACTGCCGTTGCCAACTGGAAGATGTCTGTAGTTCGGCGAATAGTTCCGCCATCGTTGCCGCGGTTCAGACGCTTGTTCAGAAACACACCGCCAAACTCCATGCATCCCACAGCATTGCGGATGAAAGGGTGCAGCGTGGCATTGAACGCCTCGTTGTCACAGAAGTGCTGGCTAAATACCAGATTCTCGGAAGCCAGCACCGCCTCACTGCTACGTAATTGGGATACATCCGTTCCCAGCCGCGGGGCAAAGTGCAGCCATGGAAGATAACCATCAGACCGTGGTCGTCGGCATCGCTCAGAATCTCTTCGTACAAACGCAGGGTCTCCTGCTTGTCACCGCCGAAAAAGTCGACCTTGATGCCTTTCACTCCCAGGCGCTGCATCCAGCGCATCTCTTTTTTGCGGATGATGGAATTATCCATTTTGTTGATGGGGCTTTGCTCGATGTCGTTCCAATAGCCACTGGAACTGTACCACAAAAATACGCCCACACCTTTACTGTGCGCATACTTCACCAGTTTCTCCATGCGGTCATAGCCCGTCATCTTGTCCCACCAGCTATCTACCAGAATATATTCGTAGCCCATAGCCGCAGCCAAATCGACATAACGTACCTGGTCATCATAATTGGCACTGTCGTCCTGCCAAAGAATCCAACTCCAAGTGCTTCGCCCCGGCTTATACTCATGCTCAGTTACATAGCGCGGATCCACCACATCCCAAGGAACTGTAGTTTCCACAATCGGCTTCAAGGTTTCCCCCACCGTCACAGTACGCCACGGCGTGGAGCCCGGCAGGGAAAAGGCAGGTGACACCGTTCCGTTGCCATTGTTCTCTTCCGGCATGGGGAAAGCAATGCGATACACGCCGTTATCCCAATCGCTCAAACGCGAGCCACAATAACGGCTGTCCACTCCGGTTTCACTGAGCAGTACCCAGCCGTCATCCCCACCTTGAACAAGCAGGGAAATGTATATCCGTGTCCATACCCCGAACGTTCGTTCATCGGGCATCTGCCTTATATTCTTCTTCGTAACTGGGTTTGGTACGCTTCCACCCTATCATGGCGTCGCTCTGCGGACAAAGGAAAGTGGTGGTCTGCGACGGGAAGCGGAAGCCGGTCCGTTCGCTGTTCACCGTGACGCTTCCTTTTCCCTGCTCCCTCGGCAGGGTGTAACGGAAAGCCACGTCATTGTTGCTGACGCGGAAAGTTATCTGCACATTCTTCCCCTCACCGTTGACGAATGAACAAAGCAATTCGTTTGCCCGGTAATGGATGTGCGAAGCTTTGATTCGGGATTGTTCATAAACCGTATCAAGAGCTGTGACTTTATGTTCCTTCAACTGCAATCCTCTATAGAAATCACCCACATTTGTCTCCATCCCCAAGGGAGAAGATTCCAGCATTTGCTTTCCATTGTAGGTGACGGCGTAAGACACTTCGCCGTTGGCTGACGGGCAGGATACCGTAAGCTGCAATTTTCCATCCGGACCATTGACAGATACACTCTGTGCTGCCAGCGGACCTGAGAGGACAAACAACCAAACCAGTAATTTCAATCTATTCTTCATGGTATTAAATTATTATGTTATATCATTAAATCAAAAGGTAGGCACCACCGGCCTGATGGTTCCGTCTTCATTGAACTCCATCCGGTCTATGCAGACTTCACGATGAACGCCGGGGCCATCTTTCAAGTACCATTTATTAATACGGTGGTAAACGATTCTCCACTCATCTGTACCGGGAATCTGCAATACAGCGTTGTGTGCCGGGCCGTAAATCTCCTTTTCCGGATTCTGAATCAGTACAACGGGTTGCTTGGCAACTTCGATAGGACCGAGCGGCGACTTGGATGTACCGTATGCCACATGGTAATTGGGCGAACCGGTATCGTCTACCGACCACATGAAATAGTAGAGCCCGTTGCGATAAAAGACATAGGCTGCTTCGCGGAAAGCATAGTCCTGCAAGGTGCCTCCCGCCGGTGTCATCACCGTAACGGTATTTTCCTTGATGGACACCATATCGTCGTTCAGCTCGGCACCTGCCATGTAGCCGTTGCCCCAGTAAAGATAGGATTTGCCCGAAACAGGGTCTGTAAACACATCCACATCAATCTGTTGCCCGCCACCGACGGGTGAGGCTGTAACGACAGGGCGTCCCAAATCGGTGAAAGGGCCGGCAGGAGAATCGCTCGTAGCCACTCCAATCTGCTTGCCGCCGCCATTCTTGGGGTTTCCACTGTAATAGAAGAAGTATTTATACTTACCGTCCACTTTTTTCTCTTCAATTGCAAGGCGCCCAAGCATTGCCATCTGCCCAGGGCACTTGCTCCGACTGCAAGTCCAGCATGACGCCTTCATCCTGCCAGGTCTTCAAATCCGTGGAGGAGAATACGGTGAAATACCAGCCTCCCCAACCCGGCTGTCCGTCCGTAGTAGAATAGATGTAATACTTTTGGGTCTGATGGGAATAAAGGATTTCCGGGTCGGCATGGAAACCAGGCAATACGGGATTGTTGGGCAATGCGCCCAGCTCTGCCGGCTTGCCCCATTCATCGGTAATGCGCAACAGCTCATTGCGGGTAATGGGGATAATGGTCCATGACGGGGATGGAAGTTCATCTTCACCTCGCTGTCTATCACCTTAAAATTCTTCAAGTCAGTGGTTTCCGTAAACTGATAGCTTCCTTTCATATAGACGTCGTACATCAGGATATACTTATCCTGCCCTATCAGTTTGAAAGTGCCCGCACCCTCTACGGCTTCCTTAGTCTGTTGCTTGTAATCGGGCTCTTCCGTCCATGCCCCGGAGGTCAGGGAACGAGTGGTGGCCACCTTTATGCCGTTTCCATGCCCTTCCGTCTTATAGAAAAGGTGGAAAACACCATCCTTATAGACAATGTCTCCATCGATGCACGATTTCCCGTTCTCCGGCAGAAACAATGGCTTGGCTCTCCCTCCAAATCCGTAAACTCCGCATTGGCATAAGCATAATATATGACATCGGCTCCATCGCCATGCAGCATGGACCAATACACCATGTACTTTCCCGCCTCCGGGTCGTAGATAGTCTGTGGAGCCCATACACGCTTCAAATCCTCCTGACCTGAATAACGTTTCTGTATATTGATAACGGAGTGGGACCAGTTGACCAAGTCGGTAGATTTCAGCAAAACCATGGCACGGTTGGAACTCCATCCATTGGCTGAAACCATATCTGTCACTACCATATAGAAAGTCTTGCCATCCTCACAACGAAGGATATGCGGGTCGCGGACTCCCCCGGTGGAGCTGATGACTTTCGAGTCGATTACCGGTTCATTATCATTCAATGCCCAGTAGGTATAACCGTCCATGCTTACAGCATAGCGCACAGCCTCTTCATCGCCACTATTCCCAGTGAAATAAGTGAACAAATAAGCTACATAATCTTTTTCGGGAAAGGATTTTTGCCAGGAATATCCCGGAAGTGCAAACAACGACAATAACATTGCCGCCAAAAACATCCGGAAAGTGTTTTTCATCCGTACAATCATAATCTTTTTATATTAAACCTTTTAACGGGTGTAAAATTAACACTATATACATTATAATACAAAGAAAGTGTATATGTTGTGTAACATATACACTTATTTAATCTCTCCAATCAGTCGGCATTCAAAAAACGCACCATCTCACAAGCTGCCAGCAGAAATGCCCCTACCCCAAAGTTAGCAGTAGAGTTGGCATCAACCACTTGTCCGGGAATGGCTTTCTCGCCAATCGGCTGTACATACCCTATGCGGCCATCGGGCTGCAAGGCTACAGTAGTCAGATAATTCCACGCCTTCATCACTACGGGTTGATAAGCAGCCTTGTCCAGCAAGCCGTTGTTCATCCCCCATAACAGACCATAGGTAAAGAAAGCCGTACCGCTGGTTTCAGGACCGGGAGCATGCTCAGGGTCGAGCATACTGCGTGTCCAGTAGCCTTCCGGCTGCTGGCAGGCAGCCACGGATTTGGCCATCGTCTGGAAGCGGTCTATGTACTCCTGGCGGTATTGGTCTGTTTCGGGCAGGTCTTTCAGTACCTTTGCCAAAGCAGCCAGCACCCAACCGTCGCCACGTGCCCAGAAGTCTTTCTTACCATTCACACTTTTGTGTTTTGGATAAATATATTTGCCGTCGCGATAGTATAGGCCTTCCTCCGAATCGTACATGATACTGTTGGCATAGGTCCAGTATTCATGCAGTTTCTCCAGATATAACGGATTGCCGGTCAGCTTGTACATCTTTGTCATAACGGGCATTACCATGTAAAGTCCGTCCGCCCACCACCAATAATCGTTCTTGTCCGTACTCATCTGGTATTCCATCACTTCGCGCGCACGGGCTATCTTCCCGGAATCCGGCTTCACGGTATACAAATCCGCATAAGTCTGGAAACAAATCTGATAATCACCGAAAAGCACATAATCATCACTCTCCCCATAGCTGTACTTCCACTCTTCCTTGTTGTCACTCTTCGCGCCTTTCCATTCATTATATTCTGCCCACGCCTCGGAATAGGCATAGCATTCCGGATTACCGGTCAGGAAGAACACCTCCATGTTTCCCGTATGATAGGCGGCATTGTCCCAGAAAGAGCGCCCATGTTGCGGATGGGTCTCCTGCCAATAGTTGTTCACCCGATTGATAATCTCAATCACTTCTTCCGATTTCGGCTGCTGAGCGGTGCATGAGAACAGTCCCCAGCAAAAAGCCAAACCCAAATAAAAATAAGCATGTCGTTTTCATATACTAATACTGTTCTTTTATCTTATCACTTCCAATACATATACCGGTTGCGGTGCAAACTCCACAACCCGCTCTCCGTCTCCTTGCTTGGCATGCTGCACAAACAGATGCAGCCGCTTCCTGCTCTTCCACAATTCCGTGTCATGAGACGGTTCCCAGGCACCGACAGTGAAGTCGGTCAAATCGCTGATGCTCCACTTACTGTTTGCCACATCCGTAGCGTGCGCCAAAGAGACTTTGCTCCCCCGTTCTTCATCCCTAAATACATAAAATATCTCCCCGCCATCTACTACGATGCGCGGACGGGCCATCGGAATCATCTTCGTGCCTCCACCTTTCAGGGAAAACGGAGTGGTACGCCCGGAGACCTGGCGGCTGTGCCACATCTGCCCGTCATGCCAGACAATCCGGTATTGCGGGACGTCGCTGTCCGGGTCGCGCCAATAGGAAGCAATGTACGGATTGCCGCCTGCATCGGCACTCATGCTGGTCTGGTTTATCAGTTCCGAATTCTGAGGAATGCGGCAGGCATACTCTGCATTACCCAGACGGATGGGCAAATCATATTTCTTGCCATTTGCTTTATACCATGTTACGCCATTGTCAAAGGAACGGGCGTAGCATAGGTCATGGTTGGTTTCCACATGCCAAGTCTCGCGCCAGACCCACGACAGATGGATGGTTCCAAGCTCATCTACATATAGCTGCCAGTAAGCATTGCGCTTGTTCTCGCCATCAATCAGTACATCCTGCACACGGCTCCATTTCTTCTCCTTCAAGGAATAGCGGTTCATCACCAGGTTGCCCCGGCCGGAAGAACCGGAACGGTATGCAAACAGCAGGTCGCCTCCGGACAGCAGATAAAACTCCGGATAGGTTACATTGCCTTCATCCACGCCCGTCATGGGCTCCTTCTCACCCAATTCCAGCGAATGGGGTGCAATGCTGCGACAGTAGTTCAAGGGCTGTCCGTGATGGTCGAAGGCTACATGAATATACCCGTCACCGTCCAGCATCATGCTGATGACGTTATGGGCATCCTTCACATTCCCTTTATACTGTGTGCGGTGCAGTGTCCACTGTCCGGCATGGAGGTTCCGTTTTCCAAGAGTCAGAAACCCTTCCGCATCATAGTAACTGATGTATTGCTCGTCACCTTGCGTCACCAGCGAATTATTACGGAATACGGCAGTGTTGACGGAAGTCTGGCTGTATCCTTTCCCCACTTCCACCAGATGCGTTTCGGGAAGGACACCGGCAGCACCCTGTGCACAGAGTGCACAGAGTGCCACCGGAAATCCACCAATCCCCCAAACAATTAATATAAATACTATAAAAAATGAATCAGTCTTACTCATAATAGGCATGGTCTTTGGGGAATTCTTCACCACCCCACGCCTTTTTCGAGGTCCATGCCTGCGGAGCATCTGTCCAGAACGGATGGTCGGCGGGCAAGCCCAGGGGCAAGAATGCCAGGGAAGCCATGTAAAGGCTGCCGTTGTTAGTATACCAGTCGGAGATATGAGGCTGGGAACCATTGAATCCCAATGTCAGAAAACCTTTCTCGTTGAAGTTCCGGTTGTCACCGAACATACGGTTGATGACAGCTGTCATGGCAGCACGTACCTGTCCGTTCGACAATTCCTTGGGCAACCATCCACGCCATGCCAACAAAGCCAATGGTTGGAGGGTACCGGTGCGGTAGGTAATGGAACGCCCGAATACGGGGAAGGCCCCCTCGGGAGAGATGAAACGTTCCAGAATCATGCCGAAACGCTGCATGCGCTTCTGGGCACGCTGGAAATTGCAATCCGGCGCATTCCATATCTTATTTTTTCCACTGTTCGTAAAGACTTCCAGACACTCCACATACATGGGATGGAGTACGAAGCTGTTGTAATAGTCAAAGGCAAATCCCGGTCCGTCGCTATAGAAGCCGTCACCTACATACCACTCTTCCACCTTGCGCAGAGCGGAGACAATACGGTAAGCATCACTCTTAGCACCAGCCTTGCGCAGGAAACATTCTACCGTAGACGAGAACAGCAGCCAGTTGGTATAAGGAGGGTCCACACGGCGCAACTGGGTAAACTCTTCAATGTAACGCCGTTTAGTCAAACTATCCAGAGGCACCCACAAAGCATCGTATCCTCGCAGGAAACTTTCAGCAACATAAGCGGCATCGACCAGCGGCTGCCCCTCTTTCCGCCAAAGTAGGTAATCCTGACTTTCCGGGTCTACCGCCTGCGCATAACTTTTCAATGCCCATTCGCGGAGCTGCCTGCGCTGCTTGCCTTCGGCAGTGTCATCGTCCGGCAAAGAGAGCCAGGGCGCCAACCCCGCCATCAGACGGCCGAAACATTCCATATAGGTCACCCGTTTGTCGCGTCCATCCCAAGTGGGACTAAGCTCCACCTGCATATTTTTCTGGAGCTTCCCTTCACTCATATTGCTCAGTACCGGAGCAGCCATTTGATACAACACTCCGGCCCAAAGTTCGCGGTCTGTCACTTCCTTCTCTTTTTTCTTCTTGGCAGCCATTTCCTGAGCGGGCAGCAATAAAACTGCCACCAGCAGCAGCCATAAGTAGTTACTTTTTCTCATGATATTATTTAAGTTTGTTATTCAATACTGCAAAATTACCCCATTCCCGGTAATTTCGGGGGCACTATTGTTTCAAAAAGGGGTAAATATCGGTCATTAGTACCCCCAAAACTCAGAAATCACAAGAAAAAGCCTAAGATTAAACCGTGCTACGACGGGAGTGAATAAAGTATTTGCCGCTATATTTGTTTCTTCATGAACTGCACCAGTACGAGGGCAATGCAATAAGCTATAATCTGTTCAAACCAAAAGTCAAGTCCTTCAAACATATTACTCATTATTTTAATAGACACCCATTCCTTTTTCTGATAACAAAGGAAAGGAGTTTATTCGGAATAATGAATTTCCATACGACTCAAAAAATGTTCTATTTTTCCGGATTACAGACAAAACTGAGAATATCCACCAAGACACTGAATACTTCCATATTACATTAAATGTCCCGAAAACCGATATATTCTCCTGCCAAAAGACTATTTTTGCAACAAATATCCATAAGCATACCATGGCAGGCATCTATATTCATATACCTTTTTGCAAGACGCGCTGTATCTATTGCGATTTTTATTCCACCACTCGCAGCGAATTGAAGCAGCAGTACATCCGTGCCTTGTGCACTGAACTGAAAACCCGCAAGGGTTATCTGAAGGAAGAACCGATAGAGACCATCTACTTTGGCGGAGGAACTCCCTCACAGCTCGCTCACGAAGATTTCGAGCAGATATTCCAGACTATCAAAGAGGTGTATGGAACAGAACATGCCGAAGAAATTACCCTCGAGGCCAATCCCGACGACCTGACGGAAGAATATGTGTCCATGCTGCGCACCCTCCCCTTCAACCGCATAAGCATGGGGATACAGACATTCGACGCCCCCACCCTGAAACTGTTGAACCGCCGGCACAATGCCGCGCAAGCCATCGCAGCCATACACCGCCTCCGCCAAGCCGGCTTCCGGAATATCAGCATCGACCTCATCTATGGACTACCGGATGAAACAGACCAACGGTGGGAACGCGACCTGCAACAAGCCGTCGGCCTTGATGTGGAGCATATCTCCGCTTATCATCTGACTTACGAAAAAGGCACCCGCATCTACGAAATGCTGCAGAGCCATCGTATCAGCGAAGTGGACGAAGAGAGTAGCCTGCGCTTCTTCTCGGCGCTCATGGACACCCTGGGAGCCGCGGGGTATGAGCATTACGAAATATCCAACTTCTGCAAGCCCGGCATGTACTCACGCCACAACACTGCTTACTGGAAAGGCATTCCGTATTTGGGGTGCGGCCCTTCCGCCCACTCCTTCAATGCGGAGACAAGGGAATGGAACACAGCTTCTCTGGAAGGATACATAAAGTCCATTGAAGAGGGACAGCGTTCCTCCGAAACAGAAATCCTGGATAAAGTGACCCGTTACAATGAATACATCATGACTTCCCTGCGTACCATGTGGGGAGTCTCCCTGACATATACGGAAGAAGCCTTCGGCACAGAGTTGCGCCAATATTGCACGAAGATGGCAGCCCCCTACCTCCAAAGCCACAAACTGGAGATGCAGGCAGACCGCCTGCACCTGACCCGGGAAGGCATCTTTGTTTCGGACGGTATAATAAGTGACCTGATGTTCATTGAATAACAACAAAACCGGGAGACTGCATGACCGAACAAGAAGTCAGACGCTATCTGCGCCAAATGAAGGAAGAAGACTCGGAACGGGCTTTTCACAGTTTCTACAATCTGTGCTACGACCGCTTGTTCCGTATTGCCTGCTATTTCGTGAAGCACGAAGAGTGGGCGCAAGAAATTGTGCTCGACGTCTTCATGAAGCTTTGGGAACAACGCGCCCGGTTGCCGGAAGTGAACAACATAGAGGATTACTGCTTTATCCTTACCAAAAATGCCTCCCTCAATTACCTGGAAAAAGAGAACCGACACCCTACACTCTCGTCCGAACAGCTTCCCGAACTTTCCGGCCAGGCCGATTCTCCCGAAGACACTCTTATCAGCGAAGAACTGTTTGCCCGATATGTCAAGGCGCTCGACCGCCTGCCGGAGCGTTGCCGTGAAGTATTCATCCGCCTGCGCGAAGAGAAACAAAGCTATGCACAAGTGGCGGAGGAGCTGAACATCAGCACAAAGACAGTAGACGCGCAACTGCAAAAAGCACTCACAAGACTCAAGGAAGCATTGCTGACGGAGTGAACTCTGCTTCATCTTCCTCGCAAGAAGCCCCGTATGCATGTATGAGATGCACATCTCAAGCTGCATGAGATGTACATTTCGCACAACATGAGATGCACATCTCATGCAGACTTTCCCTATTGATTGAAACAGAGAAGCAAGGAAGTCACACGTAGGCAGGACGGACTTTCACGGACAAAGAGCTTTAGATTAACATTATTTCAGGATATAGGCATAGGGAATTCCTGAAAAGGAGCTGTCTTTACATGCAGAAAAGGAGTCATAGGCTCTTAATAAATTGCCAAAAATGAAAGTGAATAACGAGAATTTCGACAAGGTACTGAACAAACTGGTTGCTTCTACCCGTTCCCCACGAGGACGCTTTACGGCAGAGAACAGCTGGAGGCTGCTGGAAAGCCGTTTGCTAAAGCGCCGCAGCATGAAGCGGTTCTGGATGCGTACAGCCAGTGCCGCAGCCGTAGTCCTGCTCTGTGTAACGAGCTGGGCAGCCTATCAGTCTTATACGTAGCACCACAACGGGAAGCCATTCCCACAGAAGCCATACATACTACCGAGGAAACCCAAGTAATCCATAGCGTACTGACATTCGATCAGCAACCCTTGCAGGAAATCGTCCGTCAACTTTCCGAAACGTTCCGTACCGATATACGTATCGAAGGAGACAGCCTGAAGAACTATCATATGACAGCTACCTTCCGCGAAGGGGAGAGTCTTACAGAAATCCTCGACCTACTGAAGGACGCCGGCAACTTTACCTATAAAAAAGAAAACAACACTATTATCCTTACTACTAAACTTAACTGACAATGACCAGCTCTACTATCTGTTCGCACCACCGCATCAGAACCGTACTTCTGATGTGTGTGGTTCTTTTAAGCGTCTCACTCCATGCACAGGCACAAAACAAGGAAACACGTATAAACCTGAATATCCGTAACGCAACTTTAGAGAGTTTCGTGAAGCAACTGGAAAATGCAACCGGATTCTCCTTCATCTATGGGGAAGAAGTAAAGCTCACGCACCGCATCACACTGGAGATGAAACAAAAGAACATCAGTGAGATATTACAACGTGCCTTTGAAAACGAACCCATCACGTTCGAAATATCCGGAAAGCACATTCTACTCCATAAGCGACCCGTGCCGCAGAAACCCGTTAGCCGTAAGTTCACCATCAGCGGATACGTGACCGACGGAGCGTCTTCCGAGACGCTGATTGGTGCCAATATCCTTGAGAGTCGTCGTTCTACAGGTACTGCCACCAATCCTTTCGGTTTCTATTCCCTCACCCTGCCGGAGGGGAAACGGAACTGGTTTTCTCCTACCTGGGCTACGAAAGCCGGCATAGCCGGTTCGAACTGACGAAAGACACCTTACTCAACGTCAGGCTGGACAGCAATAACCAGCTGGCAGAGGTCGTGGTGCTCTCGGACAAGCGGGAGGCCGGCATAGAAAGCACAGCCATGGGAGCGCATGAGATACCGATGACACAAATCAGGCATACCCCGTCCATATTGGGAGAAGCCGACCTGCTGAAGACCATTCAGCTGATGCCGGGTGTGCAAGCCGGTATGGAAGGTTTTGCAGGCATGTATGTGCGAGGGGGAGGTCCCGACCAAAACCTGGTTATGCTGGACGGGATTCCAGTTTACAACGCAGACCACCTGCTGGGAGTATTCTCCATCTTTACGCCCGAAGCGGTAAAGAACACCACATTCTTCAAAAGTTCTTTTCCTGCCCGCTACGGCGGGCGTCTTTCGTCTATAGTAGATGTACGGACCAACGACGGGGACATGCATAAATACCACGGCGCATTCAGCATAGGCCTGCTGACGGACAAACTGCATATCGAAGGTCCTATCTGGAAAGAACGGACCTCCTTCAGTTTCAGCGCACGAGCCATCCCCACCCTATTCTTCAAAAATCTCATTGTAGACAAAGACGACACCTATTCCGACAAATACAACTACTATTTTTACGACGTCAATGCAAAGGTCAACCATAAGTTCAGCGACCGTAGCCGCATCTTCCTCAGTTTCTACAAGGGGAAGGACCACTATCATTATGACAGTTACTACCACGGTGACAATTACGACAACAGCATTAAGAATTATTCCAAGGACAACAGCCATCTGAATTGGGGAAACACCATCGCCTACGGCCGCTGGAACTATGTATTCAACAGCAAGCTGTTTTGCAACACCACCGTCTCATACAACAAATATGAGATGGGGCTGGACGGAAACATGGAAGATACCTATACTGTCGCCAATAAAGTACAAGACAGATACTATTACTCCTCCAAGTTCAACTCCGGTATCCGTGACTGGAGTGCGCGTATGGACTTTGACTACACCCCCATGCCGCAGCACCACATCAAGTTCGGTGCAGAGTACATCCACCATACGTTCCGTCCGGGAATAGCTACCTCGAAAATACAAGATATAGATAATGGCGCCCTCCAGGAAGATACGGTTTACAATACCAGCAACAGCCATGCCATGCGCGGACAAGAAATCTCCCTTTACGCCGAAGACAATTTCAATGTAAACGCCAGGCTCAGTCTGAATGCAGGTGTACGCACATCGCTGTTCCACACACAAGGGAAAAGCTACTATTCGCTGCAGCCCCGCCTTTCCGCCCGCTATGACCTCGGACAAGGATATTCTGCCAAAGCATCCTATACGTGCATGGCACAGTATGTGCATCTGTTGTCCTCCACTCCGCTGTCTATGCCTACCGACCTCTGGGTACCCATTACCAAAGACATCAGTCCGATGTATGCCAACCAGTTCTCCATAGGAGGCTACTATTCCGGACTGCCGGGTTGGGAGTTCTCCGTCGAGGGATATTATAAACAGATGAAACACATACTTGAATATCAAGACGGTGTATCCTTCTTCGGCACCTCTACCAACTGGGAAGAAAAAGTGGAAATGGGCGAAGGCCGCTCCTTCGGTCTGGAACTGATGGCACAGAAAACATTGGGCAAGACTACCGGCTGGCTGGCATATACCCTATCCAAGACCGATCACCGTTTTAAGAGCGGAACCATCAACCAAGGCCGATGGTTCCCCTACAAATATGACCGCCGCCACAGCATCAGCCTCAATCTCAGCCATAAGTTCAGTGACCGCATTGATGCAGGAGCTTCCTGGATATTCAATACCGGTGGATGTATCACTATCCCCGAAAAGGCAACAATCATCATCCGGCCCGATGGCTCTATTGAGGAAACCGGTTACATCTCCCGGCGTAACAATTACCGCCTTCCCGCCAGCCATCGTTTGAATCTCGGCGTCAACTTCAACAAGAAGACCAAACATGGTATGCGTACCTGGAATATCAGTATCTACAATGCATACAATGCCATGAATCCGAACATCGTTTACAGCAAATACAAAAATGGATACAACGTATACTACGATGATTTCTACGAAAGTATTTATCATGGAAATACCGGGCAGAAGAAAGCTCAAACTGTCATCAAGAAAATAACAATACTGCCTTGTATTCCTTCTGTTACCTATACTTATAGATTTTAAAAACAAATCCGGCATATGAAAACAAAAATGAAATTACACCTTATTATATACATAACTATTGTAGGCTTCCTAACAGCCTGCGAAAACGAGATTCCTTACAATCCCGGACAACAAGATCCGCAAATCATCATGAACGCCTTGCTCGAAACCGGACAAGCTGAGAATGATGTCTATCTCCATTTAGGCGAGGGCTATAGTATTGAACATTTGAACGAAGCAACTCTTTTCCTCTACATCAATGGCAAAATAGCAGAAACTCCGAAAGCGGTTTCCCCGGAAGAAATTTATGGGCATCTGGAAGGAGAACTTGATAAGGACATTTATGAATCATTACTGAAAAGTATACGTTTCAAGAAATATCGTCTGACCAGCACACTGCATCCCGGCGACAACATACGTCTGGAAGCCACTGCCGAAAACGGGAAATACCATGCCAGTGCCGAGGTCACCGTGCCACAACCGATAGAGAGCCTGCACGTGGACACTTGCTTGGCCTACCTGCGCGAGTACAGCGGACAAACCCTTTACCGCCAATACAAAATTACATTGCAAGACCGCCCCAACGAGAAGAACTACTACCGGCTGGACATTTGGAATGACCGTAGTTACTATTGCAAATGGAAAGAATACCTGGAAGATGAAAACGGCAGCCTCATCAAAGTGGAAGACGAGGACGGCTCTTGGCATTGGGCTCCATACCCAGAGACACTACCATCCTTGCTCCCCGACAGAACGAAATCATCAACCGGGAAGATGTTATACTGACTGACGGCCACCCTGGCAACTATGATGATGAAGAAAATGAATTGTTTCCCACCATAAATAACAAATACAACATATTCAATGATAACACTTTCCGTGATTCGTATGCCACATTAAAAGTATATACCCCTCTCTACCAAGAATATTATCCGGTAGAGGGACACTACTACGACCATATATCCCGCAAACAAACCATCACCGTACGGCTGCTTAGCATCACTGAAGCCGAATACCGCTACCTGAAAGCCTTAAACTGCCTGGATGATGGGGATTACGACGATGCTTTAATGGAACCTATCAGTCTGCCTTGCAACGTCATAGGTGGATTAGGCTTTGTGGGAGTCTGCTCTGAAAGCAGAGTAATCATAGAATTGCCCGAAACTGTTTGGCAATAACATTTTGACTAATAAAACCCCTTTTATCCATTATAATAAACTGAATTTCATTTAACCTACATTACATTCGTATTACAAAAAGCATCCAAATAAAGCATTTTCACACTACAAAATTGATTTAAGTCAAGAAATGAAGGTATAAACTACACTTTTTTACGTATTCATTTTTGTGTTATAAAACATATACCTATATTTGCATAGGTAAAAAGAAAAAGCTAAGCGCTTAGAGAGTTTTCAATAGGTATTAGATTGAGATTAGTTTTTAGGAATAACAATTAAAAAGTAGGTATTATGAAACGTTTAGGATTAACATTAGTGGCAGCAGTCTGCCTGACTGCTACAACATTTGCAGCAGGAAACCAACCTACAACTGCAAAATGGGAAGGTAACATCAACATAACAAAGTTGAGCAAGTATTTGAATCTGGATTCCAACCAGCATGAAGAAGTGGCAAACATCTGCGAATATTTTACAGAACAGATGGAACGCGCTACAAATTCCAAGAAGAATCAGGAGAAGTTACTCCGTAATGCAGTTTATGGTAATCTGAAGTTGATGAAAAAGACTCTGAATGAAAAGCAGTATGCTGATTATGCCAGAGTATTGAACGTCACACTGCAGAACAAAGGTATAGAAGTGAAATAAACTTCGCTTCTGATAAATACGAAAATAGTATTTGATAAATAAAAAGGCATTGGACTTTAGAGGTTCAATGCCTTTTCTTTACGTCAACGCCACCAAAACCTGCGGCGTCAACTCCCTAACCAAATAATTCTTATCACTTTACAAGCAGAATCTGTCTTGCAGCTCTTTCTTATACTTTCTGGAAACCAGCAGTTCCGTCACTTTGTCAAATGGTGGATAAAGCATGCATTTGCTATCCTTTATAATCATCAGATAATCAATATTGATAATATACGATTGATGTATCTGCACGAAACTGGATGAATATTGAGTAATCTGCTCAGCAGTCATTCCGCGACGCAACACCAACGGCGGCTGGTTGTTTAGTATCACCTCCCATTGTTTACGCTCGGAACAATAGCGAAAAAAGCCGATTTCAGCCGGACGCAACGCACGCATATCATTAGTTGGTGTAAATACGATAAATGTCTGTCCGGTATGCAACGGTGCACCAATGGGATATGACATTCTCTGCCCAGCCTCTGCCTGCTCTACAAAACGCGCAAGAATATCCCGCAACTCCTGCTCTTCAAAAGGTTTCAGCAGATAGTCGAACGCAGCCTCCCGGATAGCCTGAATCATGTACTTATCATAAGCCGTATAGAAAACAATCCGCATATTCCACGAAACACTGTCACGTATTTCCTGCAGTAATTCCATTCCAGTCATGTCCGGCAGTTCCACATCCAAGAACAACAAATCCGGCTGTACCTTGGCAATGAGTTTTTTCCCTTGTTTACCATTACGGGCAGTTCCTTTCAAAAAGAAGCGTGCATCCTTTCCCAATTCAAAACTCAGATTCTCAAGAGCCACCTCATCGTCGTCAACTATTGCAACCTTATATTTATCCATGTTCCTTTTATGTTTTTCTTCTCGCGAATATATACATAATCCTACTCCCATACAAAGCAATAGAATGTCATTTACGGACTATTTGTCTGTAAATATGCCTATCCTTGCAAAAAATAAGATTAAACGGTTCTTTTAAATTCTGTAATCGTAGTTGTCAGGCAGCCAGAAAGTCACCTCACAGCCCATCTCACCACTCTGTAGAGAGACATTGTGCACCAAAACATCAATGGCCTCCTTGTTCTTATTGTTGAGAATCTGAATGGTCTGCATAATGACTTTCATTCCCGTCCCCGTGCCCCGGTTCCGACTGTCCGGACGATAACCGCCACCATTATCCGTTATCTTTATACAGATACCGCTTCCCCGGCGGCAGACCGAAACCCAAAGATTACGTTCACCTTCCTTCTCGCGCAACGCATGCTTCACTGCATTTTCAACCGGAATTTGAATCATCATAGACGGAATCCTTATTTGCTCCGGCTGCACATCCTTTTCTATCTTCAGTTCCGAATGAAAATCCGGACCTAAAGAACGGCGTTCCAGATTAATATATGTTTTCACAAAATCCAGCTCCTCTGCCAAGGTTACACACAGTTGTTCCGCCAATTCCAGATTGCGACGCATCAGTTTACCAGCGACGAAAGCTCTTGCTTTCCTTCCACATTCCGCTCCGCCATCTCCCGGTTCAGCACATTGAAGATGAAATGAGGGGACAAGCGGTTACGGATATTCTCCAGACGAAGTGTAGAGACTGTGCGATGATTCCGTGCAAGCAACAAAGCACGTTTCTTTTTGCTGTACAGATAAAGGAAAACCGCCGTCAATATAGATACAACAGCTACAGCAAACACGACAAACTGTGTCTGCCTCAGCACCAGCACCTTGTTTTTCTGCTCCTGAAGCAAAACCCGATGTGCCATCAAGGTAGAATCCTGCTGATAACGCAAAGTCAAGTCTGCCGTACGCATCCGGACACGCTCATTCCTGATAGAATCATCAAGCTGGTTGTTCCTCTGCAGATAGTGATAAGCCCTCTTGTAGTTGCCGGTTTCCTCGTAAAACTGCTGAAGGTATTTATTACGGATATGTACCATATCAGGGTCGATGCCCGGAGGGACTACACTCTCGGACAATAAACGACGTGCCTCTTGAAAGTCTTTCTGAAGCAGAGCCAATTCTATTTTCTGCGTATCGATATAATATAGTGCAGTACTTACCCCCATTTCCTCAAAAAAAAGTTGGCAATTCATTTATATATTTAACAGCCAAATCAACCATATTCAGTTGAAGATAACAGTCTCCTAAATTCAACCTCCCCAGATTAAGTTCAAAACTCATATCAGCATATCCTTCGACTAAATCAATAACCTTTTGGAAATATTTTATCGCTGTCTGGTAATCCTCCCTATAATAGTAAGAAGTCCCTCTATTATTCAAATAAATATATTTTTCATAAGGTAGCATACTGTCATAGCTTTCTCCTGCCAGATTATAATAGTAATCACACTGTTCAAAATCACGCATGGTAACATATACTTGTGCCAAACCATAATAAATGGGAGGTTTCTTGGTAGAAGCTATATGCAAAGAGTCGCACATCAACAAAGCTCTCCTATACCAAGCTGCCCCTATATCCAATTTTCCTAAACGGTTATTCGCATCTGCAAGATTCATCAAAATATCCGGCACCACTTCAATCCTAGTCCCTCTCATCCGTAATTCATAAGCCTTCCGGAAACAAATTTCGGCAGAATCCATATTCCCAACACGTGCAAAGATATTTCCCTTCATATTGAAACATTCAGACTCCAAATCTGCCATTTGAGAAGAACTATGCTGCCTTTCTATAAAGTCATGTATCTGCTGGATTACGATTTGTGCCGAATCAAGCTGTGAAGTAATCAAATATGTTTTCAGTGTCATTGCCAGATAATTATACTTGACCAAGCTATCCTTTGCCTCTTCCATCTTTTGAAAAGCCTTCAACCTTACCTTTCGGGGCACAATGGCCACAGAATCTCCATTTATATGGGAAAAATCCTCAAAAGCTCTCATTTCTGTGTATACGTCCTCTTTATCTCCGGGCGCACAAGCTCCTAGAAGCACAAACCCTAATATCCAATAAATATAAAATCGAATTCGCTTATCCATCCTCTCTCCCATGTTTCTCGTAATTAGATTATTTATTCAATACATCTGCAAACTTAAAATATTTTTGCGAAATACCGTCAAGCATAAGGCGTATTTCTCAACCACAAAAGAGCATACGCTACCGCTTTATTAAAACGAAACAAAAAATCACATCATAGTACAATATTTAGCTACATAAACCATTAAAACAACATTTTAGTACATTTCAAACTTTTTCTCATTTTCTTATTTACATTTTTATTAATTACTTTGTGGATAAAGAATTGCGAATATACTCAATCAAACAAAATAATACAATCACACAAAGAAAGGCTGTTTCCAAAAGAAAACAGTTCTTTTACATAATTTATAAGTTCTATGTTAAACAGTGGACAAATCATAGCAGATAGATACGAGCTACTCAAACAACTAGGAAGAGGAGGATTTTCTGAAGTTTGGCTGGCACAAGACAAACTTACGGATGTTAAGGTCGCCATAAAAATATATGCTCCGGGGATGGGGCTTGACGATGCGGGGATATCCCTTTTCACACAAGAGTTCTCCCTCGTATTTGATATGAATCATACCAATTTACTGCATCCTACTTATTATGACTGCTGGGAACGGATGCCATACCTGATTTTGCCTTTTTGCAAAATGGTTCGGCCTTCCAATACCTTACTGACAACAACCGGATAACAGAAACGGAAAGCTGGCATTTGCTCCATGATGTTGCAGAGGGACTGGCTTATCTTCATGCAAAAACTCCCCCGGTTATCCATCAGGATATAAAACCCGATAATATTCTGATTAATGATGAGAATAGGTATATGATTACGGATTTCGGAATCAGCGCACGGATTAGAAGTACATTACGCAGGAACCAAGGCCAAGAATCCAGTGGAGGAACTTTGGCCTATATGGGACCAGAACGTTTTGGTCCATCTCCCGCCCCTATTATGGCCAGTGACATTTGGTCATTGGGAGCAACAATGTATGAGCTTCTAACCGGTATGCCGCCCTATGGTGATCATGGAGGCGTATTGCAAAAAAACGGTGCAGACATTCCACTTATCAACGAAGACTTTTCTCAAGAATTAAAAGATATCATTTACAAGTGCCTTGCCTTAAATCCATGGGACAGACCCACAGCCAGACAAATTGCAGACTACACTTCCCAACATATCAATGGAAGTCCCGTCCCCTTTAGTCTGTCAAACAACAGCCATGATACTTTGCAAGAGGAAGAGGACAAAACCCATGAGGATCCATTAGCGCACACTCTTCTGACATAAATAAGATGTCACCCTATCAAGACAAAGGGAAACGCAAAAAAGTTATAGTCGTAGCAGCAATCACAGCTATATTCGCAACAATTGTCATCATCTTTTCGCTAATAAGCGGCAAAGAACCAGTAGTGGAATCCATACCGGAACCGACTCCAACGATTGATTACGACCAAATGTGTCTGTCAATCATTCAAGAAGGCGAAAACTCTAAAATACAAGGAGATGTTTTCCGATTTGACATTGACACTTTAAAGCAAAACAATGATTCCGTATTTGAGGATTTTTACATAAATGCCATTGGCAAATACCGCCAAATAAATTACTACAAAGATTCCATCTCCGCGAAAATATACTTAAATGCAACAGAACTGAAACAGCAAGTAGAGGCCATACTGGATTCTGCCTATCATGTTTTTAAAGAAAAGGCAAATATCATGAAAGACCTTGACCAAGCCGTAGCAGCCCAGGCTTTTGAAGACCGTGCAAAAAAAATAGAACCATATATAAACATAGACAACAATGAAAATGAATAAACTTATCAGACTGATTGTTTTAGCGTTCGCTCTCTCTATGCCAATAAGTATATGGGGGCAATGCGCCTCCATCTATCAAAAGGGAGAGACATACATGAAAAGAGGAAGATACAGAGACGCTATTAAAAGTTTTAAAGCAGCCATGAAATGCGACAGCAATCTGGGGCAAGCATGCAAAAATAAAATCAAAGAGTGTGAGGAAAAAATAAATCCCGCTCCCAAGCCAGCGCCTCCTGCCGAAATCACCAGACTTACCATAGACAGAAAAAGCCTGGAATTTGGGTGTGAGACAAAGACTGCAGAAAGTATAAAAATAGAAAGTCTTCCAGAACAATGGACTGCAATATCAGATGCAGACTGGTGTCAAGTGACTCCCGGTGAGAAGAAACTCTCCATAAGCTGCCAGACCAATTGGCTGACTACCGAACGTAAAGCCACCATTACAATCAGTAATGAAAAGATGAAAGCTACGGTCAGTGTTACCCAAGGTGGCCAAGAAGAATTCATTAATATCGCATTAGATAAATTGGAATTCGGCTCCAAAGGAGAAATTAAGGAACTGCAAGTAGACTCCAATGCCGAATGGGAAGTTGCAGATATTCCTGAATGGTGTGAAGCTATAGCAAAAGACCGTGGCAAACTCATTCTAAAAGATGGGAAAAACCAAAGAAGGCCGAGAGAAGGAACTCTCATAGTTAAAAGCAAAGGAGGAAAAATATCTTCAATTATTCTCTCCCAGAAAAAGGGAGGTCTATTCTAAATTCATGGTAAACCGACAATGGTGAGAAACTCTGATTTATACAAAGTAATTCCATTATTAAAGTAAAATCTTATGAGATGTATGAATTGCGGTTGGGACAACCATTCCAACACAACAGTATGCCTGAAATGCGGGCAACCTTTGCGAATGCCGGAGAATTATGCCAACAGTCAGGACATTTTTATTTCAAAAGAAGGTCATGGAGAAGCTATACCCAAACCGACAGTATTGAATGTCAGCTCCAATGAAGAAAAATGCAGAAAAACTGTGGTGTTTTCCACAACAAATGAAGAAGAGAATCATTCTACTGTTGTACAGCCAATTATAGAATGTCCCAATTGCAATTACCCGGTAGTAGGAGATTTCACAAGTTGCCCCTGCTGCGGAACTCCATTAAAAAGAGCAAACATATCAACAAACAATGAATACAAAACAATAAGAGTAGAAGAGGAAGTACCTTCCGTTTCTGAAGAGAAAATGCTCTGTCATGAATGTGGAAGTAAGATAGCAATAACCTGCTCTTTTTGCCCGAACTGCGGTGTCCGCGTACATCGGCCAACCATACGCCGACAAATAAAGAACATCACAGAGACAGAACCGGAAACCAAACCTCACTGTTCATTAACAATTATACCGGAAGAAGAAGAGAACATTCTTCCGGAAAGATTTGAATATGAAGGGAACTCCATCATCTTGAACCGGGAAAATACAGAAATGTCTAATCGTACAATCACCTCAAAGGAACAAGCTGAAATAGTTTTCGATGATGGTCATTGGTATCTGCTTGACCGAAGTATGCTTCAAACGACCTATATCCAGGTAAACAGAAAAATAGAAATCATACCGGATGATATCATTGTACTAGGCGACCGAAGATTCAAGTTTGAATGTGACTAAATATAACCTCTTGTGAATAACCGGACTGTCGACAGATGTGATTATAATGTAGGGGAATATATCAATAACCGTTATAGGGTTTCCCAAACATTAGGCGAAGGTTCATTCGGTAAAGTATATCGGGTTACGGACAGCGCAAGCAAAGATTATGCGCTTAAACTACTGAGATTATGGGAAGTTCCTCCTGAAATACGTAAACCATTAATGGAACGTTTCGAGATGGAATTCAAAACTGGGCAAATTGATTGTGACTATTTAGTGCGTTCATTGGACTACGGTACAGTTGGAGGCAACCCTTATATTGTAATGGAATACTGTTCCGGAGGAGATTTAACACCTTATTTAGGTTCTGGAAGCAGTAAGATTCCTCTAATTTGCCAACAAATTCTAATAGGTTTACATGCTTTGCATACCAGAGGCAAGGTTCACCGTGACCTAAAGCCGGAGAATGTCCTTTTCAAGAGTAACGGAATCGCTGCGTTGACAGATTTCGGTATAGCAGGGGATAGAAACAAACGTATGACCGAACGCAATATTTTTGGTAAACCCAACCAAATTTTCGGGACTTATGCATATATGCCGCCAGAACAAGTGAACCGCATGCGAGGTGAGGCCACTGTCCTACCCACTACGGACATTTTTTCTTTTGGAGTATTAGCCTTTCAATTATTGACTGGTAGTTTACCCTTTGGCGAATTGAGCAGTCATAATGAATTGGCACTATATCAGAAACGTGGGAAAAATGGAGATTGGAACCGGCAGAAATTGACACAGTTGAAACATAGAGAGCAGTGGCAGCAACTCTTTGCAGGATGTCTTAATCCAGATTTCAAAAAACGTTTCCAGTCTGTGCAAGAGGTGTTGGAACACCTGCCAGCAATAAGCCAAGTCCCTATGGAAAGAGGATATTGTCCACCGCAAACAGTCAATGGTTTCTGTATACGTATTATGCAAGGTGAAGAGTACGGAAAAATATATCAATTAAGTGAACTTATAAAATATGGCAATAGAATCCTTACTATCGGGAGAGAACGCGACAATCTGCTACATATAACGGAACAGCAAAGTGCCTATATATCACGCCATCATTGCACAATAGAAACAAATCCCGCCACTGATAAATGGATTATTCGGGACGGGCAATGGCAGAAGGAGTTAAAGTTGTGGCAGGAGTCCAGTAATGGGACTTATGTCAATTCCACCAAGTCACCAAACAAGGGCATATACTGAAAATTGGAGATATCATCTCCATTGGAGATGTAAAAATGAGATTTGAAAACTATTAATTATATATCAAGTAGTATGGATACACAAAATTACAAACGTACCTTAGCCGGCTCAGTAGGGGCTGGTATGGGGGCATTAATGGGTGCTTCCGGTAGAACTTACTTTATTTTGGAGCACAAGACCTCTTCAAAGTATCATCAAGCGGGAGAATCCCAAAAAATCATTGTCGACCAAGTAGAATTAGGTAGAGACGCTTCCTGCCAAGTACGCTTTGATGAAAGTTTCGAAACAGTCAGCCGCAAACATGCTGCAATTGTACGCGACGGTGAAAACTGGAAACTTATCCACCTTTCACACTCCAATCCGACATTGGTCAACGGACATCCTATAAACGGTTCCTACTATTTACAAACAGGAGATGAAATACAATTATCCGTTGGCGGACCACGCTTGGGATTCATTGTTCCACAAGGTCGCCAAGCATTAACTTCCAGCATTGGATTGACTGAGAGAATGAGCCTTTTCCGCAAACAAGCCTTACGCCCCTACAAGACCGCATTAACAATCATGGGAATTGTTTTCGTACTGGCGGTGGCAGGATTGGCTGCCTGGAACTACAGTTTAGGTGTAAAAAATGATTTGTTGGCACAGAAGACAGAAGAACAAGAACTTCAACTGAAAGGATACCAAAACCAATTGGATTCACTGGGAACCGAAAGGGCATCTCTAGAAGCACAGCAACGGGAGTTAGAGGCCAAATTACGAAACAGTGACGGTAACGCAGAGGCCTTAAAAACACAGTTGGACAACGTTAATAGTCAATTAAAGAATGTCAATGCAAGTTTCTATAAGGTCAAATCAGACTTGGACAATCTCTCAAACAGCATAAGCACTAAAAGCATTGAGAATTCAAGCAATGCCATTAACGCAAATATACAAGAAGGCACCAGACTCTCCAAAGACCAATATTATGAAGACCCTGATATAGCAGATGAACAAGACAGTAATGCTTCAGGAGATTTGAAAGATTATTATGATTATATCTATACAATTAAAGTCGACCGTATTGAAATCGAATATAATGGAACAAAGTTTGATCCGGGCATACAAGTTTCAGATATAATCTGCGGAACTGGCTTCATGCTATCAAACGGAATGTTTGTAACAGACAGGCAGAATGTCGAGCCATGGATATACTCCAACACAGAGTGGAAAGACCCATGGCGTAAACTATTGGCTGTATACAAAGGAGCAGGATGTAATATCATTATCCATTACCGTGCATACAGTACCAAAGGAACTGGAAAGCCTCTGACATTTACCAGTAGCGATTTTGCCAAAGACGGACGAAATGATGTACAAGTGACCGAAATAGAAGTAGATAAATCCATCAGGGTACAACTAAGGGAACATGGGATAAAATTGACCTATACACGTAGGAAATATATCAGTGTCAGCATTGTTACCCCTGCTGCCAACAGTTGGGCATACATTAGAGGAAAAGGCGTTTATGGTGAGGGATTGCCTTACGACATTACCGCCGCAGACAACATGAGTGGAGGTACAGAAGTTCAAATGGTGGGCTATGCAGGTTATGCTGATATTCATAATCTTACTCCGGCTCATTTCAATGACCATACCAATATAGCCGACACAAAATATGAGACTACCATATTACAGAATCGTGTGGCAGAGCCCGGTTATTATGGTTCTCCAGCATTCCTTCTAGAAAATGGTTCTTACAAAGTAGTGGGTTTCATGGTAGGAAGCATAGAGGGTAAGGATCGTTTAGTTCCAATCAGAAATTTAATACATTAAAATTAAACATGTCCGAGATAAGCATTAAATTAGCGGCAGGTACCAATGTTGGTTTAGTCAGGAAAAACAACGAAGACAATTTTGTTGTCAATCGTGATTTATGCCAATCAGAGTGGATTATCCCCCAATCGATAGAGCCCATTTCTTTAGGACGGTATGGCAGCATATTGGTAGTGGCCGACGGAATGGGCGGCACCAATGCCGGAGAAGTTGCTTCTGCCATAGCCATTGAGACGGTGCAAAATGCATTCACCCCCGAGAATTTAGGAGATATCGTTACGCAGGAAGGCATTGTTACCTCAGAAGAAGCCGTTGAAGAATTTCTGAGCAGAACTGTCAAAACCGCTGATTTAAATATTGTCAATGCAAGTAAAGAAGATAGTAGTACCAGGGAATGGGTACTACTATTGTCATTGCTTGGATATTGAACGATAAAGCCTATATCTGTTGGTGTGGCGACAGTCGTTGTTATGTATTCAATGGCAATTCAGGTTTTTGCCGTTTATCTAAAGACCATTCCTATGTACAAGATTTAGTAGATCAGGGAAAACTAGATCCTGAAAATGCGTTTGACCATCCTTACAGTAATATCATTACCCGCTGTTTGGGAGACCCGACCAATCGTTCCAATCCCGATTTCCGTTCCTATAATTTAAAGGATGGCGATACTCTCCTACTGTGTAGTGATGGGTTATGTGGTTTATGCCACGACGAAGAGATAATGCAAATTATAGAAGAGAACCAGGATGATTTAATGACATGCAAGGATAGTTGATAGAAGCTGCTCTTGAAGCAGGTGGATATGACAATATTACGATTGTGTTATGCCACATCATGCTACAGGATACCGAGCCCAAAGTAAAGTTGAATAATACAGTGTTCAGCAAACCCAACCACCACAAAATCCGGAAAATTCTTCTGTTACTCCTGGTACTGGCTTTAGCGGCAGGCTTCTATTTATATAGAAATCCACAGCAATATGCAAAATGGAAAACGATACTATATCAGGCAGATACGGTTCTAGTTACAGAGACAGACACTACTAACACTACCCTAACAGATTGATTACTATTGTGAAACTATGCAACTGAAAAATGGTGATATATTTGCTGAACACTATCAGCTGAAGAAACTATTAGGAGTCGGAAGCTTTGGTGAAGTCTGGCTTGCCCGAAATATATTGGCAGATGTAGACGTTGCCATAAAGTTGTACGGACTGTTGGATGACAACGGCATAAAAGATTTCCGGGAAGAATTCAAACTTGCCTACAAATTACACCATCCCAATCTACTGCACCTTAATCATTTTGATGTTTTTGGACAGTGCCCTTTTTTGGTAATGCCTTACTGTCCCAAAGGGTCCTCAGCGAGCTTGAAAGGCAAAATGTCTGAAAAGCAAATCTGGCGCTTCATACGCGATGTATCATGCGGATTGATGTTTCTTCATAATCAGAATCCTCCTATCATTCATCAAGATATAAAACCCGATAATATTTTGATAGGGGATGATGACAAATTCATCATCTCAGATTTTGGCATCAGCCGTAAACTGGAGCATACTTTTCGTAAAAGTATCAACAAAGTAGAAAGTTCCGGAACACTTGCCTATATGGGACCAGAACGTTTTGCAGAGAAACCACTGATTGTGGCTACCAGCGATATATGGTCTTTAGGGATGAGTGTTTATGAATTATCCACTGGTCTTGTATTATGGGAAGGTATGGGAGGTTGTGTCCAACTGAATGGTGCACATATTCCAGCATTAGATGAGAAATATTCTTCCCAATTGTCCCAGTTTGTTCACGCATGCCTTGCCCTCAACACTTGGGACCGCCCCACAGCCCAACAAGCCTATGAGTTTGCTTGCTCCATACTAAAACAAACAAAGACAGACTCTCCTTCAGTACAGCTGAAGCCTATTGCTCCACTTTTTCCTAAAACAACATCACCACGCCTTAAAGAAAAGTTCTGTCCTTCGAACATGCATAAACGCATAGCAGGATGGACCGGCTTGGTATAGTATTGATTCTATAATCCGCAAATCGAAATGTTCGCGCGTTTCAAAATGAAAAGTTCATTTCACAAAACGAAGCGTATAATTTAAAGCACTCTTTATTCCATTTGAACTGGTCAATTCTAAGCTAAAAATAACAGAAAAATAACTTGCAAATATCAACAAAAATCACTATCTTTACATAGTTAAATTGAGGTCGTTTACCCTCAAATCAGTTCAGTTTTGTATTCCCCTACCCTATCAATATTCTAAAAAAATTCGGCCGGCTTCGCCGGTATTTGAATACCTTTTAAATGGAATTCGGAAACCATCCGAATCCCGTTCTTTCGTTTTAGTCGCTTCGCTCCACGCTTTGGCGCTTTGCGCTTACGCCACCTCGCGTATCGCCTTGTACGCTGCCACGCTTTGCGCCCGGACGATTTTGCCGCGGAAGGCCAGACGCGAGCCGACATACGCACTCGTATTCGAAGCATCGAAAATCGCATACGCACACGACACACCGCCATTCGCATACGCATAGTTGTACCCGCGATAGACCACACGGACTGTAGCGGTGCTTATCCAGTACATGTCGGTATAGTAGGTGGAAGATGATCCGTTCAAATTACCTACCGGAACCATGTCCATATACTTGCCGTGCGCCACGCCTGTAATCCACTGACCGCTGTCCTTCTTGCCCTGTACCATACGGATACTGCCGTCAGGCATCCAGATGCGCCATTTGCCCACGTTACCGCTGTCGTTCGGCAGATCCACGCCGTCCATCATGTCATACTTGTTGCCGTAGATGTCCTCATAGCCCAGGCAGCAGATATTGTTCACCTGCACCACAGTCGCCTGTCCGTATTCGTCCCGACTCTTATACCAGGCATACTGGTGCACCAGGCCGTCAATCAGCGAATTCGTGATTTTGTTGTTAATGACATACGCTTCATCGTAGCCGATGGTGTCTGTCATCCCGTGTTCGGCCGTTCCGCCTGTTGTGCGGTTATTGTTATGCTGACCGGCACCGCATTGTTCCTGCATATCCCTGCGCCCGTACTTTGCATAGCTCAGGTTCGCGATGCGGCTGTGCATCAGCGCATCTATCTGCTGCATACCCCGCTGCTGGCTGTAGTAGTGGAAGTCCGTCCAGGTCATACTTGCCGTGGTCGAAGCTCCGGTGATGCAGGCACGCAGTTTACTGCCCACCACCGAACTGCCCACAACGGCACACAGATGCTCCTCATTGGCCACCCAATCCGGTTCCATGTCCTCTATCTTGTCGCTGTGGCTCAGTACCACGCAGTCAAACTCTGCCGTGTTCAGAATGGAGAAATGCAGGGCTGTAGCACGTTCCGGAACGTCTGCTATCAGATACATGCCGGCTTCAAATTTCAAGCCGATGGTCGGCACCACAATACTCTTCAGGATGTTTCCCTCCGCATCAGCAAACACACTGCCGATAAGCCCTGTTCCTGGAACGCTCGGGAAGCGGACACGTCTGTAACCCGACACGTCCACTTTGCACACGGAATAAGCCTTGTCCGTCGTATAGGATTCCATCAGCGTGGGCTTGCCGCTCATGATCTTGCGTTCACCCAGCCAGCCGCCCTGTGTCTCCTTGATGGCATCCAGTGTCAGTACCGTCGCCTCAGGCACCGGGGGCATTTCGTCCTCCGGATAACTGCTGTAGCAGGCGTACTTCTTGTTGTTCAAATAATCGTTGATGCCTTTGCTCCAGTAAAACGGCTCATACATCATCCAGTCTCCCTCGCTGCCGTCCAGCTTCGCCACCGTACAGTCGTTCATATCCTCCGCATCGGCATAGAAGTTCGAGCTTTCGTCATGCAGGGGGAAATAGGTCATCTCCCCGTCCGGGTTGTTCACTTCCACCTGCTGCCCGGCTATCTCCACCTTCCGGCTCGTGGGCATCTTCGTCACCTTGGCCAATACGCGGTGGCGCTTGGACAGGATGGCATTCACATGCCCGCTCATTTTGTACGTATTGCCGAATTTGTACCCCGTCTTGTTGTCCAGGTTCGAAACATTGGCATCGTCGGCCACGCTGTCGTCAAACTCGATCATCGTATAGGGCGGCTGCTTGATGGTCAGTTCCGGATAACGGGCGGCATACTTCTCCAGTTCCTCATCGGCCAGATACTTCGTCAGGGTCAGCTTGCCCCTCAGTCCCGAATGCCGGTCATCCACGGCACCCGTCTGTGTATACGTTCCGTAGTCGTAATACTTCTTCAGCAGGGTTCCGTCGTCTTCCCGGTCTATCTCCAGCACGAAGCGCTCCAGCTTGCCGCTGCCGTTCAGTCTGGCCTGGTGCAGGCGTTCCAGCATAGCGAACCCGTCGATGCCGGGGCAGTTGGTGTAGCGGTAGCCCCGCACATTATTGATCCCTTCCAGTATCAGGCCACTATCGGACAGCTTGGTCAGATATTCCAGGAACAGTTCCTCAATCGTGTCCGGCAGGCATAACTGCACAACGGGCGCACCGGTGGCCAGTTTCACACGGGTCAGCCCCGTACCCCTCACGTCCAGTTTCTTCAGGCGGCCCTGCCAGCTCAAGTCCAAAGTGGCCACATTCCCGTTGTCCCCGTTCCGGGCCAGCCGGTTGTTCCGCATGTTCACTTCTTCCAGAAGCAGCATACCATTGGTCGAAGCCATGAACGAGCCGTTCCGGTAACCGCTGGCTTTCTCCACGCTCATGTCGAGTTTTACCAGTGAGGTCAGCAGACCGAAGTTGAAGCCGATTGCGAACGCATCCTCGTGCCATACCAGCTCCTTGATTTTGGCTGCACCGATAATCTTCAGCGGGTCGTTCTCACCGAAGGCACGGGTCAGCTGCAGGGAATGGAGCACGTCCGCATCCACCACGCCGCTGTCGGCCTGCACGCCGTTGCTGGTGGAGAGCTGCACACGGTACGGGATGGTCAGCCGGTACTGCATCGGTTTCAGTTTATAAGCCTTGTCCAGCGATGCCGTACTCTGGTAGAACTGGGCACCCAGCGTGGATACATAGCCGTACTCCACCTGCTTCAGGTCATACCGGCGTTGGATGAAGTAGTTCCGGTGTGCTTTCAACGAACCCTTCAGACCGTAGATTTGCGGATAGGTCTGTTTGGCACCGTCAGCACCCACCGGCATTTCGTTCAGGAACGGGTAGATGTATTTGAAGATGCCGGACTTGTTATAGAGGCGTGAGCACCACTTCTTCATCTGTTCGGTATCGAAATGGTCAATGGCTTTCTGGATACTGAAGGCACTCATGAAGCTTGCGCCCCCGTTCCATCCGCTCACCATAATCTCCACAATCATGTCCCAGCAATTGGCCACGATGAGGTTCCACAGCCACGAGTTATGACCCTGCATCACATAAGCCCCGTCGCGCTTCGTCTGGCGGTTGTCGTCATACTTCCCGGTCAGGAACGACTTGTTGTCAGAACCGAGCTGGCAGTCGCCGTCATAATAGTCAATCGACCATTTCACACCGTCCCATGTGCGGATAAGCATGTTCTTCGCAAGCTGGTCCACGCCGAGGTTGAACTGCACGTACAGATAGTAGGCAATCAGGTGGGGAAGGTCGAAATACTTCCCGGCCTCTTTCCTGAACGTATCGCTCTGCCACTTGGCGGTAGGGAACTTGTCGCCGTCGTCCTCATAGTCCACCCCCTCGAACGAATGGGATTCCGTGCTGTAAACCATGTTCCTGCCCGCAGGCGTTTCCTTTACGCACCGGTAGACGAAACTCATCATGCGGTCGGTGGCCTTGTACATCTTGTCGTACTTGTCACCGGTACCGAGGTGGTCTTTCAGGTTCGGTTCTTCCTCCGCGTCACCGCCTCCGTCCGACCAGAAGGTATCTTTCGGATGATTAAATTCCAGTCCTCCGTCAAAGTTGTAGTCCATGAAATCCTTATGCTCCGGTTCGGTACTCGGCAACCAGTGGAACAGGCACAGCGGATTGGAGTTGTTCAGCGTCTCGAAGCAGACGGGCAGGTACTGCTTGTGTCCTTCCTCGTCGGCTTCCAGGTAGTTCAGCGTGTCGCCCTCGCCCCATTTCTCGCCGCCGATGGTCTCATCCTGCCCGAAGATGGGGTAGCTGTCGCTCTTCTCGTTGTTCATGTTGTACTGGCCGTAATAGGTCAGGTCTTCGTCGGCACTCTTCGCTACGAACAGGTCGCACGGCAGGCCGTCGATGGCCGAACGGTAATCATCCTCCAGCCCATGGTCTTTGGCGTAACGCTGGGCAGGCGTAAGCAGCCCCATCTCTTTCAGTCCGTCATTGATAAGCTTCGCACCTCCGGTATTGGTGGTCATGGACGAGTCCGAGAAGTCGCATTTGGAACATGCCAGCTTCGCGCCTACCGAGTTCCTGCGTAACTTGAAGAGATTTTTTTTGCCGGTAGTTACCACCGGATTCTTCTGCCTGCCGTTTCCGTCAATCTCCCGTAGCTCAATGTAACCGTCCAGCCGCTTGCCGTCTTCTGGAAGTAGAAACGGAAGTTCTTTCTGGCATAGTTCACGGAAGAAGTACCCTGAATACGGACATATACGTTGGTAAGGATAAAGTCAAGCGTCCTGTCCTCTCCGTTATAGAAACGGACCTCCCTTACCAGTTTATTGGCCTTCTTGTCGTTCAGCTGGGCCAGTGCATCCACCACGTTCAGCGTGTCGCTCTCGCTCGGAACCTCACTGCCCACGCTGCCCGTGCCTATCAGTACCAGGATCGAGTTCCGGCGCTTCTTCATCAGCCCATCAGCTTCTCCATGCTCACCGTATCTCCTTCATTCAGCACGCGGTTGTCCTCATCCAGTGAGCGCACGCCCGGTTCCCCGTCGGCATCCTCCAGGTGGTTGCGGTCCACGATGTAGTTGTTCAGCACCTCGTCCGAGGTCAGCGCCTTGTTATAGATACGCACGCTCTTCACGTTCAAGTCGGCACCTGCCGACTTAAATTCCAACTGGCTCTGAATGTCAAAATTCACCTTGTCGAGCCACTTGGAAGCAGCCGACTCTTCACCGTTCACATAGAAACCGATCAGCGTGCGCTGTTCGTTGGTCTGCACGTTCGGATAGAACACGTAGGTAATGCGGATATTCGTACCCGGCTGGAACTTGGTACCCACCGAGTCTTCATAGCGCAGCACCTGTCCGGCATCCATCGCCTCGGTCACCACACCGGTCAGGAACTTGGCCTCTTCCGGAGTCACAATCAGCCCGTACCGGTTGCCGTTGTCCAGCTGCCCCAGGCAGGTGATCAGCTCGGCATCCGTATCCGTCACGTTGGCCGTGCTGTATTCTATCTCCAGCGTCATGCCCACGTCACGGATGGCAAATCCCTCGGGCTTGTCCGCCTCGTTGAAGGGGCGGTAACCGCCGTCAGCGGTCAGGGTCATACCTGCACCACCGGCCAGCAGCAGGCGGTCCTTGTGCCAGCCGCTACCGGCACCATATTCGTTCACGCTCCACAGCACGTCCCGGAACTCCATACGCTTGTCACCGCTCACCCAGCTTGCCGGGTTGTTTTCCGTGTTGCTTCGCCCGAAGGCGTCAAACGTACACACGGCATCCGGTGCCAGCGTGGCTTCAATGTCCGGGTGCGATGTGGTGTTCACCTGCACCTCAAGCACGGCATCGCCGCATGACACACGGTAGTCCAACGGTTCCACGTTCACGTTCGTCCGTCCGTAGCTGCCGGTCTCACCGCGTTGCAGCAGGTCTTCCTTCACCACGCTGCCCCGGTCGGTCACTTTCACACGGGCCGTATACGCATCGCGGTCATAGCCGGCATACGTGAAGTTCCATGCCGTGAACTGCTCTGCCTCCAGCACCGGGTGTTTCCAGTCACGCTGGAACCCCGCTGCCCGGTGGCTGAACATCAGGCCGGCATACGCTGTCACACCTCCGCCTGCCTTCAGCAGCGTAATGTAATGCACCCGGCTCACCACACCGGAGTTCTCATGCTGCGCGTAGGCTTCCACCACGTTCGTACCCTCCTGCATCTGTGTCAGGGGGATGGTCACGTTCTTCTGCTGCACACCGCTGCCGGCCGAAAGACCGAGGGTAAAGGCCTGTCCGCCGTTCACGCGGTAGTAGATGTTCTTCTCACCGCTCGTGCCCTTGGCAGTAAAGGGGATGTTCACGTCATTTTTATATCCCCCGTCGGCCAGCCCGTTGCCCGCCGAGTAGGTGGTCTCCAGCTCCATGGCCACCATGGTCACCTTGGCCGTGGCCGTCTTCATCAGCGTGCCGTCCTGGTAAGTTGCCTGCGCTTCCACCTGTACGGTATAGGCAGTGGCATCCTTCAGGTAGGGCGAAGCGTCAAAGGTATAGCTCTGTCCGGCTGTAACGCCCACAAACTCCGCATCCCGGAACTCACTGATGACGGTCGAACCGCGTTTCACGATCACGCGGGCTTTCAGGTCGCTGTAGCCGTCCACCGTACCGCCACCGGCAGTGCCCACACCTACGGAGTATTTCACCACAAAGCCGCTGCCCAGTGCCAGATACTGCGAGGCGGGAAGTCCCGCACCGCCGCTGTCCGTCAGGTCGATGTTCACCACCACCTTGTCATCGTCCGTGTACTTGGAAAAGCGCACTTCCTTCGAGCTCTCGCCGCCCTGGTTGTCCTTCTGCTTGACGGTCATCACGTACTGGGTGCCGTCCTCGCTGTCCTGCACATCCACGTCCGTCACCGTACCCACCATCGCATCGAACACCGTTCCGGATGTAGGAGGTTTCGTCTCGCCGCTCACCAGTTCCTCGGTAGGGGTACGGTTTGACAGTTCCTTCTTCAGGAACGCTTCGATGTCATCGCCTGCATAGGCATGATAGGTGCCGTCCGGCTGTTTCTGATTCCATGGTGTTTCAAGATTCATCGGATGTTCAGTCGCGTTGATGATTCCGCTTATTTTCCTTTTTGCCATAATACTGTCCTTTTATAATAATCATTCATTTATCAGTTTTACTGCTACCGTTCCATGCGTCCGATCCGTTCCACGGCTCGTCGCCTTTCCAGTATCCAAGTCCGAAACAGCTGCTTATCGCAGACCACACCAGTCTTGCCCCGGCATAGACTGCCGACAGGGCACGTTTCCCCACATACGCAGCCGTTATTTCCTTACCGCCTATGGTTATCATCGTCAATCCTCCTCATAAATCAGATACAGCGTATTCGCATCCTTGTCCTGCAGCGCCTCGTAAGCTTCCCCGCTCATCACCTCATGCCGGTAGGCCAGCAGTCTCAGGCTGCCGCCTGTTCCGGTATATACGGCATCACCCAGCAGGTAGAGCTTGTCCGGCAGGATGGCTGTCCGGTCCGCATTCATGAATATGCCGGCAGGAGGCACACCCGCCACATCCCAGTCCCCGTACAGGGTGGAGTCCATGTGGTAGGCGAACTTCCCGGCATCCGCTACATACACTACGCTGCCGCCCGGTTTGGTACTCTTGTCAGGTAAAACGTTGCCTGTTTCCATCCATGAGGAAAAGCGTGCGGTAGCCCCGCCGATGGCTGCTGCCGTAGTCTGTTCCACCTTGGCAGCGGCGTTTTCTGCCTTGGCTGCCGCTTCGTTGGCCTTGGTGGCCGCTTCCGTGGCGGCCTGGGTCTTTTCCTCCAGTCCGGCTACGGCTCCTTCCGCTTTCTTGGCGGCAGCTCGGCACGGGCGGCGGCATCGCTCGCAGGCTTCCCTATCAGTTCCAGGGGGACGTTCACCATCTTGCCGTCCTTCTCCCCGGGCAGTGATTTCACACCGCTCAGCGAGGTGACGGTCTCCAAGTCCTCCACGCCGGTAGAACTCTGGAGTACACGGTCCAGCACTTCCTGAACCAGTTCTTCTTGTGTCATTTCTGCCATACTCATTCGTTTTTATCGGTTTCTGACCCGCCCAGGATTTCGTTCAGGGCATCTATCACATTGGGAAGACAATAGCGTTCCACCGCCATGTGTATCATCCCGGTTTCCTCATCGCTGAACTCGGTCTCGCCGGTACTCTCGAAAATCTTGAACGCAAGCCGATGGGCCTTGATGCCACTGACACGCGTATACAGCAAATCGGCTATCTGCTCACGTGCATCGAAAACCTCCCTCGTCTGACGGGTTATTCCGGTGGGAACGCTGAAATTCCTGAAATCTAACTTTTTCATATATATCTGTTTTTTAGGATGAATGATTCAATATCTGGTAACGGAATCCGTCCGCTTTTGTAATAAGTACCGTTACGGAGTCCCCGGATGCCATCTCGTAGTTTTGCAAATCTTCATTGTGGTTATAGATACCTTTTAGTATGATATTCTTTGAACCGGGTCTGACCCTGAACGTGACAATGGCTGCAAAATCGGTAGGCAAGTAACTCATGCCGAACTTGTATGCCACAGAACTTTCCGACGGCAGCGTAACCTCTACCTTACTGTAGTTGGGTTCATTGTAATACATCAAAATGATATTGTGTTGTGAGAAATCCACCGTGTAGTTTCCACTTCCGAAGGTAAGCAGCTTGGCTTTCGTATTGATAAACGCCGGGGCAAGTAATGCCGCATTGCTGCTGATACCGTAGTTCTTCGTACCGCCGGTAACATCTATAAACAATCCATAGTTCGCTTGGTCGAAGCCGTAATTCCCGTATATATTGGGGGCTGAGTTCACGATACGACCGACAGCGGTAAAAGCTCCTCCTGCAGAAGACGGTATCACATCATCACCGAACATCACATATCCTTTGCTGCCGCCGACACGGAAAAAATCATCATAAATGGCAAGACCGCCACCGCTCCCGTGAGAGTCGGCCACAGAACCGATACGGCCGTTCCCTATCTCAAAGCCGCCGATTTTCCCTTTGCTGCTGTCTATCTCTCCGGTAAACTTACCGTTGGTCGTTTCAATGCTGCCGTCTTCCAGTATCTTGAAGTTGCCGTTGGCCGTTACCAGTCCCTCCAGCTGTATATGGTCGGCTGTCAGCTTGATTTTGCTCACGGTATTTCCGTACTCGTCCTCTTCCTCCACGCTCACCCCGATAAGGGCAATCTTTCCTGTATTGTCCTGCGCATACAGACCGGAACCTTCAGGCTTTATGACAAGCCCGGTCTCTTTCAGCGCATTACCGTCCTTGTCGAAGACCGCCGCTGAAATCTTTACCAGCCGGTCGCTCTGTTCGAACAGTGTACGGTACTTATAGGCCAGTGCGTCCGCCTTGTTGGTGCTGAACACCAGCAGCGAAATGTAAATCACGCCCGTAAACGACAGCTTGAAGTCGCCAGTGCCGTTCCAAAGTCCGTCCAACGTGAACATCTTCTCACCGCCAACGGGCAGGTCCTCTTCATGGCCGAACATGTTGAAGTTCTCAAACCCGGTCTTATCAGCGTTCACAAATTCTATTTTCAACCTTCCGGCCTTGATAACCCGGTAGCTGAACGACAGATACACCACGCCGGGCACCCGTTCGCCCTGGCTGTTCGTCTGCCGGTACTCCGGTACCAGCCGGAAGTCCTCCAGTTTCTGCATGATATAGCTGTTCCGGATATAGGCATAAGGCACCTTGCCGTCGGTCCGTATCTCGGCATGGCCGTCCGGCTTCGTACCGTAAGGACCGCCGTTCGCCAGATCCAGCGTCCGCCCAGGGTGAACAGCGTAGCCTTGCTGCCCGTCTTCCATTTGTCCATGCCGTCGGCAAAACTGCTGTTGTCCAGATAACTCTGTTCTTCGCGTATTTCCTTGCGCAAGCTTTCCACGGCTGAATGGATTTTCCCCTCGGTTATCTCAAACCGCGTCAGGATGTCCTCGCCCGTCATCAACACGAACGTACCCTTCAGCCACACGTTGTCGGCATACAGGCCGTTTCCTTTCGGCTGTTTGTCTGCCGGGAAAGCGCTGCTCCTGATGCCGTCCAGCTTACCCAGCCGGCAACGAAGGCAGCCGTTGAAGTTCTTGGCCTTCACACCGTCCAGAATGTCGATACGGGGCTGTCCGTCCTCCGTGGCCGCAATGGATATAAGGTTCTGCCGGAGCGGGGTTTCGGTGTTGCCCATCAGCACGCACTCATCGCCTGCCTCCGGCTTCACCCCGCCAAACTCGCTTACCGGGACCAGTACACCGCCGGCTATCACCGAAGCCACCTCCACCCAGTATGCTTTTAGTTTCTTACCACCCGTAACCGCACAGCGCATCAGGTCATGGGCCACAAAGCCCGATTCCTGCTCAAACACGATGCGGTAGTTGTCGCCCTGCTTCACCACGTCCTTGATCTTGCCGTTGGCAGCGGACACCACCAGCTGGCCGCACACGCTGCGCACCTTCTCGATCAGCAGTTCCAGCGCCACCAGGCTTTGCCGGGCAGTCACTTTGTCCACCGTCAGGTTTGTCAGTCCGGTCAGCTGGTCAATCCACAGCTGCCAGCCCTCACCGGTCAGCCCGTCCACAAACTCCGTGCTGCGCAGCAGTTCGCGGATCACGGCAGTCAAGTATTCGGCATTGCCTCACCATCCACGATGCCGCAGGGCTTGCCGCCAGCAGCCTCGCCAAAGCTCACACCCTTCAGGAAGCGGATGGACTCTTTGGCTGTGTCCGGCTGGTTCTTGCTCAGGAACTCTTTCTGGCTGCGCCGGGCGGAAAACAGGTTGTTGTCCGTGGGCAGCGTCTTGTCCCAGCTTCGTATGATGTCCGGAAGGGCAGCGCCTTCCGTCTTTGATTTCGTATAGCTTTTCAGCGCACCGATGCTGTCCGTCACCTTGTCGAACTTGCCCACCTGCAGCGCATCGCTTATCTCGATGTCCATCTGCCCGGGTTCGTTCACCTTGCGGCTGATCTTGGTGATACGGCTCTGACGGTAGCCTTTTTCCGGGAAATACTTCCGGCTCTCCAGCTTCACCCGTCTGCCCACAAACAGGTCTATGCCGTGCTCCTCGATGTATACCGGGTCTGTCGGGGCTTTGTAGGCGGCAATGTCCAGCCAGTGGTCCCGGTTGTACTCGTCCACCGCAACCGCAAACTCCTCTTCGGCCAGCCGGTAATACTCATCCGGCATCCGGATATTCCACAGGATATAGGTGTCGCCTGCTCGGGGCACCAGCTTGCCGCCCGGCAGCTGGGTGTCGTCATCGTAGGGCCAGATGGTGATCAGTTCGAATTCACGTGCCGCGCTGTCGTAGTTCACCTCAAAGTAGTGGTCATCGCTTTCTCCCAGTCCGGCAAGGTCGCCCGTCTGGAACGACACACGTTTGGTTTCTCCGGCCAGCTCGTACAGGTTAGGGTCAAAGTCCAGTTCCCCGTCCCGGAAATAATAGACGGTGAATTTGTTTCCTTCATCGTCTGCCACCTCCTCGCTGCGAACCGAGCTCACCGTACCGACCCGACGGGGGAAGATGCCGCTGAAAGCATCCTGCTCGTAATGGTCATAGATGCCATATTCCTCCACGCCCTGCTCGATGTACTTCCTGCCGCCGGGAAGCATCAGACGCGGGCTGCCGTATTTCTCCGCATCGATGTTGCGGGTCGAGCCTACCGGGAACAGGCGCGTATAGAATTTGGCCGTGTTGCTCGTATCTCTTTCCAGGGAGGTCAGCCCCTTGCCATAGCCAAGGGTGATTTCTTCCCCGTGTTCGCAGCGGCACACGTTCACAGTCTGCCCCTCAACCCACCATTCCACCTTGCCGCCTGCCTTTTCCGCGATGGCTTTCAGCGCTTCGTCGCAGTACATCCCCTCGTAGTCTATCGTGATCAGCTCCGTACCTTCCACCGTACCCGTCTTCCAGTCAGTAATGTGGCCCATGCCGTTATTGATAGCCTTCACCACCATCGCCACATGCTCGCGGGGCGTGGCCGTCAGGGTAAACAGGGGGTTGGTGTCCCCGTCCGTCGTCTCCAGCACCAGGAACCGCTTGATTAGGCTCTCGATACCGTACAGCTTCAGGTTATACTCCCATTCACCATCGCTCACCTGCTTCGGCGTGTAGCGTTCTGTCAGCCAGTACCGTTCGCCCAGATAGTCCGTGTAGTCGTTCACGTCCAGGGGCAGGAAGGCATAATAGCTGAACGACAGGGAAAGCACATTGTCTCCCTGCACTTCCTTGCTTTGCGTCGAGCTGTCGTTCACGGCCACATCCGCACGCTTGGTTCCGGCTTTATCATATATCGTTAGAAGCATATTCTAATAGCGTTTGAATGGTTATATAATCGGTTTCGGTTCCCGGAACTTTACCCGGAACTTTCCGGCATGCACACCTTCCGTCCACAGATAGGTCAGCGGGGTGAACTTCGTACAGTCGGCATACTTCACCCGCAGCTGCAGATCCAGCTGGGGGAAACGGATCTCCAGCCAGCCGTCCTTCCCTTGCTTCAGGAAATTCACAAAGGCAAAGTACTGCTTCATCCAGCCTGCCTGGGTCTTGTTGTAAAGCGCAAAATGCAGCGTCACGTCACGCGCTTCATTCCGTGGGGTCAGCACGGGGCTGTATTTTTCCCCGTGCTCTTCCCGTATGTCCACAGCCGTATCCTTCTTGGCCTTGCTCGGGGTCAGGATGGCCGTCAGGTTCTCCATGCCCCCGCGCCGGTCTTCCACCAGGAACACGCCGTATTCCGTCCAGATGTCCGTGCCGTTCACCAGCACCAGTCCGCTCAGTATATTGCCCATATCACTTCACTTTTAGTCCGTCACGTATCATTTTCTTTATCACTTCCTTCAGTTCGCCCAGGTGTCCGGCGCTCACACCGGTGTTCTCGGCTATCCGGGCCAGATGCCCTTCAGCCGTGTCCATCTTCTCCACCACGCTTTCCAGCCGGTCGTCCATGCTGCTCCAGTGCTGCAGCCCGCCGGTGAACATGCCCTCCAGTTTCGTGCCCTGGTCCTGCGTCATGGCCGTAAAGCCGCCCGCTTTCGCACTTGGCTCGTACCGCCCTGCTGCGTCTTGTCATAACCGGTGGCTGCCGCCAGGTTGTCACGCAGGGCAAGGGCTTCATCCATATACTGCATGTACTCTTCCATCAGCGCGTTCCGTTCCGCCTCGGTCAGTTCGTTGTCCTCCATGGCCTTGCCAAACTTCTCCCACCAGCCTTTCAGTTTGTCGCTGTACATCTCACCGATCTTGTTGCTCAGCATCGCCCGCATGAAGTACTCGGATATATCCTCCGCCGCATCCTTGGCACCGTACTTCATGTTCATCAGGTTGTCGATGAAGCTGCTGTACATACCGTCGAACGAAATGCCCGTCAGCCCTTCATACAGCTGGTCGGTCAGTTCCTCCAGCTTGCCGGCCTGGTCTATGTAGTCATCCAGTTTCTCGGTCAGTCGCCCGCCATAGCCTCCCTTACCGGTATTCTGGATTTGCGTCCACATATCCACGTTGCTGCGCAGTGCCTTCATTTCCTCCGGGCTCAGGCTCCACAGGTTCCCGTCCCACTGGCGGCCGATCTGTCCGCTCAGTTTGTCTATCTGTGCCTGGTTGAAACCGCCCCAGTAGTAGTTCCAGCTGTGGTGACTTCCGTGGTAGCCGCTTGCGCCATAGCCATCTGCAGGTAGTTCGAATTCGTTTCCTGCTGCATCTTGTACGCGTCGCGGTAAGCCGCCACACTCTTCGTCCCCTGGCTCTGCTTGATGGTGTCGGTCAGATCCTCTATCGAGGTCTGCAGCAGCTCGTTCCGGTCTGTAAGACGGTCTATAGCCGCCTGCACTTCCTTGGCGTTCCCGCCGATGCCGAACAGTTTGTTGAAACCTCCGAAAGACACCGTGTTCAGCAATCCCCCGATACCTTTCACAAGGGAACCGCCTATCTGTTTGAACAGGTCTCCGCTGAGGATATTGTCGAGTATTCCGGTTATCGCATTGAAAATGGTGTCTATCAATGATGAGATAATCGGGCCAATACCGTCTTTCAGCAAATCCAGTATGGAGAGAATGGCCGATATGATCTGCCGATGACTCCGGCACTTGACAGGGTTTCGGACATCCGGCTGATGGCATCGCCGACCTTGCCTCCGATATTCAGTTTTGAAAGACCGGTAAGCATGTTCTGGATTCCTTCAAATGATCCCTGCAAGGTTCCGCTCGCAAAGCCGTGCAACCCGTTGGATACCATGTTCAATCCGTCAACCGTGTCCCGGGAGGCACTTTTCACCTCCCCGGCAAGCGCCTTCATTTCAGAGGTGGCGTTCAGGTATTCTTCGTCAGCTGAAACGCTGGACGATTGAGCCGTTTGAAGAGCAATTTGGGTACGTTCTATTTCTGCCTGGTTACCGCTTTCAAGAGCCTTGTTGTAATCGGCCTGCGCCGCTTTCAACCGGATGAATGCCGCTTCCTGCTGCAGTTCTGCATTTTGCACACGTGTTACGGCATCCCCCAAAGCGTGCATCTGCGTTTGCAGCCGGGCAAAATCCAATGTGCCGTTGCCACCGGGAGCATGCTTTGAATACGTTCAATGGCATCGTAAACGACCTGCTGATCCGCTGCTCCTGATTTTTTGAACTCATCCGTCTTGACATACTGCTTAAGTTCGCCAAGCAGATTCTTCATCTGTCTGCAAGCAAGCCGGTTAAATCCCCGAACGCTGCTCCCCAGTCTATCTTCTGGGTAAGGGATTCCATGTCCACTTTGTGCACAGCCGCATCACGCTGCTTTTCCAAAGTCAGTCTTTCGCCCTGGGACTGTGCCTTGCGGATTTTCTCGGCATATTCTTCAGCGATGGCCAGTTTCTGCTGCTGGAAGGTCCCGTATTCCTTCAGATAGTCACGCATGGCTTCCGCCTCTTCCCTGTACACGTCCGCCTCCGCTTTTTTCCTTGACTCGGTGTTTGAGGCACGGGCTTTTTCAAGTTCATCCTGTTGCTCCCGGGTAAGTCCGTTATCTCCGGTAGAAAGACCGGCTTCCTTGTTCTCACGCTTCCAGTCGGCTTCCTGCCGGTTTATCTCTTCTTTCCGGGCGTTATAGTCATATTCGATTTGTGCCAGTTTCTTCTCGGTACCGGCTTGCATGCGGTCTATCTCTTCCTTCCGGTTTTCAGCCTGCAGGGCGGCAAGATCCTGCGCCAGCCTACGCTCTGTGGCAAGCCGTTGCTTGGCTTCCGCTTCCGGATTCTTCCCGGACTGCTTGGGGTCGATATGCCCACCGATATTTCCTTTTTTGGCTGCTTCTGCGGCTTTCTTTACCTCTTCCTCCGCTTTTTTCAGATAACCGTCACGTTTGTTTTCGGCATTTTTCAACAGTACGTCATAAGCTTCCTGATCATGTTTCTTGATGGCAGCCTGTGCGTCATAGAACTGCCCGGATTCTGCCATGCTTGACTGCATGATATATTGTCCCCATTTCCCGAAAAAACCCATGGCGCTTTCCGCCTCTTCCGGTTTCTGCGCCTTGATTTTATTCACCTCTTCATCGGCTTCTGCAGCTTTTTTTACAAGGTTCTGGACATTGGTCTGGTGCAGCAGAACCTGTACATAGTCCTCGCTCTTTTGGATAAGGGTATCATACCATTCGGAAAGTGTTTTATAATACCCGAAAGATTCCCCGTACTTGCGGTTCAGTTCCTCCACCTTCGCCTTTTCCTGTTCCTTGCTGCCGGTGAAGTTCTTTATTTCATCGATGACCGATTTCAGTTCGAAGCGGGTACGCACCATCTGGGCACGGCCGTCCTTCTCTATCTCGGTCATTTCCTTGAGTGATATGTTGAATTCATCCACGCCTTTTTTGGCACTGAACAGGTTTTTCGTCCAATCCCAGATTTCATCACCGTACATTACCAGCAGCATGATGCCGGTGGTCATGGCCGTCTGCCAGGAAAAAAGTGAGGACAGGACCTGCTTCCATACCGGTGTGCCCTTCTTGCCGGACTTCTGCAGCTCATCGTATTCCTTGCGGGCACGGGCCAGTTCGTCCGTAAAAATCGGCAGGTTGTTGCTGATTGCCAGGAAGAACATCTGCGGTCCCATGGCCAAAGAAGGCATTTCACGGGCGATCTGCTGGATACTGTTGTGAAGCCCGCCCAACTGGCGCTGCGCGTTGGTACATCTGCAGGGGTGACCTGCACGGATTCCGATTCCTCCTGCAGCAGTTTCAGTTTGCCGCGCAATTCCTCAAGCTGCTTCTCCAGTGCATGGATCTGCGCGATATTGGCACTCTGGTCCAGATTGGGGGCAGCCGTCTCCCCGGCAAGGCGCAGCTTTCCAGTTCAGCCTCCAGCAGCCTGACGGTATTACGCAGTTCCAGCGCCTCACGCTCGGCCTTGTTCATGCCGGGCGTGAGTTTGTCCTTCATCAAAAATTCAACTTCTACAGGTTTGCTCATTCCAGTTTGCTTTGAAAAAATCCTACTATATCGTTCGCTTCATCCTCGGCGCTGTGTTCCGGTCTGGGAGCACCATTTCCGCCGCCTTGCTTTTTCCGCACATACCGCGGCGCGTCGCTCAGCATCATGATCAGCGTCTGGTAATTCACCCCATCAAGGATGTAATCCACGCTCCAGCCGGTCGCCGATGCAATCTGCCACACGAAGCCGAAAGGGCTATGGGAACCCTCATACCGGTTCTTAACTCCCCTTCCTTGCCTGGCTCAGTCTCGGAGTCATCGGGTTCGCCCGCGCTGTCGAGCTGATAATACGCATAAAATCCTTCGTGCCCATCAGACGCTCGAATGTTCGGAACATGGCCGTCAGATAACGCCACTCCACAAAGTTCCGCAGTACCCACGCTGTCACCCCGATGCCCACGTGCCGCGACACGTATCCCCGGCATACCGTATAGGCCAGCAGACGGCTCACAGCCTTACCATGTTCCGCTACAAAGGCCAGTTCCTCGACCTTGTCCTTTGCTTGCCACCCGGGCGCAACGCCCATCTTCAGGTATTCCCTCGCCAGCAGAATCTGACCCCACAGCCTCGGACGCTTCATCGTCACACGCACCTCCACCGGGCGTTTCAGCCACGGAAGCTTCCACCTTTTAAGAGGAACGGACACGCCGCTGTCCAGCAGCGCATCCGCACACTCCATCTCTATCAGTTGTTCCAGCCGGTCAGCCATACGTTAGCCCTCCTCACTTTGGAGCGATGCTGCAGCCGCGGCTTCCGCCGGCGGCAGCTTGTACTGCCCCCACTCGTCCGGTATTGCTTCCGTATCGAACACGCCGTAAGGCTGCGAACCGTCCTCCGGCATCGCCACTTCGAGCGTAACCTCTATCTTGGAGGTTTCTGTAAGGGTCAGCTTGCCTGCAGGATTGGAAAGTAGCGTGGCGTTGGGAATCAGTACGCTCTGTCCGGACACGAGGGAGAGTTCCCATGGTCCCTGCATGACAAGCACCTCCGACGGGGCTGTCCAACCGATCGGAGTTTTCTTTTCCAAATCTTCTTTCTTATAATGCAGCTGCCGCCAAGCAGTTTGTGCAGGTTCGAATAGTTCATCTGGATCACATTGAACGTCGGGGCGATGCCGCCGTTACTCTGTGGGATGACCAGCACCGGGGCACCCTGCACCTGTTCGGCCTCGATCTTCGCGGCCTCGGGTTTCTTGCCGCCCAGGTCAAACGAGTTCTTTTCAATATACCCGATTGTGAAATCCTTATACTTTACGGCTCCTATGCCGTACATGAAATTCTTGTTCATCTTTTTTTCAGTTTCATTGTTAATAACATACCGACAAGCAAGCCGGCCAATACACCTGTGATAAACGTCCGCATCCGGTTCGGAGGGCGTTTTTCTACCGTTTGAACGTCATTTGAAATTTCGCTCTTGGTTTCGCTACGGATACGCGCCAGCTCTTCTTCATACCATAGCACCAGCTGCTGCAGACTGTCACACGAGGCTTCGGCCACGATGTTCCCGCTGTCGTCGCTGCCTACGGTCAGATTCGCCTGTCCGCTCTTGCCACGGTACACGGCACCTTCAGGAAGTTTACGGAGGCTGTCCGCAGGTATAGACAGCTTCACCGAACTCGCCGGTATACCCGCCATCACCAGTCCCGCCCGTCGGCTTCCGCTCGCGCTGTCGGCGCTTGCCGATTCCGTCCGGACTTCCCGGTTCATGCTCTTTCGGTGACTCGCGCAACCTGTCAAGCACAGGGCAATCGTCACGATGAGGACAGTTTCCGGCTGTATCAATAGCTTTTCTAAGACGGGCCATCTCGCGCGTATTGCGGGCCAGTTCTTTCTTTGTTTCACAAAATTCATCTTTTAGAGGTTTTACAATATTTTCCATCAAAATGCGGGTGGCATGTTCGGCGTTATCTATGCGCATGGCCTCTGCACCGGCCTCGGCTTCATCGCTTCCGCTTTCGCTTTTCTCACAGTAGCCCGCAAGGAGCCAATGGTCGCCACCGTACCAACCAGGCCGCCGCCAAGGATAATGTTCATAAATTCGCTCAAGTCCATACCACCCGGTTTTATTATTGATTAATACCTATTTCTTTCAACCATTCCTGCACATCGAAGCTCGGACAGGCTTTCGCTGCCAGTTCGTTGTGTCCTATAATGCGTACATCAGGGAATTTCCGATGAAAATCCTTCACATACTTCTCCAGTGCCTTTTTCTGGCAGCCAGTGCGGGTGTCTTTCGGGGTCTTACCGTCTTTTTCCACGCCTCCGGCATACACGATGTGACGGCTTACACTGTTATATCCTTTGGCTCCGTTGGTCACTTCCCAAGGGTCCACCTGTGCATCCTCATTGTTTTCTACCAGACGTTCCACGCCTCCGTTCAGGTGGAACAGGTCGGTATAGCCAACCTGCTTCCATCCTCTTCCTCCCTGGGCAACCGGAGAAGTATGCCATTTGCGGATGTCCGCCGATGATACCTCACGCCCCTCCGGGGTTGCCGTACAGTGTATTACCAGATATTTCAACTTTGCCATAATCATCATGCTTGATAGCCGCTCATCATTACCACTCCGGCATCCTCTTTCTTGGGCATGCAGATGAAGTAATGGCGGAAGTTAATCAGGTTACGCTGGTTCAACGGGTCATTCTTTGACTCGGAATAATACATCTTGGTAGAACCTGTTGCCTTGAAAACCCTCTGTTTGTAGAAGGCAAATGAACACGGAAATTCACCGGCTTCTGCCGTTGTACCCAATGCCTTCTTCACTCCGGCTGTAGTATAAAGCGGGTTGTTGCCATACTCGTAGATTTCAAAGCCGTAAAGGTTACCTACCTTGCCGCTGTTGCGGTCAATATTGTACTGTTCACGGAATGCCTGGCTGGTCAGCAGCAGGTCATTCACATGGTCGGGGCAAAGCACCAGTCTGCGGCCGTCTGACGGTACGCGCAGGTTGTCAAGGGCACGCTTCATTTCCACAAGGTCATTCACGGTAAGGCGCAGACGGTTTGTAGCCGGATCTTTCTCGCCGGTAGTCTTAAGCACCGGAGTAGTTTCCGTATTTTTGTTCGCACAAAGCGCATGGGCCGCCTTGGTAAACTTCGCATCATTGATACTGTTGGCATGTCCCTCTTTCACACGGGCGGTCTTGTCATAGCTGATGGCATAAAGCTCATCGTCTGTAATCGGCGTAGCCTTGGTCTGGAATTTGTCCAGCTTGATGGCAATATCCTTGTCTTCCAAAGCCTGCACATCAATCGGATAGGTTTTATTGTTTATCAAGACATCCGGATCTACACCAACTTCTACCAGGTGAATCACATCGTTATTCACGATACTGCTTTGGTCGGGGATTCCTGACAGCCAGGTTCCTTCCAGTCCGGCACGGAGCACCTTAACAAGTTCCCCTGTCCAGATTTCCGTATAAACCCCTTCACGGAGTATTGAAGTACTTTGCGGGGCCATTCCCATAAAGGCTGCCACCGCATTCATTCCCACAGCTCCGGCCACCGGAGAGAATCCCAATACCGAAGCACACACGACACCTGTCAGCGTATTGAACAGAAGTGCCGTCAAAAGCATTACAATTTTTCCCATTTTCTTCATTTTAAAGGTTTTCAAATTTCACAGGTCATGCCGTATTCAGCCTTGTACAGGCGCTTGTACTCCTCCGGGTTATGCTCGCGCATTTCAAGCAGCGCATCACTCGGGACATCGCTCAGTTTGGCATAGGTGGACGGCTGTGCCTGCTGCTTGCCGCCCTGATAGCTCAATACAGTGGAAATCTTCACCTGTGGTTGCATGGCATCAAGCACATTCTTCAGTTCATCGACACCAACCTTCTTGCCAAGTTCGATAAACTGTATCTTCTTGTCTTCTCCCAGACGCTTTTCCACCACTGCCTTTTCTACAAGACCAGTGATACGGGCCAAAGTCAGCTTCCCGTTTTCTTGCTTCAGGGAATCATTCTCTGCCTTGGCTGCTTTCAGTTCATTTAAGGCTTGATTAACATCAGCCTCCGTTGCCGTTTCCGGCAGCCCCAATTGAAGGGCCAAAAGTTTCAGTTCCATTTCTTCTGTTGTTTTTTGGTTATTGATTAGTGGCAAAGGACAATCACCATCCTTTCCCAATGTGATTTGTTTTCCATCCTTCATCAGTACGATGGCATCATCATTGGAACCTACATCCACCAGTGATACCTCATACAGCTTGCTTTTGGTTATTGTCGGGCTGGTCTGCCCCTGCAGCAAATGTTCGGGCTGGTCACTCAGTTCCAGAATGTCTATTCCGGCACTCACCATTCTCAGACTGCCGAATTCAAACTGTTTCTTGCATCTTTTACTGAGGTCGGTCGCTTCGTCAAACACCAGTTCCCCGGTTACTTCACCATCCTCTACCCGAAGGTCCTTCACATAACCAATCACGTTTCCGCGTTGGTGCATGTACAGCAGTACCGGGTTTCGGCAATACTGCTCCACACTCATGCCCGATGTCAACACACGGCTTCCGTAGCTGTTCAGGCTGTCGTTTGAAATTCTTACACGTTTACTCATTTTCTCATGCCACGCCTTTATGCATTGGCGCTGCAATATTACAGAGCACTTACCGGGAAGCCAAAAAAGTGTGCAATGGTTGCACACTTCTATGAAACCGTTGCACATTATTTTGGCTGCAAGCTGATAAGCGGACAACTTTGCGAATAAATCGGGCAGGTGCAAGGGACTCCGAAGCCTGCCTTTAACCCTATATTCTTTATTATATGACAAAGGCAGAAATCGAAAAGAAAAAATCTCTTGCACGCTCACTGTTCCTTTCCGGCATGGAACAGACTGAAATTGCGGAGAAAGTGGACGTGTCACGCGTCACCATCTCAAAATGGTGCACGGCTGACGGATGGAAAGAGGCAAGGGCGGCAAAGAACGTCACCCGGCCGGAACTGGTGAACAAACTCCTGCTCACCATTGATACACTCATTACTCAAGTCAACGAATCGAACGACCCTGCACTTGTAGCTGGTCTCGGGGACAAACTGGCCAAACTTTCGGCGGTGATTGAAAAGTTAGACAAGAAGGCCAACGTAGTGGATGTCATTGAAGTGTTCATGGCATTCTCCAAATGGATTGAATACCGTTCAACCATCGACCCGGAAGTGACTCCGGAACTGGTCAGGGCAATCAACAAGTACCAGGATCTGTATATCACCGAACAGATGGGCATAAAATAAAACGGCTATGGCAACAGCAGCGGAAAAGAAACAGGCATACGAACAGTGGAAGGAACACTGTAAAAGAGTGCAGTCCATCACGGATACGGCTTTGCTCGCGGGCGAGACACCGGCACAAAAGGACAGGCGTATTCTGCGTCTGCAGGGTAACTATGCCGCGTTCTGTGAATATTACTTCCCCCACTTTCTCACCTTGCGTGACAAAACCACCGGGGAAGTCATACGCACCATCCACAATGCACCGTTCCACAATGCGGCAGCGGCTAAAGTAAAAGGCACACCCAACCTGAAAGCGGTATTCATGTGGCCGCGTGGCCATGCCAAGTCCACACACATGGACATTTTTGTTCCGCTGTGGCTGATGTTCCAGCCCAAACGTCTCATCAACTTCATGGTGGTGGTCGGCAAAAGTGAGGACTCAGCACACGTCTGCTGGGAGATATTCAGGCAGAACTGGAACATAACCAGCGCATCATTGCCGACTTCGGCAAGCAGCAGGGGAATGCCTCCTGGCAGGATGGGGAGTTCAAGGCGACCAACGGGGTGAAATTCCTGGCTTGCGGACGCGGACAGTCTCCACGTGGTTTGCGAGACCGGGAAGCACGTCCGGACTACATCGTCATCGATGACTTGGATGACGACGAACTGTGCCGCAATGAGAAACGGGTGCATGACATTACAGACTGGGTGAAAGAAGCCCTTTTTGGTGCACTGGATGTGGGCCGGGGGCGTTTTATCATGGTCGGGAACCTCATTTCTAAAAACTCGGTGCTGGCCAATCTCACCAAGACAAAAGGGGTACATGTATCCGTCATCAAGGCAATAGACAAGAACGGAGAACCGGTATGGCGCGAAAAATGGACGAAAGAAGAGGCGCAGGAATACAGGGATTTCGTAGGCTACCGGGCATGGGAAAAGGAGATGATGCACAACCCCATCGTGGACGGAACTATTTTTCGGGCAGACTGGATTCGTTACAAGAAACTGCCCAGGCTATCCAAGTATGAAATGCTGGTCTGCTATACCGACCCCTCTTTCAAATCGACCACTTCCAACGACTACAAGGCTTGCCGCCTTTGGGGCAAGATTGGGAAGGAACTGCACCTTATAGACTGTTACGTCCGGCAGGATACCGTTTCAGGAATGGTACGGTGGCTTTACGACCTCTACGAGCGTACACGTGATACGGCAGCCGTCCAGTTCTTTATGGAAGCGAACTTCATGCAGGATGTCATTCTGGATGAGTTTGAGGCAGAAGGGAATCTGCGTGGATACCAACTGCCCATCATGCCGGACAAACGAAAGAAACCGGACAAGCTCCAGCGCATCGAAGCGGTGTCACCATTATGGGAACGCGGTTTCGTATTCTACAATGAGAAGTTGAAAGAATCGCCGGATATGCAGACCGGAATCGAACAGACCTTGGCACTGGAGCGTGGCAGCCGTATTCACGATGATGCACCGGATGCCGACGAGGGAGCCATCTGGATGCTGCAGCGCAATTCAAGGCAGGAGAGTTTTCAACCGGTGTTCGGTAAAAGGCCGACCGCCAAAAATATATGGTAACATGATACAGCTGATTAAAAGAATGATTTTTGCATGGCGCTATAAACGTGCCGTTGCCCGTGCTTGCAAGTACGCCAAGCTCTACGGAAGAAAGTACTACGTCCTGTATATGGGTGGCAAACTGAAAGTTGTCCCCAAAAGGAACATCTGTGAACTGATTCACCGCCACCGTTTCCGCAAGGGAACCACTATCCGGGATATAGAAAAAATGGCATTGTTCATCACTAAATGAAAGTAAAGTCATGTTCATTACAGAAGAAGATTACAAAGTTGTCATCGGCGACAACGCATTAAAGGTTATCTCGCAGGTAAGCCCGGAAAACCGTACCAATGCAGAAGCGGAAGCCCGGGAAGAAATTGCCGGTTATCTACGGCCGAAATACGACTGTACGGCCATTTTCTCTGCACAGGATGAACATCGGAACCGCCTCATTGTCATGTACACCTGCGACATTTCACTTTACCACATGAGTGCAGCCATGCCGCAAAAGATGGGAAGCGAGATACGCAAGGAACGGTATGAACGGGCCATCAAGTGGCTTGAAGCGTACAGGCCGGAAAAATTGTCCCTGATTTGCCTTTGGCTGTCGGAGAAGATGGGCTTCCGTCCGGAAATTCATTTGTTTACAGCTGTCAGAAGCAGCTTCATCATAACTGGTAGGATTATGGATATTAAAGACTTTTTCAGCGGTATGTTTTCCAATAAACCGAAAAACGTACTGCAAACGCCATACGGCAATTTTAATCTGGCCAAGGGGAAAGACATCAAGCGGGTGCAGAAAATGGTCATCGACCTGCAACGCACCACCGATGCACTCACCCGGAAGGACATCAAGAACTGGCGCGATGCCTGGCAGTATGCCATCAATGTGGACAGTCCCAGCCGCCAGCGCCTGTACGACATCTACCGGGACGCGGAAATAGACCTTCACCTCTCCGGGTGTGTGGAGCAGCGCAGAGGTTTTGTCATGGCACGTTCTTTCAAAATCGTGGATATGAAAGGGGATGAGAACGAGGAAGCGGTTCACTTCTTTGACCAGTCCTGGTTCAAGCAGCTCATGCGCTATGCACTTGATTCAATCTACTGGGGACATTCGCTCATCGAATTGGGCGACCTTTGCACTGACGGCGACGGCTGCATCTGTTATTCGGATGTGAAGCTTATTCCGCGCAAACATGTCATTCCTGAGTATGGGCGTGTCATTACCGACCTCGGGCAGGACTGGACTACAGGTATAGACTACCGCCAGCCTCCTTTTTCCGACTGGCTCATTGAGGCAGGTAGGCCCGACGACCTCGGGCTGTATCTCAAGGCTGCTTCACAGACTATTCCCAAAAAGAACATGCTGGCCTTTTGGGACACCTTCGGGGAAATATTCGGAATGCCCATGCGTATAGCACGCACCACTTCGCGCGATCAGAAAGAGATTGACCGTCTCGACAAGATGTTGCGTGAAGCCGGAACCGCCCTCTCCATGGTGGCAGGAATGGAAACCGAAATCGAATTTGTGGAAAGCGGCAAGGGGGACGCATTCAATGTCTATGACAAGCGTATCGATCGGGCCAACTCCGAACTGTCAAAGCTTATCATCGGGCAGACGATGACCATCGAGGACGGAAGCAGCCTATCACAGTCGGAAACGCACCTTGAAGTGTTCCAGAACCTCGTGGAAAGCGACTGTGATATGCTTCGGGATATAGTGAACAACCAGCTCATTCCGCGCATGGTGCGCCACGGGTTCCCTGTTAAAGGGCTGCGCTTCGATTGGGACTACTCCATTGACTACACGCCCGAACAGCAGAAAGCTTACGAGGAAATGGTACTGCAACACTACAAGGTAAAGCCTCAGTACTTTGAGGAAAAATACGGTATCCCGTGCGAGGAGAAGGAACCGAAAGAAGAGCCGGACCCGACAGAACCGAAAAAAAAGAAAGACGGCAAACCGGCTGAAACGCTGTCCCGTTTTTTCGACTGAGCCCCGATGATTATTCGGGGCTGCACCAGCGGTATGCCCACCTGTTGGGCAAACAGAAACTATGCCTCTCCATGGAGGACGAGGCAAAACTCATGCGCGACAAGCTCACGGAACGCTTTGACCGCATGATGAAGGTGCTGTTCCGGCAAGAAGGGGCAAACCTTGAAATAGGTATCCTGGCATCCGAAGAAGCGCAGGATTTTATAGAAGCTCATTCTTCTGTCTTGAACGGTTCATTCCGAAAGGTGGAAATGTCCGAGACCATGCGCAAGCGGCTGGAGCGTTCCAACTATGTATTCTCCGGCTTGAAGACCTTCCATGAACTGAATGAAGCCTTTCCCTCCCTGTTGGATGAAAACGGCAATAGAAAGACGTTCGAACGCTTTTTGAATGATGTCCGGAAGATCGACGAAACATACAATTCAAACTATCTACGGGCTGAATTCACCTTTGTACAGGCTTCGGCTGAAATGGCAGCCAAATGGGAACGGTTCATGCAGGACGGCGACCGCTATTATCTACAGTACCGCACGGCCGGGGATGCAAAGGTACGTCCCACCCATGCAGAAATGGCCGGCATCACACTCCCGGCTTCAGACCCGTTCTGGGCAGAATTCTATCCTCCTAACGGATGGGGCTGCCGCTGTTCCGTGGTCCAGGTACGCAAATCCAAGTATCCGCCTACAGACCACGAAGAGGCCATGGCAAGGGGGAAATCAGCTTTGGAAGTTGACAAAAAGGGAATGTTCCGGTTCAATGCAGGCATGGAACAAAAGACGATGCCCGACTATAATCCATACACCATCAAGCGCTGTAAGGATTGCGATATGAACAACGGAAATATGAAACTGGTCTTCGTTCCGGAAAATGAATTGTGCGCCGCATGCAAACTGGTAAGAACATTGGCCAATGCAGATGCCAAACAGATAAAGAAGCAAGCCAAGCCATTGCAGGGAACAGTTATCACGAATAATGAATTCCCATTCCCGGTAAACATATCAAAACGCACGCTTCAAGAATGGACCAACCAGCCATACAAGTTCTACCATGAAAAGAACCTCATGCTTCTGGATATAAAGAATGTATTTGCCAAAGCCAAATACCTGGGAACAGCAGATAACCACAAAGGTATTCCACACCTCATACAATCGCACATTTTCGAGATAGAAGTAAGAGGTGAAAAAGCACTGATAATAGTTCGGGAATACGACTGGCACGAATACACGCTGCACAGTCTTTCAGAAGGAGGTGAATTATACAAACATATAAAAAAGAAAGAATAGCGAAAGACGCAAGCTCCGGGAACTACAATCCCGTTCTGAACATCTAACGCTATTCCTCACTGCAAATATACAAAACAATTTTTAAAAACAACCCGTTATGAACAAAATTATCGAATTTCTCAAACAAAGCAACCGCTACAAACACCTTATTGGCGGTTTGTTGGTAGGCATTTTGGCCTTCACCCCGTGGACAGCGCTCTATGCTGCAGCTGTCGCAGCCTCCTGTCTGGAACTGAAAGACAAACTGAAAGGCGGACTTTGGGACTGGATAGACTGGTCTCTTACCGTCATAGGCGGCATATTGTCGGCCCTATTTTGGTGGATAGTGTAATGCTTTAGCTCATTTTGCCTGTTAAATCAGTAACTTTGTACCCGGTGGAGCTTCCCGATAGTCCGTGTGGTCTATCGCGGGTACAACAATGCGAACGCGAATGGCGGTGTGTCGAATGCGAATGCGAATAACGATGCTTCGAATACGAATGCGAATATCGGCTCGCGTCTGGAAATCTAATTAATCGGCGTACAGCACCGGGGACGTGTCCCCGAAGCGGTGCCGAGGGAAGCAAGCCACAGCAACAGCACCCATTAGGGTGGAAAGCTGAAAAATCACGCGTCGGGTGGAGTTTGGTAGGCTGTTATCAGTTCGAAGAAGTCAGATCCGGGGAAAGGAAGGCCCTTATCTTTCATGTTTATTAACCAATAGCTTATGCGCAGGGAAGGATATATTATCGAGGAAATCATCGAATACTCCAATATGTCGGAGGCATTCGATTCGGTACTTCGCGGAACCGGTCGTAAGAGGTCAAGGCAGGACGATTCCTGCTTGCCCATAGGGAGAAGATTATCGCCGAACTGACGGCTTCCATTGCGGACGGTTCATTCCGGCTGGGCGGCTACCATGAGAGGGAAATTGAAGAATACGGTAAAAAACGTATTTTGCAGATCCTGTCCATGAAAGACCGCATCGCTGTGTTTGCCATCATGAATGTGGTGGACCGCCACCTGCAAAAACGTTATATCCGGACAACCGGTGCAAGCATCAAAAGGCGCGGTACTCATGATCTGATGAACTGCATACGTACCGATTTGCAAAAAGACCCGGAAGGCACACTTTACGCATACAAGTTTGACATCCGTAGGTTTTACGACAATGCGCGGCAGGACTTTGTTATGTGGTGCTTCCGGAGGGTGTTCAAGGACGAAAGGCTGTTGGTGCTACTGGAGCGGTTTGTTAAGCTGCTGCCGGAAGGTATAAGCTTCGGACTGCGCAGTTCACAAGGGGCAGGAAATCTGCTTCTGTCTGTATTTTTAGACCACTATCTGAAGGATAAGTACGGGGTTCGTTATTACTATGCTATTGCGATGACGGACTGGTACTCGGTAAAACGAAAGCGGAATTGTGGAAGATTCGTGATGTTATTCACAGGCAAATGGGAAAAATAGACTTGGAAATAAAGCCGAATGAACGGGTATTCCCTGTAGAAGAAGGCATTGATTTCCTTGGCTATGTTATCCGTCCCGACTATGTAAGATTGCGGAAACGTATCAAGCAGAAGTTTGCCCGGAAGATGCACGAGGTAAAATCGAGAAAAAGACGGCGAGAACTGATTGCCAGTTTCTACGGCATGACGAAGCACGCCGACTGTAATAAGTTGTTTAAAAAATTAACAGGCAAAGAAATGAGAAGTTTTAAAGACTTGAATGTCGCTTACAAGCCGGAGGACGGCAAGAAGCGATTTCCCGGTGTGGTGGTAAGCATCCGGGAACTGGTAAACTTACCGATTGTAGTGAAGGACTTTGAGACCGGTATCAAGACCGAGCAGGGAGAAGACCGCTGTATTGTGGCCATCGAAGTGAACGGCGAAGCAAAGAAGTTCTTCACCAACAGCGAGGAAATGAAGAATATTCTCGCACAAGTAAAGGAAATGCCGGATGGTTTCCCGTTTGAAACGACCATCAAGACAGAGACATTCGGCAAAGGTAGAACCAAATACGTGTTTACATGAGAAGAGTTGAAGGAAGTGCCGGTGTATCGCTGATGGAATGCACGAACCCGGTTAAAGACAAATGGCGCATCCGCTGGGATGTGCAGGAAAAAGAGAACGGCTCTGCCTCCTACATGGAAGAGGAGTTCGGACACAAGCCTACTGATGAGGAAATCCGCACATTGGTTATGTCATGGTATAACAGCCAGACTGATGCAGCTATCCTATCCGGATTCGCCTATAATGGCGCCCCTGTATGGCTTTCTACGGAGAACCAATACAACTATAAGGCAGCATACGATTTGGCCGTTCAGACGGGCGGAGAGACCCTTCCGGTTACATTCAAATTCGGTTCGGATGAACAGCCCGAATACCATACCTTTGAAAAGTTGGATAATCTGAAGGACTTCTACATTCAAGCGGTCAGACACATCCAAAACACACTGGCTGAAGGATGGAAAAGGAAAGATGTATTCAACTTGGATTTATATCGGATTGAATGATTGACAATCCCTTCGGGGGAAGGATAAAAAAAAGCCCCCGGCCTGTTAAATAGTCGTCTCACTTACCATTTAAACATAAAGCACCTCTTACCGGCACGACCGGGGGCAGATACCCTCGTTCGCCAGTAAGAGGCTTTTTTATGTAAGCGCTATTCTGCGCAATGATAAGTGAGACAATGCAAATGTACGAAATTTAACTGGATATGAAAGTAATTGAGATACTAAAATTGAACAGAGAGCTTTTAAAAACGTGCCATTACATGGGCATACGACCCGATGACGTGCAATATATAGAACTATATAATGAATATAACAAGTTGCAGACCAATGGTGAAAAAGTGTCTTATATCGTAGCTACGCTTTCCCTACGATATGGCATCAGTGAGCGAAAGGTGTATGACCTGATCAAGCGTTTTAAAACCGACTGCAATTTGTGTGCAGTGTAATCAGGACTTCCTCCCACTAAAGGCAAACTCCCCTACCCTACCTTTGTATCGCAATAAATAACATTCATATCATGGACAAGTATTATCAAATCTTAGGCAAGGTGCTTTCGTCCGGAAAGATGCAAAGCAATAAAAAAGGGAATATCCGCTACCTACTGAATGAACAGCTGACGCTGCTCCCTGCCGACCTTCTTGATATATTCGAGGGGCATACCATAGCGCGGAAGAAGTTAAAAAACGAGTTACAACTGTTTATGAGGGGCGAACGAAACGTGGAAAAATACAGGGAGGCCGGAATCAACTGGTGGGACTACTGCGGCTCTATCCTTGTGAACAGCTACCCAACCTATTTTGAAAAACTGCCGCCACTCATCGAACGCATAAACAGGGAAAAAAGGAACAGCAAAAACTATATATTGTTTCTCGGATCTACAGGAACAGAAAGCAACCAGGCTCCATGCCTTAGTCTTGTTCAGTTCCAGATAGAGCAAGGAGAACTGGTCATGACCGCCTATCAGCGAAGCAGCGATGCGAATTTAGGACTGCCGGCAGATATTTATCATTTGTATCTAATATCAAGACAGATTGAGTTGCCACTAAAATCCATCACCCTGAATCTGGGGAATGTGCATATTTACGAAAACAACATCGACAAAACAGAACAGCTGCTTGCCGGCAATGAAAATGTAAAATTTGAATTGAACGTATGAGAAAGATGTATCTGTCAGCCCCTCTCCCATTTGTCGGGCAAAAGCGTATGTTAGCCAAGGAATTCATGAAAGTGCTGGAGCAATATCCGGATGGAACATTGTTTGTTGACCTGTTCGGTGGCTCCGGATTGTTGTCTCACATTACCAAATCCCTCAAGCCCCACTCTACTGTTATCTATAATGACTTTGATAACTACCGCTTCCGCATGAAGCACATTCCGCAAACGAATCAGCTGCTTGCTGACATTCGCGAAATGGTAGGGAATTCCGTACCACGTCATAAAATCATTAAAGGAGAACTGCGTGAACGAATATTCAGCCGCATCGAGCAGGAAGAGAATAGCACCGGATATGTGGATTTCATTACCCTCTCCTCCTCTATCTTGTTTTCCATGAAATACAAACTGTCTGTTCAGGATATGCGGAAGGAAGCTTTATACAACAATATACGCAAGACCGGCTACCCGGAATGTACGGACTATCTCGAAGGCTGGAAATCGTATCTTGCGATTACAAGGAAGTATTCAACCGGTATAAAGATATTCCTGGAGTAGTATTTCTTGTTGATCCGCCCTATCTGTCCACTGACGTAGGGACCTATAACATGTACTGGAATATGGCAGACTATCTGGATGTGCTGAATGTACTGAAGGGGCATTCATACGTATATTTCACATCCAACAAATCTTCAATTCTGGAGCTGTGCGAATGGATAGGTAAAAATAGGGATTTAGGTAATCCTTTTGAAAACTGCACAAAGGTGGAATTCAATGCTCACATGAATTACAACTCTTCTTACACAGATATGATGCTTTACAAGAAAGAGGCTGCCTGATTGCGTTTACTTTGCCTGTATTGAACAAAAAAGCCGCAGACGGTAATTTGTACGTCCGCGGCTTTTTCTGTCTAATAAAGACGGCTATTGCAGCCGCTTGATGGCCACACACTGATATACCTCGATACTTTCCACAATATCCTCATGGTTGTGATTGGTATCACTCTCCACCAGATCCAGCTCCAAAAAGGTCTCCCCGCTCAATCCGGCAAGCTGTGCATGAAGCAGTCCGGACAGGTCAAACACCTTCAGCGCATCCTCCTGCAGCTCGCTGCCCTCAGCACTCGAACCTTCCCAGTCCGTCACGATGTGCAGTTTAATCAAAGGTTCTGCCGGTATTCCACACCGGGAACAATCGCATTCCACTGTATAGGGCAGAATTCCACAAAGACAGCCGGACGCTCCCAGTTTTCTTCCTGTTCGATGAATTCCACATTATGGTTCCACAAGTCTATGTGCTTGATAAGGTCAATGGCCTTCAGCTCCCGGCAAAGCATCCGGTAAAGTTCTTTTCTCATTTTCTTATGATATTATATTCAATGGTAAAATACTCTGTTAGGTTCTCTTCTACAATCTCACGGACGGCTTTTTCCACTTCAGGCGATGTGCCGAGGAAACGGCGTCGGGGAATCCTGATGGTGCTTCCTGCTTTCTTTAAAGCCATGAACATCCAAAAATCGGCTTCTGTATCAAGCCGGACATTTCGTTTGTCTTTTCGAAGTTTGCCGTCTTTTCTTCTACCGAACGCTCCGGTTGCCTCATAATACTTATGCCAGAAGAAACGCTTCATCCGCTTGGTCACCACTATTTCACCGCCATCATTATGAATGGCGCATAGGGCAGAGAGGTAAAGAAGGTAATGCTGTTTTCCGTTGTCCGACTTCCGATACTTTTCCGAAGCGCCCCGGTATCTGTTAGTATGGCTCTACCTTCATTCCGGATGGGGCTTTTCCGTCGCTGCCATTTCTCACTGAAAAAAGCCTGCCGTTCAAAGTTCTTGTCAAACTCATCACTCATTTCCACCTGAATGTCTTTCAGTATCCGGGCCACTACTTTTTTTACGTTTTCATTCATTCCCAGTCAAAGTTAAATTTCAATTGTACCGTATCGTCCGGCAAATCATTTTTAGGGTCTGCGGACGCTTTAAGCATATTGTAGAATGTACGCTCACTAATAGCATACACAGGATATATGTACCGCCGCCATATTTCACGGTTCGGTACACCGTGACTGGCATAATGGTCATATATCCTGTTTACTTCTACTACACGCTTCTGATAACTGACTCCGTGCCGCTTTCCCATATAGGTTTAATCGTTCATAGACGGTTCTACTTTAGGTTTATAGGGACGGATGTCAAGCGTCATTTTTGCGCTTACCGTTACCCGGCCACTTCCTTCACACTGTCTGCAGACTTCCTCAACGGTTTCGCTTCGCTTCTTTCCAAAGATCCGAGAGGGATATTCTACAACTTTCTTTACTTTACCTGTACCGTAGCAAGCACGGCACAGGGCTACTTTCGGAGATTTCTCCACTTCTTGTATCATAGTTCTATTATTTATGATTCTGTCATTCCCAGAGGGATAGGTTTCCACATTCCGTTTTCGTTTTTGATTTCAGCACGGATAAACTGTTTGCTCACTTCCGGCTGGTAGCTTCCTCAATGATACGCACACCTTCAATGAAACGGTCATCTCCGGTTTCCATGGCCACTTTGCGAAGCTGCACGATGCGTGAAGCCTTCAGCGTTCCCTTGGCATCACGGGCCAACAGACGAAGCACCATGCTCACCAGTGCCTTGGTCTTTTCATCTTTGGCCAGACCTTCGATGTATTCCTTCACAATGGCTATACCGTCTTCCACCGTGTCACGGTAACCGTCGGTCACATACACACCCAGCGTGATTCGTTTGTCGCCTTCACTGTTAGTAAAGGTATGGCTGCGCTGGTCATCCTTCACCTTGGTCTTGAAAAGGTCTGCCTTCATTTCCAGAATGGTTTTGAAGTTGTCCATCACAGTCTGCTTGCTTGCCTTGATCTGCTCACTGATGCCCAGCAGTACCGGAATGGAGTTTGCTATCTCCTCATCCACCATCTGTTTGTACATTTCGCGGTCATTCTTGGCTTTTTCCTCTGCCGCTTTCTTTGCTTTTTCTCTCTGGAAGGCTTCAAATTCCGCCTTTTCCTCTGCCGTCATTACCACGGTCGTTTGTTTCATTTCTTCCATGATTCTTGTTTTTTGGGGTTATTGGTTTTCATAATCCTGCATTTCAGGTTCGTCTTCCATCAGCATAGCCTCTCCGTTGGCGTATGCCCAGTCAGCCAATTCACTATAAAACTCGGCTGCATCTTGCTTCTCCATATCAGAGGCAAGCAGGTTGATTTCCTTTTTCAGATTCTCTAAAATCTTTGTGTTTCTATTTTCCATATCCTATCAGTTTGCCGGAGCATCAGGGTCAATCTGAATGAGTGATACCATGCTCACGGGGTTAATCGTTTGCTTTTCTTTCCTGGGCTTCAAGCCGCCTTTCCGTTGTATGGACCGAAGCTTTACCGCCAGTTCATCCAGTTCGTCCACCGTAATCTGTCTGAACGCTTTGCCGACTATTCGGGGATTACTGCAGAAGTCATTGATTCGTGCCCAGTCGGATGTATCTATGCCCAGCTTCTGCATCAGGTTCAGACAGAGACTCCGTTTCCGCCGCAGCTCCTCACGCAGCTTCTGTCGCCATTCGTCTTGTCCGCTCAGCTTCTCCAGAGCCGTACAGCAGGCTTCATACTCCTTGGCTGTCATTTCCTTCAGACTGTCCGTCCGGTTCCACGTGTACTGCAGCACAATGCTTTTCTTGAATTCTTCCCGGTCTCCTGTACAGGGAAGCTTGTTGAACAATGTGTAGAACCGGGCGAAATTGGTTACTTCCTGTGCCATGTCATTTACCATTAAGAATCATTTCACATTCCGTTGATTTGGTACTGACACGATAAATTATCTTATCCGGCTTCACTGATTTACCTTTGTATTCAGCCTCAATTTGCTTAGCAAATATCTTTTTGAACTCATCACCCATTTTAGAAAGTATTTCTTTATTGTACTCCCCGCAAAAACCTATGCGTGAGGATTGGATTTCACGAATTGTTCCTCTATATACCGTAGCGGTCAACTTCATCACCACAACACCGGTTTCCATTTTTATTTTTCCCATATCGACTAATTTTATTCAAACAACACTTTAATGCCACACGAACTGGCCACGTCAAGTTCCAGTTTGGCTCCCTTGCTCAGTTCCCAGTCCTTCAGCATATAGATATAGTCACAAGCCAGCAACAGGGCAATGTCGGCCCGCATGTGGGCTCTCCAATGAGCTTCATCCGGCAATCCGTTCCTGAAAGGGTTTACAGGGTCATAGCCTTGTGCCTTCAGTTCCTCCTCGGCACGGCTGAAGGCTTCCTTGCGCTCATCCATGTCATAATGCGCGATAGCTCCGCTGATGTACACCTTCCCGGCACCGGTCGCCTCACCGCGCTGATAAGCCTTGTGCCGTTCCCACCGTTCCGGAACGACCACACTGTAGTTGCACGATTGGCAGCAGCAGCCTTCTTCTTTCACCGGGAACGGATTGTATCCGTAGCCTCATACTCTTTGCCGCAGATGCAGCACACTTTCTTTTCTTCTTTCTTTTCCATCACTTCAAATCTTTTTAATGTTTACTTTACAACTTGGATTCCATATCAGCACATTACGTGCAAACAAGACATCACCCGTTTCTATTACGACATGACCGGGCATTTTCGCTCTTCTCACTTTTAAGTCGCTTTGGATGTTTCGCTCCAGCCAGTCATCCAATACGGACCGGCTGGAATTTCCGTCCAGCAGTATCTGGAACACTTCAGTTCCGGTGTAGCTTTCAAAAGCCTTCTCGTTATTATCCATAATCATTTTGGTAAATTATTACTTGTTTGAATGATTCCGTCTTCCCATACCACATAATAGCTTCCCGGGTCTCCAATGGCGCGTCCTTGACAATAAGCTTTATAACCGACCACCCGAATCTTCATATCACAGATATATTTCAATCTTACTGCACCGCCACCCATCGGCTGGCTTTTCTTTTCCTGGCTGATCCAGATGAAACATTTCTTCGGAAAGGTTTCCATCAGTTCCACAGCCTGCGGATAATCCCATCCGGCCACCTGAAAGGAATCGATGATGATAAACTTCGGGCTTTTCGGTTTTTTCAGTCTGGCAATCACTTCCTCCAGACTGCCTTCTGTCACCACACGAAATTTACCCTGCACCTCATTCATCTTCAGATAACCCATACGCCGTTGGAAGCTTTGGTTGATTTTCTCTTCGTAACTCATGTACAGCACCGTCCCATAGTTGCACAGTTCCTTTCCAAGTTGCATCACAAAGCTGCTTTTCCCACTGGCACTGGCACCGCTGATGAACCACGAAGCGTTCTCTGCCGGGAACCCGAAAGGTTTGCTCCATTTCTCATCCCACGGCAGAGTAACCCATTTCTTGGCGGCTATTTCCTTCGGACTGTACGCACGCTTCATTATTCCGCTGTCATTTTAAGTTTCTCAATCTCGGTATAGACTCTTCTCAAACCACCGCATGTCTTCCGTACAATCTGGGCTATATCAGCCCCGCAGGAGCATTTACCTTGGCTACAATACGTGCCTGGTTGTTCAAGAACTGTTCGCGCTCCTTTCCATCATCCGGAGTCACCTTGCTGTACCGGTCACCATAACGGCTCAACATTTCGGTATAGCCCACCTTCTTACATTCTATGGACCGGTTGATTTTCTCTTTCAATCCGTCTGCCCCCATCATATACCAGGCGCAGCAGCGCTCAGTGGCATTCCATAAGGCCTTCAGTTCCAGGAAAGCTTCATACTGCAGGTCGCCTGCTTCATCGAGGATGATAAGCGGGGTTTCCATCGAACGGAGGTAATATACCAGGTCTTCATACACATCAGAATACTTCCCCTTGCTGTCCACACCAAACTCTGCAGCAATCTTGCGTACCAACTTCAATTTTGTCTTTACCTGCGAGCAGTCGATATAAACGGCATTCTTGTGGCTTTGCACATAATAACGTGCCGTGAAAGTCTTGCCGATATTGGGCATGTCGCACAAGATGCCCGACAGACTGGACTGCTGTGAGAACTCCAGCTGGGCAGTTATATATTCAAAGGTCGGGGTCTTGGCTGCTTTCCATTCCATTTCACCACGGAGGTTCACCCCTAATTTGCGGGCAATGCTTATCCAGTTGGCATCGCTCAGGGCTTTGTCTGTCTGTCCGTTCTTGATTGCACTGTACACAGATGTACTGATGGCTAAAGAGGCAGCATGCTTGGCATCACTGGGATAGTTCGCACGGTTGGCGGCTATCGCTGCTAAAATCTTCTGTTTTTGCGCTTCTGTAATCATAATTCTAACGCTGTTTTAATGTTGTTCTAATTCTATTCTTACATGTCACTGATGGCCCTCATTGCCTCGCTTATTCCGGAGTGCCATTCATAATCTGATTCCGGATCTGCCGACAATTCGGCTGGCAAATCATCGGATAGTTCCACCGGGGGAAGTTCCAGTTCCTCTTCCGGGTCATCCGTTGGCTGATCCGGTGTACCGGTTCCCACCTTTCCGATGGCGTGGTCATTGAGGTATTTGCTGAAATGACTCAGAACTTTGTTTTGCTCTGTATAGGCTACCCGGTCTTCTTCGGTCTGTTCTGCCATCACCCGGTTGTAAGTCACTACCGGACGAACCTTGTCAAGGTAGCGGTCGTTCTGGTACAGGAAGACATCCGTAGGCTTGCCCTCTTCATCCGGCAGATAGTAAGCCGTCACCTTGCGGTTGTTTGGTTCCAGCTGCTCCAGCACTTCCGGACCGCTCAGCCACCAGTCCGCATTTGCCACACGTACTGTGGAATTTCTACGAATACTGGTATCTACCTTTTCTCCGATATATCTGCTCAAGGTCAGTTTATCAAGCGGTCGAAGGGTCGGATTGATTTTGGCTACGAGCACATCCCAACGGGTCATTCCGGGATATTTCTTTTGATTGGGGTGAAGCGTATTGTTCCATTCTTCACAATCGCGCCGGTCGTCCGCCACAAGCTCTTCAAACGTATAATACTTTCTGTCTTCCCAGGTGTGGTTGCTGCTGTCACTCACTTTCTTCTGGTCCACCCGCCGTGCACCTTTGTTATGCCAGCGGCCAATGGCTTCATGGTTCTTATGTGCTATGGTTGTCTTGAACGCACCGTTCAGAGCTTCAGCATATTTCTCCTGTGAGTTCTGTGGGGCACAGAAATGCACAAACTTAAATACCTCACCTGCCTTCAGGAATCCTTCTTTATACTTGCTCATCAAGTGCTGCTCCACCTCAATACCGGCTGGAATACCCCATCCGTTGCGTTCGATGAGCCGGAACATATCACGAAAACAGTCCACTACCAAGGCATCATCCTTATCCCGCCCGTAGGCCAGCCCGATACGGCACTGGCTCACCACATCATAAGCATAATAGGCATGCACATACTCGCCGCCTTTCATCCGACGCGGCAAATCCACGTCATCCATCGTTATTTGTGACAGGGAGAACTTACCACCATGGCGGTGCATGTGCGGCATTTGCTCATGATAGAATTCCATACGTCCACGCAAGGCTTTTTCTATCAGCAGCTGGCTTGCCGGGTTGTTCAGTATGTTCCGGATAGTGCTTTCGCTCAGTTCTTTCGGTTCCCCGTTCTTATCCGTAAAGTTTTCCGGATTGAATATCTCTCCTGTTTCCAGATCCCATACTTCCAGTTCACCGCATACAAACGACAGATACATTTCATGCACATCACTGCCGTATGGTTGGTTGGGAAGTACTTTCAAACTCATCACCAGGCGTTCGTCCATGTGAGTTACCTTCCGTTTGTTCTGGTTGCCGAATTTTCCGGTTATCAAACATTCATAACCGTATTGCTTATATTCGTTCACTTTCTTGCGGAAACGAAGGGTACTGGCAGGAAGATCATGACCAAAGTCTTCGCGTAGGGTCTCGATGGTGGTGGCCATCATGTCCCAGTTATATTTTTCACCCATCAGTTTTCGGTAATCATTGCTTCTGTTATAAAGCTTGATACAAGTATTCAACACGGAAGCATTCACCGCATATTTCCGGGCAAGTTCGTCTGTTGCTCTGTTGCTGGAAGAATGAGAAGCCCAATCCAAAAAATAGGCTACTGCAGCCTGATCCAGCACATAGTTTGAGAGTATCCAGTGGCGAAGTGCCTGCTCTGTTCCACCGGGGTTGTCTTCCTTCACCCGTTCCAGACACTCGGTAGGCAGGCTATTGAGGGCGACCAACGCGCAATTTCCAGCAGCACCTCCACCACGACGCACCACCTTGATACGGCCACGGTTCACCCAGTTCCTGTAGCAGGATTCGGTGATATAGCCGCCATCTATGAGCTCACGTGCAGAAATACACTGTATGTTACCGTAATACACCAACATAGCCGCCTCCTATCTCAATGCCGATGCAAACGCTTGGATTTGGTTAATATCGGCAACCATCACATGCTCGTAAGTCTTCACCGTTTCTCCCTTGAATATTACCTGACCGCTACCATCATTACGGTCAAGCTCTATCAAGGCACCGTTCGGACAGTACTGACGCATCACATTGTCATAATCATGGAAAGTTTCTATTTCCGGAATAACAACCATCACAATACCGCCACGATCCATGGCCAACTTACGGATCTTTGCAGAAAGTTCGGAGTTGCCACGACGGTCATCAAACCGGATAGCGTTATAAACAGTCTTCTCTGTCACGTTGAGTGCCTTTGCGATAAAGTCGCGGTCGGCTTTCGTAATGTGAATGTACCTCTTGTTCATATCTCACTTGTTTTAATGATTAATATTGGGGGGAGTCCGGGGAATCGAACCCCGGCACAAGAACCATGCACTCCCGTGTGTCTTTCCACACCGTCACCCGTCTCTTAACGCCTTCCGGGTTGTCACGCTGGGTTTACTGTTGTCCCTCAACCTTTTCACCTTTTTCAATAATCCCAAGAAGTATAGTGAATTTCTCACGTATCTTCTGGTTCACTTCCAGTTCCAACGTATGCGCCAAATTTGAAGCCGCACTGGTGCTGTTCTTGCGGATGCTTCCGGTAAGAAGACTATCAGTCAGACTGTTTATCTTGCTTTCCATGTATAACTTTACATCATCATGGCTACCGGCAGATAAAACCACCTTCAAGGCACGGTAACAGGAAAGTTCACGTTGCGTCTTGTACATATCCTCGGCATACCAGCAGAAGAAATGTTCAAAATCCTCATTCATGTCTTTGGTGTACTTGTCAGCCTGTCTTACCAAATCATCTATATGGGTCTTTACAGAACTGAATACAAAATCCCAGCAACTCATTTTCTTGTTTTCCATAATCTCACTTATTTAAATTCGTTTATAATCGGTTTCAAACTCACGCCGTAACAACTCATCAGGCGGCGGATAAGGTTCTTCACATAAAAATCAGGTGCGGAAAACACAATCCCGGTCTCTTCGGTATATCTGAAGCTGATACCGTCCATCATCAACACGTAAGCCACCTTGTGCTTCACGCTCTGTGTCTGCCATTCTTTTATTTCTTCGTTCATTTTCTTTAATCCTTAAAATTCGCTAATCACATGCCTTTTTCGTATATTTGGCGCGGTGTTCCTTTTTGAACACGCTGCAAATATATAGAATATTTTCGACACTAAAAAGTTTTATGTAGATAATTTACGACTTATGACGAATATTTCCGACAGGATTGCAATCCTAATTAAAGAAAAAGGTATCAGTACAAGGGCACTTGAACAAGCTATTGGGTGCTCGAATGGAGTAATTTCAAGATGCATTAGCAAAGGAACAGATATATCAAGTTTATGGGTGTCGAAAATTATCGAAATACATAATGATATAAACCCTACCTGGTTACTTACTGGGAAAGGTGATATTTACTATAATACATCATCTACAACAACACAAACAACCGAACTATCCTCTCTCCTTGCCTTAATTAGAGAAAAAGAAGAAATCATCAGGGAACAAGATAGAGAAATCGGACGCTTAGAGGAACGAATCCGGCAAATGACAATCGAAAAGGAAAAACATGTATCGGATGCGCCCATTTCCGGTACTGCAAATGTCGGGTAGGCGGATTTACTATTACCATACACCGGTGATGGAAAACGAAGCGTACCCCCTATCATCCCCATGATGTCCCCCTCCCAAGCAATCCCCCTCCCCTACCATTATATAAGGCATAAAGGCACTGATATTGGGGAATTTAAAAAGTAAAACGTGAAAAATGATAGGTTTTTAGGGGGGGGCTATCAAATAAAAAACAAGGGGTATTTTTAAAATTGTGGTATTTTAGCATGTCTGTATCGCACACCGCCAAAACCCTATTTTGAATATCCAGTTCTATAAAAGTGAATATCCACTTTGAATATCCACCTGAATATCCAGCGTCAAAAAAGACCGATTTCAAGCACAAAAAAGGGGAGGTATAACCACCTCCCCACACCGGATCATTCTAAAGCCGTTTTTATTGCCTTTTTAGCCGCTTATTATTCGTCTGATACATTTCCACTACGCCCGCAAGAAATGAGCGTAGATTGCTTTATTATAGCCTTTTTGGTGCATACAGTCCCGTTACCAGATAATCCTGCATGAAGCAGATAATTCTTCGTTGCGCCCACCTGTTCTGCCGTCAAAACAGTATAAATGGCCGTTATACTACTAAAATACCAGTCTTTCCGCTTTGTTCCTTCTATTCCGTGTGTCAAATGTATATGTATTACCTTTGCCATAACTAATAATATTTTGTCGCAAATATACCAAATAACTATTATATGGAATAATTTAAGCAGCATTATATCAAATAATCAGGCACAAAAAAAAGCAGCCGCAGCTGCCACTCACTCCCCCACCAGAATCAACCATGTAAGCCTTATGTAAACCCAATTAAACCTATCTGCAAATCTGTATGCCTAAAAAGCACATAAATGTAGCTGCAAATTAAACCCACGTAAACGTTTCGTTTTGCAGAGCCATCCACTCATATTTTGCATAACATTTTGTATATCAATAGGTTTGATATTCTTTCCGCTCAATCCTCAATATACGTTTCGTTCTGTGCCCCATAATTCTATTGCTTGTCAAAGGAGGTTCCATATACTTTAGACACCTTGAAGAAGAGCGCAAGTACGCTGCATGCCGTACAGAAGAAGACTACAGAGATTTTCTAAAAGAATACCCCTCCTCATCTCATGCAAACTTTATAAAACAATTTTTGGGAAACAAGGTAAATCCAATCTCCCCAATAAATAGAGAAGAAAACATCGTTATGGACTCGGTAAAAACGGATACTGCAAAACTTGAACAGTTCCAAGAGGAACCTAAAAAACAGATTGTCCACCCACATCCACAACCTTCTTCACAGCCAGTTCTTCCCATTACTGATATAAGAGAAGTCAGAAGAGAAAATGAAGAACGCCTCTTCTATAGTTGCCAGTCGGTAGCAGATTACGAAGAATATTTGCGAAAATATCCCAAAGGCAGGTTTGTACACAAAGCCAAAAGAGCAATCCAGCAAATAGAATCAGAAATGATGCAGTCCAATCCTTCCACTCAAGAAATACACATAAGAAAAAATACAAGAGTCAATGTCAGACTATAAATAATGAATAGGGCATTCCAACGTTTGAACTGCCCTATTCACTATTCAAATACTTGATTTTATTTAATCGTCACCATCGTCGCCCCAAATCCGTACTCCTGGAACGAAGCATCCTGATGGCGGCAGTCAGGATATTTACGTTTCAGCTCGTCCAGCAAGGCTTTACGCAGCACTCCATCTCCCTTGCCGTGAATAAAGACGATGCGTTGTTCGCGCCTTTTTTTGTATTGTTCCATCACTTCACGAAACTTATCCAGCTGGTAATTCAATATTTCGCTGTTGCTCATACCGCAGGTGTCATCCAGTAACTCGCCGATATGCAGGTCAATCTCGACAATCCCATTCTTGCCGCCACGCTTGATGACCGTCTGCGGTTTGGACGGAGTATCTGCCGTTTTTTTCTGTATCAAAGCCTCCTTCAGTTCCTCTGCCGAAACATACACCTGCTTGACAGGCTGGTCATTCCGGACAATATCATACACCAAGGCCGGTGTTTCAAAGAAAACCGTCTGCTGGAATGTATGCAGTTTATAGAACTTTACCATATCTATGCGGACTTCCACACTGACAGCCGGTTTCATTGTGAACGCACGGTTATCTTTGAATGCCACCAGCTGTACCATCACACGTTCACGGTCGTTCAACTCGGACTTTTCGAACTCCTCCAGCAGAAGTTTCGTATTCGGCTCTATCAAACCATGCGAACGGGCTGTCCAGGACTTTCCTTCGGCACTCGAATAGGTATAATACATATAATAATTACTATCGTTCACCAAATATGTCTCGAAAGGTGTAGTGCTGACAGCCTTGATATCCTCCGGAACAAAAGCCAGAAAAACATTCAGGATATCTCCGCCTTTCATCTCGGGCTGACGATAAACAGATATCTGCGGTTTCTCCAAACGGACCGATTGAGGCTCTGAAACCTGAGACTCCATAGCAGACGGCCTTGCCGCAGTAGCGGCCGTGCGCAATTGTTGCTCTTCTTCCCGCTTCTTCTTGGCAGCCGCTTTGGCTGCCGGAGTGGGGATATTATAATCATCGGTCTCTATCACCACACATTCGTTTATGGGCATCGGTATGTCAAAACCGTCGGCATCTTCCACCAACACGATGTTTTTCCCTTGAAATCCTGTCACAACACCGCCCCCAACTTCGCTGAGGAAACGAACTTTATCTCCTATCTTCATAGTAACTTATCTTTTAGTTTGTCTTTTCCTACTTTCTTCCTGCAAAGTTAGGAATTATTTCCCTTATTCTTCAAATCTTCCCAAATATCCGTACCTTTGCAGCCGATATAATAAAGAGAAAGCCATCATGAAAGAAGACCCCAGACATATCAGAATCAGCGAATTCAACTACCCGTTGCCGGACGAACGCATTGCAAAGTTCCCATTGTCCGTACGTGACCAGTCCAAACTGTTATTGTATCGCCACGGAGAAGTTTCAGAAGACAGATTCACTTCACTGCCGGAGTATCTGCCATCGGGAAGCCTGATGATATTCAACAATACCAAAGTCATCCAAGCACGCCTGCATTTCCGGAAAGAAACGGGAGCACTGATTGAAGTATTCTGCCTGGAACCCATACAGCCGAACGACTACGCCCTCAACTTCCAGCAAACCGAGCATGCCGCCTGGCTCTGCATGGTCGGCAACCTGAAAAAATGGAAGGAAGGCATGCTGAGACGTGAGATGACCGTGAAAGGCAAGTCACTCACCCTGACCGCCGAACGGGGTGAATGCCACGGAACCAGCCATTGGATAAACTTCCGCTGGAATAATCCGGAAGTGACTTTTGCCGACATTCTCGAGGTCTTCGGTGAATTGCCCATCCCCCCCTACTTGAACCGGGAGACCCAGGAAAGTGACAAGGAGACTTACCAGACTGTCTACTCCAAAATCAAAGGTTCGGTGGCTGCCCCTACAGCGGGACTGCATTTCACCCCACGCGTATTGGACGCATTGCGCAATAAAGGAGTAGAATTGGAAGAGCTGACACTCCATGTGGGAGCCGGAACCTTCAAACCGGTGAAAAGTGAAGAAATAGAAGGGCACGAAATGCATACGGAATACATCTCTGTCTCGCGCAACACATTGGAAAAACTCATAGTACACGGCGGCAAGGCAGTGGCCGTAGGAACAACTTCAGTGCGCACATTGGAAAGCCTTTATCACATCGGAGTCACTTTACTGAATAATCCAGAAGCCACAGAGGAAGACTTGCACGTCCACCAATGGCAACCTTATGAAATGTCTGCCAAGCCACCGCCACCTCTGCAGTAGAAGCCCTGCAAGCCATTGCTGCCTATCTGGACAGACATAGCATGGAGGCTCTGCATACCAGCACTCAAATCATTATCGCTCCGGGATATGAATACAAAATCGTGAAGGCTATGGTGACTAATTTCCACCAACCGCAAAGTACCTTGCTGCTGCTCGTATCAGCTTTCGTACACGGTGATTGGCCGAAGATTTACAACTATGCACTGGCACATGATTTCCGCTTCCTGAGCTATGGAGATTCATCATTATTAATACCCTAAGCACAATGAACCACGATAACAATCAAGAGATGTTCCCCCTTGTCGACGAACAAGGCAACATCACAGGTGCCGCCACCCGTGGCGAATGCCATAACGGTAGCAAACTGCTTCATCCGGTAATCCATCTTCATGTATTCAATTCCAAAGGTGAGTTGTATCTACAGAAACGTCCCGAATGGAAAGACATACAACCGGGGAAGTGGGACACCTCCGTAGGCGGACACGTCGATTTAGGTGAAAGTGTAGAGATGGCGCTAAAACGCGAAGTACGCGAAGAGCTCGGCATTACCGACTTTATTCCCGAAACCGTCATGCATTACGTCTTCGAGTCTGCCCGCGAAAAGGAACTGGTCTTCGTACACAAAACTGTCTACGACGGTGAAATACATCCCAGTGACGAGCTGGACGGAGGACGTTTTTGGAGCCCCGATGAAATCAAGGCAAATATCGGCAAAAGTGTATTCACCCCGAATTTTGAAGGAGAGATAGGAAAGGTCATCAACTTGTAGTGGAAGCTGCTTTCTATCAGTTCGCAAAATATTCCTTCATCTTTCTCCTGACCCGTGGAGCAAGTAACAGCAGTGACGTCATCGTAGGCAATGCCATCAAGGCAAAAGCCAAATCCATGATGGCAACCACTGCTCCCAACGGAATCATGGCAGCCACAACAATCATCACCAAATAGAAGTAGTTATAATACTTGGCATTCTCCGCACCAAACAAGAAGTTGGTGCACTTCAGTCCATAATACGAATAAGAGAACATGGTAGAAAAGGCAAAGAAAAAGACCATCACCATCAACAGATAATGCCCATAGCCGGGAAGGAGCTGCTCAAAAGAATTCAAAGCAATATAAAGGCCTTTTATGCCTCCTTCCGACGCATAGTTTCCAGCTATAAGAATAGGGAAGGCCGTCAATGTACAAACAAGCCCCGAGTCGATGGCCGGTCCAATCATGGCTACCAGCCCCTCACGAATGGGATTGTCATTACGGGAGGCGCCATGCATCATAGAGGCCGTACCTACGCCTGCTTCATTGACGTAGGCAGCACGGCGGGCACCAGTCAGTGCAGTTCCCAAAATTCCACCGATACCGGCTTCCAGGCTGAAGGCAGACTGGAAAATGGAAGCCAACACTCCCGGCAACTTATCAAAATTCAAACAAAGAATAACGAAGACAAGCAGCATATAGCAAGTAACCATCACCGGCACTATTTTAGCCGAGATAACCGAAATGCGCCGGATGCCACCGATAATGACCGCCCCTACCACCAGGCTGATGACAATACCCATCACAAAACGCAGACCGAGTGTATTCTCTATTCCTGCCGGAGTAGTAAATACCGTAGTGACAGACTCGACCAACTGATTGGCTTGCATTACACACAACGTACCTATCAACCCACCACCGCAAAGAAATAAGCAAACGGTTTCCAGCGTTCGCCCAACCCATGAAGAATGATATACATCGTCCCCCCTTGCGGTTCTCCGGCAGAATCGTGTCCTTTGTACATAATGGCAAGAGCCCCTTCAAAGAATTTGGTGGACATACCCACAACGGCACTTACCCACATCCAGAAAATGGCTCCGGGACCTCCTACTGTAATAGCGATAGCCACCCCCGCAATATTCCCCATACCCACTGTTGACGCTATGGCGCTCATCAAGGCCTGGAAAGAACTGATTTGTCCTTCGCCCGCCACTTCCGATTTATAGCGCAAGGCCTTTATCGAATATCCGATGCGGCAGAGGGACACAGCTCCGGAATAAAAGAACAAGAAAAGTCCTCCCCCTATCAGAAGGATAAATAAGGGATACCCGCAGACAAAGTCACTGACAGTGGTTATTGCTGAGCCTATAGAATCTAAAATACCATTCATAGTAGTAGTTTGATGGAGGAGTTCATGGGAAGGTTTAAAAAAAGTCCCACTTCTCTTTCACGGGAAAGTGGGACATTCATTATAACATTTCGTTCGGCCTTATTTAGCCAGGTCTTCAATCACCTTCATAATCTGCTGGCCGATTTCCTCGGCAGCCTCCGGTGTGGCAGCCTCACTATAGACACGGATAATCGGTTCCGTATTGCTTTTACGCAGATGAACCCATTTGTCGGGGAAGTCAATCTTCACACCGTCTATATCATTGATTTCTTCATTCTTATACAGCTCCTTCACCTTGGCAAGAATAGCATCTACATCTGTTTCAGGAGTCAAGTCTACACGATTCTTTGCATGAAGTATGCAGGATAGGATGCACGGAGTTCGCTCACCTTCTTGCCTTCGTGTGCCAGATGGCTCAAGAACAAGGCAATACCTACCAAGGCATCACGTCCATAGTGGCTGGCCGGATAGATTACCCCACCGTTTCCTTCGCCACCGATAACGGCACCTACTTCCTTCATTTTGGTAGTTACATTCACTTCACCTACGGCGGAAGCGTAATATTCTTGCCCATACTTGCGGGTTACATCGCGCAAGGCACGGGTCGAACTCAAATTGGATACCGTATTGCCCGGAGTATGTTTCAATACGTAGTCGGCAACAGTAACCAGCGTATATTCTTCACCGTACATCTTGCCGTCTTCGCAAATCATTGCCAGGCGGTCTACATCAGGGTCTACAACAAATGCAACGTCTGCCTTCCCCCCTTTCATCAGGTTCATGATGTCACCCAAGTTCTTTTCCAGAGGCTCGGGATTATGCTGGAAGTTACCGGTCGGTTCGCAATAGAGCTTCTCTACGTGCTGAACACCAAGCTGCTCGAGCAGCTGCGGCAATATGATACCGCCCACAGAGTTTACACAGTCGATGGCAACACGAAAGTTTGCCTTTCGGATAGCTTCCACATCTACGAGGTCAAGTGCCAATACACTGTCGATGTGTTTCTGGTTGTAGCTTAAATCCTGACGGTACGAGCCAAGTTGGTCCACTTCGGCATAGTCGAATTCTTCGGCGGCGGCAATGCGGAGTACTTCCTGGCCTTCGGCAGCGTTCAGAAATTCGCCCTTTTCATTCAGCAGTTTCAACGCATTCCACTGCTTGGGATTGTGTGAGGCAGTCAGAATAATACCTCCACTGGCACCTTCCATGGTTACAGCCAGCTCGGTAGTCGGAGTAGAAGCCAAATCAATATCCACTACATCCCAGCCCATACCCATCAAGGTACCGACTACTACGTTCTTGACCATCTCGCCAGAGATGCGGGCATCACGCCCTACCACGATTTTGTTACTTTTTACAGTACACGTCTTACGAATCAGGGTAGCATAAGCTGAAGTGAACTTCACAATGTCGAGCGGATTCAATCCCTCGCCAGCACCACCGCCAATTGTTCCGCGGATTCCAGAAATAGATTTGATTAGAGTCATAGGTTAATGATTTAAAATTTATCGGTTAGTTCCAAATTTGGAGTTTATGTAAATCGTAATAATAAGGATGAACGTCCCGCATAGCATCCGACTGTCCCATCTTGGAAGGAACAATCAGCTTCACATGTGCTCCGTTACGAATATAATTCAACGCAACCAGCCAGCCAGCAGGTACAGACGAACCATGATATATAAGCATATAGCCTTGAGTGAAAAGTCCGGCAATAGACGAAGAAGTAACAGAATATCTAAACTCATCCATCAACAGTCGGACTATTCATATTGGTATATACGATTTCACCCCTCCAACAGCTATCAACCCTTGTTCTTCAAAGCGCACCAAAATCAAATCATTCGGTTTAACTGTATCCGCAGGATTCGTCGAACCTTTATCCACAATCTGCATATATACCCCGCTTGCCAGCTGCACATACTCATTCCTGCTTACATCCGTGGTCGAATCTTGCGCATAGAACTCACTTTGAGAAATAACGACAATGCTACTGTCTTTGATAAATGCTTTGATGGCATCTTTTTCTTCCTCAAGCATTTCGGCATAAGTTTTAGAATTATCGCATGCCTGGAAGGCTAAACAAACTGCAAGTAAGGCAAAAAAGAATAAAGTAAGTTTCTTCATTTCTGTTATTTAGTAATTTCGTACAAAAGTATCTGATTTCCTTGAAAGTTGAAAGCTGCGGATAGAAAGTTCGTAACTTTTAACCTTTACAACTGAACTTTTTTTATCCTTTGGCATTCAGCAGCGGTTTGTATTTCTCCAAAGCCTGCTCAAAGACCTTGCGGGCCTCATCCATCGTTCCATAAAATTCACCGCCGGAAGCATTCAAATGACCGCCGCCGCCAAAGAACTCGGCAGCCAGCTGATTGCAGGGGAATGTACCGACCGAACGTAAAGAAATCTTTATCATCGGCTTCTCCGTATCTTCACGCAGGAAGCAAGAGAAAATCACCCCTTTGATACTTAAAGGAATGTTCACAAACCCTTCACTATCTCCACGCACATAGTCGAACTGGCTTTGTTCGGCTTTAGTCAGAGAAATTAAGGCTGCATGATAGTCCGGATAGACCTTCATTTGTGACAAGACATATCCCATTAGGCGCAAACGGCTTTCTGAATAAGTATTGAACACCTTGCGGTAAATCTCGTCCTTGTCAATACCTTTCGACAACAGTTCGCTGATGATGAAATAGATTTCCCGATTATTGGAATTATAGGTGAACCCGCCGGTATCCGTCATCATACCCGTATAGATACACTCTGCTCCTTCCCTTGAAATGTCACTGAAATAGCCCATACGGCAAATCAGGCGGAAAACCAGTTCCGAAGTGGAGGATATCTCCGGATGGGAAATGATAATCTTGCAGAAATCCTCCGGATGGAGATGATGGTCTATCAGTATTTTTCTTGCCGGGGATGCAAGAACAGCGTCACCCATGGCATCTATACGATGGATAGCATTAAAGTCCAGACAACAAATGACATCCGCCTCGGCAATCAGCTTGTCGGCAAACTCCTTGTAGCGGTCGTACAGAAGGACGTCCTTGCTCCCGGGCATCCATTTCAAGAAGTCGGGAAAGGCGTTCGGCACAATAACATTCGCCGTCTTTCCCTGTGAGCTGAAGAAGTGCCACAAGCCCAGAGAAGAGCCGATGGCGTCCCCGTCGGGACCCACATGCGAAACGATTACTATCTTGTCTGCACGGTCAAACCATTTGGTGAAATGGTCTATCTTGGATTGTTCTATTACTTTGGTCAACATATTTTTATTTACTATTTGACGATTGACTATTTACTATTTGGCGTTTATAACAAATTGAAGGGGCAAAAGTACGAAAAGTTTGTGATTTATAACAATATGCGGTAAGAACCTTTTTGAGAAAGAAGAAGATAGGGAATACCTAAGCGAACGCAATCATTGGCAATCTTATTCTGATAATAGTCTGAAAGAGAAGCGTCAAGCACCACCATGCCCATGGAAAAGAGTGAAGTAAGTTCCTCTACCCCACCTTGATACCCCTTGGAGACATACAGATAATCAACTGAAAGGGGACGGGAAGAGTTCTTGTTTCTCCAACGGTTGTCGGAAAGAAGACAGATGCGCTTACCGGCGTAAGAGACAATCTGGTTACGCATGGATAAGCCGGAAGTGGTATAATCTCCGGCAACCAATCGGGGAGTCTCCAGACGCAGGCGGTTCCAATGCGGAGAAAGGGCACGGCACAGACGCGCATATCCGGCAAGCTATCGGCACATGCCAACCAAGAATGACGGTTGTCTGCCATGCAATGGACAACGGGACAACCTCTCACGCTATAAAAAGCAATCCCCTGCCGGGGAGCATTGGACATGATGGAAAGGGAATGCCAGGAAACCACTGCCAACAATGCCAGCAACGCAAAGCATACTCTACGTACCGTAAGGCGTAGAAAGCCATAATATGCCATCCCCAAGAACAGATAGACGAGCAAAACACCCCATATATCCAGCCAAATATCATCACAGCAGCGCCGGGAAGATGCTCTATCCAGCGGAGCACTTCATTCTGGACATGTACCAATGCCTCTACTACCCTTGCAAACAGATGTTGTACAAAAGGCAGCGGCGTAAGCATCAACAGAAAGACAGCAGAATACAGAACGAGCGACACCATGGGAATTACCCAAAGATTAGTCAACAGAAAATGAGTGGAAAAACGGGAGAAATAGAAAATGACCAAAGGGGCCGTGCCCAGCTGAGCCGCCACAGACACTGTCATAAGTCCCCACAAATATCGCAGGAAACGATTGTCAACCTTCCAAAGGGCATATAACTTAGGCTGTACAAGTACAATAGCTGCAACCGCCGAGAATGACAACTGAAAACCGACATCAAACAACCAGACCGGCTTGCACAGCAGCATCAGGAAAGCAGTTGCCGCCAGCGTATTCAGAGTCAGCGGCTTTTCCGGCTGCAAACCGGCAAACGCCAACAAAGAGAACATGACGACCGACCGCACCACCGAGGAAGACAATCCCGTGAAAAAAGCAAAACTCACCAAGAAAAGGACCAGAAGCAAAAGCAACAAAGGTTTTAACCGCCGCCATCGCCTCCACAAAGGACGAAGCACAAACAAGAGCAAAGCATACAGAAAACCTATGTGCAACCCCGAAAGTGCCAGTACATGGCTGGCTCCCGAAACGGAGTAGGTCTCCACAATATCATCACTCAGTTCCTCTTTATCCCCCACTGTCAACGCAGCAAGTACCGCCAATTCATCAGTTTCAAAACCCAAACTCCGGTATAAGCCAACCACTCTCTCCCTATAATCCAGTGCCACCTGGCTGACAGTGCGAGAGGCATCATGCCCCGTCTTCCGCCAATGTCCGTCAGCCACGTAAGCCGTGCCGCTATAGCCTTTCCGCCTCAGGTAGCGGGCATAGTCAAACTCGTCGGGATTACCATTGTTTGCCGGAGGAACAAGCCGGGTAGATACCAGCAACTCATCACCACGGCGCAAAGTGGCCGTAGCAGAATCTTTCGGAAAATAAGCCAGAAAAAGATGATTCCGGGGGCAACCCGTAACTGTATCCTTCTCTACCTCTCCCAGCAGGGCAACCCTGCACAATATGCTGCGCTCCCTCTCTTCGGGATGCTCGCGGATACAAACCCTATAAACAGCAGGTTTGCCCGAAAAGGGAAATACCGTCTTTCCCTGCTGCCAACTCATCAAGCAGCCCCCCCGTACCACCCAAGAAAAGGTATACCGCCGCTCCATACACCCATCCGGTATGCTTGTATCTACCTATAATAAAAAGAAAAAGCAGAAAACCTGCCACATACTCCCATGCAGAAAGCACGTGTGGAAACGCATCTCCACACAAAATACCAACTACCAACGGCATCAACAGTCGAAGGAAAGGATGCCGTTGCCAGCTGTCGATTATCAATCCAGAAGACGGATTACAGATTCCTTAATGCACGGATAGCTTCCTTCGGATCGGGAGCCGAGAAAACGGCATTGCCTGCCACCAGTACATCTGCTCCAGCCTCTACCAGGCGCGAACCGGTTTCCAAGTTTACGCCACCGTCCACTTCTATCAAGGCCTGCGAACCGGTAACCGTTATCAATTCACGCAACTCGCGTACCTTGTCAAGAGAATGCTCTATGAACTTTTGTCCGCCGAAGCCAGGATTTACGCTCATTATCAGCACCATGTATACATCATTAATAATATCCTTCAACAAGGACACGGGAGTTGCCGGATTAATCGTTACTGCCGGCTGCATCCCTGCTTCGCGAATTTGCTGCACCACGCGGTGCAGATGCGGACAAGCCTCGTAATGCACATTCATGACATGGGCTCCCAGAGCCTTCACCTCCGGAATAAACTTCTCCGGCTGTACAATCATCAGATGCACATCCAAAGGTTTCTGCGACAGTTTTGCCACATACTTCAGTACCGGGAATCCGAAAGAAATATTGGGGACAAACACACCGTCCATGATGTCGATATGTACCCACTCAGCCTCACTTTCGTTAATCATTTCAATGTCTCGTGCCAGATAACCAAAATCGGCAGAGAGAATAGAAGGGGATATGATTGGTTTCATAATGTTATGTTCTAAAGTTTACGAACTTTGTTATGTACAAATATAGAGAAAAGATTTAATTCAGCCTAACATTGGAAATCAAAACTCTCACTGCAAACTTACTGCATACCTTTTGCAGCGTCACTGCAAACGTGTTGCAGTAGCACTGCAAAGCAGTTGCAGTCACACTGCATATTAGTTGCAGCAACACTGCAAAGCGGTTTGCAGTGACGCTGCAAAACGAGTGCAGTAGTTTTGCAGTAGGAAGTCATTGAATGACAATCAGTTATTTCATCACGTATCCTTCCGTCAACCGGAAGCCGCGCAACAGTTCATCCGTTTTCAGTTTCTTCTTGCCCGGAAGCTGGAGGGAGCAGATGCCGACAAAGCCATCTTCGGCAGCAACGCGGATATAGGTCTTCCCGTCTGTCTGCAAGGTTCCGGGAACCAGTTGATGGGATTCCCCTATTTTCTCCGTCTCGAAGATTTTTACCACAACAGATTCTCCACCGGGTTGGACCAGCTCCGTCCAAGCGGCAGGATAGGGAGAAAGACCGCGTATAAAATCGTAAATACGCTTCACCGGGCGGTTCCAGTCAATACGACAAGTATCTTTGAAGATTTTCGGTGCCGGACGCAGTTCACCCACGACGGCCATTTCTTCTTGAGGAATACTTTTCACTGTACCGGCAAGAATGGCATCTACGGTTTCTACCACCAGGCGACCGCCCAACAGCATCAGTTTGTCGTGGACGATACCCACGTTGTCCGTATCGGCAATGGGTACCCGTACCTGCTGGATAACCTCACCGGTGTCAATCTCATGTTTCAGGAAGAAAGTGGTGATGCCCGTTTCCGTATCACCATTAATCACCGCCCAGTTGATGGGGCTGCGCCGCGATACTGCGGAAGCAGGGAAGCATGCAGGTTGAAGGTGCCCAATCGCGGCATGTTCCATACCACCTCCGGCAACATGCGGAAGGCAACGACTATCTGCAAATCGGCCTTCCATGCACGCAACGCCTCCACAAAAGCCTCATCCTTCAGTTTCTCCGGCTGAAGAAGCGGAAGATTATGTTCCAGTGCATACTGTTTCACCGGAGAGAATTGGAGCTTATGTCCCCGTCCGGCAGGCTTGTCGGGCATCGTAATGACACCCACCACATTGTAACCTCCTTCTACCAGACAACGAAGAGCCTCCACCGCAAAGTCGGGAGTACCCATATATACAATCCTCAAATTCTTCTTTTCCACCATTTCATTTACAATTTACCATTTACAATGTACCATTTGCGAGGCAACTCATTTGCCCATTTACAATTTACCATTTACAATGTACGAAGCATCTTCTTTGCGATTTACAATGCCCCATCACCCCGAACGGCAAATAGTAACTTGTAAATAGTAAAATAGTAAATACCAAAAAGTCCTCAGTCTTCTGAAAAATGTACCAATACTTCACGATACGAGTTGAATATCTTCGACTTGGACACGAAGCCCAAGTATTTGTTTTCCGCATCCACCACCGGCAGATTCCACGCCTTCGTATCATCAAAGGTGCGCATCACCTGCTCCATACTGTCCGTATCATACAGACGTGCCGGAGCCGAAGTCATCAGTTTTCCCACCGTGAAGCGATGATATAACTCCTGGCGGAACATAATGTTCCGGATATCGTCCAACAAGACAATGCCAATCAACACCCCTTCCTTATCCGTCACGGGAAAAACATTGCGATGCGAGGCGGAAATAGCCTTTACCAGTTCACCCAAATCCATTTCGGGATGCACGGTCACAAAATCCTTTTCCACCACATTCTCCATTTTCATCAGGGTAAGGATAGCCTTGTCCTTATGGTGCGTCAACAGTTCTCCTTTCTTGGCCAAACGCATGGAGTAGATACTATGAGGCTCGAACATGATGATGGTAAGATAGGAACTGACGGAAACAATCATCAGTGGCAGGAACAGGTCGTATCCTCCGTAAGCTCGGCTATGAGGAACACGCCGGTCAGCGGAGCGTGCATGACCCCACTCATGACCCCCGCCATTCCCATCAAGGCAAAGTTCTTCTCGGGCAGATAAGCCGTCATCTCTATTTCATTGCTGAAATGTGAAAAGACAAAACCGGCAATACAACCCAGATACAACGAAGGTGCGAAGATACCGCCGCAACCGCCACCGCCATTCGTGGCACTCGAAGCAAAGACCTTAAACAGAATAATCAGTATGAGGTATATCAACAACAGGTTGCCGTGCCCGTAGAAGAAGGAATTATTCATCACTGTGTCCCATTCGGCATTGCTCATCCCATTCAGCAACAACTCTATCGTATCGTAACCTTCGCCATACAACGGAGGAAAAAGGAATATCAGGATACTCAGCATGGCACCGCCCATTATCAGTTTCTTATAGGGAGTTCTCAACCTTCCGAACACGCCTTCCACAGAGTTCATGGCCCGGGTAAAATAAAGGGAAACCAATCCGCAGAAGATACCCAGCATAATGACATACGGAATACGCTCCAATTCGAAAGCTTGGTCCAGATGGAATTTGAACATGGCATCCGTACCCGTCACGATATAGGAAACAGTTGCAGCCGTCACCGCAGATATCAGCAACGGCAACAAGGAGGACATTGTCAAATCTATCATCAGTACCTCCAGCGTAAATACCAGACCGGCAATCGGCGCCTTGAAAATGCCTGCAACCGCACCGGCAGCACCACATCCCACCAATAGCATCAGCGTACGATGCTCCATCTTGAAGATGGTTCCCAGATTGGAACCGATAGCCGAACCCGTCAGCACAATAGGCGCCTCTGCCCCGACCGAACCACCGAACCGATGGTAATGGAACTGGCTATGATGGACGACCAAGTGTTATGCCGTTTGATGCGTCCCTGCCGCCGCGAGATGGCGTATAGGATTTTGGTAACACCATGACTGATGTCGTCCTTCACCACGTAGCGGACAAACAATCCGGTCAGGAAGATACCCACTACCGGATAGACCAGATAAAGGTAGTTGGCTTCCGTCGCATTGAAATTGTCCGTCAGGAAGTTCTGTATCCAGTGTATGATGACTTTCAGTATCAGTGCGGCAAATGCCGTAAAGATACCTACAAGGAAACTGAGAATCAGTATGAACTGCTTTTCCTTGATATTCTTTTCGCGCCATATGATGAAGCGCTGCAACAAACCCCTCTTGTCCTCTGCCATTTTCCCTTTTATTCGCGAATAATCTTAATGACTCCACCCTTGCCCAACTTGATGATGCTGGACGGTTTCGGGCGTCCCGTTTCCTCCTGGCGGTATCCTACTATATAATCCACCGCAGACTTGATGTCTTCACTTATTTCACTGAAGTTTCCGGGAGACGGTTGCCCACTGACATTGGCAGAAGTAGAGACTATCGCCTTACGGAACTGCTGGCAAAGCCGTTTTGAAAATACCTCACCGGTGACGCGGATACCTACACTGCCATCTTCGGCAAGCAAGTTAGGAGCCAGATTACGCGCTCCGGAATAAATTATGGTAAGGGGCTTGTCAGCCAGTTCTATCAAATCCCAGGCAACCTCCGGAACATCCTGCACATAGAAATCCACCTTTACCGGGGAATCTACCAATACCAGCATCGCCTTACTGTCAGAGCGTTGCTTGATTTCATATACACGGCGCACCGCTTCTTCATTGGTAGCGTCACAACCTATGCCCCAAATCGTATCTGTCGGATACAGAATTACCCCACCTTCGCTCATTACCTGGCAGGCTTTTTTAATGTCTTCTATCATTTCTTGATATATAAGTTCACGGATTAACACGCAAAAATAGTATTTTTGCAGCGATTATAAACAAAGTTTAAGAGAAAACAATGGAAGAAATTCAATTTAACCACACCCTGCCCATACAACTACGCTTCAATGACGTCGACAAATTCGGTCATGTAACAACACTGTTTACTTCTCTTTCTATGTATTTGGGAAAAACGGAATATTTCGCTTCTGTATGCCCGGATGTAGATTGGGAAAAGGATGGCATCGTTGTCGTCCATATTGAAGCAAATTTCCTTGCGCAGATTTATGGTTCGGACCATATTGCCGTGCAAACTGCCGTCACTGAGATAGGAACCAAAAGCTTCCACCTCGCCCAACGGGTCATTGATACGGAAACCCAAGAAGTAAAATGCGTATGTACCTCCGTCATGGTAGCCTTCGACCTCGCCAAACACGAGTCCAAGCCACTGGAAGAAATATGGATTGAAGCAATCTGCAAATATGAGGGAAAAGATTTGAAGAAAAGAAATAAAATCCTATATTTGTCAATTAAGCTAACATTTGTATAAGTAACAATCAGTTACATTTAGTCAACTGCTATGATTCGATTGATATTATTGACCGATTTTACAGAGTCCTTTTCGTACAATCTGCTAAAGGGGGTATTGGCCTATTCCAAAAGCATGAGCCATGGGTAGTATGCCGTATGCCACCCTCCTACAAAAACAGTCATGGTATAGAAGGAGTCTTGAAATGGGCAAAGACATGGCATGCAGATGCAATCATCGGCAGATTTGACAATGATGACAACGTGGAGCTATTCCGTGAAAACGGAATTATCGCATTGGCCCAGGATTATAAATCAAGGTTCAGCAATATTCCAAACATCACCGGCGATTACCGCAAGACCGGCAGAATGGCGGCAGAGTTTTTTCTGAGTAAAGGCTTTCAGAACTTCGCATTCTATGGTTATCGCGATACGGTATGGTCACAAGAACGTTGCGAGGGTTTCTATGAATGTATAGCAGCCCAAGGGTTTGGAAACAATTTCTATTCTTATCAGGACCAATCCCTTGATGACTTATGGTTTTATGAAGCACCGCCCCTGCTCAACTGGTTAAAGTCATTGCCACAACCTACGGCACTCATGGCTTGCGATGACAATCAAGGTAACCGCATTACGGAAATCTGTAAAGTCAACAACATCAGAGTGCCCGACAAGATAGCAATATTAGGAGTCGACAATGATGAGATTATATGCAATCTTTCAGACCCTCCCCTATCCAGTATCAGCCAAAACATTGTAAGAGGCGGATTTGAGGCAGCCGCCTCATAGAACATCTATTGAATGATGAGGAGGCCACTTATCGGGACGTAGTGCTCCAACCAGTTAATATCATCAACCGGCTTTCGACCGACTTCTATTCTACCACCGATGCCCATATCCAAACCGCTCTGAAATATATCCATCAGAATATAGCGGCTGATATCACTGTATCGGATATAGTGAAACAAGTACCATTATCACGCCGTTTATTGGAGATTCGTTTCAAGCAAGTCACCCAGCAGTCCATCCACAAATATATCTTCAACCTTAGGATGGAACGCTTTGCCCAATTGCTGTTGGCCAGTGATGCTCCGATTGCAGATGTGGCGGAACAAGTCGGAATAAATAACCTGAAGAACTTGTCCCGCCAATTCAAAGCTTTGAAGAAAGTTTCCCCCAATGAATATCGGAAAGAGTACCAGACAAAGAGTTACCAGCGCTGATTTAATCCGGTACAAACAACATGGTATCAGGTAACACGGTTTCCAGAACATTCCGTCCCGAATACCCGACTTCCAATTCCTGGCCCATGTAATCTTCGAAATACAGCAGATGCAACTCGTGGTACCCTGCTTCGAGAGCGACTTTCCCTTCGGCACGGCGTCCGCTGTGTCCACCGTCGTTATCAACAATCAATTTACCGTCTATGTATAGTTTAGAACCATCATCGGAAAAAGTATAGAAACGGTATACTCCCCTTTCTGGAATTTTCACCAACGTACGGAAATCATAAGCAAAATGATCAGGAACGGCTGCTTCTTCAACCGAGAAGTTCTTCATCACCCTTCCTTCACTTTATTGCAGGCGGCAATATCGGCAACACGTTTACATTTGCCTTCATAATAGGTATATGCCACGCCCTGCTTCTTGGGAGAAGTTCCCGTAGCCGGCAAATAAGCCATACTCTGCTCCTCATCCGAATTCAGACCTGAAGGGTAATAGTAGGCAGCCTCCCTTCCCGAAGGAGTGGAAATCCATGTGTCAAATTTGAATTGGTCTTCGTACAGTTCAATGATACGGGCTCCTCTCGTCAACTCTCCATACGCATCCGCACCGGTCACCCGTCCGTATCCCAATGCAATACCTTTATCTATTCCTATAAATCGTTATCATGGTCATGTCCTACAAATACTCCCATTACATCCCTCATGTCAAGGAAGGAAGCAAACATACCGGAATTGATGTTAGCAGAGGCAACTCCACCTTCTTTGTCATTGCCATAAGTTTTCCCGTCACCTCTGATTTCGTTGTATTCAATCAGCGGAATATGGAAAAAGGCCAAAGCAGGAACGGGATTACCACCGTTCTTCTCTGCAAAGTGTTTACTTTGCTTTCTGTACCATTCTATTTGGTCGAAATGAATCCAGTCGTAAGCACCATAGATTTTATTAGGCTGATAGTCGTTGGAATCCATGCAATAGAGCAATGCCTCTACCTGTCCTTCTTCTCCGGACTATAAATAGAAATCACACAATTACCACATCCCATAATATCTTCAGGGCCTTTTGCCCCCACATAGTAGGGAGACTTCAAGAGGAAATCATAGATTTCATTGCGCGTCAAGTATTCTGCATCATGGTTTCCCATCATCACCACAAAAGGCATCTTGGCTTCATTGAAAATATCCACTACACTTTTCCATCCATCCATAGCAGGGTCATCGGTCACCACATCCCCACTCAGTATAGCAATGTCCGGATGTTCGGCTGCCAGGACAGCACGGATAGTAGCTGCCGTTTCGGCACACTTTGCAGAACCCGGCATCCAGTGCAAATCTGTAAACTGTGCTACTACAAACCTGCCATCCTTAAAAAAGAATTGCTTCTGCGCAAAAGCCGTTACCGGCATACAGCCCAACAGTACAACTAAAAGAACAACTATTTTCTTCATAATTTCTTGAGATTAATATATTTCTATTTCATCTATTGCCAACTCACTCTGCAACCCTTCATGAAAATATCCTTTCGGGCACAAGCCACCACTCAATAATTCCAAGCGGACAAATGTAGCTTCCGTTTCGGCAAATGAAAGAGATGCCGGAAAACGGGTGCCTTCCGTCAAGCTAAAATCATAAGTCAGCCGTTTAGTGCCCACCGGAATAAAAGTCTGACCATCCATTGAAACAGAGACACCCATCGCTCTTGCCGGCCATATCTCATTTACCGGCCGCCATAAAGAAGAAAAGGCCACTTCCTTGACTTTTTGAGGTTTCTTCAGTTCCACTACAATCTGTACAGTATCCTGGTAAAAGCTAATCCAGCGACGCATGTCGCGGGCATAGCCACGTCGTCCATCAGTCAGCCCGAAGCCTTTATTCAAGTGTTCCCATCCTGCTTTAGGATTACAAGTATAGTCACATCCGGTTGCCTTGTTTACAGCAAAACTCTTGCGGGTCACTTTCCCTAGCGGCTTACCGCTTCTGTAAACTGCCGAATAAATAGTTGCATCCTCGTCCAACGGTATCGGAGTCTCATAAAGGGAAGATGAAGTGTTGACCGTTGAATCATTTACCGCATAGTAAATATCGGCATCCGGACAGAAGGTGTTCAAAGTTACCTCATAAGTCTGCTGCGACTTGTTCCACGCACCAGCCTGATTGACTTCATAGAAGTTGCGGCAAGCATTCACTCCGCAATAATCCAATCGTTCAAACTCCTTATCCAGCCTACGGGCAAACGACTCGAAGTCTTATGTTCCGGCTGTGTCCATTGCACCTCTGACATAGCCAGCAAACGAGGGAAAGCCATATATTCAAAATATTCGGGAGTCTGTATGTACTCTCCCCAGATATTGGCTTGTACACCTATTATATAAGCTTGTTCTTCCGGAGTCAGTTCAGCAGGAAGCGGGTTATAATTGTACACTGTATCCAACGGAAGAAAACCGCCGATAGCCAACGGGGCAAATTCCGGACTTTCCTGGTAGTAATCCAAATAACACTTTTTGCCGGGTGTCATAATGACTTTATGCCGTTGGCGAGCCGCTTCGATACCTCCTTTCTCGCCACGCCATGACATGACGGTAGCATTAGGGGCAAGCCCTCCTTCCAGAATCTCATCCCACCCGATGATGTCACGCCCTTTACTGTTCACAAATTGCTCAATCCGATGGATAAACCAACTTTGCAGAGCTTCTTCGTTGGGCAGACCTTCCCACTTCATCAAATGCTGGCAATGGGCACACTTCTTCCATGCTTTCTTGGGACACTCATCTCCACCAATGTGGATATAATGGCTGGGGAAGAGTTCCATAACTTCGGTCAGCACATTTTGTAAGAATTCAAATGTATGCTCTTTGGGACAATAGACCTCATCAAAAACATCAAAATAATCACGCACCACATAAGTCTTTCCCAGTCCGCAAGAAAGTTCCGGATAGGAAGCCAGTGCTGCGGATGCATGTCCCGGCATTTCAATTTCGGGAATGACCGTAATGAAACGGTCGGATGCATACTTCACAATTTCCTTTATTTCTTCCTGCGTATAATAGCCTCTCTTTTCTTTTCCATCGTAACGCCGTGGAAAATAATAATCAGAGTGTCCTATCTGAGTCTGTTTACGATAAGAACCTATTTCAGTCAGTTTCGGGTATTTCTTTATTTCTATTCTCCATCCTTGTCATCTGTCAGATGAAAATGGAATTATTCAATTTATAGAATGCCATCAAATCAAGAAACTTCAGCACTTCCTCTTTTGGCAGAAAATTACGCCCTACATCCATCATAGCCCCACGATGAGGGAAACGGGAGCATCCGTAATGCTGACAGCAGGAATCCTAATCTTTCCTTCGTATTTCCGGTCACCATCATAAATGGCTGCCGGCATGAGCTGCAGCAAAGACTGGACACCATAAAAAAATCCGGCGGCAGTTTCATTGGAAGATATATTTATCCTATCGGAAGAAACCTCCAATGTATAGGCCTCATTGGGCAAGGAATTATCTATAGATAAGCAAATATCGGCCTTTCCCGTTTCCGAAATATCCTTCAGCGTTACAGAAGTGTTTTTCAACGCATCCTCCAAATAATGAAAAACTTTCATCGCGGCTTCCCCGGAAGGGACAGCCACTGTTTTTTTCCCTTGCAAGACATACACTCCCTGCATTGGAGCAAGTTCATTCGGCATGGGTATAATACCATAGTTTGCCTCTACATCATCAGCCACTCTCCACAAGAGAGAAAATGAATGACATAGCCAGTAACCAATATCTTATCTTCATAGTATTTGGGATAATAAGTTGGGATATTCCTTGATTGTATTCAGTATCAGTTCACCGAACAAAGTATTTGTCCAGGCAAACCAGGAACGAGTAAAGTCCGCGGCATCCTCCGAATGGAAAGACTCATGCATAAAGCCCGTCCCTCCATCCGTATCACGAAGTTGCTTCAGACAAGCACGTATTTCTTCGGAATCATCCGTTGTAAAAGCCTTCATAATGATGCTCATCGGCCAGATATAATTCAATCCCACATGAGGGCCTCCTACCCCTTCACCGGCTTTTCCTTTAAAGAAATAAGGATTATTGCCGCTCCATATCATTTTACGGGTATTCTGATAAATCGCATCTTTAAAAGAACAATAACCCAGATAAGGCGCAGCAGCAAACTGGTACATTGGCATCGTCCATACAAAGCGCGTTACCAAAACCGTCGACCTCAAAAGCATAAATACGCCCACAAACCGGATGATTGAAAGTACCATACCTACGGATAGCTGCATCCACTTCATCTGCCAATGTTATACATTCTCCGGAGAAGTCCTTGTTTCCATAAACTTTATCCTCTATCTCAGCCAATTGGCGCAATGACACAACCGCAAACATATTAGCAGGAATCAGAAAACCGTATTGTGTAGCATCATCTGACGGACGGAAAGAAGAAACGATTAAGCCGACCGGCTTTACCGGTGCTCCCCATCCGTTGTTAATCTGCGAATCTGTAGGGCGGTCGCAATCGCGCGTAAAGCTATAAGGTCCTAAGCCTTGTTTCCTCTGTTGCTCTTTAAAGGTCTTGACCACCAGCAGCATAGCTTTATGCCAATTTTCATCGAACACAGACGTGTCTTCCGTGTATTGCCAATAATGATAAGCCAGACGAATGGGATAGCACAAAGAATCTATCTCCCATTTGCGTTCATGCAGTTCCTTAGCCATATGTTGTGTATGGTCGGTTTCCCAATAGCTGCCCAACGGCCCGTCGTTGAAGGCATTGGCATACGGGTCTATTAAGATACATTCAGTCTGTCTGTTGACAAGTCCTGCCACCATCAACTGCAAGTCCTTATCTTTCTTCATCAACGGCAGATAGGGCCATACTTGCGCTGAAGAGTCGCGCAACCACATGGCATCTATATCACCTGTAATGACGAAAGTATCTGGTCTGCCATTCTTCACTCTATATCTGACAGTAGTGTCAAGCGTATTGGGAAAACAGTTCTCGAACATCCAACGCAACTTCTCGTCCTTTATTTTAGGCTTTGCTTCTTCAATGGCAGCATCTACTGCCTTCGAAATGAAGTTCCTTTTGCTTGCAGAAGGACGCAACGAAACATATCTCTGGCTGAAAGTCCGGATGAAGATAATACGGAAGCGGGCTGAAAGGTCATTGCAGCCAAGGCAAGCCCGCCAGTCTTCAGAAATTGGCGTCTTGACATATTGTTTTTCATGATTGATTTCTTCTTTAATAGGTATGCTTACCGGATGTCACATTTATCTTTTTCTCTTTTCCACCATAGAGTACACACAGTTCAAAATCGATATTGGAATCTACTGTAATACGAGGTTCATCACTTGCAGAACGGCGTGCTTCAGCTTTTAAGGAGATAAGCCTTCGGGACCAAAAGGATAGCGTTCTATGCCGTTAATCTCCGTCAAATTCATATCCCAGATAATCTGCTTTTTGGCATAATCTCCCCGAATACCGATAATAAATTCTATCAATTCAGCAATAGGAGGAAGTCCTGCCCAACCCACAAAATTATCCCTTGCCATAAATCCCGGCTCAGCACTTTCCGGAGCATAATATTCCCAAAAAGTTCCAGTCTTCTTATAGACCTCAAACACCTGGGCATAATGATTCAAACAAATCTCCCGTGCCAGTTTACCATAACCTTTCTGCACAAGGCCCTGCATCACCATGTAATTAGTTCCCGGCCATACGCCACCCTGCCAATAACGGCCATTCTCCTTGTACTTGGGATTATCGGCAGACAAAGAAGGAATACGGTGTTTCCGGTTGAATGTGGCAGGATTATCCAATTCCTTCACCATGCGGTCCAACTGTACAGAATCCAATACATCAGTAAACAGAAGCCCAATAGGCACCTATTCCCTTGGTTGTACAGAGCGTACCGTCAGCATACTGGTCATAAAGGAAACCGGTCTTTTCATCCCAAAGATTGTCATGGATATATTTTCCCAGCATTTTGGCTTCGTCTTCAAACTCTTCTATCTCTTGCCAACGTTCCAGATAAAAGCCCATCTCAAGTAGTAAATTGGCAGTAAATAATTGCTGTAGGTTTGTATCTAACCAAATCATATGCCCGTGACTGTAGATAGGGCTGTATTCCGACGGAACACGGGGCATATTATCCATGCCGGTCCCCCATCCGCTTGACCAGTAGGTTCCATTTCTCCAAGTATGGTTCAATTTCAACCACTTATAATAAGCACAAAGTACCGGAAATATCTTGTGCAGGCGTTCCGTATCACCAAACTGATGGAAATAGACCATCTCACACCAAGGCATCAAATTCGGTCCGGTACTCACCGGATCATAGCGTTCAAAGCAATCGGCACCATCCGCCTTTATTTCACGGCAAATGAAACCGTCGGGATGCTGCTTGGCGTAAAAGTTGTTCAGCGTATTCTGGAAAGGAAAGAAACGAGTACCATAACGGGCAAACATCAGAATGAAAGAGGAATCCCACATAAAGATGTTACCATTATAAGCTGTATCCAAATAGCTTGAGACAAAACCCGAGCCTGCTTGAGGAGCACGAATATTGCCGATAGCTATTTCCCATGCCTTCCAATACATTTCAAGTTCCTTGTCATGTCCACCCCAAATGGGGTTGGGAAGAATTTGCCGGGCTTCTTCGAAGCTCTTCGGCACAATCGTCTCAGGCTTTGCCACACGATACTCATTTTCGGTGACCAATGGTTCCTTTACATATGTATTCTTGTAAGGCAGATGATACTTCTCATCATTGCCACAGCTTTGAGCTTTCAGTAAAGGGAGGGCGGAGAAAGAAAGCAAGCCTACCAATAAAATGTGTTTCAACATGGGAAATAGGTATTTATAGATTTACAAATTAAGCAATTTCTTTATCTTATCAAAGATAGCAGTATTCTCAAAGATTCCGGTAAACTCCTCTGCACCGGGACCGAAAGCATATACCGGCACCATTACACCGCTATGACCTCCTGTTGAAAATTTACATACGATTTTGCCTTCTGCCAGGTCACCGTCCACCAGCGTAAGTCCACCGGTTTCATGGTCTGCGGTAACTACAACTAATGTCTCTCCATCCTTGGCAGCCCACTCATAAATAGCACCAACGGTACGGTCAAAGTCATGTGTTTCCTGCATCAGCAAATCAATGTCATTGAAGTGTCCGTAGTCATCCAGCTGCGAACCTTCTATCATCATAAAGAAACCGTTTTTATTTTGGTCCAGCAATTCGATACCTTTCAATGAAGCACGTGCCAAAAGGTCGCCACGTTCAGCAGGAAGAGGAGTATCGACGGGATAAGGTACGGCAAATACCTTACACTCTTTATGCCAGCCAATTCATCCCAACTGCGAGGAGTCTGAAATCCTTTATCGCGTAGTTCCTTAAACAAGTCACGTCCATCTTCACGGTTTTCGAAAAGCTTGGCACCTCCACCGAATACATAATCGGCACTGCAATTAACGTAATCTGCTACGATTTCAGCTTCCGCATCTCTATCCTTGTTATGGCAACAAAAATCAGCAGGAGTGGCATCCCACAGACGGCAAGTCACCGCTATACCGGTCGATTTACCTTTAGCAGCAGCCAGGTCTACCAATGATTTCAAAGGACGTCCTTCGGTATCTACACCCACAGAATGATAGTTTGTCTTCTGCCCGTAGCTATGGCTGTTCCACCCGCTCCCGAGTCTGTAATCAGCTTGTTGGCACAATAGGTTTTAGACAAGCCTACTACCTGGCAGTTATCCAAAAACAACTTGCTCGATTGGCTGTCCAAGCAGAATATACGTGCATAAGGCTCATGCCATCACCAATCATCAAGATGACATTCTTTATCTTCTTACCTTGGGGAGCAGCAATCTTTGTCACCTCATAGGGATGTTCCAAGACATAGGTCTGTTCTTTATCACGGCGGCTTTGTGCCGATAACTCTACCGGCAGTAGCAAGACTGCCAAGAGCATAACGATACATATTCTTAATATCTTATTCATAATTATTGTTTTATTATTCAACCGTTACTAAGATAGGGGCATGGTCGGAAAGGAAAGCATTATTCTCTGTTTCAGCCAATACACCATACCTCAAAACTTTCAGTCCATTACGTACAAATACGTAATCAATCAGCGGACGTTTATCGTAAGGAATCTTTCCGAAATCATGGAAACTCCATGCCGGACCATAAACAATTGCCGATGCCTGGCGCGCATCTGTCAAGTGTTCCGGATTGGAAGGGTCAGTCACGTGTTTGATGACATCCGATTCCGGACTAGCATTAAAGTCGCCCGTTACTACTACGGGTAAGTTACCACTCAACTCATTTACTTTATCCAGCATAAGGCTTATACCTTCACGACGTGCAGCAACACCTACATGATCCAAGTGGGTATTCAATGCGAAGAACTCCTTGCCACTTACTTTATCTTGCAGTTTTGCCCATGAAGCGATACGCTCACAAGCTCCATCCCAGCCCTTGGAACCGGCAACTTCAGGAGTCTCGCTCAACCAGAAATAGCCGGAATCCAGCAAGTTGAAACGATCTTTCTTATACCAGAGTGCACTATATTCACCCTTTTCCTTTCCATCTTCACGACCTACACCGATGACTCCGTATTCCGGCAATCGTTGTTTAAGGTCTTCCAACTGATTATGAAGCACTTCTTGCGTACCCAATATATCCACATCATAAAAACGGATGGCATTTGCCGCGCGGTCTTTACGGTATTGCCAGTTGTCCAAGCTATCTTCCGGATTGTCATAGCGAATATTGAAACTCATGACATTAACGGGCTCTGGTGCAGATGCCTGCTGCTTCACCTGTCCGCATGATGCAGCGAACAAAGGTAAAAATAACAAAAATAACTTTCTCATAGCATATATATTAAACTATTATTTCACAAATAAAGCCGATGCAGGAATGGGTGCCAACTTCTCGGCAGAAGGCAGTTTCCAAGCCCAGCTTAAATGCTCACCTTCATAATCTTCAAAGTAATAGAGCTTGTAAGGATGAAAACCTTTCTTCAGTGCAACCATTCCGGTAGCAGGAATTGCAGCATGGGAACCATCATTATTGACTACCTGCTCATCGTGAATGTACAAGACACTGCCGTCGTCCGAACGGGTCTGGAAAGTATAGACTCCATCTTCGGGAACATTTATCAATCCAGAAAGATATAACCGAAATGATCCTCCTGCTTAGCACCCTTAATAGAAGGTTCGGGCATGACACCAGACTCCAGCAACGGTGACTTTTCTACATCAGCCACTTTCTGGTAAGTGCCTTCAAAGTACTTATAAGATGTACCGTTCTGAGTAGGATTTACAGAAAGAGCAGCCTTTAATTCAGCTTTCGTTGCCGATATGGATAATGTTCTGCTTGAACGGAGACCTTCCTTGAATCCTTTGGCTTTTATCAAAGTGGTCTTGTCCAGTTCAAAAGGTTGCCCGTACACTGCCGACTGTTCTGTGGCTCGCTGCCATCCAATGTATATCTGATTTCGGCATCCTTGGTTGTTGTAGCCAATGCAACCGTTACCTTATCCATAAACAAGTTCAAATCCTTATCCACATAGGGAATGGAAACGACTTCATCTTTAGTATAGGAATAAGCGGATGCTTCAGAGGAAACACCTCTCTCCATATTCGGCTTGTCGGACAAAGTAAAACGAAGTTCTCCACCTTCCATCAACTGTGCATAAGTAATGAAATTTACATCTATCGGTTGACCGTTCAATTCTACTTTTGTGATATAGACATTCTTCTTCGGATTGTTGGCTAGGATGGTCAAAGTCTTTCCATTTGCCAGATTGACAACCGCTTTCTCAAATAGAGGAGTAGTCAGTGCAAACTCATTGCTTCCTGGACAAACTGAATAAATACCCAAGCTGGATAATATATACCAACCGGACATCTGTCCACAATCTTCATTACCAATGATTCCTTCAGGCGTAGGAGCGTACATTTCATGGAGCAGACGACGTGTTATTTCTTGCGTCTTCCAAGGCTGTCCCACGTAATCGTACAGATAGGCGATATGATGGCTCGGCTCATTGCCATGAACATACTGACCTATCAGTCCGGTAATATCCACTAAATCGCCATGTATATCCGACTCTACAGTAAAGATAGAATCGAGTGCGGTAATAAACTCTTCCTTACCACCAAACAGTTGTGCCATACCGCTTACATCGTGAGGTACAAAGAAGCGATACTGCCAGGCTGTGGCTTCCGTATAGGCACGACCTACCTCAATAGGATTGAAGGGAGTTTCCCAGTTCCCATCCATCCGCTTGGGGCGGAAGAATTTTGTATTACCATCAAAAACATTGATATAGTTCTGGGAACGTTGAATATACTTTTGATAAATATCATCCTTACTCATTTCCTGAGCCATACGTGCAATACACCAGTCATCATAGGCAAACTCCAGCAAACAAGAGATGGACTCTTTCTTTATATTAGAAGGAATAAAGCCATTCTGAATATAGTAATCAGCTCCCTTTTTGTTCTTTTCAGAAGAAACTACCATAGCTTCCAACGCCTTTTCCGCGTCAAATCCTCTAATACCCTTCATATAAGCATCTGCTATAACGGACACTGCATGATAACCAATCATAGTTCCCGTCTCTCCGGCAGAAAGCGGCCAGATAGGAAGTTCACCCGAAGATTCGTAAATGTCCAGAAAGGAATTTATCATATTATTGACCAAAGTTGTATCAATCAAAGTCATCAACGGATTCCATGCACGGAAAGTATCCCAAAGCGAAAATGTAGAATATTGCACTTTGCCTTTTGGCAATTGCCCAATTTCCATATTATGACGGCGGTACTCACCATTGACATCACTCACGACATTGGGTACAACCATAGAATGATACATGGCTGTATAGAAATTCTTCAAGTCGTCCGTATTGCCGCCTTTTACCGTAATAGCAGAGAGAGCTTGTTCCCAAGCGGAACGGGCAGCACTACGCACGGCATCAAAATCGAAACCTATCACCTCGGTTTCCAAATTCTCACGTGCATTCTTTTCACTGACAATGGATAATCCAACTTTGGCTATAACCGGCTCTCCATTACTATTATCGAAGGACAAGCAAGCCTGCAAATCGGTACCGTTCAACTTAACTCCTGCAGAAACCATCTTTTTATTCTGTATAAAGTCTATGGCCTGAAAAGGTTTCGAGAACTGGGCTACAAAATAAACGTACTGATTGTCCGTCCATCCCCTGGTTCTGCGCATACCTGTTATTTCGTTGGCGGCAGTCTGTTCAAGTTCAGCCTCATAAATATATTCGTTATCAAGCAAATGAGTCAAATCTATAATAATAGATGCTTCTTGCCGGTAGGAAACGTATAGCGGTGCATACCGGCGTGTGCCGTTACCGTCAATTCAGCTTTTATTCCTTCTTCTTTCAGAACAACCGAATAATATCCGGCAGAAGCATCTTCGTCTTTATGGGAAAAAGCCGCCGGCTGGTAAATGCTTTCCGTAGTCAAATCCGGTTTCAGCGTAGTAGGACGAAACAGTATATCCCCAAGATCAATGCATCCGGTCCCACTTAAATGTGTGTGTGAAAAACCTTTTAGAGTCGTATCATTATAATGATACCCCGAACAAGCATCCCAGTTTCCGGCACGCGTGTCAGGACTTAACTGTACCGCCCCGAACGGAACGGTTGCCCCCGGATAAGTATGCCCATGAAAGCCGGTACCTATAAAAGGGTCTACATAGTCTACGGGAGATAGTTCACCGGATGTACAAGAGCAGCAAGCCCAAAAGGCAGTAGTTGCACATATAAGAGTTTTTAATTTCATCAGACTGTATATTTGAAGAGCGCTGCAGACTGTCGGGAATGCCGTCTCTCCGTATATTAAAATGATTTTATGAATAGCCTTTGCAAATGAAAGAAAAAGAAGAAATATCTGCAAGGATCAATACCCGAAAATACCAACCCCTGCAGATTAGACCAATGGCAATGAGGTCTTTTTTTATTATTTTATCTCTTTCAGAGAAAATATCAATCATAATGAGGATTCTGTTTTAACTTACCATCAGATTTGGTAATCTGAACCGAAGGATAAGGGAATACGATCATGTAATCCTGATAAGCAATCTTATCCGTATAATCCTCATACTCACCTACAACGAATGTGGAAGCAGGGTCCTGGCGGTTGGCATAATGACGTACGCGCGGACGGGCATTCAATTCGGCAGCAGCCAAAGCCTTTATTTCAGTATTGCCTGAGCGATACCAGCGTTTCAAATCATATAAATGGTCTGTAAACTCAAATGCCAATTCACAACGGCGTTCATGATATAGGTCAGCATAGTAGCAGTGCCCGTCAATAATGCAACATTGGCACGTTTACGAATGCGATTCAAATCAGCCGTAGCCAAGTCCGCTTTATTAGTCATCAAATAAGCTTCCGCACGGAAAAGTAACATTTCTGCAAAACGGATAACCGGGAAATTAATACGTACCGTCGGCCAGTCTCCGTTTGTATTGATATACCCCTTATTGGCTGCATCTTCATACTTAAAGGGATCCATGTATTTATTAATCATAAAACCGGATTCAATATCCGAGCTTGAATAAAAAGCACGGGATTCACCCAAGAATTGAAATTCCTGACCATACTCTAAAACCGTACGAACCAAACGGTCATTACCAGCTCCGTCTTTCAACATCTCTTCGTAAATATCATAAGACGGCTTGTTCTGTCCCCAGCCATTATATTGTCCCCAGCCTTTGTTCTCAAGGACAACTCCCGGAAACTCCGAACCGCCACCTTGAGAGCCACCATTTCCAGGAATAGTCCAAATATACTCTTTATTCCACCATTTAGAGAAATCAGAAGAGAACAACTCTTCATAAGTACCGGCTAAATCACGTCCGTAAGCAGTTTCCAGTTCATTGACCATACTGATTACATTTCCCCATTGTGTAGCATCCCAAGTTGCCCAATAAGCATAAACTTTAGCTTTAAAAGCTACTGCAGCCGCATCGTGCGCACGTCCTCTATCATTATCTCCATACTCTTCAAAACGGGGCAAATACTCTATTGCCTTGTCCATATCCGAGATAATCAATTTATAATTATCGATGACCGAAGCTTGCTGAGGAGGAATAGAATTGTCATAGCCACCTTCAAAATCTTCATAACGGACAAAAGGCACCCCTTGTGTATCAAGACCGTAACGATAAGCGATCAAGAAATGAGCCCATCCACGAGTGAAGTAAGCTTCACCGAGACTTCTCTTTTCAATATCACTCAAAGTGGTGCTTTTCCCTTTCTTAAGCAACTCTTGTATTACCCAGTTGGAACGTGCCATCACTTTGTACATAGTATCAAAAATAGTACGCAAAGGGGATTCGTCTCCTGTATATTTCAATGTAGCAAGTGTTGGAAAATCACGGGTCTTTCCCCACACAACGTCGCACGCGGCACCTTGTTCCCAAAACAGTTCGCGTCCATATACAGCTTCCTGATGAAATCTTTCATACAATGCATCTACAGCATCAATAGCCTGCAGGTCATTGGTAAAATAAGTCGTTGTAGTAGCATCTCCCTCTGGTTGCACATCAAGGAAGTCACTGCAAGAACTCATAAGCAATGTGGCAGACATCGCAAAAAATAATATATTTTTTTCATAATCATTCTTCTCTATTAATTATTAGTAAGTCAATTTTACACCAACAGATAATACGCGAGATACCGGATATTTCAAAGCATCCCAGCCACCACATTCAGGATCCATACCAGAATATCCAGTGATAGTAGCAAGATTTTCACCACTGAAGTACACAGACAAACGGCTGTTACGGTCATTCAAATGAGACCACTTGCGGAATACATCGCTTAAATCATAAGAAAGGGTTACATTCTTCAAACGCAGATAAGAAGCATTCTCCAAATACCAATCAGATGCAGTCGTAAAGTTTCCATTCGGGTCATTCTTTGACAAACGAGGAATATCAGAACCGGTATTTGTAGGACTCCAAGCATTCAATATCTCGCTGGAACGGTTAAAGTTTCCTTCTACATCACTCAACAGCATGTACTTTCCTACATATAAAGCTTTTGCTCCACCTACTCCCTGGAACATGGCACTGAAAGAAAGTTTTTTCCACGTCATTCCCAATGTAAAGGCAAAAGTCGTCTTCGGAGTCGCACTACCCATATACTGACGGTCTGCATCCGTAATTTTACCATCGCCATTATAATCCACAAACTTCAAGTCACCAGCCTTGGCATTCGGCTGAATACCTACCCACTCTTTTTCACCATTATCATTGGTCACATATGTTCCATGTTTAGCATTCCACTCGGCAACTTCTGCATCACTTTGGAACAAACCATCTGTCTTAATCAAGTAGAAGGAATTCAGAGGTTCCCCTTCCGTACTCTGCATCATATAAGGGATGCTACGGAACCTTTTATCATTAGGCCACAAACCCGGATTGCCATCCGCATCCTTCACACCTATATCTGATACCCAGTTCTTTAAATACGAGAAGTTACCCGATACGAAATAAGAAAGGTTTTTGTTAATCTTATCGCTCCAATTAGCTTGAATCTCAAAGCCACGGTTACGCACTTCACCTTGATTGATTAACATGGCATCGAGTCCCATAGTAGAAGGCCACCCCATTGATTGTGTCTGAATCAAATTGAAAGTACGTTTATCAAAATAGTCTAATGATACCGACAAACGGTTTTTAAACATCTCAACATCCAAGCCCAAGTCAGTCTGTTCTGAAGTTTCCCAGGTCAAATCAGGATTTAACGCAGAGCCGTTGTAAATCAAAGTATTCCAGATATTATTTGCCTCAGGACCATATTGTGCTTGTTCTGTCCACGAGCTTTTCTTCAACAAAGCAGACTTATAATTAAGCCCTATAGAGCTCAAATTACCTACACGCCCCCAAGAAGCACGCAATTTCAGCAAACTGATAAATCACTCTTCTTAAAGAATTTTTCATTAGATATTTTCCATCCAAGGGTCACTGCAGGGAAATCACCATAGTTATTTTCCTTAGCAAACGTCCAGCATAATCACGACGCCAAGATGCAGTAGCAAATAACGGTCATTATAAGAATAAGCCAAACGGGCAATCAACGATACATTGGCATCAGGTCCAGTCAAATAGTCAGATGCTGTCACTGATCCTGCATACGCCATGTATTGTAAAAATTCCGATTCATCCGCAAAATCCTTACCCGTCACTTCCAGTCCACGCGTTTCAGAATGATCTGCCGTAGTCGAGAACAAGGCACCAACCGTATGTTCACCGAATGTCTTATCATAAGTCAGGGTATTTTCCGTCTCCAAGCATCTCTACGGTAAGTAGTTTCTTGAAGATTATTCGACAAAGCCGGTTTACCTACTTCATCACGAATAGGATTGAACTTCTTGTAATGATTAGTCTTCATATTATAAGTAAAACGACTCGTAAACTTCAATCCAGGAAGTACATTAGCTATCTCCAAGCTGGTAGTGCTCCATATGTCACTTATCTTGTCATACAAATTCTCTGCTTCCAATAGACGTACCGGATTTACAGCATCCCCGTGGATATCAGAGAAATTCGAACCATATTTTTCAATATAGGCAGGATCTTCCGTAGTCACACCACCATAACTTCCGTCCAACGGATTATAGACAGTGGCACTTGCCGGCATGTAGATAGCCGAAAGGATAGGTCCTGTATAAGCATCGTTATCCGTAGCTTTGGAACGTTGGGTAGTGTTCTGCCATACAAAATCCTCACTGACGCTCACCCACTTGTTCAGCTGCATTTTACCATTATAACGTAATGTAAGATTCTTCTTGAAAGTATTAATCAAAACACCTTCATCATTATCGTAAGCAAAAGATATACGATTTGAAAAATTATCAGAACCTACATTCAACGCTACGTTATGACGTTGGTAGAAGGCAGTGCGGAAAATCTCATCCATCCAATCAGTACGAGTCGTACCTATCCATGGATTTTGGTAACATCCCAACCGACTGGAAGCGAAAGTCCTGCATTTTGATGAGATATCTTACGCATCTCAATCTGCTGCTCCGCATTCAGTGGTTCTATCAAATTGGTAGCCTGACGAATACCAAAAGTGCCGTCATAAGTCAACGAAGGAGCACCTTGTTTCGCTTTTTTGGTAGTTACCAACACAACACCACCTGCACCAGACTGTGCGCCATAGATAGCAGCAGAAGCAGCATCCTTCAAAACAACGATACTTTCAATATCATTCATGGATGAGATAGGTGCACCGGGAACACCGTCCACAACCCAAAGTACATTGTCTCCATCTTGTGAGCCTTGACCACGAATCACAATGTTAGGAGAAGAAGTTGGGTCGCCACCATCGGCCGTAATGGTAACACCTGCCAGCTGTCCCTGCAGCATGCCTTCGGTAGAAGTTACCGGGCGAGCAGCCAATTCTTCAGTATTACTTACTACACCCACTGAAGCAGACAAGTCCTGCTTACGTGTATTCGCACCATACCCTAATACAACAACCTCATCCAGAAGTTCTGTATCCTCTTTAAGCACAATTACCATTTGTTTTTCTGCCACTGGTACTTCCTGAGTCACATAGCCGACAAAACTGATTACCAATACGCCGTTTTTATCGGCCGAAACATTAAAGTTTCCGTCAACGTCCGTAATCACTCCATTAGTCGTCCCCTTTACTAACACATTGGCACCAATCACAGGTTCGCCAGTCTGATCCTTTACTGTTCCTTTCACAGAAATCTGCTGTGCATAAGCACCTGCCGACAAGAACAGTCCCAACAATAGGGTCAGAATCGTTCGATAGATTCTAAGATTTACTTGTTTCATGCATTCAAAATTTAAAGTTTATAATATAGAAAATTATAATTCCGCCACAAAGGTCAGAAAGCAGAATTACATAGTTATTACAAAAGGAACAATTCCCTAACAGTCCTTATTTATGCGTAAAATAATATAACTGCAAAATATTTATTATTTTCAATCAAACCGTATAGGGATTATTACTCAAGAAGAGCGGCAGCACCCAATAAACTGGAATCCTTTTGATGCGAAGCCACCACACTCACATTATCCGATATAATCTTGTAGGGAAAACTTTGCATTGTTTGTTCCATAGCATTTTTAAAGAAAGGAAAAGCCGATACAATACCGCCTCCTAAAACAATAGCCTGGGGAGCATAGGCAAAAAGAATTGCCTTTATAAGATTACCCAAATGCCTCCCAAACTCTTTCCAAATCATCCAATGCAGCTTGTTCTCCTTGCTGGGCTTTTTCAGCTACTACCGCACCGGTAGTGCCATAACGTTTAAACAAGAAACTACTGCAATAGTGTTCAAAATCAGAGTCCAAATAAGGAAATGAGCCTATCTCACCGGCTCCCATATATTGCCCACCATACAAACGACGGCCAATGACAACGCCAGCTCCAATTCCGGTCCCGATAGTAACGCCTACCATGTTGGTATAAGATTTTCCTTCGCCGTATAGGCTCTCCCCCAAAGTGAAACAGTTGGAATCATTATTAATGGCAACTGCCACCTTGAATTCGTTCTCCAAAATCTCCTTCAAGTGTATTTCTTTCCAAGAAGATATATTTGCTACATTATATACAATTCCTTTCTCCGGATCAACAATTGAAGGGACACCGATACCGATACCATCTACCTGCTCATTCATCATATTCCGAATAAGCTGGGAAAGCTGGTTTAGCACAGTAGAAGCATCTTGCTGAGCTAAACATGGAACCGACACTTTATTCAAGCAGTTCCCTTTTTCCACTTGGGCTATTCGAATATTGGTTCCTCCTAAATCTATTGACAGTTTCATAGTATATAACATTAAGGTGTTCAACATGTGCAAAATTAAGAAAATGCTTTTTTTTCAGTATTCCCAATTGCGCATATAAATCTTCATTTTGCGCAAACATTACTGCCAATCAAATATTCCACCAAATCTTTTCCTCCAGGTTCACTGACAAAATCGATAAAAACAATACCGCAATTCCGGCTATTCTTTTGTTTTAAATAGTCAGCAATAGGCTTGTTTACCTTATCAGCAAAGACTTTAGGGGTTCCCAAGGGCAGCCCCGTCGCACTTACAAAAGTAATTCCCCACCGACGTGAGGAAACCGGCTCAGCAGACATCCCTTCAATATTACGGACACAAACCCCTACCTTCTTCCCGGCCTCCTCACCCGATTCATATTGATATTCATCTTCGAGCAAAGCCACTCCTTCCTTACCATCTTTATTGCGAAGAGTGAGCAGGCAAGTACTGTCATCCTCCCAACCTACACATGCTGCTCCAGGATAATTATCCATAGCATGATCCCTATGCAGGAAAAGAATCTTTCCACGGCAATCTTTCAGCGTCAATTCAGGGCGAAAGTCCATCACGAAATAACTTTGATACTCAGGGCTGCTTAAAGAAACGGACAGCAGAGAAGCATAATCCCGCAATTCTCCCCCTTCCTTTTTCAAGGAAACAATCAAAGTCTCAGAAGGATATGTTTGCAGAAAGTGTATAAAAGCAGGTAAAACATCATCTTCCCAATATATATCCTGAAAGGCATGACTGTGAAACACCCCCAGTTTATTACCTTTCTTTTCCAAACGGATATCGAAAGCACGGATGCCTTGCCGTAATTGAGCAGGAATATCTGTTGCTTGTGTTTTCAACATATGCCCTCCTTTGATACTACCGCTATCGTGTGAACCAGGAATAGAAATCTTACATATAGGAAGCGTATCATGGAGAATCCTCATCACTCAGGCCGCAGTGCAACCTCATCCCGCGCCTCCGCACAAGTATCCTGCAAATCTGGAAGCTGTAGCACAAACCGGAGCATTCAATAGAAATATGGTCAAACTAATACAACAACTGTTCTTAATCCGA